>WBZO01000464.1_pt1 | contig 86685 bp, 66 predicted proteins | sample 5204261 | NCBI WGS metagenome assembly WBZO01 (sample SAMN12412400, study PRJNA552823) | activated sludge metagenome | isolation source: activated sludge from anammox sidestream of wastewater treatment plant... | place: USA: North Carolina | collected 2017-09 | reverse complement strand
AATTTCTGATACGACTTGAAGTTTAAATGCTAATGTGTAATCTTTTTGAGTGCGTTTAACATACTCGTTTTCTTTATTTTGCATATTGATACTTTTTTAGTGTATCGCTATTTTAGGACGGGACATATTCAGAAATAAAAAAAGACCATCCTAATGAATGGTCTTTTTTTATTTTAAAGCTTATTAAAGTAATGGATTACTCAGCCTTTTTGTCGATTTTACCCTTGATAGTCAGGTATGTATCTACAGGATCAGTGTTAGCTGTGATAGTAACTCTCTTAGTATCGTCCTTACCACCAACAGCACCTTTGCCCTTAGAGTCAAATACAACTTTGATCTCGCCTGATTTACCAGGAGCAATAGCATCTTTTGGATATTCAGGAACTGTACATCCGCAGCTACCTTTAGCATTACTAATAATTAATGGCTCATTACCAGTATTCTTAAATTTGAATACGTGAGTCATTTTGTCTCCATCCATGATAGTACCCCAGTCATAAACATCCTCGTCAAACTTGATTGTTGTTGTAGGACCTGTAGGAGCTGGTGTTTCACCTGCTGCAACTGCACCAGCATCTGGAGCTGTTGTAGTCATGGCAGGAGCTGTAGAAGCTTCTGGTGTAGGAACATTAGCATCATCAGCTGCTTTTTCTTTGCAGGATGAGAAAGCAAGTACAGCAACAAGAGCCATTACTGTAAATAAGCTAAACTTTTTCATTATACTTGAATTTTTAAGTTTAAAAAATGACATTGAAAAATAAATAATAACACAAAATTAATGCTATTAATGTTATTTTCAATGTGTTTGATGCACTCTACGAATTGATTAACAAGAATTTAACAGAAAATAACAATCCAGCTGCCAGGCTATAAAATATGGTGATAAACTCACTCCTAATTATGTCCAAAGTTGTTTATTACTCGTTCACATTTGTAGTCATTACTTTAAGTACAAGTCAAACTACGTATGCTTTAAGTTTATTTTGATTACTACCGTTGACTACCCGTAATCAATGATACTACCTCGGTCTGCTTCATTGATGATCGTAAGCGAAATAGGTATGCGGTCTTTAAGCTCATCTACATGTGATATGATGCCGACGACCTTGTTTTCGCGAGTGAGATTTAGTAGTGTCTCGAAAACGATATTTACACTTTGCTCGTCTTGTGTTCCGAAACCTTCATCTATGAAGAAGAAGTTTTTTGCAGTGGCAGAGCGGGTCTGTACACTTTCAGCTAATGCTAGTGCCAGACTAAGTGATATTTGAAATATCTGACCACCAGACAAGGTCTTGACACTACGCTTACGGCCCTGATTAAGGTAGTCAATGATTTCAAATTCGTTATCCTCATTGATATCAAGGCTAAGGGTATTACGAGTCATCCTTCGGAAGCGGATATTGGCATGATTACACAGCTGGCGCAGATAGATTGATGAAATATAGTTGACAAAACCAGCTGCTTTAAAGAGATTGGTCATCTTGCGCAGGTGTTGAGCTCTTTGGGATAGAGCGTCATATTCTTGACTGAGTTTCTTCTTTTCTTTAAGTAATTGCTTGAGACTGGTTATTTCACTTTCTAATCGGGCAACTTCTCCGGTTTGAAAATCGAGTTGAGTTTTGAGTTGCTGATAATTATCTTCTATCATAGCATAAGCTGATGGATCATAGGCAGCTTTGTCAAGTCTTTCTTGTAGTATTGTGACTTTTTCTTTCACAACGTTTAATTTTAATTTAAAATCTTCAATTGCTTGCCGCTCTTTGGCCATATCATAATTCAAACGCAGGGTAGTGTGAACCTTCTCAATATCCAACTGCAGCGCAAGTAACTGGTTTTTGATAGCAGTTTTTGCATCGTTTAATTGTAATTCCGTTTGCTGCTTTTGTTTTTGGATGTTTTCTGTCGAAGCATGTTGTGCAGCTTCCTGAGTAGTTAGATGCTGTACTCGTTGTTGAACGGAGTCATAACGTTTTTCAGTATTTTCAATCATTTCTGATAGGGATGAATTAAGTTGCTCAATAGCCTCTATGCTATGATTTTTAAAATCCTCCAGTTTAAGCTGAGAGAGATTTTTGCTGTTGGTTTCGATCTCAGAATGCAGGTGTTGTTCTTCTAATTTTAATTTTTCCATCAATGTCTTTGCATGATTCAGTTTTGCTCTTTCCTGGGTTTCTTTTATTCTTGATTGTCGAGTGAATTCTTGTAGCTTTTTGATTTCATTTTCTAGCTCCAGGCTTCGATTTTTTTTCGCTTGAAAATCAGCAAAATTATTCTTTTCAAATTCTTGCCAGATGAATGCTTTATCATGGTTTTTTATAGCTTCAAGTCCTGTATTGATTTGTACCAAGACGTCGTTAAATTGTTTTTCGTTGAATTCCTTTTTTCGCAGAATATCAAGTACTTTGTCCTTCTCTTTTTCTAAGGTATGAATCGCTGCTTCGTTTGTTTCGTATTGTACCTTTGCCTGCTGCTGTTTATCGGTGACATCCTCTTGATGCGTAATTTTAGGATGATGCTCAGATCCACATAACGGGCATGGTGTTCCGTCTTTCAGTTCGTGGGCGTATTGTGCAAGCTTTTGTTGTACTTCAAGTGTATTTTTAAGATCATTCAGCGCTTTGCGATGCTGTACCAACTGTAGCATTTTTTGCTCATAGGTTGCAGTATAGGTCTCTACATCGACTTGTAGGATAGCGAGTTCTTCAACACCTCTTTTGATAAGCTGCTGATATTTGTCTGCTTGATCTTGATCTCTTTTGAGGTTGCGCTCTAGATTATTACGATGGGTGTACCAGTTTCCGACTTCCATGAGTACAGCTGAATCAGGTTTATCTTGAGCTAATTGACTTATTTTATTTTCTGCTTCAGTGATTTCATTTATCTGAATATCGAGTGCTTTTTCTGTCTGAACAATATACGCATCGCCCTTATTGATCCTATCTTTCAATTCACTTAGCTTAGCTTTGCTTTCTGAGATTTGACGGATTTTTTTTAGGTCCTTAATTTCTTCTCTTTTGGTAGGTATGTCATTAAACAATGGCTGTAACTCATTGCGCTCTATCTGTGCTTTAGTCAGTGTCTGTCTAAGTTGTTGTAAACTTTCTATGGCTTGCTGTGCTTCTAGGCTGATTTTTGCAAATACATCATGGAGCCGATTTTCTTCATTGATCAGTGGCTGAAATACTCTAGATATCTTTTCATACTCATCCAGTGACTTTTGTTTTTCGATATACGATGTTTCTTCCATCTGCAAGGTGATGAGCTGTTCTTTACTTTTTGTCAGTGCATCATAATCATGCTTTAGTGATTTTAGTTGAATAAATTGAGCATTGGCGGCTTCAAATGCTTGACTTGTTTTATTTTTGATATCAGCAGCTGTGATTAAATCCACTTGTTTTTCTTCGATTTGTTCAGCTGTGATATTTGTAAATTGCTGCAATTGCCCTTCTAATTTGTCTTGTGCTTCCTTATTCTTATGGGACAGTAAAGCGGTTTTATCTGCCAGGTCAAACCTTTCTAGCTGAAAAATTTCCTTGAGCATTTGCGTTCGACCTTTTGCTCCGAGCTCAATGAATTCTTTAAACTGTCCTTGAGGTATGATAATGGTTCGTTTGAAGTTGTCATACGATAAACCCAAGATACTTTCAATAGACTGATCGGTAGGTTTCCAGCTTTCTCCTACTTGCTCGTAAATGCCGGTGGTAGGAGAGTATATACTTTCGAAAGTTTTAAGATTGCGCTTATATTCTCGTGTTGCTTTGAAGCATTTATTTTCAAAATTGTAAAAATCAAATTCGATATACAATCGATTAGAGGTCAGATTCATCATATTGTAACCATGATTTCGATTTATTCTCTCAGTTTTACCAAAGAGAACAAAAGAGATTGCTTCCAAAATTGAAGATTTTCCAGATCCTGTTGCTCCGAAGATGCCAAAAAGGCCTGCATCAGTCAGCCGAGTGAAGTCTATGGTTTGCTTTTCTTTGTAAGAATACAATCCTTCGATGGTAAGTTGAATCGGTAACATTAGGTGTGTAAAATTTCGTTAAACAAATCCATGATTTCCTGATTAGGCTCTTGTCCATCATTCTTTGACCTAAAATAATCAGCGAATAGTTCATTCATATTGCGATTGAGATTGATTTCGTGTTCAAAGGAGTTGGCCTCAAGCCCACTTTTGACCTTTGGGATGAGATAAATGATTCCCTGATGGCTGTCCCGTAATTGTTTTTGGTCTGCAGCTGAAAGAAATTCATCAGTGATCATCGTCAGTTCCACCAAACTATCTTGATGAGTTGACAACCAGTCCACAGCTGTTGCTACTGAATGAAATTCTTTTCTGTCTAGCGATTTGCCTCCGGTCAGTGGTATTTTGGTATAGTGTGCTGATTGACCAGGCTCGACATCGATGATGACCACATATTTTTGATGACCAGCCTCAGAAAATGAATATCGTAGTAACGAACTGCTGTAAATCGCCGGATGCTGACTACCGACATCTTGAAATCCGTGCAAGTGACCGAGTGCAGAATATTGAATGGCTGTTGGAATGGCATCTGAATACACTAAATCAGCAGTACCGATATTGAGTGGCTTTTCGCCCTCGGGTTCTTCCAGTTTTTCGCCATTGCGATTTTGCATGAATAGATGAGTGGTCAAGATATTTACACCGTTACTATCACAATATTGTTCTGCTAGTCGATGCCATTTGTCTTGTAGGCTTTGTTGTAAAGAGGTTTGTTTGTCCACCCCGAAATACTCTTTGAGTCTAAGTTCATTGGCAAATGCTGTGTGAATGATCCGGGCTGGGTAGGAATATGTAGGTAAACTTATCTCCAGAAAACCACCTTCAGATCGAAGAATGCTGAAGCCATCTTCTATTTCGAATGGGTGAACAATTTCCATTGGGTTGCCAATAAATATCACACCATTGGTCTTAGCAAATACATCTGGCATGTTAACTCTTTCAGGAGAATCATGATTTCCGGCAATAGCAATGACTGGCCTTTTACCGCCATGAGCAAGTTTACTTACGGTCGAGTAAAGCAGCTCGGTCGCTTCAATCGGAGGATTGAAAGTATCAAAAAGATCACCCGCAATGATCACCATGTCCACCACTTGTTCATCAGCTATCCTGACAATCTCTCTCAGAGCTGCTCTTTGTTCTTGTAATCTACTGTAAAAATCCAGTCTTTTTCCCAGATGCCAGTCGGCTGTATGTAGAATACGCATAAGTTCTATTATTAATCAAGTCATAAATATATGTTTTTTTTCTAATGAATGGATAGTTTAATGTGAAATATGTCATAATATACCAAGAACAGACCATCACCTTTTGAAATAGATGTTTTTATTTTTTCAAATTATCCATTCTCAAGGTTTTATTGAAATACTCACCATTAACTAACAAGAAAAACAAATGAACAACGAAGGTTTACCAAGTGAGCTTAGCAATAACGACACAAACCACCATAGCTAACTTACTATTTTTCAATCAATGCTAGATGTAATGGAACAAAACCGTTCAAAAACCAGCGATAGTGAGCGAAGAATCGGAATTGCGTCTATCGCTCTACTCTTTTATCAATTACGACTAAGCTATGCGATAGAAGAAGCATAGAGATTCGAGAGAGAACGGTGCTATAGCAATCGCCTTTTTTTGAACTAGCGTTTTTTGGTTACTTTTTTTGGCAATGAAAAAAAGTAACGAAGGTATTATTGAAATGCTCCTCATTGACAGATAAGAAAAACATATGAGCAACGTAGGTTTACCAAGTGAGCTTAGCAAAAATGACACAAACCACCATATCGAACTTACTTTTTTCACAATCAAGGCTAGATGTTAAAGAATAAACCCGTTCAAAAACCAGCGATAGTGAACGAAGAATCGGAATTGCGTCTATCGCTCTACTCTTATATCAATTACGACAAAGCTATGCGATAGAAAAAGCATAGAGATTCGAGAGAGAACGGTGCTTCAGCAATCGCCTTTTTTTGAACTAGCGTTTTTTGGTTACTTTTTTTGGCAATGAAAAAAAGTAACAAAGGTATTATTGAAATGCACCTCATTGACAGATAAGAAAAACATATGAGCAACGAAAGTTTACCACGAATAATGGAATCAATAAGCATAAAAATTTTGGCATTGTAGCATTCATAGTTAATCATTTGTGCAATTATTAATCTTTCTTTTTCTTTTGTCTTGACACAAAAGAAACAAAAAGTCAAGGCTGTACCGACTCAGCCTAAAATCACTACGCAAAAACTAAATTTAAAAAACTCACCTTCATGTAACATGCACCGTATAAGCATGTCAAGCACTTCGTTAATCAGTTCTCGCTCCTAGCATGGTTTTTGGCTCATACAGTTTTAAATTTTTAACGTTTTTACTCCATGATTTTTTAACGGCTGATTCGCTAAGGCCGATTTTAACGAGCACCTAAAAAAGCGGAGGCGTTCAGGTAGCCGGAGGCAATTAGCTGAACTAGCGTTTTTTGGTTACTTTTTTTGGCAATGAAAAAAAGTAACGAAGGTATTTTTGAAACGCTCCATATTAATCAACAAGAAAAACATATGAGCAACGAAGGTTTACCACGAATGCTGAAGAATCATAAATCCTTTTTTTTACCGGCTGATTCGCTAAGGCCGAATATTGAAAAGCGTTGACAAATCAAAGTTAGATGTAATGGAACAAAACCGTTCAAAAACCAGCGATAGTGAACGAAGAATCGGAATTGCGTCTATCGCTCTACTCTTTTATCAATTACGACTAAGCTATGCGATAGAAGAAGCATAGAGATTCGAGAGAGAACGGTGCATAAGCAATCGCCTTTTTTGAACTAGCGTTTTTTGGTTACTTTTTTTGGCAATGAAAAAAAGTAACAAAGGTTATTTTGAAATGCTCACCAATATCTAATAAGGAAAAAGATATGTACAACGAAGGTTTACCACGAATAATGGAATCAATAAGCATTAAAATTTAATCATTTGTGCAATTATTGATCTTACTTTTTCTTTTGTCTTGACACAAAAGAAACAAAAAGTCAAGGCTGTACCGACTCAGCCTAAAATCACTACATAAAAACTAAATCTGACCCAAATTACCCATTAGAAATTAACTACATGAAAATGCTACTTCATATCTATTTCGGTACTCGTTTTTCTGTCCTCGACATAATAAAACTATGCCTGCGGAATAAAAACTCCGAGCCTCATACCTATTTTGTATCATTTTCCTTCGCAACAAAGTCTAATGAGTAATATGGGTCTAAAAACTCGCCTTGATGTAATATGCTCCGTATAGGCATAAGAAAAACTTCGTTAATCTGTTCTCGCACCTAGCATGGTTTTCGGCTCATACAGTGTCTGATTCGCTAAGGCCGATTTTAACGATTACCTAAAAAGCGGAGGCGTTCAGGTAGCCGGAGGCAATTAGCTGAACTAGCGTTTTTTGGTTACTTTTTTTGGCAATGAAAAAAAAGTAACAAAGGTATTATTGAAATGCTCCTCATTAACTAATCAGAAAAACATATGAGCAACGAAGGTTTACCAAGTGAACTTATAAAATACAACACAATCCTCATTGTTTAAAATCATGCTATAACCAACATACTATTTCCTTCAATTTACGCTAGGTGCCTTGATTGTGCTACCGCTTCCTCGGCTTTAAGTACATTTCCTATTCAAACAACCTATTGAAATTGTATGTGTCATATAGGTTAGAGCAGAAAACTATATGTGGATTTTGAGAATTATGGTAGAGCACTTTGTCATGTAAAATACCTAATACTAGTATCACCTGTTTTTGTTACAGGCAAAAAGGTGGTAATAATAAGAAGATAATTGGTCGATCAACAATTTTCCATTTCATAAATAAAGTAGCCATCCTTGTTTACTGCTGCTTCTATATGAGGTTGTGCTTTTTCAATGTGGCAAAAGGTACACTCCTTGGAGGCGAGCGGTTGACCTTCTTGATTTTTTGACTTCAAATAAGCCTTTCCATAATTGTACACCGTATCGGCATCCTTCATAATAGCCGGCACCATGATGTCAAAGTGCATAATTGTTCCATCTTTTTTTGTTACGTAGGTATCCCAAACAGCTATTTCCATTGGTATAAAATTTATTATGAATAATGAAGTTAAGAGTAAATGAACCTGATAATTTGTTCGTTTTTTAGCTGAACAATATTAGAAAAAAACGAAGCACCCCATCTTAATTGTTTTGATGAGCGCTTCGTTCGTAAACTTTCATATTAAGTTATTTCTTACCTTTTTTGGATTTTCCATCTTTACCTTTTGGCTCTTCTTTAGGTAATAGTTTGAAATAACTTGCTTTGAATCTTCCATCAACGACATCACCCTGAACTTCTGCATGTCTTACAGCAAGACAAAATCCATCCTTGCCATGAGGATGACCAAATTCAGAAATACCTACTCCGTCAACGAAATAAGGCTTGCCATCAATCATTACAGCAAGGTCACAATCGTGCCCATCCATGCCAAAATTACACTCGCCGCAAGAAGCTTCTACTTTCAATAATTTTTTGTCAGGGTCAGGATTAGCTGCTGTGGTTTTTGCTACCTGGCCCATCGCTGTCGTCATGTATAAGGTCATGGCAGCGAAAAATAAAATTACTCTCATATTTCTGTATTAAATTTAATATTATACATACAGATACAAAAATGGCTGCAGTTTGTTTTATAAGTATTGGGATATTTTCTTTTTATTTCCATTATTGAATGACTAATTTGCCATTTTGTATCAATTTTCCTTTCTGTTTTATGGTATATAGATAAATTCCCTTTGGCCATGTATTGCAAGATATAAATTGGCCTTGGATATAACTACCTTCATGTATGATCTTGCCCTGCAGTGTGTAAAAGGTAAGTTCATATTCTCCTGAGACGCCTTCCATAATAAATTGGTCTGAAGCTGGGTTAGGATAGAGGATGACATGAGCCGAACTTGTATCTTCAGTTTTGACATTTTGCTGATTTTTGATGAAAAAATCTAAACTGGTGGCCTCTACAATACCAAAATCATAGTTGCCGGGATCAGTTGTTCCTTTTATATTTCCTGAAGCATTTCTAAAAACAGCACCGATCCAGTAGGGGAACTCATTACCTGAAAGACCGAAATATGTGGAAGGCTTTAATTTGATTTGCCACAAATCAGGTTTTCCAGCTACTTTTGTCATGAGCCCTTGCCCATCATCAGCACCCCAAGTTCCAACAACTTTTGACCAGTCAGTTCCTTTAGGATTGGTGGTGCTTCTTAGTACTACACCGGCATGCATATAAACTTTATCTGTACCGATGAGCTCTCTATTACCTTGGCGCGCATTGAAGGTGATCGTTATCTCTGTGTCTGCATTAAAGGACGGTGGATCAACACTTAGAATAGGTTCGTCAGAAAGGACATCAACAAAAATAACTCTGTTTCTGAATCCATATCCGACTTTAGTATTGTCTTCATTTCTAAACCACATCCCTATCTGGTGTATAGATTTTCCTGGCGGTATTTCAAAATATTGATCGGGCACTAGGGTGATTTTCCACAAATTATTTCCTAGAGCTGTCATTTGCCCGATTCCATCATCCTGAAAGGTGCCCTTGACGTTGGTCAGTTTTGAATGCGTAGCATCAGAAAGGATGACACCGGCATGCATATAGACTTTGGTAGCATCTTTGAGGCCTTCTGTATCTCCAGGAAATGCTTTATTAGCATCAAAAGTGATGGTGATTTTGTCACTTCCGTGGAATGGAAAGGGCTCTACTGTTACAGGGTTGTCGTACACCGCTACAGCTCCGGGAACACCACTACTTAATTTAGTACTAGTATAGACATGCCATTCTCCGATTTTTAATGGAATGTCAGCAGTGGTAGTGGCTACATAAATAGAATCTCCGGTGAAGTAATCATACCACCACCCGGTTTGGGTAAACTCAGGGTTTATAGTTTGTTGCTGCAAGGAGATGTTTCCGATGACTACAAGATCTGTATCATCTACATCAAAAACTAGTCTCCTTGTTACGCCAGTAGGTTGGTGGTTTTTTCTGGCATTTGACAGATTTTGTGGACCGATTTCATTTCTTAATTGTAATAATCCTTGATAAGTCTTATATACGTTTTGCCTGAGTGGATCTTTATAGTATTTTAATGATGTCTTGCCCCAAGGAAGCGGTTTTTTACCGGTGCGCCCATTGAAATCAATATGAACATCATAACCTAATTCGTCAAACTGCCATATCATCTTAGGGCCAGGTTGCAAATACGTAAATGCTGCTGCCATCTTGATTCGCTCCAGCATGATGATGGTATCTCTTATGTTGTAAGTACCTGATGATTTGCCCTCGGTCAGGCAGTGTTCTGCTATGCGCCTTTCATCGTGACTATCATAGAATGACACGTGTGTGATGGCATCGTGATTACTAAACGTTCCATTCGTATTGCCAATGGCAGATGGGACAAAGTCATAAGACTTATTGCGCCACATTTTCATACCATAGCCAGCGAGTCTATTCTCTTCGGCTGCCTTGCCCCAATGTTCGAGAATGACATAAGCGTCATCGTCAAACTCCCATATTTTGTCAGCCATTCGTTTCAGTATGTTAATTCTAGACTGATCGAAACCGTCAATATTACCTCCTGGTGCATAGTTTGTAAAACCTTTAGTAAAATCAAATCGGAAGCCATCAAAGTGGAATTCCTCCATCCAGTATCTGTTGACATCATCTACAAAGTCCTGCGTAAATTTGCTTTCATGATTGAAGTCATAACCCCATTGGTATTGGCCAACATATTCGCGGTTAAACCAGGGGTTATTTTTGGCAGGTTTACCACCATCAAAATACATTTGTACCATAGGACACTGTCCAAAAGCGTGGTTGAGTACAATGTCCATGATTACAGCTATGCCGTTTTGGTGGGCTGTTTCGATAAATTTCTTGAGCATGTCGGCAGTACCGTAATATTTGTCCGTAGCAAAGAAAAAGGATGGGTTGTAGCCCCACGAATCATTTCCTTCAAATTCATTGACTGGCATCAACTCAATGACATTGATACCTAATCGCTTAAGATAACCTATCGTATCTATTAAATCACTATATGAATGTGATGCTAAAAAATCTCTGATGTGGAGTTCATAAATGACTAAATGATTAACATCTGGTTTTTTCCAGTTTTGCTCAGAAATAGCCCAGTTGTATGGTTTTTGACCAGTTCTAAAAACAGCTGCAATGCCGAAATCTTGACGTCGATAATCAGGCAAATTTGGGAAAACATTTGGAGTTATATATTGATCATTGTAGGGATCGGCTACTTGACGAGTATAAGGATCCGCAATTTTAAGCTGTCCGTCTATCCAGTATTGATATACATAATCTTGGTCAGATTGGAGGCCTGTCAGCTCAATCCACCAGTATGCTCCATCCGGAGAGCGTTTCATCTGATTTTCAGCTTTGATTTTCCAATCTGAAAAATCTCCTACGGCATAAACAAATGATTTTTCAGGAGCTAGAAGGACGAGCACTACTTTTGTAGGGTCATTTTCAGAATAATTGACACCTTGTTTTGCTCCCGCAGGTAATGCTGCTATTGTAGTTGGATTTTTGATGACGATATTATATGTTTTTTCAGATTCGATTGCCTCACCATTCACGATAGTAGTGATTTTGATGCCGATTTCACCTGATTTTATAGGTACATAGCTATAATCAATTTTTGAAACGATGTTTGCTTTGTGTCTTTCGACGTATCCTTGGCCTTCATCAATCCATACTTTCATTTCGGTAGCAAGTGAAGATGAGGACGCTTGAATAGAAACTTGCTGCCCGAGATCATAATAACCTTCATGGCCGACAGGCTGGTTGATTAGAATGAATTGATCATTGCGTAGATTTATAAAAATATCAAAATTAGTTGCTACCGATCCCCAGCTATAAGAACCTGGTTGAATTGACCCTTTCTTGCTTCCGTCGGCATTGCGAAACACACAAGCCAGACGAAAGATATTGTCATTTTCACCAACCTTAAAATATTGACGGATTGAGGGTGAGAATGTAATTTGCCATTTGTCACTATTGCCGGGTACTCTAGTCATTGCTCCGATGCCGTCATCTTTACCCCAATTGCCTATAACGTGTTTCCATGCGGTTCCGGTCGGCGAATCAGTAATAACGCCGAGATGGGCATATACTTTTGCAGCACCTAACAACTCACTATTCCCCTGAGAGGCATCGAAATTTAAGGTAACTTGGTCATCTGCACCGCCGTTTTGAGGATTCAGGCTTACAATCTGACTGTATGCAGGTAAGAAATATAATAAAAAAATGACAATAAAGGTAAAAAAACGCATAACCGATGATCATTGCTGTTATTGGATATACAAATATAGGTGATTATTGATCAATATTATCAATAGGTTACTTTGTTTTACATTGACAGATAGGTAAAAATGACTTTTTAATGGATAGTTTGCTGTTTGAAATTAAATAAATGCTACCTCTTTTTTTTACTTTTCGTAGGCTTCTCTACTTCTATTTTATCAAAGAGATACACTCTTTTACCGATAATATTCAATACCGTATAGATGGTCAGTAAGGTTAGGCTGAATTTACTTGCAGTGATGATCCTAGTCGAAGTATCCTGAGAATTATGTTCATAGCTTTGGGTAAACACACTGAATAGTGCGATGATGACCACCACTGCAAAGGGTACATCCTGTTTTTTGAATATCATAACAACACCTGCCAGTGCAGCTACTATAATCAATAATGCAGCCCATCCGGCTTCTGCATCAGGCGTTGCAGACCATCCTAAAGCCTTAATAAAAGCGGCAAGATTCGCAAGACTAAGGAGTAATGCCCAGCTGAATGACATACTGGCTAGAAAGTGAATATAAATATTATCATCGTATTTTAATGGTCTAGCAGTACTTACCACTTTGTAAAATTGAGCTAGACTCAATAATGTTATTAAAATAAAGCACATAGATAGTACGTAATCATCGTGCTGCCAAGTATAGACCCATACAGAAACACCTATGGCCGCTATAAAATACCAGGCCCCGATTTGTTCAATAATACGAGTAGTTTCCTGGTTTTGCTTTTTAAACTGATAGGCAGTGTAGCCACAAAACAGAAACATAAGAAACAAAACAATCAACCATATTCCATTAGCTGCTTCACCGTAAAAATAATGGTGATTTTGATTCTCAACTGGTGATAAAATAGATATGATTAATAGCGTTGCAAAAATTACAGTGGCAATAATATTGAATGTAATCAGGGTTTTTGCAGGTGGTAAATTCATTTTTACTTGACAATAGTTGTTGGTTAATTAAAAGGAAACCACTCTAGTCTCTGGATGTTTTACTAACCATGAGTGGACTATTTGATTGCATTCCGGATTAGTGGGGAAGAGTTTGATACTGTCTATCCAGGAAGCCGTGGGCAGATTTCTTTCATCAGTCGATAGATATCCAAATCCTCTATAATGCCCATCTTGTATAAGTACAATACCGGTTTCTTCAGGAGTTCTTCCTTCGGTAAGGATATAAAAATCTTCATCAAAGGATTTTTTTAAGTGTTCTATGGCTTCCTTCATTCGTTCATTGTAGGTCTCAGGATGCTCCTTACCTAAGCAAGCACCAGTGCAACTTCCAGTTTGATAGTAGAAGCATCCTGCATTGCATTCATTCATCCCTGACAATCCATGACAAAGACTAAAGAGTTCACCAGCCTGGTACAGACTTCTGCGTGCAGCTGCTTTAGATACATAATGATTGAGAATGGTTTTGCCGTTTCTATTTTTATTGTTTGATTTATCGATTTCTAAACAAATAAATCCTTGATCATTAGTGTAATAATAATTAAAATAAGGATAATCTTTAGAGCGTTGAGCCTTGTTGACCTCAGGCTGAAGCGCTTTGATTTCATTGCTTTCGAGCAGAAGAGAGATCAATTCTGATCCGGTTTCCTCAAAAGATATATCTGCTACTTTGGCTATGAATTTGTCAGTTTTTTGATCTGTATTTCTAAAATGCTGCAAAATCCGCTTTCTGATATTGACGCTTTTCCCTACATAGATGACATGGCCGAAAGTATTGTAAAAGTAGTACACTCCTGTCGTCTCTGGCAATGCACTGATTTGTTCGTTACTAATGGTTTTAGGCAATGCGGAAGCTCTGATGCCTGCATTTATAGCGGATGCAGCCTTGAGTTTGCCTTCGTCGTTATTTAAAATTCTACTTAAGATATCTACTGTAGCTAGTACATCATCCATGGCTCGATGTCGATTTTGAACGCTGATGCCAAAATGTTGAATAAGATTGCCCAAAGCATAAGACCTGAGACCTGGGAATGCCTTTCTGCTGAGTACTACAGTACATAATTGCTTTCTAGTAAAAGTATAACCTAATGATGAGAATTCTTCTTTTAGAAATCCATAGTCAAATCGTACATTATGAGCGACGAAAATTGCATTTTCAGTCATCTGAACCACCTTTTTGGCAATTTCATAAAATTTGGGTGCATCGGCAACCATGTCATCGGTGATACCTGTAATACGTGTAATTTCCCAAGGGATAGAGCGCTCAGGATTGATTAGAGTTTGAAATCGGTCAATGATACACTCACCATCATATAAGGCAATAGCTATCTCAGTGATTCTGTCTTTGGTAGGGATGCCACCAGTCGTCTCAATATCTACTACAGCATACAGCGTTTCAGACATGATTCCTTACATCAGCCTACTCATGAAATGATATAACTCTTTCTCCATAGTGTTAAAGTCATGATCTGCGTTGAAAAGTACTTTTATCTTATCGAGCAATCCATCTTTTTGTTCCGGAGTAGGATAGTAAAGTGGTTTATAAGCCAAAATGGTCTCAAGAGCCTGATAATCGGATTTTTCATTAAATATAGGAAGCATTTTGTCATAAATTTCTGTTCCTACATTGTTCCTGATGATTGTTTTCTCTTCATCAGAAAAATCCATATCTACGTGTGCAACATATATTAGCATAAAAGCTATAAATTCATCATAACTCCATTCTAGTGTACTCATAAACTTAGATTATTTTAAATATAACGTTTGTTGGTGCAGGACTGTTCAATTGCCGATCAGCAACATGTAGAACAAAGCGGCATTTTTAGTATTCTTTATTTTAAGCAATATACTGATCCAGCATTTCAAGTGCATTTGGCAATCCAGCAACATCTGTACCACCTGCAGTAGCAAAAGTAGGTTGGCCTCCACCGCCACCCTTGATTTCAGCAGCAAGTGATTTGACTATATTCCCTGCATGGAGGCCTCTTTCCTTGCACAGATCATCAGAAATGCTTAACATAATGGTAGCCTTATTGTCGCTTTGAATACCAAAAAGTACCACGCCCCGACCTAGATCTGTGAGGATATTGGTGGCAAGCGTTTTGGCTGATTTAGTATCTATATCATTCAGAATCTTTCGTACTACTTTGATGCCATTAGTTGCTACTGCACTATTGACTAGTTGGTCTTTCATGGCAGATGCTTGTAATACTCTAAGCCGCTCAATTTCTTTATCTTGAGCCTTATTAGTCTCTATTAGATCAGCAATATTTTTAGGCGTATTGGTATTGTTTTTAAAGAAAGAGCGGATAGCATTTAATTCTTCCAGTTGCTTATTGATATACCTTTCAGCTGCCTCAGCTGTGACGGCTTCTATTCGACGAACTCCGGCAGCAATGCCACTTTCTGAGATAATCTTAAAGTAACCTATTTGTCCAGTAGCTTTAACGTGGCAACCACCGCATAATTCTCTTGAATATCCAGGATCAAAGGTTATCATACGGACACGCTCACCATATTTTTCACCAAAGAGCATCATGGCTCCGGCTTGCTTCGCTTCTTCTATTGGAATTGATCGATCTTCTTGAAGTGGTATATTCTGTCTAATCTTTTCATTGACTATTCGCTCGATTTCAATCAGTTCATCATCCGTCATCTTCTGAAAATGAGATACATCAAATCTAAGATGGTCGAACCTGACCAGTGATCCTTTTTGTTGTACATGAGTGCCTAAAACCTGTCGCAGTGCAGCATGTAGTAGGTGAGTGGCGGAGTGGTTATTCTCAGTCAGATGACGCTTATTAGAATCCACTTCACAAAGAACGGTTGAACCAATATTTTCCGGAATTCTATCAATGATATGGATGATGAGGTCATTTTCCTTTATAGTGTCAAGTACTTTTATAACCTCTCCATCAAAAATCAGGATTCCGGTATCACCGACCTGGCCGCCGCCTTCAGGATAGAATGGGGTTTTGTCGAGCACAAGCTGGAAAAGTTCTTGTTCTTTCTGGCGCAAAATGCGGTATTTGACCACATGACTATCATTGACTACAAGCTGGTCATAACCCATAAATTGAGTTTGAACTCCATTGCCTACCATCACCCAGTCGCCGGTTTCTCTTTTTGCATCTGCACGGGATCTTTCTTTCTGCTCATTGAGTGCACTAGCGAAGCCTGCTTCATCTACTTTCCATCCTTTTTCATCTGCAATCAGTCGTGTCAGGTCCACAGGAAATCCATAGGTGTCATAGAGTTCGAAAACATCTTTTCCGTCTATAATGCCATTTTTAACTGTGATGTCTTCAATTCGACGCAAGCCACCTTCCAGTGTTTTAAGAAAAGCTTTTTCCTCTTCTCTGATGACTTTCTCAACAAATGAACGCTGAGCATATAACTCTGGAAAAACTTTTTCAAATTGTCTGGATAGGATACCCAATAGTTGAAACAACAAAGGTTGAGGATAATCCAAATAGGTAAAATAATATCTGACAGCCCTTCTTAATATACGACGTATCACATATCCCGCACCGTTATTGGACGGCAACTGCCCATCTGCTATTGTAAATGAGATGGCACGAATATGATCGGACAGCACTCTGAAGGCAATATCAGACTTTGTATCGCTAAAATGATATGTCTTGCCAGTGATTCTTTCTATTTCGTGGATGATATCAGTGAATACATCTGTGTCATAATTGCTTGTTTTTCTATTAATAGCTCGTACAAGGCGCTCAAAGCCCATTCCGGTATCAACATGCTTTTTCGGTAGTGGTTCAAGTGTACCATCCGCCTTTCTGTTGTACTGTATGAATACAATATTCCATATCTCAATCACCTGGGGGTGATCTTGATTCACTAATTGATATCCTGGTGTAGCTTGTATTTCAGATTCAGGACGAAGGTCGATATGAATTTCACTGCAAGGGCCGCAAGGACCTGTATCGCCCATTTCCCAGAAGTTATCCTTTTTATTGCCAAAAACGATATGTTCTTCATTGATAACATGTTTTTTCCATTCATTCAATGCCACAGTTGATGGTGGCAAATTTTCTTTTGGGTCACCTTCAAAAACAGTAGCATACAAGCGATCCTTTGGCAAGCCATACACATCTGTAAGCAGTTCCCAAGCCCAAGCTATAGCCTCAGGCTTGAAATAGTCGCCGATACTCCAGTTGCCCAGCATTTCAAACATGGTATGGTGGTAAGTGTCTACACCTACCTCTTCAAGGTCATTATGCTTGCCGCTCACCCTAAGGCACTTTTGAGAATCTGCAATACGTGGATTGTCGGGAGTTCTATTTCCTAAAAAGTAATCCTTAAACTGATTCATACCTGCATTGGTAAACATCAAGGTAGGATCGTCCTTGACCACAATAGGAGCCGAAGAAACAATTTTATGACCTTTTGAAGCAAAAAAATCAAGAAATTGCTGTCTTATTTCACTGGATTTCATATATCGATGACTTATTTTAAAATCGAAAAAAGATGGAATTTTGAAAAACAGCTGCAAATATACAGTTTTAACCTTTTCCATGGTGAAAATTAGACAAGGAATGATGGGAGACAGGAATGGCGAAGTGGCCTTGTTTTGTGCGAAAATATAAATGTTTATCTAAATTAATTTAATATTTAATTTCACATTCTTTAGATTAATTCTGAATTTGTAATTTTATAATAATATAATTATGATATTAATAGTATTTAAGCTAATTTTCGTCGTGTGAATTGATTGATTACCTACATAATTATTTGTAATGGATAGTAAAAATCCTGAAGTTCTGGTTCATGATCTCATCATACTAGGAGCAAAAAAATCTAACCTTTCTATTAAGAAAATGCTCATTAAAGGATTTCAATCGGGCGCTTTGCTGGGAATTTCAACTGTATTGGCCTTTACAGTTGCAGTGCAATCAGGAATGTATTTCATAGGAGCACTTGCCTTTCCGATTGGCTTTGCAATCATTATCCTATTAGGTTACGAACTGGTAACTAGCAATTTTGCAATGGTACCTATGGCAGTCCTTGGAGGGCAATCAACATTGAGAAAGCTTCTATATAATTGGTTTTGGGTATTTACTGCCAATTTGATAGGAAGCGTATTTTTTGGAGTACTATTTTACTTTTATATTACTAAACTGGGTGTGACATTGGATAGTGAGGTGATACAAAAGGTTATATCAATAGGTCATGATAAAACACTGGCATACAAAAACATGGGTGGACCCGGACTAATTATAGTTTTTATAAAGGCATTTTTATGTAACTGGATGGTGACGTTAGGAGGTGTGTTGGGCACCGCCTCGTCTTCTACCATAGGAAGAGTTGTAGCTTTGTGGCTTCCTATATTTCTATTTTTCGCATTAGGTCTGGAGCATAGTGTGGTAAATATGTTTGTGATACCAACTGCGATCCTGTTCGGTGCCGATCTTACATTCTCAGACTGGTGGCTTTGGAATCAAATACCTGCTACCTTAGGCAATATAGTAGGTGGCTTTATTATGACTGGCTGGACATTGTATGTATTGTATGGTGAGAAAGCTGAAAAATAATGAGATGTTAAATTTGGTGGTATTAGCCATTACAATGATGAGTTATACCGTCAACTGTAGGTGATGTCCAAGTAATAATCAAAAAAAAAAGCCCAATACATTGTAGTACTGGGCTAGTAATTGTCTTTAATTAAATTATCTTATAATGCTGGAATTCTCAATACTTGACCAGGATATATCAAATCTGGTGATGTAAGCATTGGTTTGTTTGCCTCAAAGATAATAGGATACTTCATAGCATCACCATAGTGTGCTTTAGCAATTTTTGAAAGTGAATCACCCTTTACTACTGTATAAAATGTAGCTTCAGGCTCATCATTCAATACTGTAAGTCTATCGTCAACAGTCGCAATGCCTTCAGTGTTTCCAACAATAAGAATTGCTTTTTCCTTATCAGCAGTTGTCTGAACTTGACCATAAACTGTAGCTGCATCATCGTCAACAACAATATCAAGATTTTCAATTTTGATATCATGTGCAACGATCTGTGACATCAGTGCAGAAGCTTTTGCCTTTTCATTAGCTTCTTTTAAAACATCCAGAGCGCTTTTTGATTCAACTGCATTAGCATCGTTTTCTGCTGCTTTAGTACCTAAAATTTTAGCACCTGCAGACTTTAAAAAAGAAAATAAACCCATAATTTGAAAAAAAATTTAAAAATTAAACCAAAATTAGTTTCATTATTAAAAGAACATTTTATTGATGTAGAAGTTTCAAAAACACAATTTTTTTTTAAACAAAAATATACATTTATAAAATATTCCGAATAATATTCCGTACGGATTTGTGACGTATTAACCTAGTCAAAGTCACATTTTTTAGATTAAACACACATGGATATTGACAAAATTAAAATTGTAATTTATTGATTATGTGTGTGATAAGATTTTTTTTAAAAAAAATCAATATATGTTTTATGCAAAATCCATTAAATTGCCCAAAAGACTTATCTTTGCGTCGTTTTTTTGAATTTTTATGATATTTTAATACCATGCAAGGAAAAGGATTAGTAAAATTATTTTTAATACTTATCTTAGTAGTCAGTTTATTACAGTTCTTATACTTTATTCCGACTACAAGGGTAGAACGAGCAGCAGAGGAGTACGCAGCACATCAAACAAGTACTACTGTAGCAGAAAATACACCCGAATTTAAGCTGGCTAAAGCTGAATACCTTGATTCAATGTCAGGTATTCCGATTTTTAGAATACCATTAATTAAGTCCTATACTTATAATGAGCTAAAGCAGCAGCAGTTGGGATTAGGACTAGATCTGAAAGGTGGTATGAGCGCTTTTCTTCAAGTAGATTTAACAGACTTTCTAAAAGGGCTGGTTGGTAGAAATGCTAACAATACAGATTTTGTTAAGGCGCTGGAGAATGCTGATCATGCAATGAAAACATCTCAGTTAGACTTTATAACTCTTTTCGCTCAGGAATATGCTAAGTTAGCTGGTCCAAATAAGCTGGCAAAACTTTTTGCAAAGAGTGAAACCATCGGTAATATAAATCCGAATGCTGATGATGCTACTGTTACTAGTATAATTAGAAAAAAAGCTACTGAGACAGTTAACGTAACTTACCAAAGGTTAAAGCAAAGGATTGACAAGCTAGGCGTTACTCAACCTAACGTATCTCTTGATCCTAATAGAGACTTGATTGCTGTTGAAATGCCAGGTATTGATAATCCCAAGAGGGCTGAGGACTTCCTTACAAGAAGTGCTAAACTCGAGTTCTGGGACACATACAGATATACAGATCCGGGTATTTTGCAGGCATTCCAGATGGCTGATCAAATGAGTGGTGGTGCTAAAGTGGATAGTACTCAAGTTGTCATGCGGGATTCTATAGTGTTTGATGCTACAGGAATGCCAATAGATACCGTACAGGTTCAAGACCTCAATGCTTCCAATAATAGCGCTGCAAGTAGTTCAAATTCATTGTTCAATTACTTGTCTATTAATGGAGGTACTTTATTTCAGACTGCAATGGGAGTTGCAGAAAAAAGTAAGAAAAAATATGTAGATGAAATCCTGGTCAGACCTGAAATTAAGGCACTTTTCCCAGCCAATTCCAAGTTTATGTGGTCTTACAAGCCGGTACAAGATGCCGATGGAAAGATTACCAATAACTACTATCTATATCTAATTAAAGGTTTGCCTAATTCAGAGCATGCGCCACTGGATGGAGATGTAGTGACAGGCGCTAATCAAACACTAAATCCGGTAAATGGACAAGTGGAAGTTAACCTGAGGATGAATGCTAGCGGTGCTAAAAAATGGGCAGAGATGACTACAAGGGCTGCTAATGAAGGTAATAGAGAAATAGCAATTTCGCTCGACAATGAAGTTGTATCTGCACCGTCAGTTAATGGGCCTATCACAGGAGGTTCCTCATCTATTACAGGTAATTTTTCTGTTGATGAAGCAGTGGATTTTGCAGGAATTCTTGAAGTAGGTAAATTACCGGCTAGAACAAAGATTATTCAAAAAACAAATATTGGTCCTTCTCTAGGAAAGGAAAATATTGATAAGAGTATTTATTCCTTGCTTTTTGGATTTTTAATGGTGATTATTACTATTTTATTATATTATTCAGGGGCAGGTATTGTAGCTATCATTTCACTGTTTACAAACATATTCATCCTTGTCGGAGCATTGTCTAGTTTCGGTACGGTATTGACCTTGTCGGGTATAGCTGCTATTGTACTAACGATGGGTATGGCAGTGGATGCTAACGTTATCATATTTGAACGAATCAAAGAAGAACTCGCTATCGGGAAATCTTTAAAGCAAGCCATCATTGATGGATACAAACATTCCTATTCCTCCATTATTGATGCGAACTTAACTACCATGATTTCGGCAGTTATTTTGGCATATTTTGGATTAGGTCCTGTGAAAGGTTTTGCAGTTGTATTGATCATAGGTATTCTTACATCCGTGTTCACAGCAATATTTGTAGCTAGATTGATCATTGATTGGTGGGTTGGAAAAGGCAATAGCCTGAATTTCTGGAATGGTTTTTCAAAGTCAGCTTTTAAGAATATTAATTTTGATTGGCTTGGACACAGAAGAATCGCATATTTTATATCTGGTGGCTTATTATTGATCAGTTTTATTTCGATGGCTGTCAGAGGTTTTGACTTAGGGGTGGATTACAAAGGAGGTTTCTCTTATAATGTACAATTTAAGGTGGACAAACCTATAGATGCTGATGCGATCAGAGAAGGTTTGACAGCACCATTCGGTGCCACTCCTGTTGTTAAGCAGGTAGATGGACAGAATACTTATAACATCATCACCTCATATCTCATCGATGATGACGCTCCTGATGCTTCAGATAGAGTGATGGAAAAATTATACGAGGGCGTTAAGGGTATCACTTCTGAAGATTTGAAATTAGAAGAGTTCGCTAATTCAGAAATTGGGGCTGCTAAGTCACATGTCGTGAGTTCTGCACAAGTAGGACCAACTATTGCTGATGATTTAAAGAGAACCTCATTTATAGCGGCAATTTTAGCTATACTAGGAGTATTCTTATATATTCTCTTTAGATTTAACAAATGGCAGTATTCTGTTGGTGCTATCGTTTCATTCATACATGACTCCATGTTGATGCTTGGTTTGTTTTCATTGTTGAGAGGTTTTGTGGGCTTTTCACTAGAGATAGATCAGCAATTTATTGCAGCAATATTGACCATCATTGGTTACTCCATAAACGATACAGTGATTATCTTTGACAGGATCAGGGAATATTTAGGATTGAATATCCAGAAGCCGGATAATGAGATTATCAATGATGCTATCAACAGTACATTATCACGTACGATCATGACTTCTTTCACAACATTTATAACGGTGTTTATATTGTTTGTATTCGGAGGTTCGAGTATCAAAGGATTTGCTTTCGCCTTGATGATTGGTATCATTGTGGGTACTTATTCATCAGTGTTCTTAGCATCTCCATTGATGGCTGACTTGTCTAAAGACTTGAAAATTGGCTCAAGAAGAGCTAAATAAGTTTATATTATATAATAATGTAAAAAGGGGATTGTAATCGTTTGCAATTCCCTTTTTTAATTGAAATTCATATAATTTACATTTTCCCTTAATCGGATAATAGAAATTCTTTTCTGATCTACAAGATCTTTTAGTACTCTGAACACTGATGAGGTAGGTCCCCAGATAGAGGGTATGATTTTTTAACATTCACTTCCATTTAGATTGCTCGTTTGATGCTTTTAACAATTCAAATGCATATTGTGGGTTTACGTAAACTTTCATTGTTCAATTTTAGTTTTATAGTGTATGGCTTAAAACCTTGACCATTGAGGCTAATAAAAATATTACCAGCTATTCTGATGTTTTTGATGTCCTGTTCTTTTTCGCAAAAGATTAAGAACGGTGAAATGGCATATGAAAGAAAACAGTACGCTGTAGCTACTGAAATGCTTGCAAAAGAATTTGCAAAATCATCTGTGCCTCGTGCAAAGGCTAGGCTGGCGTATCTTACAGGATTGTCACATTATAAATTACTGGAGTATAAACTGGCTAAAAAATGGTTGGCTGAAGCTGTTCAGTTGGAATATGGTTCAGAAGCACTGACACATTATGCTAAGGTCAGTAAGAATTTACAGGAATATACCGATGCGATATCGGCTTATGAACAAATAGGAAAAATAACAGGTAGGAATCAAGAGACAGATCGAGAAATTCAGATATGTCGGATGGCAATGGAAGCTATTACAAATCCAGAACCCTATACCATCGAAAAGGTGAGTCAAAATTCTGCTGTATCTGAGTATAGTCCTATAATTTATGATAATGTTTACCTTGTATTTACCTCTGAAAGAAGAGCGTCAACTGGTAGCCGTGTCTATAAATGGACTGGAGAGAAGTTCAGTGATATTTTTATTATGATGAAGAGTGGATCAGAAGTAAGAAATTTTGACTCGGCGATTAATACGGAGCATAATGAAGGTACCCCGTGCTTTACGAAAGATATGAATACAATGTATTTTACCCGTTGTTTTTCCCAAGCTGGAGGTGATGCACGATGTAAATTGATGGTCTCACATAAGGTAGATGGATTTTGGAGTGAGCCGGCTGTATTGCCATTTGTGACCGAAGAAGCTAACTATGGTCAGCCTGCGCTGCTAGAACAAGACAGCGTACTTGTATTTGTATCTGATAGAGATAATCCAGGTGGCAGTACAGATTTGTATTATTCAGAGTTTTCAGAAAGGAATGGTTGGTCAGCACCAATGCCATTCCCATCTTCCGTGAATTCACCTGGCAATGAGAAATTTCCTTCAACTGATGGAGATACGCTCTACTTTTCTTCAGATTATTGGCCTGGAATGGGTGGATATGATATTTTTAAAACCTACCTCAAAGCGGATGGATCTTGGACATCTCCTATAAATATGCAGTACCCGATCAATAGTGGAGCGGATGATTTTTCTTTTGTTATAGATTATGGAGCAAAGTCTCGCCCTAATGTATTGAGGGAAGGTTTTTTTGTTTCTTCCCGTGATGGTGATAACACTAAGGATGATATATACAGATTTCAGCACTTGAATAAGCCTAAAAATGATACTCAAATAGAGGTGCCGGAAAAAAAGAAATCTGTGTTTGTGACAGTTAATACGCTGACTCCAGTGTATAAAGTGGCTGATGATCCCAATTCTGGTATGATTGATAAGGTGATTTTAGGCGATTGCATTATAAATATCACTGATCAACGAGGTAATAAACTGGCGAGTGGTTATTCAGATGGTAACGGTTTTTATTTTAAGGAAATTCCATTAGATACTGAATTAAAAATCACAGCGGCCAAACTAGGATATTTGAATGCGGTAGAGGCACTTTCAACTATGAATATTATTTTTGATAAGCAAGAGGATGCTAAAACATTTAATCTGCGTCTGGTGCTGGATAAGATTTATGAAAATAAGGAAATCAACCTACCTGATATTTACTATGATTACGATAAATGGGACATCAAACAGGCAGCAATGCCGACACTTGATAAGCTTGTCAAGCTCATGCAAGATAATCCACAGATAAAGATTCAACTATCAAGTCACACTGACTGTCGTGGTGATGCGGCCTACAATATGGAATTATCACAAAAAAGAGCGCAGTCTGCTGTAGATTATCTTATTGCTAAGGGCATTCCTCAGCACAAGTTGGTCGCTAAGGGTTATGGCGAAACAGCTCTTTTAATCAGGTGTGTGTGCGAAGCTTGTACCGAGGCAGAACATCAGATCAATAGAAGAACTACATTTAAAATTGTGAAATAAAACTGGCTAGCGTAGTGAAATTAGGTTGTTTAATCTTTCAATAGCCAGCTAAATCCCATTCTAAATGATGGGTCCATCTCCGGATAATGCACCACATCAAAATTATGTGTATCCATGAAGTATTGTGAAAAATTTTCCATTGTGAAGAAGGCTCTGAACATAGAAACCTTGGCGCTGATAAAAAAATTGGCAGTAGGAAAAAAGGGTAGTGTTGTATCACTTAAATGATAGGCTGAGGTAAGTGGATTGAAGGCAGGTCCTTGATAGTCAGGAATCAAACGACCATCCAATCCAATATTGATTTCCATCGCTTGAAACCACTTACCTGAATAGTAGAGCTGATGTGTTGTGAAAAGCTTAGGCAAAGGATATAAATAATCGCTTTGAAGTTGGAAGTACACATCATTATTTAGATTGAAGCTTTTGATTTTCAATCGGTGACTGATATGAAATTGAGTAATGCTATAGATGCCTTCATGCTGAGCAGATAAGCCATTGTAATCCCAATATATAGGATTATTGATAATGGATTGTTTAAGATCTGCGGAAAGCTTAATGGAAGGTATCTGGATACCAGCATGAATCTCAGAACCAAATGGCTTACTGAATGAAGTGTCTCTAAAAATTTGATTATTGATGTGCAAGTGGGTAGTGCGATAAGAAGGTTGGGCTCTGAAAATTTGAATACCTCCATCTAATCTACCTATCTTTCCGATATTGATATCCATACCGGCTGACAGGTTAAAAAGTCCGACATTTTCCAAGAGGCCGAGCTTGCCCTTCAAATCCAGTTCAAAATATTTTAAAAAAGGAATTTTACCGTCAGCAATGGCGGTTAGATCGTTTTTGCGCACCGATACTGGTCGATCATCAAAAATAAAATGTTCATAAAGCAGGCCTACTTTTCCGGCTATCCCATTGAAGCCCGACCCATGAACATAAAATCCATCGCTGATGTTTTTCACATCCAGGTATCTACGAAGTCCCATAGGTGTGTCATTGAAACCGAAATATAATGATTCTGCTCTTTCATTATTGATTTCAGTATCATAGTATTTGAAATAAGAAGGTTGATAAGTGAGATCATTTTGTACATAAAGATTCCATCGGTCATTGGATTTTCTATTCAGCCTGAAGTACTGAATCAGCGACATAGTTTGCTCTTGTTGTCGTGTTTCAGCATTTGAAAGCCGAGTCGTAATTGCTTTTCTAAAATTTTCAGTATATACTAGTGAATCATAGGCGATACCTCCGTTGTTAGATTCTTGGTTTGCATTTTGTAAAAACAACAAGATGGCATCATAGTTTTTGGATGGACTTTGATACCTCAACCCAAAGCCAAAAGTAGTAGCCTTTGCGGCTTGATTTTCATAAAATCCTTTCTGACTGATTCTTTTATAATTTAAACTTACGGAAAGCCCATCACTAAAATTGCGTGAAAAATCTGCCTGTGCGGATATATTGTCCTGAGAACCTACCTGCGAGAAAAAGAGATCAGCCAGCGGCCTATTTGGTTCGAATAATTTGAAATTATCTTTGGTGAGTTGAAAATTTCGATACTGAAGGTAGCCGACGTTCTGACCTGTGTGTATATCATTTTGAAAAATCAAGCTTTGCATTGCACTACCATAATTACCGGTATTGATATATTCACCTTGATTGGATGTGCTTACTCTGTGAATAAAAGCAATATCGGCCAATGTATCAATGGCTTCCTGAATTGAAAAAATATCATTTACAAGTACGTATTTGTAAATAATGGGAATTGAATCTTTACCTGAGATGAGTATATCTGCTGGTGGTGGCGTTTCGTCATCTTGTTGGGCAAATCCATGAAAATAAGCACACAAAAAAATGAGTGTAAAAATAAGAGTGCTCGGTTTGTATCTGAATACAAATCTAAAAAAACTATCGAGATATGATTTCCTCTTCAATTAATGTATCTGATATGTATGGTAAAGATAATTAAAGATTGGTATTAACCAAAAAGTGAATCTACGAATGCCTTTCTATTGAAGACTTGTAATTGTTCGATGCCTTCACCCACACCTATATATTTAATCGGAATCTTAAATTGGTCTGAAATGCCAAGTACTACACCACCTTTGGCACTACCATCTAATTTAGTTAAGATAAGGCCGGTAACATTAGTGGCTGCTGTAAAATGTTTGGCTTGTTCAATAGCATTTTGGCCTGTCGTAGCGTCTAATACAAGGAGTACCTCATGTGGTGCACTTTCCATTTTTTTACTGATAGAACGCTTGATTTTTGTCAATTCTTCCATCAGTTGTTTCTTAGTGTGTAGTCTTCCTGCAGTGTCTATGATGGCTATATCTATATGATTGTTTTGAGCATACTGTACAGTTTCATAGGCAACAGCAGCTGGATCAGTGTTCATACCCTTATTGTAGAAATCAGCCCCAGTCCGATCTGCCCAAATTTTAAGCTGGTCCACAGCAGCTGCACGGAAAGTATCGCCCGCTCCTAATACTACTCGCTGACCAAGTTTTTTATACTGGTGAGCGATTTTGCCTATACTCGTTGTTTTTCCCACTCCGTTGACACCGACAACCATTATAACATAAGGACGTTCATTAGATGCGATATCAAAGTCGTCTATATCAACAGTATTATTTTCGGACAAAATCGTAGTAATGACATTTTTTAAAATACTATTGAGTTCATCAGTGTTAAGATACTTATCTCGAGCTACTTTTTCTTCAAGTCTTTCAATGATTTTTACTGTTGTTTCTAACCCTACATCAGAGGATATTAATATATTTTCGAGTTCATCCAAGAATTCAATATCTACTTTGGATTTGCCTGCAACAGCTTTAGTGATCTGGGTAAAAAAACTTTCTTTTGTTTTTTCCAGTCCTTTATTTAGATCTTCTTCTTTTTCTTTAGAGAAAAACTTTTTAAAAAAACTCATAATTGGATGATATTAAGATTGAAAATTAAAAACCATTAAAAATACGAAAAGGGCTTTTCTCTTTCAAAAGAAAACCCCTTATATCATTACTTACAGAAGCAAAAGCCCTCTGATTATTTGTTCTCTTGCAGGAACTCCTGGACTTTGTCTTTAAGAATAATTGATTCTTTGTAAGAATACTTACCTGTTACAGGGTCTTTAACCGATCTGATAACTTTGATATGATCCTTACCTGAACCAGCGTTCGCTGCTCTTTGAGATACCTTCGCGTTTTTAGATTGCTTAGCCATGATTATTTAATTTCTTTGTGAACTGTATATCTCTTTAAAACGGGATTATACTTTTTTAGTTCCATTCTGTCAGGATTATTTTTTCTGTTCTTCTGAGTAACATATCTTGACATACCTGGCATCCCGCTAGCTTTGTGCTCAGTACATTCCAGAATTATTTGAATTCTGTTACCTTTAGCCTTCTTTGCCATTGCTAATATATTATTTTATTGTTAATCAATTAATGTTTTGCACCTGCTTTAACAGCGGGATGGTTTAATTCTTTTAGATAAGCATACAGACCTTTTTTGTCAATAGTACGCAATGTACTTGCAGCTATTCTAAGCGTAATCCATTCACCTGTTTCAGGTATAAAAAATCTCTTCTTCACTAAATTCGGCATAAATCTCCTCTTTGTCTTGATGTTAGAGTGAGATACTTTGTGTCCTGTCATAGGTCTTTTGCCGGTTAAATCGCAAACTTTTGGCATTTTAATTCTTTTTACGAATAATCAAATTTTTACTAGTTGGAGTGTTTGACTCCTTTTTTTACGTTGTTTTTGTGACTCCGGAAGGATTCGAACCTTCAACCGCCTGATCCGTAGTCAGGTACTCTATCCAGTTAAGCTACGGAGCCTTGTTGGTTCACGTTCCTTATGTCCTAAATATCAATACTTTAGTCAGTAAAGATACCGCAAACTTTATTGCTTTTTCTAATTCAGGGTGCAAAGATAATTGATTTATTTTTATCTACAAAGGTTTTTTGAAAAATAAATATATAATTTTTTATAATATTTTATATTTGAATGTTTACTTCGTGCTATTGTTGTACTTATGTTAAAGCCATATTTCTCATTAGACTTTGTGATAATTAGATATGAAGTAGCATTTTTATGCAGTAAATTTATAATACTTAATTTGGGTTAAAGATGGTTTTTAAATCTTTGTGTGATCATGATAAGTTAAAAGGTATATTTCATGAAATAGTTCTATTATTTTGGGTATCTTTGGCCATTATTTAATATATTAACTATTTTTATTATGTCTAATCTTGCACCTTGCCCACAATGTAGTTCTGAATACACTTACGAAATGGACAATCTGCTTGTATGTCCTGAATGTGGCCATGAATGGAATCCTGAAGAAACAACAAAAGTCGAAGATGGCTTTGTCGTAAAGGATGCCAATGGCAATATTTTGCAAAATGGAGACGCTGTTGTTATAATTACAAACCTTCCTGTAAAAGGCATGCCAAAAGGTATCAAGGCTGGCACAAAGGTGAGAAATATCCGGTTAGTGGACAGTGATCATAATATTGATTGCAAAATTGATGGTTTTGGAGCGATGGCTCTGAAATCTGAGTTCGTCAAAAAATTTCAATAGTTGTGTATATCTAATATTTATCTTTCTTTGAGTTCGTCATTTTGTGGTCGCCGATTTAGATTTACCCATTTGAATATAAAATGCTTCCTAATAGCTGTTTTGTACCATTTACTTAAGTGTCGAAATCTAATGATTATTCTGGATTCATACACCATGTCTAATCTATAATAACTATCCTTTTTATTTCTGAATTGGCCTTAGGATTGACAAACTCGATGAGGTACAGTCCAGGATGCAAATGATAAGTGCTAAAAGAAAATACATTGTGTCCACTCTTGATTTTGTCATTGTAAAGTGTTTTGACCAGTTGACCTTTATCATTTAGAAGATTTATTCTATATTTTGATGAATTTGCAACATTCAGCTCTGTATAAACAATATCACCTGCTTGGATAGGATTAGGATATATGCGGGTAATGGCCTGTTTTTCATCTTTCACTGCCGATGTACCCACCGTCACATAGTCGTCAAAACTGATGAAATCCGTACCTGCTTCATTTTTTACTTGCAAGCTTACGTTAAATGTCCCTTCATTTTCATAAACGATTGTAGGATTGGCTTCGGTTGATGTTGCTGGCGTGCCACCCTCAAAGTTCCACAACCACTCCCGCGGTCCTCCCGTAGTCAAATCTATAAAAGAAATACTGTCTCCAGTCATAATTTGCTGAGCGCTAGATATAAAATCTGCCTTGGGTTGTGTCCTCTTAATGACTGTAATGGCTTTAGGTACGGTCTTATTATTAGTACCGGCAATGTTCTGAACGGTGAGGGAAACATGAAAAGCACCTGTCTTTCTATATTGAATCAGTGGGTTAGGCTCAGTACTGTTAGGTGGTGTGCCGGATACGAAAGTCCACCGATGATTGATGGTGTTAGCACTACTTGTAGAAGTGAATTGAACAAAATCATCAACGTAAACAGTGTCTTTTGAATAGACGAAATTAGCTATAGGCTTCTCTATAGGATCTTGAATGTGTATATAATGGTGTTTGGTGATTGTATCACTACCCAACGCATTCGTAACCATTAGCGTAACATCATATACACCGTCCGCTTCATAAGTTACCTTTGGGTGCTGCTCAGTAGAAGTGGTAGGTGTTCCTCCTGGAAATGTCCAATTCCAGCTGGTAGGATCTGTTGAGGTAATATCTTTAAATGATACGATACTGTTCTTTGGCGTAGTCGTCAGATCGGCCACAAAATCACCAATAGGGCCATTTACTACTTCATCTTCAGGCAAGTACTGCCCCAACCAGGTGCCATAACTACCGGATTCTCCAAAACAACCTGTCACCCATACTTCTGTTCTGTCATTAGAAAATCTCCGTTGACAGGTAGTATAGTCTCCCCAGCGTTCACGATTATCACTTAAGACAGATACTGCACCCGTACCGCTCTTCAACAAGACGGGAGCACTCCATTCAAAAGAACTGTCTATACCTGTACAAACTCTTTGCTCTTGCCCTGGATAAATATCAGGTCCTGCCAATAAATAATTGACAAGTATTTCAGGATCGTTTTCATTTTTGCCGAAAGCAGCAAAGGAAGGGAAACCATAATCTTGTCGTGGTTGAGTAAATATATCTGCATCTATGTGCATATTACTGACATCCATTCTTCCATAAAATAAACCGACATCGCCTGTTGGTGTATTGACATGACTACCCATATGGATAGTACCGTTGAGATACATAGCTGACCATATTCGACTATCAAAGGTATTGAGTGTTTTGGATGTATTGAGCATACGACCATCAGGAGCCAGTTCTGTGGGAAGAGCAGTTGTCTGTAGCGATGTCAAAGTAGGATTGTTGTGCAAAGAAGCATCAGTATAGTAAAGATTGTATTTATTACCGCCATTGGGCTGATTACTAACGAAATACATACCAGGCGATGTGAGATAATCCCATCCTGAAATAGCAGGTACGAGATTAAAAGATGGTTGACCATCTGCATCAAATAGTTTATTGTAATATTTCCATTGCAACTCCTTGCCATCGAACCCTGCTTTTTTATCAATTTGATACATGACAGAGTATTGCCAGTCGCCCTGAACATTGCGCATGAGTCCAGCAATGTAAAAATCGGCTTTGGATACACCAATGTTAGGATAGTCAAACCAGTTATTTTCATTGGCAGGATTGCCACTGATTTTATAATAATTCCACTCTCCATTGGGGTCTTCTGTTTTTGAAAAGGCAATGCATAGCTCAGTACTGCTGGGATCAGATCCATGCAAGCACATAAAGATAAATTTATTCTCTTCTATATCATATATAGCTCTTGGATCATACATCCTCGTGCCCAGACCTAGAAGCGTAAAAAAGTCGCTCAGATTTTTTGTAAAGGTGATTTCTCCTGCTGGATTGGTGAAAATTATATTGGTGTTAATCGCTGAAACAATAAAACCATTCTTTGAAACCGCAACAGTATTGTCCATTGGAACTGAGTTGCCTCTGATGTTACCTCGAAAATTATGGTTCAGATAAGGAGAAGGAGGTGTATTTCTGTTAGGTTCCGGCACATAGTGTAATTGAGTAGGGGCATTTCTTCTAGCATTAGCTTTGTCCTTCAAATCAGAAAACAACTCTTTGGAGATACTGGTGGTATGAAAGTGCGCTTCTAAGTTGGTCATTTTGATGTCCCAGTTTTCAGTTATTTTACTAGAGCTGATTGTACCGGTAAGTGGTGTAGTAATGATTTCTGAGCCTGTATTCGTTACAATATTTATGCCTGAATGATCGGGTATAATCATTTTATGCTGACTATGGATATCAAGACTACAAGTAATAATAAATATAATAGTGAAAAGTAACTGTTTCATGACCTTGTTTTTAAGATTACAACAAAAGTAAGGATTTTTGCCTTATGCAGGCAGTTAGATACATTTTAATTATATATTCAAATAATTGAATACTTGACAATAATATTATCCTAGGGCAACGTCTAGAACCATCATAATGATAAATCCTATAACGAAACCCATCGTTGCAATATCTGTGTTGTTGTCCTGTTGCGTTTCAGGTATAACCTCCTCGACAACCACAAAAATCATTGCACCAGCAGCAAACGCTAGCGCATAGGGCAAAATCGGAGTGAAGAAATGGACAGCCATAGCACCACCTACGGCAGCTATGGGTTCTACAATCGCAGATGCCTGCCCATAAAAGAAACTCTTAAAATTGGACATGCCCATTCTTTTAAGTGGGATGGAAACGGCCATACCCTCAGGAAAATTTTGAATACCAATACCTATAGCGAGAACAATAGCACCTGCAAGTGTAGCTTCCGGAACACCAGCTGCCACCCCGCCAAATAGTACACCTACAGCTAACCCTTCAGGAATGTTATGCAGCGTGATAGCCAGTACTAACAGTGTGGTTCGATGCCAACTTGTTTTTGTTCCTTCACTTTGGTGCGTATTTAGGTGTAAATGAGGCAGGACTTTGTCTAAACCAAAAATAAACAATGAACCTAGCAAAAAGCCAACCGCTGCCGGTATTACTTTGATAAATCCTTCGCCTTCAGACATCGAGATAGCAGGATCAAGTAAACTCCAGAAGCTAGCAGCTACCATTACGCCTCCAGTAAATCCAAGCATCCCATCTAGCAACGTTCGATTCATGGATTTAAATAGAAAAACAAAGGCAGCACCTAAGGCAGTCATACCCCAAGTAAAAATAGTTGCAACCAATGCCGCTACCACTGGATTTAAACTTGAAAACCATTGCACTATAGCATCAAACATTGTATGAATTGTATTTTAGACTGTAATGATAAAATAAATTTATAATAAATTAATCAATTCAGAATAAATTTTGTAGCAGAACAAACCAATTTTAATTACTGTCTCTAATTGATAATCTATTTTTATCTTTACGCAACTTAAATGAAGTATATATGAATCAGCCACTTGCTGAAAGAATGAGGCCCAAGGCAATTAAAGATTATATTGGACAAGAGCACCTGGTCGGACAAGGCGCAGTGTTGAATAAAATTCTTGAGACAGGCTCTTTGCCTTCTTTCATACTATGGGGTCCACCTGGAGTAGGTAAGACCACCCTTGCTAATATGGTGGCTGAGACTCAAAAACGAGCATTTTTCAGTCTTTCTGCTATCAATAGTGGTGTGAAAGATATAAGAGAAACCATTGAACTGGCTAAATCAAAACGTTTTTTCTCCAGTCTCAATCCTGTACTTTTTATTGATGAAATCCATCGGTTCAGTAAATCGCAGCAGGATTCTTTGCTTGGTGCGGTAGAAAAAGGAGTGGTAACCTTGATAGGTGCAACTACTGAAAACCCTTCATTTGAAGTGATACCCGCTCTACTATCAAGGTGTCAGGTCTATGTACTTAAGCCGCTTGAAAAACATCATATGGTCAAAATGATAGATAAGGCAATTAGTGAAGACGAAGTGCTAAAAACGAAGCAAATTAAAGTAGAATCTTACGATGCCTTGATTGCTTTTTCGGGTGGAGACGGGCGGAAGTTGTATAATGGACTCGAGTTAGTTGTAAATCAGTTTTCAGGAGATGAAGAAATTATTGTGACAGATGAGCTGGTCAGTAGTGTGATTCAACAAAATATCAGTAAATATGATAAAGCAGGCGAACAGCACTACGACCTAATTTCTGCTTTCATTAAGTCGATGCGAGCATCTGACCCAAATGCAGCGGTATATTATTTAGCAAGAATGATAGAAGGTGGAGAGGATCCGCTTTTTATTTGTAGAAGAATGATTATATTGGCATCAGAGGATGTCGGACTTGCTAATCCAAATGCACTTTTGTTAGCCAATAATTGTTTTCAAGCTGTACATCATATAGGAATGCCGGAGGGACGTATCGTAATGTCACAAACTGCTGTATATTTAGCCTGTTCTCCTAAGAGCAATAGTACCTATAAGGCTATAAATAGTGCCATTGAAATGGTGCAAAAGACTGGCGATAAATCAGTGCCACTCCACTTGCGCAATGCACCTACAAAGCTGATGAAGGAGCTAGGCTACGGACTAGGATATCAATATGCACATGATTACAAGCCAGGAGCGTCTGATATGGAATGCTTGCCTGATGATATCAAGGGCACTGCCTTTTATCGCCCTGGAGATAATCAGTCTGAACAAAAATATGCAGCATACCTTAGAGGAATTTGGAAAGATAAATACGGGTATTGATAGCTTGATTCAATGAATTAAAGGAATGTCAATAATACATTTTGTTGAGGGTTAATTGGAAATAGAAAGCAGAGAAATAAGTTTGGATTAAAATACGTGAAGATTACTGCAGTTAATTATTTTGTCACAGGAATAATTTTACTAAATTTGCCAAAATTTTAAAAACAGTACATAAAATAATATAATTATGGCCAAAGTTTTGACATTGAGAGAAGCATTAGGAGAGGCGATGTCTGAAGAGATGAGAAGAGATGAAAATGTGTTCTTGATGGGTGAAGAAGTTGCGCAGTACAATGGTGCTTATAAGGTAAGTAAAGGTATGCTTGATGAATTTGGTCCGAAGCGGGTGATTGATACACCGATTACAGAGCTAGGATTTGCCGGTATTGGAGTAGGAGCAGCCATGAATGGTCTCAGACCGATTGTAGAGTTTATGACGTGGAACTTTGCAGTGCTTGCATTTGATCAGATTGTTAATAATGCTGCAAAAACGATGTCACAGTCTGCAGGACAATTCATGTGTCCGATTGTATTCCGTGGACCATCAGGTTCAGCTGGACAACTCGCCCAGCAGCATTCACAGACTTTTGAAAGCTGGATGGCAAATGTACCGGGGGTTAAGGTCATATCCTGCATTGACCCTGCTGATGCTAAAGGCTTGCTCAAGGCTGCAATCCGTGACAATGATCCGGTATGTATGATGGAATCAGAACTAATGTATGGTCATAAAGGTGAAGTGCCAGAAGGTGATTATATTGTGCCGATAGGAAAGGCCGCTGTTAGAAAAGAAGGAACTGACGTTACACTGGTTTCATACAACAAGATGATAGAAGTAGTTAAGGAGGCAGCAGTAGAATTAGAGAAAGAAGGTATCTCAGCAGAAATTATCGACTTAAGAACGATACGCCCATTAGATTATAAAACCCTGGTTGACTCTGTTAAAAAGACCAATAGAATGGTTGTAGTGGATGAATCATGGCCTTTTGCCGGTGTAAGTGCTGAGATTGCTTATGAGATCCAAAAGTATGCATTTGATTACCTCGATGCACCGGTGACCAGAGTCAATGCTGCTGATACTTCACTGCCGTATTCTTCTGTTTTTCTTGACGAATACCTACCTACGCCTGCCAAAGTGATTAAGGCGGTTAAAGAAGTGATGTACGTCAAAAGATAATATTTAATATTCATTTACGCTGAAACTAACAAGGCCGGTACAATTGATATCGGCTTTTTTTGTATTTAATAGTATCGATTCCTAGTTGCAATGAAATTTAAAATCTCATTCAAATGATGAAAAAATATATATCTTTGCAAATCTAAAAATCAATAATGTCACAAAATCAAAAGCCAACACAGTTTTATGCTACTTTGTCCACATCCATTGTGCTGGTATTGATTTCCTTATTTTTGTTGATATTTTTTCATTCGGGCAATATAACTAATATTGTAAAGGAAAATCTAAATATCCTTGTTGAATTAGAAAATGACCTTCCTTCGGGTGAAGTTCAGAGATTGCAGGATATAATTAAAGATTATAATGGCGTCATTCCTCAATCAGTTGAGTTTCTTTCAAAGGAATACGCATTGGAGTTTATGTCAAAAGAATTGGTGATCAATCAAGATGAGAACGAAAATCCATTCAATGATATCATTAAGTTCAACCTTAAATCAGATCAGTATTCAGAGGATCGAATTAAAGCCATTAAAAAGGAAATCGAGTATGAGAAAGGTGTTCGAGGCCTTTATTATGAAAATGAAAGTCTGGATATGGTTCAGTCAAATCTTGAAAAGGTCTCGTTTGGTATTTTGATTCTGGCCTTGTGTTTTGTGATTCTAGCCATTTCCATCATTTTTAGTACAGTACAGCTCACGCTTTATAGTAATGTGAAAGAGATAAGAACCATGCAGTTAGTAGGAGCTGAAAAATCATTTGTTAAAAAGCCATATTTAAAGGCTGCGTTTTTTATGGGAATCAAAGCAATAATTGTAACTCTAATATTTATTGCTGGATTATGGGCTTTTTTATATTATTCAGATAGTATTTTTGCAGAAATCATCCAATGGTATTATGTAGTACTGACGGTATTAATATGTATTGTTTTGGCTTTTATAATTTTGCTTGGAACGACTAACCGAATGATAAATAAATTCTTGCAGTCTGACAAGAAATAACATTGATGAGAACAAAATTGTGAATTGAAGCATTTAGGTACTATTTTTATGATTCAAATTTGATTAAATGCGTATTTTTGTAACGATGTACAATAAAGGATAATTCAATTTCAATGCATTTAAAGTAATATCACATTAAAAAATAAAACCATGTTGTACTCGTTTTTCAACACACTGATTAAAGGTTACTTAAAATATCGGAACTCACGCATACAAGCTATGAGTTCAACTCCTGCACAATTGCAAAAGGATGTGTTTGAAACATTACTTTCAAAATTAAAGCAAACACAATATGGGGAGGATTTTGGAGCTAAGGGTGTAAGGAGTATAGCAGATTATAAAAAAAGATTGCCATTAACTCAATATGAAGCACTTTATCCTTATGTGCAGAAAATGATGGAGGGACAAGAGGATCAACTTTACCCGGGCAAGGTTTTATGGTATGCAAAGTCTTCAGGCACTACCAATGATAAAAGTAAATTTATCCCTATCACTGATGATGTTTTGTTTGAGAATCATGTTGCGGGAAGTTGGGATGCTATGTCAATACTCTATAAAAATAGACCGGACACCAAAGTATTTGACGGTAAGAACCTTATAATGGGTGGATCACTCACTCAATGGAGCGACAATGTGATTGTAGGTGATGTTTCTGCTATACTACTCAATCGCATGCCCATGGTTGGTAGGCCTTTCTATACACCTGATTTTGAGACAGCCCTTATGGCAGATTGGGAGGAAAAAATCGAAAGAATGGCTCAAATCACTTCTAATGAACGTGTGGTCATGTTTGGAGGCGTACCTACATGGACGCTGGTGCTCTTTAAGCGTATTTTAGAAATCACAGGTAAAAATCATATGCGCGAAGTTTGGCCTGAAGTAAAAACTTATTTGCATGGTGGAGTCGGATTTGAGCCTTATGTTAATCAATTTAAACAATTTTTGCCAGGTGATGATTTTGACTATTATGAAGTTTATAATGCTTCAGAGGGATATTTTGCAGTACAGGATCGACTAGGAGAAAAAGGTATGCTCCTATTACTTGACAATGGAATCTATTATGAGTTTATACCTATAGAACAAATGAATGATCCTAACCCTGATGTGTTAGATATTACTGATGTTGAAGTAGGCAAAGATTATTGCATAGTGATCTCTACACTATCAGGATTATGGCGTTATATGCCTGGAGATGTAGTTAGATTTGTAAGCACAATGCCTTATAGAATTATGGTTTCCGGTCGGACAAAGCATTATATCAATGTTTTTGGAGAAGAAGTTATGGTGCATAACACAGATAAAGCAATCCGCATGGCTTGTGAAATCCTTGATGCAGAAGTATCAGATTATATGGTGGCACCAGTTTTTATGAAAGATGGAGATAAAGGAGGACATGAATGGTGGGTAGAGTTTTCAAAAGCACCTGACAATGTGAATGATTTTTCAAAAGTGCTTGATGAATCGCTACGGTCAGTTAATTCGGATTATGATGCTAAGAGATATAAGGATTTAGCGTTAGTTCAGTTAAAATTAAATGTATTGCCATGTGGTACTTTTTCAAACTGGCTGAAACATAAAGGTAAACTTGGCGGTCAGTCGAAAATCCCTAGACTAAGCAATGATAGGACCACAGCTGAACAAATCGTAGCTTTTGCTCAATCAAAAAATTAAAAAATTGAACGATAGTTTTGATTTAATATACAAAGAATTCCAACTGGAACAATCTTCTACATTAGATGAGCATCAGTTGTTGGCTATGATTGCTGAAAGGGTAGAGTGGTTGATGAATCATGATATGGACTTGCTCTTGAGCTATTTGTATCGATTAGATATTAAAGAAGATGACATCAATAGAGTTCTTATGCCTTCAGAATTAGACGCACCACATATGGGTTTGGCTAAACTCATCCTCCTTCGACAAAAACAGCGCATGGAGACTAAAAAGAAATACAAAGTCAAACCTATAGAAGGTTGGGAATTCTAAATGTGGTAGGATGCTGCAATATTCTAGTGACGGTATTGTGTTCAGAACAATCAAATATGGTGAAACCAGCCTTATATGTGATATTTTGACACGTGCTAAAGGGCTCAGATCTTTCATAGTTTCAGGTGTTAGAAAATCAAAATCCAGTGGAAACTCCGTTCTCTACAAGCCACTCAACTTGGTCAATATCGTTGCTTATGATAAAGATGTAGAGAAGCTCGCCAGAATTAAAGAAATTAGCCTTACTCACCATTTTCAGACGATCAATGTAGATGTGGTTATTTCATCAGTGGCTATGTTTATGCTAGAAGTGGTACGCAATGCACTCAAGGAGAGAGAACCTAATCCTGAACTATTTGATTTTATCCGGTCATGGTTTGTTTTTTTGGATGATAAGGCTAAGTTTAATCCCAATAGCCATCTGGTTTTTATGTATGAATTAAGTAGATATATGGGTTTTGAGCCATTAGATAATTATGGGCAGGAAAAGCCATATTTCGATATGTTGGAAGGTTCTTTTAGTAACATCGGAACGGGAAGTGATTATTTTATGAATGCTGAAGAAAGTCGAGGTTTTTATGACATATGTAGATCTTCAATGAATAAAATGGATCAACTTAGATTGAATAAATTGACACGAAATAACCTTACAGATCTTTGGATCAAATATTATAGTATGCACGTGCCCGGATTTAAAGAAGTATATTCTCTACAGGTCTTGCGCAGTATAATGAAAGAATAATACACCATCATCCTCTCTTCTCGATTTCTCTTAGACTTTCCATCCGGTTCCTAGCCAGGAAATCGTCTATAGTCTCAAAGTGCTCAATCACTCGTTTGTCTTTAAATTCAAAAACTTTCCCTGCCAACCCTTGCAAAAAGTCTCTGTCATGGGAAACTAATATCAACGTGCCATCAAAAGCAAGCAGTGCTTCTTTGAGTACTTCTTTTGACTTTAGGTCTAGGTGATTAGTAGGCTCATCCAGTATCAATAGGTTGACAGGTTCCAGTAGCAATTTGATCATAGCAAGTCTAGTGCGCTCGCCTCCTGATAACATACCTACTTTCTTGTCAATATCGTCGCCTGAAAACATAAAACAACCAAGTATCGTTTTCAATTGGGTTCGGATCTCACCTTGTGCTACCTCATCCACTGTTTCGAAGACCGTTCGTTCCGGGTCAAGCAGTGAAGCCTGATTTTGAGCAAAATACCCGATTTTAACATTATGACCTGGAGTGCATTTGCCGGTGAAATCGATCTCACCCATGATGGCTTTGACCATGGTGGACTTTCCTTCGCCGTTTCGACCTACAAAAGCAACCTTTTGACCTCGTTCTATCGTCATAGATGCATCATTGAAGACAACGTGATCTCCATATCGCTTTGATAATTCCTGGACAATGACAGGATAATCACCAGCCCTAGGTGCAGGTGGAAATTTTAGTTTTAATGCTGAAGTGTCCACTTCATCAATCTCAATCAGCTCCATTTTTTCAAGCATACGCTCTACAGAATTTACTTGATTGGACTTAGAGTAAGTACCCCTGAATCGTTCGATAAATTCCTTGCTTTCGGCGATAAGTTTCTGCTGTTCTTTATAGGCTTTGATCTGAGCAGATCGCCTTTCTTCTCTCAGTTGCAAGTAGTGACTATAATTGGCTTTGTAGTCATAAATTCGACCCATTGTTACTTCTATTGTTCGTGTGGTGATGTTGTCGATAAATGCCTTATCATGAGATATCACCATTACAGCGTTAGCTTTATTCACTAGGAAGTTTTCAAGCCAGATGACTGATTCTATGTCGATATGGTTAGTGGGCTCGTCCAGTAGAATGAGGTCGGGTTTTTTGAGTAGGATTTTAGCTAGTTCTATCCTCATTCTCCATCCACCACTAAATTCTGATGTAGGGCGAGTGAAATCTTCCCTTCTGAAGCCTAGTCCTAAAAGAGTCTTTTCAACCTCAGCATCATAATTGATATCTTCAAGCGAATAGAACTTTTCTCCGAGCTCGGAAGATTCTTCAATGAGCTTCATATATTCATCAGATTCATAATCGGTTCTGGTCTCCAGTTGCTCATTAAGATAAGCCATTCTTTCTTTCATTGTAAAAACTTCTTCAAATGCTTTTAAGGCTTCTTCAAAGACAGTGCAGTGATCTTCCGTCAGCAAGTGCTGTGGCAAATAGGCAATAACTGCATCTTTCGGGCTGCGCACATGACCACGCGTAGGCTTTTGGACTCCTGCTATGATTTTCATTATGGTGGACTTACCTGCACCGTTTTTACCCATGAGTGCGATCTTATCATTCTCATTGATTACAAATGAAATATCACTAAAAAGGGTCTTGCCACTGAACTCAACTGCCAGGCTTTCTACTCCGATCATATATTGATGATAATTTTTGAAGCCGCAAAAGTAGCCAAATTTGTGTATCAGAGCATATCCGTATTGTGGAATAAAGTCGATTTCTTACAGTAAACGCTTAATGACTCGAAGTTTGTGTGTGTATTTGCGTAGTTCTTGATTGTAAAAACCAAAATGATCAATTTTATCTATTCGGACATGACCATATACGTGAAGTACTTCTTTCTCGCCGATGATAATCCCTGCGTGATTGATGTTCTGATCTTTATCCTCACAAAATGCCAAGTCGCCTTCTTGAGCAAGTTCAATAAAATCTATCAACTCACCATAATTTACTTGCTCAGCAGGATAGCGCGGCAATTCGATCTGAATAAAACTGAATACATTTTGGATCAAAGCACTACCGTCAATGCCAAAAGGTGTTCTTCCTCCTGATAGTTCAGGACTATTGAGATAACGTCTTGCAATTTTTTTAATCATTTCTGGAGATTTTTCCAGACTTTCAGTTGTAGCTACAAGTCCGTTATAGATATATTTTCCATCCGGCATCTCGAAAGAAATACCATCAAAACAGGGTAGTGAAGAGCCCATCACCAGATTTTTAGCAAGCTGATCGTTAAATGCATTGTAGCAGATTTCCAGCGAAGTGCTGGCATTGTTCGAAAATTTTTGAAATGCATGCTCATCAATCAGCTGAAGTTGAATAGAGCGCACCCAACCAATAACTTTGCATCTTATTGTACTGATTTTAAACCATGTTTTGTTTTTCTTTTCGAGGATGACGCAGGTTTCACCATAGAGCATCTGGCTGATGATCATAGCAGATTCGTCCGGTTTAGCAAAAACAGGTATTGCACTCAGATGACAAATGGCATGAAACAGATGTTTAGTGTCAATCTTTTTTTTCCTGGCCATGAACAGATTGAATACTATTTGAAGGCATAATTGCGTTATGATGATATACTCAAAAATCAGTCCATATTTCATATTTTTATAATATTTTGACTAATTTTGCAGCGCTTTTTTCATCAAAGACATCATATCTGAGATTTTTCAGGAAATAGCATTCAAACAAACAATACCATTTATGATACATAAAGTAAGTAGTCTTAGGTATATGCTAATAGCAACAATCATTATGGTTCTGTTGCAAAATACAAATGCCCAAGATCCGCATTTCTCACAATTTTATACCTCACCACTTACGATGAATCCGGCTGCTGCGGGAATGTACACAGGAACATTCAGGATTTCTACCGTTTATCGGGATCAGTGGAGGTCTGCTTTAGATAATCCTTTACGAACGTTTTCTGCTTCTGGCGACGTAAAGTTTGATGTGAAATATAATAAGAACAGCCAACCGGATTTTGTGGCTCTAGGTATAACATTTTTTGGGGATCGGGTATCGACCTATGATTATAATACTAATCAGATCGTACTGACTACCGCTTATCATAGGTTGCTAGATGCTAAAACTAAGCAATACCTAGGCATCGGGTTTCAGGGTGGTATTATGCAGAAATCTGTTAATTACGAAGATCTCACTTTTCAGGACCAATACAATGCGGTGGATGGTTATACCTTTGGCACGGCCGAAAACCTACCTGTCAATAATAGAGCATTTGCTGATTTAAGTATCGGCTTGTATTATACAGTTTCGCCCGTAAAGGATTTGAATTTCAATGCAGGACTGGGTTATTTCCACTTTAATAAACCTAATCTATCTTTTTATAACTCTGAAGACGTCATTGATCCTAATACCGTCAAGACAGATATCCTACATCCCAAATGGAGTGGCCATGTAAGTGCTTCTATTAGAACTGGTGATTTTTTACAAGTTCAGCCTCGTGCCAATGTTCTTATTCAAGGTGCTCATGCCGAAATCAATTTAGGTTCTAATTTTAGATATAAAATATCTAAAACTTCTGGTCAATACTTACATCTGGGGGCTCACCTACGGGGTGTTAATAATATAGACAGACCTGGACTAGAATCCGTTATACTGATGGCTGGTTTTGAACTGTCCAATTTTATTCTGGGCTTTAGTTATGATCAAGGTGTAAGACACCTTCTTGACACACGTCGATCCTTGTCGTCAATGGAATTTTCAATTATTTATATTGGAGAGCACAATAACGAAGACAATTTTTGCCCACAATTCTAGTAGATTGGTACTGCTGAACTCATTCGCGTGAGATTCGCTATGGTGTCTTAATGGTATGGGTTGACTTTGGTCACATACAATGATCACTAAACTTTACTTTGGGTTCAGTTTAATTAATATTTTTTAAATAAAGCAATGAATACTAAACCACTTTGTAATGAGCGGTAAAGTTTTGTACAGTATAATTGATTTATTTATCTAAAGATGAAATATATAACAATGATTGTGATAACGGTAATGATAATTGCCCATTTCCAAAACTCTTTTTCATCTTTAGCATCTTGAGCGGTCAATCTTTGGCCCTTAGGAGTTGATTTTAACTTTTGCTTTGTATATTTAGACATGATTATTGTATTTTAAAAGACTAAGGTACGGATTAAAGCACGGATATACCAAATTATTTTTAAGAAAAAATGAAGTTCTCTTTTTAACTAATTGTAAATTAATAAATTATTAACAACATTTTAATTGTAATTGAATCACTTTTGATGTAGTGATCTGGATATTAATGAATAGTTTTGCAGTTTTGAACAAAAAATAATCACTTTATGGCTATTTTGAAAAGAGCATTAAATTTTTCAATAGACGTTTAAGTAGATTTTATACAGATTTAATCTTAGATACAAAATATAATTTTATCGTATGGAACAAAAAGTAGATAATGGTAAACTTGTCGCTTATTCTAAAGTAGAAATGAATGAGCAAATCATGCCCAATGACACAAACCCAATGGGTAACCTGATGGGAGGATATTTGATGAGGTGGATGGATATAGCTTGTGCTATTTGTGCAGCGAGGCACAGTGGCAATCAGGTGGTCACTGCATCTGTTGACCATATTGCTTTTCATGAACCTATCAATTTAGGAGATGTCATCACATTAAATGCGAAAATTACCCGAGCTTTCAATACATCAATGGAAATTTACGTCGAAGTATCTGCAGCTGAAATTACAGGGGCAAACCCTAGACAATCGAATCAGGCATATTTTACTTTTGTTGCACTGGATGCAAAGACCAAAAGACCTACACCTGTACCTCCAGTAATTCCCATCACCAGTGAAGAAAAAAAGCAATACGAAGATGCTCTAAGACGACGAGAATTGCGATTATTGCTGGCAGGAAAACTCAAAGCTAAAAATGCAGCTGAACTTAAGTCCTTATTTGACAGCTTTGATTAAGCCCGCATTTTATGGTAATTTAACAAATTTGAAGCCTCGACTTAATTTCGGATGGCGTAATATGTAAAAACCTTCAGGCAGGTGTTCTATATCAAATATAATCCGATGGTCAACTAATTGAGGTGTGATTTGCTTTGCTATCATCGAAACACCAGAAACTAACCATTGATCAGTAGGTAGGTGGCCTCCATCCCATTTCAATTGAATCGAACCTGATGTTGGGTTTGGATAGAGGATTATATTTTCTATTCCATCATTTGATAAATCTTCTGTTGTTGTCGTGAGATCAACTAATTGATATATCGTGCCTTTGCTCAGGTCAGCAAGAAATAATTCACCTTTGATATCTGCACCGAATGATGAAAACCGACTTCCCGGACTTTCAAACACATCTTCTCTGGTATACGTGCCGTCAATATTCCTTTGAAGAGTGGATATCACGCCATTACAATAATCTGTAAAAAAGTAGAGTCCTTTCATACTTAAAAAATGACCGTGATAAACATAACCGCCGATTACTGAGCATCCACTCGTACTTTCCTGTGTATAGTCATGAATAGGCAAAGTGAAGTTTGTATTATCAGAACAATTTGAGAAATTGTACTTTTCTATGCCTTCATAGCATCTCCATCCGTAGTTCACTTTTGGTTGATCGTAAGGTACTGCGTTGATTTCTTCTCTTTTATTTTGGCCTACATCCGCAATCCAAAACAGTCCAGAGGCAGTGTCAATGTGGATCTTCCATGGATTTCGGAGACCAAATGCCCAGATCGCATCCAGGGTATCCGGATTGTTAACATAGGGATTTGTATTTGGAATTTCATAAGGCGTCTCTTCTGAATCAATATCAATTCTTATCATTTTACCAAGTAATTCCTTTGGGTTCTGTGATCTATTTTGAGGATCCCCACCACTTCCACCATCACCTGTTCCAAAGTATAAATATCCATCTGGACCAAATACCATATCTCCTGCATTGTGATTGGTATATGGCTGATCAATGGTCATAATAATTTTCTCACTATTAGATAAGGCCAGGTTAGGATCACTGGGATCTACTGAAAATCTTGAAATAGTTGTGGCACCATCTTGATCCGAATAATTGACGAAAAAATACCCATTTTCATTATAGTGTGGATGAAATGCAAATCCCAACAATCCTCTTTCGTTTGAGGCTGAATTAACTCTGTCTGTAATATCTAAAAAAGGAGTTGAAAGGATGCTTTTATCAGGTGCAATGATTTTAATTCTTCCACCTTGCTCTGCAATGAAAAGTCTGTCGTCGTTTTGAACTCCAGTATTCTCGATATCGACAGGTTTTTTGAAACCTTTAACATGAGGGACAAGGCTAAAAGTCTGGCTATGAGCAACTATGCCCACAGCTAGAAAAAGCATAGTAAAGAAAAATGTTTGGTTATTTCGCATGGCGGTAATATTTGTATTGAATATTAAACGACGCAAAATACAAATTCCCTATAAAAAGAATTACATGTCTTTACCTGAAAATTTTATTTTCCACATGCCTCTCATATCTCCTAAAGTATATCCGGTAGCCTTGTCGTTGGGATATATTTTACTAATGACATTCCATGTGTCCGGCGTTATATCTTTATTTTTTGCTCCATGACATGATAGGCAAGTAGGCATGACAATGGAAATAGGTTTGTAGTAGTAAATATCGTTCTTGACTTGCTTTAATAGATGCTTGGAGGTGGCAGATGAATCTGAATGCATTTCTTTCAAAATAGTCCAGGCTTCTTTGTCTTCCTCTGTCGTTATATCATTTAGAGGGTTTCTGGTTTGATCAGTGAGTCGCTGTAGTGTTATGCCATATGATAATGCTAGGCTATCTGTTAGTGGTATGGCGTGCAGATTACAATACTCCACTGCGCCTGGCAATCCTTCGTCATTGATGGCATTCAATACCTTGGACATTAAGGCTTTTTGAGATTCGAGAGCAATTTTCTCACCTTTTGTAAGGAAATATTGTCTCAATTCAGTACTTAGTTGATTTGGTTCAACTCGTTTGGGTGAATTTTGCCTACAAGAAAAAGCAAAAATCATTATCAACAATAAATAATGGATTCTCATCATGTCATGATCATTTTGATGGTTTATTTTGTTTTATAGTTTGGTAGCCAGAATTCTTACCACCGCAGCTGCTCCAACATGATGATTGCCTTCATTGAGCACTGTGTCTGTGTCGATAGCCTCTACAAAGTCGAATCCAGGAAAATCTGCACGTAAGGTTTCGACATCGTACAGCATGTCAATATTGTCCGGCCCTCCTGCTTTGGAGTTTATTCTCTGATTTTCAATATGACGTTTACTAAATCCTTCAATAATGAGCGTTCCTCCTCGTTTCAAGTAAGAACTCAGCTGTTGATGATATGTACGTCTTAATTTTGAAGGTAGGTGAGCAAATATTAGTGCTAAAGCATCATATGAATACTCTGGATATTGTGCTTTAGAAATTTCTGAAATAGAATAGTGAATAGATACATTTAACTTGTTGGCAAGTTGAAGGGCTTTTTTTCTACCTTCTGTGCTTTGATCAAATGCTTCTACTTCCCATCCTTGGTTGGCAGCATATACTGCGTTGCGGCCTTCTCCTTCAGCAGGTAAAAGGATGGTGCCGGGATGTTGGATTGAGTCGAGCACTTCTTTGAAGTAAGCATTAGGTTGCTCTCCATAGATATATTCCTGATGTCTAAATCTTTCGTTCCAAAATGTACTCATGGTTGATGATTTTCAATGGATTTCTGTACTTGTTGCCAGCTTCCTCCATTAATGATGTTTTTATATCCATTTTGTTCTAAAATTTCTTTAGCAATACCACTTCGATTACCACTCCTGCAAAATACGATAATCTTTTCCTTGTTTTTAAATTCTTCGAGGCGACTTTCTAAATCCTGTAATGGTATGTTGACTGATCCTGCTACACTTCCTAATTGATATTCTTGTGGTGTTCGGACATCTACCAGAAATGCGGAAGAGGTACTTTGATCAGGATTAATGTTGACTGTGTCCGCCTTATTTGATTTTGACCACGCAAAAAATGCTACAATTATGATGGTTAAGGACAGAATGAATTTATTAGCTGACATAAATAATTAAATTTATAAATTATAAAATAGAAACCTCCACATGAAGGGCATAAACTTCATATTAAATTACACCTACACTTAGTGGACGGTGTACAATGAGTAGAGGTTTCTATTATTTAAGAAGAATATAATTACAGCGATTTTTTAGCAAGATACCAGTCTATTTGTTCTAGGCTGGTGTCTGCTTTACGCTCTTTTAACCCGTCCAATGTCTTAGGTGCTCCTACAATCACCTTTGTACCTGGTTGCCAGTTTAGAGGCATCGCTACTTTGTGCTCATCTGAAGTCTGAAGTGCTAATAGCGTTCTCTTGATTTCATCCATGTTACGACCGACATTTAGCGGATAGTACATAATCAGTCTTATTTTCCCGTTAGGGTCAATAATAAATACAGCGCGTACTGCCGCTGTTTCGCTCTCTCCTGGCTGAAGCATACCATATAGTTTAGCTACCTTCATGTCGATGTCTGCTATTATCGGAAAATTAAAGAAGACACCAGTTTTTTCATCCACTGCATTGACCCAAGCGATGTGTGAATGAATGCTATCTATGCTCAATCCTATGAGTTTTGTATTATGCATTGCAAAGAACTCGCTTTCTTGTGCAAATCCACTTAATTCTGTAGTACAAACTGGGGTGAAATCCGCAGGGTGTGAAAATAAAATCACCCAGTTTCCTTTGTTGTATTCAGAAAACTTAAGATTTCCAGTAGTTGTAATTGCATCAAAATCAGGGGCCATATCGCCTATTCTGGGCATAGAATTAATTGTTTGTGTTTCCATTTTTATATATTTATTTAATTATTAATTTTGTACTTCTCCTCCATTAAGCAACCAGTCATTCATGCCACCAACATAATTGCTTACATCCGTAAAGCCATTTTGTTTTAGAATTGAATAAGCAATAGCAGCTCTAATTCCGCTTTGACAATGTACTACTATCGGTTTATTTTTGTCCAGCTGTGAAATTTTGTTCGCCAGATTTGTATAAACAATATTTTTTACACCTGGAATGTGATTTTTATCGTATTCTAGTTCACTTCTAACATCGATAATCTGTACTTTTTTATCTCTTAAAAGTGATTTAAACTGGTTGTTGTCAACAATGGCGGTTCTTTCTGTTTTATAGCCTAAATTAGTGTCGGTCACAAAGCCATAGATATTATCCATTCCGATTCTCATCAACTTTCGTGTGAGATCTTCTTCCCGACCTTTGTCAGTTATGAGTATAAATTGTTGTTGATAGTCTAATAATGAACCCATCCAAGTAGAAAAAAGTTTACCACCATTTAATTGAAGACTACCCTGAACGTACTCATAAGAAGTGCGATCCAGATCTCTAGTGTCAATGACGACCACACCACGTGCTTGTGCTCTTTCAAAAGCATCATTGCTGAGTATAGGATGTTTAGGAACTTCGATCAGCATCGGTCTTACAGATTTATTGAGATGTTTCATCATCGCAAAATACTTAGGTGGAGTGGGCTGACCTTCAAGTATATATTTGACAAAATCTTCTTCATTTCCTATAAATTGAAGCGCTGCATTATTTTGAAGTTCATCTTTAAGATTAGCAAATGGAATATTTTTGAGTGTTTTGCCACAAAAAGATCCGGCACCATGTCCCGGCCATATTTCCAGGTCATGATTGAGTTTTGTGAATGCGTTGATTGAAGAAAAAAGATCTCTGGCGCCTTGTTCCATAGTATTTGAAATGCCTGCCGCTTTTTCAAGCAAGTCAGGACGCCCAACATCGCCTATGAATATAAAATCACCGGTAATTGCTTTTTCTACCTTTTGACTATTTTTGTCCATGAGAAGAAAGATGATATGTTCCGGTGTATGACCAGGTGTGTGCATTACTTTAATTAACAATTTGCCCACTTTTATCTCAGTGCCGTCTTTTAAACCCACATGAGGAAAATCATACTGCCAATCTTTTCCACCTTCATCAGAAAGCAATAATTCTGCACCTGTAGCGGCTTTGAGTTCTCTAGAACCTGTTAAAAAATCAGCATGGATATGTGTTTCTGTGATTTTAGTTATTTTGAGTTGATTGTCTTTTGCTAGTTGTAAGTAAGTGTCAGTGTCTCTTTTAGCATCAATTACCATTGCATCACCGGTAGTCAAGTCTCCTATCATATAACTGGCTTGGGCTAGAGTCTCATCATAGATACGCTCAAAAAATAAATTTTGCGACCGGATGGATGCAGAGGATAGAAACAAAATTGTAACTAGAATGGTGTTGATAATATAAAACCTTGTTGTCATAATAATTTTTGCTTATTTAAGTAATTTAAAAGTTTATGATTGAAAATGAACTCATTATATGATTTTTCCTGCTTGAGGCATTATTACATTATATATTGAAATAAAAAGGTCAATGAATGAGTGTTTAATGTATAAAAATTTCGTAAACAGTTGTACAACTTTCATCCTTGATTAAGAGGTATAGGGAAAATCTATAATTCTCTGCAAAGATGAGTTGATTTTTTTAGATCATTAGTGACTAGGGTTACACATGCAATTATTTAGATCTTGGCCGACTAAATATTATGGAAAAATAATGGTTGGTGTGGGATCAATTACTAAATGAATAAAAAGATAATCTCAATGGTAAATTTGAATGAAAAGTAGGTATTGATTTAATTGGATCTCTTAAGGTAAAATAATAAGAGGAGTTTCTCCTTCATATACAAGTTCATTAATTAAAAATTTTCTAAATAGCATATCTGTCAATAATCTTGAACCCCGTTGCACCACAAGAATTTCATCAATCGTATTATTAATGACACGTTTGATATCATCAAATGGAGCATCACTTTCATAAATTGCATAATCTGTATTGTAATTCGTAGCAAATAATTCTACTAAACTTTGGAGCGTTTTCTCCATTCCGATACTTTTAGTTTGTGTTTTTGCTAAATAGAAAAAAGTGATAGAAGTATTAACAGGATCTATAAACTTAAGAAAATCAAAAAAGGCTAGTGTATTTAGTGGAATATTGTCTGTCACAGCGACATAAATTTTTTCATGCGTATATCTAAAAATTGCTTGAGGAATAGCTACAATGGTTGAGCTTGTCTTATTAATAATCTCAAGAGTAAAACTTCCTAAAAATATGTTTTTTAACATACTCGTCCCTTTTAATCCGAGGAAAATTAGATTTTCATAATCCTGCATTGATAATCGATTCAAGACTATTAATAAATTTTCATCAGTGGCGGCCCAACTTACTTTTATACTCTTTGAAACTAAAGTTGAACTCATAGTAATTAATTTAGCAGTAGCATCATCGTTAGCAGCTTTGATGATTTCTTGCCGGTTTTCCTGATTAGCAAGAGCAGGAATGATAATCTGTGTTTCATGTAGAAGCAATAGTTCTGCATTGACTTGGCTTGCCCACTCTCCTGCATACTTGAGAATATTAGCAGAAAATTCAGAAAAATCAATGAGAACAATAAATCTTTTTTCCATGATTTATAATTTAAGCAATGAATAATTCATTGGATAGACATTTTTGGACATCATAGAAATCTTCATCACAATCAGCTATCACGACTAAAGTGTCATTAGCTTTGATATCTGTAAGTCCATCGGGCAAAATGTAGGTTTGATTTCGTTTGATCAAGGTAATCAAAGCATTACTCGGAAAGTTCAAATCAATGACTCGCTTATTAACAGCTCTAGAAGTTGATGAAATTTCAAATTCTTTCAGACAGGTTTTAGGAGAATTTTGTGTGATGTTTTCATTATGATTTTCAGGTTTCTCATCTTCTGAAACGGCTACTCCTAGCCATTTTGCAGCAATACTTACAGTTGTCCCTTGTATCAATACGGAAGTGACAGAAATAAAAAATACAATGTTGAATATAATATTAGCCTTGTCGATACCCGCAAGTAACGGATAAGTTGCAAATACGATTGGGACTGCACCTCTGAGACCTACCCATGAGATGTACAATCGTCGATTGAGTTTCATCTTAAAAAATGCCAAACTTAGAAAAACACTTAATGGTCTAGAAACTATAATCAGAAATAAAGAAATTAAAAGACCGATCCCCATATATGGAATCATCTGACTAGGATATACAAGAAGACCTAGTGTGAGGAAAAGTACAATTTGCATCAACCAAGCTAATCCATCAAACATACTCAAAATGGTATTTTTATGAATAATATCTTGGTTGCCAATATAAACTCCACTTATATAGATGGCTAGAAACCCGTTACCTCCGATGAAATCCGTAAAAGAAAATATTATAAACATCAAAGAAATAACCAAAACGGGATACAAACCTTCAAACCCTAACAGTATATTATTTATGATATAAACACTCAATTTGCCAAAAATAAAGCCTGCAAGCCCACCTATAATCATCTGTTGCAGAAATATCGGAATGATACTCCAGAAACTCAGATCTTGATTCACTACAAGCATAAGAAATAGGATTGTTAGTACATAAGCCATTGGATCATTGCTTCCACTTTCAAGTTCTAGTGTCGGCCTGATGTTGTGTTTTAAAGAAGTACTCTTGGACCTAAGAATCGAAAATACAGCCGCAGCATCAGTTGAGGACACTATAGATCCTAGCAACATACTTTCGTAAATAGTGAAGTCTGTAACCAACCATACAAATGTACCCAAGCTTAATGCTGTCAATAAAACACCTAATGAAGATAGCACAATTCCTTCTTTTAATATAGGTTTTACAGACTTCCAGTTGGTATCTAAGCCACCTGAAAAAAGTATGAAGTTGAGTGAAACAACACCAATAAATTGGGCTAATTTAGGATTATCAAAGTGAATACCAAGAATTCCATCAGAACCTGCAAGCATGCCCACTGAAAGGAACAATATCAAAGTAGGAACTCCATATTTGTATGAGGTTCGACCTGCTATTATACTTGCAAATAATAAAATAGACCCAACTAGTAAGATGTTCTCTATGGTTATATTCATTGGTTCGTTTTGCTGTTTTGTAAAATGTTTTGCAATAATAGTATCCTTTTATAAGGATTTCAATATATTGATTGTTCAGCTATTTTGAAAGTATTTTGTAAAATTTAAATTGAAATGTAAATTATTTTATATAGCATTTTTAACTATATTTTTATTTAGAAAAGGAACTATAAAGTTATTCTACAGGTATAAGTATTTGAAAATTAACAATATATTAAGATCTAAATTTGAATATATTTGTATTGAATTGAAACTTTTATTTGCTTTATACTGTCTATGTAATAAAAAGTGTAATAGATGAAGATGCGAGGCATTATAGTATTATTATTATTATTATTTACCAATTTTGTGTTATACGGTCAAAAGAATACTATGACTTCTGTCAAAGAAAATGACCCAAAGGCAAAATCTGTGCTCGATAAGCTTAAAAAGCAACTGGACAGTTATAAAACAATGGAAGTCAATTTTGAATTGCAAATTGAAATACCAGGGCAGCCTCTAGATAACCAAAAAGGAAAATTTATACAGGAGGGTAGTAAATATTTTGTGAGCATAGGTGATCAAGAGATTTATTCTAATGGAGAGACGGTTTGGGTATATTTAAAGAATAATAAAGAGGTGCAAATAACTGATTCAAATGATGGAGGTGGAACCGGATTCATATCACCAAGAGACTTGATGACTATGTATAGTAGTGGACAGTATATCTACTCTATCATAGAAGAACGTAAAGTAGGGAGCACACTATTTGCTGATATAGAGTTTAAACCGGTGGCTAAAAATGCTGATTATACAAAAATGAGGCTAACTGTTGATAAATCATCAAATAAATTGGTATCTTTACGTGTCTTTTCAAGAGACGGCTCACGATATTTGCTAAAAATGAACAATATCGTACCTAATAAAAAATACAGTGCATCTGTTTTTGTCCTAAATACAAAGGCATTGCCAGGTGTGCATGTTGAAGATCTGAGGATGGATTAAATAGAACCGAATTCAGTTACTCAGTTTAACCAACCAGCGGTTCTCGGCTCAACCTCCGGGAATCGCTTTTTTTGTCTATTGCTTATGGAAATAATTTTTAATGATGATGCACTGATTGCGGTCAATAAGCCACCTGGTTATTTTGTTCACCGGTCTAGCTTGGACTATCATGCTACTAAATTGGTGATGCCTTATCTAAGGAATTTATTAGGTCATTATGTATATCCAGTGCATAGGCTAGATAGAAAAACTTCGGGTGTACTACTATTAGCTAAAAATCCTCATGTACAATCTTTAATGCAGAAGCAATTCAGAGAACGCCTGATCCACAAAACTTATCGGGCTATAGTGCGGGGATATACTTTGGATAGTGGTACAATTGATTATCCACTACTTTCAGAACATGGGAAAATGCAGGAGGCTGTGACACATTATTCTACCTTGTCGAGAGGAGAAATTCAGGTCAGTTCAGGAAAATTTGCCACATCGAGATATTCTCTAGTGGAGATTCAACCAGAAACCGGTAGAACGCACCAGATAAGGAAACATTTTGCTCATATATTTCATCCTATTATTGGCGATAGACCTCATGGCTGCAATAAGCAAAACCGATTTTTTTTGGAGCATTTTGGTATGAATACCATGCTGCTACATGCAAACCAATTGACCTATTCGCATCCTGAAAATGGTAGTCTTGTGGTTGTTGCTGCACATCCTCAATCAGAGTTTGTCAGAATGATTTCTGCTCTAGGTCTTTCTGAGTCACAAGTGACAGTCTTAAGATAACGAATAAAAATGAGTAGGAAATTATTTTATTCAGTTAAGAAAAAATTGAAAATCAGATTAACTTTATGCCTTCGTATAAAATATAATATATGGCATTAAAAAATGAAATGGTTGCTCAGGGAAATTTTCTCTTCAGATATCGAAGTTATTTCCCGATTTTATTACTGCCTGTAGCTTTTTTAGTGATTTGGGCTACATTACCTGAAAAGCAGCATTTTTATACAAGATCAATTGATACAATTGAAATTTTGGCAATACTAATTTGTTTGTTTGGATTACTCATCAGAATCATGACGGTCGGATATACACCTAAGAATACATCTGGTAGAAATACAGAAGAAGGTCAGGTGGCTGACAGCGTCAATACGTCAGGTATTTACAGTATGGTTAGGCATCCATTGTATTTGGGTAATTATTTTATGTGGTTGGGCATTGCTATTTTTACAGGTAGTATCTGGTTTGTAGTTGCATTTACGCTGATGTACTGGTTGTATTATGAGCGTATTATGATGGCTGAGGAGGAATTTCTACTCAATAAATTTGGGAAAATATATGAATCATGGGCATCATTGACACCTGCTTTTATACCTGATTTAGGTAAATGGAATAGACCTGCATTGAGTTTTAGTTGGAGAAAAGTCCTCAAGAAAGAGAAAAATGGCCTATTTGCCATTTTTTTAGTGATTTTTATACTTCAATGCTGGGTACAATGGTTAAGGACTGGCCAATGGGCTACAAATGATATGTGGTCGTGGTATTTGATGATAGGTTCGGGCATATTATATTTTATACTAAAATTTTTAAAATATCGTTCATCATGGTTGTCAGAACCGAATCGTTGATATAGTAATTATGGGACTGATTGCTATTTTTTTATTAATTTTGCTGAGTAATTTTATAATTCATTATGTCTAAAGTAAAGGTAGGCCTTGTTCAGATGAGTTGTGTGAAAGAGCCGTTTGAAAATTTGAATAAAGCCATTAGAGAAATAAAAAAAGCGGCTGCGGATGGGGCCAAAATTGTTTGCTTGCAAGAGTTATTTACTTCGCTGTATTTTTGCGACGTAGAAGATTATGATAATTTCAAACTTGCTGAACCTATTCCCGGCCCGACAACAGAAATATTGGGTAAGCTGGCAGCAGACCATGGAATTGTTATCATAGCCTCGTTATTTGAAAAGCGAACACAAGGTATCTACCACAATACAACAGCAGTCATTGATGCGGATGGAAGCTATTTAGGCAAATATCGCAAAATGCACATTCCTGATGATCCGGCGTTTTACGAAAAATTTTATTTTACACCCGGCGACCTAGGATATAAAGTGTTCCAGACCCGATACGCTAAGGTTGGAGTGCTGATTTGTTGGGATCAGTGGTATCCGGAGGCAGCGAGAATAACTTCATTGATGGGAGCTGAAATTTTATTTTATCCTACTGCGATTGGGTGGGCTACCAGTCAAGATGAGGAGACCAATCAAGATCAGTATAATTCATGGCAAATCATCCAACGATCTCATGCTGTTGCAAACGGTATCCCTGTCGTTAGCGTCAATAGGGTAGGCTACGAACAGGATGGTCAAATGAAGTTCTGGGGTGGCTCTTTTGTATCAAACGGTCAAGGAAAATTATTGTACCTGGCATCCCATGATAAAGAAGAGACGAGCGTGGTAGAAGTGGATTTACATCAGGCGGATGAATTCAGAGTGCATTGGCCTTTTATGAGAGACAGAAGAATAGACAGTTATATGCCTATCACAAAAAGATTTATTGATGAAGATTGACTTTACGCCACGTGAGCTTGGATATTACTTTCCTGCGGAGTTCCACAAGCAAAAATCTCTATGGTTATCATGGCCACATAAAGAAGCTTCGTGGCCAGGAAAGATAGACAAAATTTTTGATTCATATGCAGAGTTTATCCTCCAGATTGCTGATCATCAATGTGTGAATATCAATGTCAACGATGGTGCAATGCATCACTTTGCTATTGAAAAAATTGTCAATAGTACGTATGCTCAGCGTATTAATAATCTTGATTTGTTACTCGATAATATAACATTTTATTATCATCCGACAAATGACGCATGGTGTCGTGATCACGGCCCTGCCTTTCTCATACATAAAGATAGGTCATCAAAGGCAATTGTGGACTGGGGTTATAATGCATGGGGCGATAAGTATCCTCCTTATGATCTTGATGATGTGATTCCAACATTGATAGGGGAGAAACTAGATCTGCGTGTTTTTCATCCAGGAATCGTAATGGAAGGTGGAAGTGTAGAATTTAATGGCAAAGGAACATTGTTAACAACGGAAGCTTGCCTGCTTAACAAAAACAGAAATCCTCATTTATCAAAATACGAGATAGAGCAATACCTCATTGAATACTATGGAGTGGAGCATATTCTTTGGCTGCAGGATGGTATTGTGGGCGATGATACAGATGGCCATATTGATGATATCACAAGATTTGTTAGTGAGGATACCGTAGTGACAGCCATTGAAAAAGATAGGAGTGACGAAAATTATGATATTCTAATGGGAAATCTCCGCTTATTGCAAAAGATGGAATTGCTTGATGGTCGCCGACTAAATATTGTTGAGTTGCCTATGCCACATCATATAGAATATGAAGAGCAGAGATTGCCGGCTTCTTATGCTAATTTTTATATTTCCAATGAAAAGGTGATTGTGCCAACATTTAGAGATGATAAAAATGATGCTGAAGCACTAGAAATATTGCAGGAGTGTTTTCCAGACAGAAAAGTGGTAGGTATTGATTCAGTTGATATTATCTGGGGACTGGGTAGTTTTCATTGCTTGAGCCAGCAGGAACCAGACGAATCTGTCGGATAATAGCTTGGTTTGGTAGGATGAATTAGAACTTTCATCTACAAATATATTTTATATGGAACGATTTAGTTAAAAACAATATTTTATTATGGTAAATAACAATGACTTGTTCAAGAAAATTAAATCCATTTTTATCCTAGAGGACGGTGCTCAACCTGCTGCTGACCCATCAGCAACGAGTAGTACATCACAACAAGAGCCAGAATTAGAACCAAAAGTTTCTAGTGTCGATTCATCTAAAGTAGAAGGAGGAAAAGTTGAGATGGATCCTAAATATACAGATTTCATACTAAAATCTTTAGAGAACAATAATCTGGAAGGTTTTGATTATTTTGAGTTTAAGAGTTCGTTGAAGTCTCTTGCTAATGTCATTCCTGATGAGACATTGCGGTATAAATCAGCATTTGAAATGGCAAAGACAATGGGTGTCAATAAGGAGAAGCTCTTAGAAAGTGCTGAATATTACTTAAAGGTGCTGAGCGATGTAGAAAGTGGATTTAGTACTGAATTGAATAATCGTAAAAAGACACAGATTGATGCTAGAAATAGTGAGTTTAAACAGCTTGAACAACAAATAGCTGATAAAAACGCTAAAATTGAAGCATTGAAAGCGGAAATTGCCAAAACGACAAAACAACTCGATGAGATTAAAAAGGAAATAGCAGCATCTGAAAGCTCTATTTCTATGACAGGAAGACAATTTAATCTTTCTTACAACATGATTTATAATCAGATTGTCACAGATTTGGAAAAAATCAAAGCTAATCTTTGAAAATTAGTATTTGGCATCTATATAATTATTGGTATTTTAGTACATTTACACTTCAAATTAAGGAAGTTAATTTTTTAATCGGATGACGGAACTTAAAGTAAAATCATTTTGGTCTAAACCTGAAGGCATAACTGGAATTGCCTTTTTAGTACTTCTGTTGTTTGGCGTTGGTTATGTTGGCATTACTTTTATGGCCAGCATTCTTTCGTTTGTAATGACTACACTTGGAGGATTGGTGTCATTATTGGTATTAGGGACTATCATATTTGTGGCATTGGACAAGAAATCCAGAATACTCGTGAGCTATATGTTTCAGAGTGTGATGCGATGGATTACTGGGCTGTTTATTGAGATTGATCCGATAGGTATTCTTAAATCTTATGTAGCGAGCCTCAAATCTAATCTGACAAAAATGAACCGCCAAATCGCACAACTTCGCGGCCAAATGCACCAACTGAAAGAGATGATTCTCAATAACAAGAAGGAAATTAATACTAACCTATCCATGGCCAGTGAAGCCGCTCAGGAAAATAAAAAGGCTTATGTTATACTCAAAAGTCGAAAAGCAGGCCGTCTGCAAGATTCAAATGTCAGACTTGAAGACTTATATAAGAAAATGGAAGTGATGTATAGGGTCTTAGCTAAAATGTATGAAAACTCAGAGATATTAGTTGAAGACGTTCAGGATCAAGTTAAAGTAAAAGAACAAGAACGAAAAGCGATAATGGCCAGTAATTCAGCTATGAAATCTGCTATGTCTATTATCAAGGGTGATCCGGATAAAAAGGCCATCTTCGATGCCGCACTGGAATCTATTGCGGATGATGTGAGCCAGAAAGTCGGTGAGATGGAGAATTTTATGGCCATGTCATCCAACATCATGAACTCTATTGATCTTCAAAATGGGGTCTTTGAAGAGGAAGGGCTCAAAATGCTTGAAAAATGGGAAAATGAAAGTGTTTCATTACTTTTAGGCAGTGATAAGGATACCATTATGCTTGAATCCAATGACGACAACCATGTTTTGGACTTAAATGCACCCATAAAATCTAAAGAAAAAATAACAAGAACAAATCAGTACGACAATCTTTTTGAATAATTTAAAACACATTGAAAATGGGAACAAGACTCACCAGTTTTTCAAAACTTCTTATAACTTTATTAATACTTGCTGCAATCTTTTTTGCAGGACGATACCTATTAAATAATACTAAGCTGGGTCAGGATTTAAAGAACCAAGCAGAGGCAAATAAAGGAACGTCAGGGGTGAATACAAATAAGATGGACAGAGATCCGAATACCCTGAGAGTGCAACTTGTGACATGGGGTGGTTTCGCTCCCGGATTGTATTTTAATGAGGGTGCAGCTGCCAATACACAATCCCGGTTTTATAAAGATTATGGCTTTAAAGTAGATTTTAAAATCGAAAACGACCTGATTAATGCTATGAATGGATGGATTGCAGGCGAATATGATGCTTTGGTGTTAACAGCTGACGCATTTCCAATGTACACCGCACCTGATGACTTGAACGCTATGGATCCACGTGCATTCTTAATGACAGACTGGTCGCGTGGTGCGGATGCGGTGATTGTAAAACGTGGTATTAATTCTGCTAATGATCTCAAGGGCAAGAGAGTTGCCGTTGCAGTGCCTTCTCCAGCTCAGACCTTGTTGAATAATACATTAGAAGCTGCAGGTTTGAATTATAACGATGTGACTGTGGTGGCAACAACAGACAACCTCAAAGCTGCGCAACTCTTTCGTACGGATGATGTAGATGCAGCAGTAGTGTGGGCGCCAGACGATCAGCTTGCTACCGCAGATGTAGCAGGATCAAAAATCCTGTTAACAACAAAAGAGCAATCTCATACACTGGGTGGAATTATGTTTGCTAGCGAGAGCACTATTCAGCAAAAGAAGGATATGTTTAATGGTTTGTATGAAGGCTGGATGAAAGCCGTAGCAGAACTCAATAATAATGAGTCAAACCGAAACAAGGCAGCTAAGTACCTAGCAGAGGCGAATGGATTGTCTATTGAAGATGCAAAAGGCATGATGGATAATGTGTATTTGGCAGGTCAGGGTGATAATGTTAATTTCTTTGGGTTGAATTCTGCATATAAAGGTCAAAAAGGGCAGGATTTGTATGAAAAAATGGGAAGGAAATTTAAAGAATTGGATATAATACCTAAAATACCACCTGCGTGGCGTTCAGTGATTTATACAGGAGCAATTACAGCAGCCGAAAGTCATTTGACAGGGCCTCAATATGCAGCAGAAAAGACGAAGGAGTTTGCAGCACCGACCAAAAATGAGAAGACTTCTGAAGCCATTGCAACTAAAGCAGTGAGTATCACTTTTCCTACCGGAAGATTTGATCTGGATGAGAACGCAAAAACAATAATTGACCTGCAATTTGCAGATATAGCAAAGACCTATGCCAATGCTAAAATTAGAATAGAAGGGAATACCGATAATGTAGGAAGTAAACAATCTAACATGGCATTATCTCAAAAGCGTGCACGATCTGTTGCTGATTACCTTAAACGCCAATACAATATGCCTGAAAACAGATTCGTAATTATAGGCAATGGACCTGATAAGCCTGTTCCTGGGTGTGAATCTAATCAGACCGAGGATTGCAAAGCAAAGAATAGAAGAACTGATTTTCAGATTATTCACGATTAATTTTACCCAAAAGGATTCAATAGCGAATTGGCTTTATTTGAGCTGATTCGCTATTTTTTTTTATTGTAGTTCCATAGATGGGTATTTAGGTATTTATGGACATTTAAATATATAATTCCCCTTCGGTTAAGTTTTCATTGCTTAGATTTGTGTATGGAAACAAAAGTAATGAAGCATTTTATAATTGTGGTAACCGTATTTATTTTGCTATTGTCTTACAAGGTGAATGGTCAGATACTGTCAGGGAGGTTGATTGAGTTAACAACTGGTGAGCCTTTAATTCAGGCTAGATTGATGATTGATAATGGTGATATTTCCACAGAAGTCATAGCCGATAATGATGGACGATTTACCTTTGAGATGTCTAAAACTTATCCGGATTCTAAAAACGAAAAATCTAGTAAAGAATATCTACCAACTTCAGGTATTGACAGCTCCATTATTTTAACTATCCATATCGTAGAGCCGGATATTTTTAAACCAGTTCAATTTGTATTAAAAAAGGGTAATAACACCATCTCCCGTGATTTTTATTTTGAATATGCACCACTTACCATAAGTGAAATTTCTGTTTATGATCGAACTTATGAAAGCGGGAACTTAACAATGCCAAGGCAACAATATAAGGTGATGCCTGCTTCATTTCAAGATCCAAGTCGCATTTTATTAAAATATCCAGGATTTTCTACAGCTAATGATGGTGCTAATGGGATCGTCTTTAGAGGCCTTCCTCCTGAATCCGCTCGATGGCAGCTTTTTGGCGCTGATATCGTTAACCCTAATCATCATAGTAATGCTGGAACTGCCAGCGACCAGGCTAATTTGAGCGCAGGAGGAATCAATGCCCTGAGTGGTTCAGTCCTTGGGTCGTATCATTTTGATGGTAATCCTGCAAAAATATCAAATGCTAGCGTTATGTCCGGAGTTTCTAATCTTAGTATGGCCAATAGTATGCGTCCATTCATAGATATTAATCTGATAGGACTGGAAGCTGGTTTTGGTACTTCTATCAATGAACATCATTTTTATGCTGCCTACAGATATAGTTTTACCGGATTGCTGAATAAGCTGGGTATAGATTTCGGCGGAGAACGCATCAGTTATCAGGATTTGAGTTTTTATGCTGATGTTTTAAAAGATGATGATAAGTTTCTCAAAGTTTTTGGTACGCTAGGCGAAAGCTCTAATATTTTTCATGCGGTTGACTCCATTACTCCACCGACAAGAAGTAAAGATGTGCAAAATATAGATTATTTTAGCAAATTGACTATTGCCGGCGCTCAATTGGGAAAGCAATGGCAGCACAGTATATTCAATAGTACTCTTGTATTTTCCCAAAGAGAGGACCGAAGGAAAAATACAATTTTGGAGGCTTATGAAGATTGGTTTCCTAATGGATATGCGATTGAATTGAATAAGCACAACTTGCTCACTTCGTGGCATAACAGATTTCAATTTTTTAATGAATATTACCAATGGGAAATAGGATTGCGTACAAATTATCACAGATATATTTCAAACTACGATGCACTCAAACCCGTTAATGAAAAAGGATCATTAAAAAGCTATTATACTATCTATCCTTATGGACAGTACACCAGGTTTTTGAATTCAAAAATGAGCGTACAAGCCGGAGTTGGAGTGCTGTATGACAATCAATCTAATGAAGCATCGATAGAACCATCTCTCGGATGGAAATATAGACCATCTGAGGAACACACTCTGGAGATTAATTATCGTTTTGCCTCCATCCAAGATTTCTCTGATCGAATTTGGCTGCCGTCGTCCTATATTCAGGGTGATGTGCGTCCGGAAAGGATTAAATCTTCTAATCTTCAAGCACAATGGAACTGGCATCGCCAGACGATAGACTTAGGTTTAAATGCCTTTTATCATCAATTTTACAACTTGGAACTAGTGACCACAGATTATGGATATGGAACACCATATAATGGCGGCGATTTTGGGCTGACTAATCCATACTATAATCAATTTTTACTACAGATCAGTGGACACCATCGAGCAAGAACCTATGGCGTGGAAGCATATTTTGGAAATAAATTTAATTTAGCAGAAGGCGATTTTGCATGGAATGTGAATGGAACTGTTTTCGATAGCCGGTATCGATTGCCATCAGAAGATCATTACAAGAATGCAAAATATAATTATGGTTATATGTCCAACCTAAACTTAAATTTCACAAAGCCTCTGAAGAGTGATTTTAAAAAGAAATACCTGATTGTCAGCTTATCCTGGCATCTCCGAAATGGAGAAAGCGAACGTGCATTGAATACCAATCCTTCTATTGATAACTTTTATGCTTATGATCAGTGGAGTGATTATACTTCAAGGTTTAGACCCTATCACAGGCTGGATTTTAGAGTGGTGTATTCATCTCAAAAAATCAAGGGCAGACTCTACCACCAATGGTCACTGGATATTCAGAATTTACTGAATAGAGAAAACGACGGATTTAGGTATTTTGACCCATTATTGAAAAAAATAGTGATGCAACCCCAACTTGGCTTAATACCTGTCATCAGTTATAGACTTGAATGGGACCATAGATAGCATAAAATGTAAATCAATGATTAGAAGAGCATTTATCAAAACAGCAGGAAGCATGGTAGCCGGATTGGGCCTAATGGCCACCGGTATAAGATGTCAGAATTCTAAAAGACATCTTAAAGAATTTGGTATCCAACTATATACTGTGAGAAATGAAATGGCTGATAAACCTATAGATACCTTGCAGGCACTTAGAGATATGGGATATAATCATGTAGAAAGTGCAGGATATCACAATAGGCTTTTTTATGGTATGGATGCGCGGCAATGGCGCAAATTGCTTGATGATACAGGCTTGAAGATGTATAGTGGCCATATTGATATTGGTTATGGACAGGCAGATGATAGTTTTAATATGCAGCACAACTGGGAGCAGGTTTGTGAAGATGCCAGTATTGCCGGCCAAAAATACATTGTTAGTGGTTGGTTGCCAAAGGAAGTCCGAGAATCGACAGACCAATACCATAAACTAGCAGAATTGTTTAATCACTGTGGTGAAATCGCTAGCCAATTTGGGCTCCAACTTTGCCATCATAATCACCATTATGAATTTCAGCCTTTGGAAGGTATTGTACCATTTGAAATACTTGCAGACCAAACAGATCCACAACTTTTGAAATTTGAATTGGATCATTATTGGGTGCATTATGCTGGCTTTGATTACAAGCCTCTTTTAACTCGATATGTTGAAAGATTCCCACTATTTCATATAAAAGATATGGGAGAAGGGATTGAACATCCATTTACAGAAGTGGGCACTGGTGTGATTAACTGGTCAGAAGTATTCAGTCTCGGTTTAAAAAATGGCTTGCAATATTTTTATGTTGAGCAAGATGATCCTAACAACCACCCACCGCTTGAAAGTGCAAGAATTAGTATTAACTATCTGAAAGCCTTAACATTTTAATATGGAGGTTTTTAATTTGTGAGTTAGGCAAATTCATTGAAGAACTTGTACCGTCTAAGGTAGATTGTTGTCTTATAGTTGAATAACAAAAAAAAATGGTCGTCCCCCAACGACCATTTTAAATTATAACCCATGAACTTTTAATCGTTAATGCAAAATTCTAAAATTTTGCAAATGCAATTACTTTAAAAAAATAGATATATAATAAGAAACCAAAACTTTCACTTTACTTAACCGAATAAAAGGGTTGGAATGTAAGACCATCATGTCCAGCCCATTTATCCGGCGTTATCATTAATCCCATGAATAATATCCGATTCTTTAATCGGCGTCAATCTTAAAAACAAATATTATTTCCGATTGACATTACAAAGATACAACCAGAGTATAGGTAATAAAAATACAATTTTTTACTAAAATAACATATATTTAATTATAATACAAAATATATTGAATTTCAGATTATTATATTATAATTGTATTGGAGGAGATTATTTATAATAACCTTTTAGCTTTCTCCATCTCATGCTTAGTACTCCTATGATGGCTTCAGATACAATATTAGCGTGCATTTTGGAGTTGCCTTGCACCCTGTCAACAAATGTGATGGGTACTTCCTTGATTACAAATCCCTTGTTCCATGCATAATATTTCATTTCTATCTGGAAAGTATATCCTATAAATTTGATCTTACTTAAATCCATTTGCTCAAGTACATTACGGCGGTAACATATGAAGCCTGCCGTTGGATCTTTTACAGGCATCCATGTGATCAATCTCACATACAAAGAAGCAGCGTAGGAGAGTAGGATCCTGTCTTTTGACCAGTTTCTGATGTTGCCACCTTTGACATAACGACTGCCCACCGACACCTCAGCACCATTTTTGCAAGCTTCCAGTAATCGATTGAGATCTTTCGGGCTGTGGCTGAAATCAGCATCCATTTCAAAGATAAAATCAAAATCATGATCAAGGCCAAATTTAAATCCAGTAATGTATGCAGTGCCTAAGCCTGATTTTCCCTTACGCTCTATGAGGTGAATCCTTGTCTCATTCAGTTGCTTTTCTTTCACAGCAGCGCCGGTACCATCTGGTGATCCATCATCTACAACTAAAATAGAATATTGATCACCTTGTGCCAAGACGCTATCAATGATGGAATTGATATTTTCAATCTCGTTGTAAGTAGGTATGATGACAAGACAAGATTCCAAAGACGTTGTAATTATATTTTATGTTCTGATTGCTATGATATTAATCTATTGTGGTACAAATATTATAAAAAATATGATATTCAGTGTATAGTTGATGTTTAAAACGTTATAAAATCTCTCACGTTCCCCATTATTATTAAAATCGACTAGGATCAGCCTCCTTCATGATATACATGATTGTATCGAAAACATCCTCAGCATTTGGCTTTGAAAAATAATCACCATCTGATCCATAAGGTGGTTTATGTGCCTCGGCTGTGAGTGTGATCGGCTTAGAATCTAGGTATTTGTATCCATTCCATTTTTCAAGCACTTCTCTCATTATATATGCCGTAGCACCGCCAGGTATATCTTCATCCATAAATACAATTCTATTGGTCTTCTTGAGTGAATTGACGATAATACCTTCAAGGTCAAAAGGCATGAGCGTTTGTATATCAATCAATTCTACAGAAATATTGAAGGCGCTGAGCAATTCTATTCCCTTGACCGCTTCTCTAATACATGAACCATATGTCACTAAAGTGATGTCACTACCTTCTTGTAAGATTTCAGGTTTGCCGAGAGGAACGGTATATTCTCCAATGTTTTCTGGTAGTTTTTCTTTGAGGCGGTAACCATTGAGACATTCCACCACAATACCAGGATCGTCTGATTGAAGTAATGTATTATAAAACCCTGCTGCTTGCACCATATTTCTTGGCACACATAGATAAATGCCTTGCATAGATGACAATATCATAGCCATAGGCGACCCAGCATGCCACATGCCTTCCAGACGGTGACCTCTTGTACGAATGATGGCAGGAGAACGCTGAATCCCATTGCTTCTGTATCTCATTGTAGCCAAATCGTCAGTCAGTACGGAGAAAGCATAAGCCATATAGTCTAGATACTGGATCTCTACAATAGGTCGAAGACCTCTCATGGCACTTCCTAAGGCTTGGCCAACAATCGTCCACTCTCGGATACCGGTATCAAATACCCGTTCTACTCCGTATTTTTCCTGCATGCCAGAGAAGCCTTGGTTAACATCTCCTATCTGACCGACGTCTTCACCAAAGGCTATGACATAGGGATTGTTTGCCAGCAGATGATCAAAGTAGGCATTCAATATTTGGTATCCGCTGACTGTCTGTGGTTCCAGACCATATTTAGCAGGAACATTAGGTATATTGAGGGCAGAATACTTGGTTTCGCTATAGAGATGAGTGTGATATCTCTTTTCCGCTAAATTTTTAACTTTTTGAATCATTGTAGTCAAGGCTTCAGGAGCACCTGTTGACAACCTAGACATCTGAATTTGTAATTTTCTGGCATTGGCTAGAATTTCAGACATTGCGGCATTTACCATTCCTTTAAAATCAGCCTCAAGGTGATTGATAGCTTCTGTTCTAACATTGGCAGGAATACCTTTATAGATGCCTTTTAATTCGTTAGCATACTCATTAATAACTTTATTATATGCCTTCCATGCTTTATCTTTAGCGTTTTTGACATACTCTCGAGCGCGTTCTTTCATTGAGCTGATCTCAACTGCATTGGCGATATCATTTTCAATAATCCATTCACACATTTTCTGAATGCCATCAAAATCTTTTTCCCACTGCAATCTTTCAGGTGATTTATATCTTTCATGTGATCCACTGGTAGAGTGTCCTTGAGGTTGTGTCAGTTCTTGTACATGAATCAATGCAGGTGTATGGGATTTAGCTACTTTGAGGGCAACTTTTTCAAAAACGGCACAGAGTTCAGGATAATCCCATCCCTTGACGGTGTAAATCATGATTCCGTTTTCATTCTTTTCAGCAAGAAAACCTTCAAGTGCTTTAGAAATGGAACCTTTAGTAGTTTGTAATTCTTTCGGTACACTGATACCATATCCATCGTCCCATACTGTAACTACAAGTGGAACCTTCATAACAGAAGCAGCATTGATGGTTTCCCAAAAGACGCCCTCAGAAGTTGAAGCATCACCTATGGTTACGAATGAAACCTCATTGCCATTGATTGAAAACTGCTCGGCACCTGGTATGTTGAGTTCTCGATATTTCTTGGAAGCCATTGCCAACCCTAGTGCGCGAGCCATTTGACCTCCTGTGCTGGATATGTCAGAGGAGATATTGTACATTTCAGTTTGATTCAACCACTCACCATGCTTGTCTATAAGCGGTGTTGCAAAGTGATTGTTCATCTGCCTTCCACCTGAAAAAGGATCATTTTCGGTATCTGCATACAACTGTGCAAAAAATGCTTCAACGGTACATAGTCCCCGTGCAAACATAAAGGTCTGATCTCGATAATAACCTGATCTCCAGTCTCCTTTTTTAAAAGATCGCGCCATTGCTACTTGAGGTAGCTCTTTGCCATCACCAAAAATGCCAAACTTTGCTCTTCCATTCAGGACTTCTTTTCGACCTAATAAACTAGTTTCTCTGCTGATCAGACATACCCATAAGTCATGGAGTACTTCAGATTTGAATGAATTTTCATTTCTATCAGGAGAGGTGGTGACTTCTAGCGATTGAGATTCAAATGTCATCATGATTTTTAATCAGGTTGGTTATAAAAACGGCGCAAATATACGCAAATTTTGCTAATCTGATGGGATATTACAATAGATAATATACATTGATGTTTAATATGCATATCGATGATAAAAATACATTATTACTTTATATATTTGTGGTCAATTTATAATCGGAAACTTTAACACATTGGCAAAAAAGTCCATAACCTCTGATGTAGATAACGGCAAGGTAACGCCTCTAATGGCACAGTATTTTAAGCTCAAATCCAAATATCCGGATGCAATTCTTCTGTATAGGGTAGGTGATTTTTATGAGACCTTCGCCGAAGATGCCATTAAAGTTGCCGATATACTAGGGATTGTACTGACCAAGAGAAATAATGGAGGTTCTGATATAGAGCTCGCAGGTTTTCCATTTCATGCTTTGGATGTATATTTACCTAAACTGGTCAGAGCAGGTTATAGAGTAGCGATTTGTGAACAGTTAGAAAAACCGAGTAAAGAAAAAAAACTGGTGGATCGCGGTGTAACGGAACTAGTGACGCCCGGTGTGACCATTGATGATACCATCCTGGATAGAAAAGCCAATAACTATCTTGCGTCCATATATTTTACGGTTAAAACAGAGTATGGTGTTGCCTTTCTTGATATTTCGACCGGTGAGTTTATGGTCGCTGAAGGCCCAGTTGCTACTATTGAAAAGCTAATTGACGGATTTGCTCCTTCTGAGGTCATTTTTTCAAAAGCATTTCAGAAAGATTATACCAGGGTATTTGGGGACCGATATTACTATTATGGTATTGAAGAATGGGTATATATGCCGGATTATACGCGGGAAAAACTTCTTGACAAGTTTGAAGTTACTAACTTAAAGGGATTTGGAGTAGAGGAGATGCCGTTAGCTCAAGTGGCAGCTGGGGCTATCTTACATTATCTGGCTGCTACACAGAATGATAAACTTGCTCACATTTCAGGCATCACACGTATTCAGTCTGAAAATTTCGTCTGGCTTGACCGGTTTACTATCAATAATCTTGAGCTCATCCGGAGTGCACATGATTCTGGGGCATCACTGGCTCAAATTATGGATAAGACAGTCACACCAATGGGAGCTCGGATGTTGCGCAACTGGATACTGCTACCATTATTGTCCCTGGACAAGATACATGCCCGTCTTGATATGGTAGGGTATTTCAAGGAAAAATATTTTGATCAGGAATCGCTGACAGCACTACTTCGGCAGATCGGAGATATCGAGCGCATCACTTCCCGACTTGCTATGGAGAAGATTGCGCCTCGGGAGCTACTTCAACTTCGCAAAGGACTTGAATTGTTGCCGGATATCCAGTTGATACTCAAGGCTTCAGACAATCCTAATTTGCAACTTCTGTCTGACAAAATTCAGATTTGTACTCAGCTGCGTGATGAGATAGCACTCCGACTAACTGATGATCCACCGTCTATGGTATCCAAGGGTAATGTTATCAAGGAAGGTTGTAATGATGAATTAGATGATTTAAGAAATGTGATTAGGAATAGCAAGGAAATGCTGCTTGAAATTCAAGTCAAAGAAGTTGAACGTACAGGCATCACCAATTTGAAAATCGGATTTAATAATGTTTTTGGCTACTACCTTGAAGTGACTAATAAATTTAAGGACCACAACAGAATACCGGATTCCTGGGTACGCAAGCAAACACTGGCCAATGCTGAACGGTATATTTCTGATGACTTGAAAGTACTTGAAAGCAAGATATTGACTGCGGAAAGTAAAATCGCAGAACTCGAAGAGCAACTCTATATGGAGCTAGTATCCAAAGCATCGGAATATATCGATACCTTACAGCAGAATGCAAGACATATTGCATTTTTGGATTGTATTCTTTCCTTCGCTTTGATTGCTTCTAAGTATGATTATTGTAAACCTGAGGTGGACGACTCATATGTACTAAACCTAAACGCTGCAAGGCATCCGGTGATTGAGCGCCAGCTACCTCCTGGGCAGACGTATGTACCTAATGACATACATCTTGATAATGATGATACACAGATCATGATGATTACCGGGCCAAATATGTCCGGAAAGTCAGCTGTATTGAGGCAAACTGCATTGATAGCCCTCATGGCTCAAATGGGGTCATTTGTGCCGGCTGTTTCTGCACGTATAGGTTTGATAGATAAGGTTTTTACAAGAGTCGGTGCAAGTGACAATATAAGTAGTGGAGAGTCCACTTTTATGTTGGAAATGAATGAAACTGCCAGCATCATGAACAATATATCGAAGCGTAGTTTAATCTTATTAGATGAAATTGGTCGCGGTACGTCCACCTATGATGGTATATCTATCGCATGGTCGCTGGCCGAGTTTCTACATAATGGTAAGGTACGCCCTAAAACGCTATTTGCCACACACTATCACGAACTCAACGAACTGGCAGAAAAATACGATCGCATTCGCAATTATAATGTAGCTACCAAAGAAATCGGAAATAAAGTCATCTTTCTACGCAAGCTAGTGGAAGGCGGATGTGAACACAGCTTCGGTATTCATGTGGCTGCTATGGCTGGTATGCCTCGAGAGATCATCAGTCGTGCGATGGAGATACTTGAAGATCTAGAACAAAAAGTGATTTCAAGTGATGTTAATCCATCTGATACTCGTCAATCCGTCAAAAACATCATGGCAAATAATTTTCAACTCAATCTATTTGAGACAAGTGATCCGATAGGTGCCGAGCTTAAGGATGCACTACAATCAATAGATCTTAACACAATGACCCCCATAGAGTGCATGCTCAAACTTGCAGAGCTCAAAAAGATTTTAGAAACATAAGCTGTGGCTTTTGTCATAAACAATCAAATAACCTCCTATGAAAAACCAATTATCATTCGTTTGCAGAAATAAGAAAGAAAGAAGTTGAATGCTCTTCTATTTGATAATTTTATTATCCGGTTTGCCTAGAAAGATAATTCATTTTGGTTCGATATATACTTAGGACTACCTCATTTTGGTACTATAACACAATTTTTATATTGATAAAGTGCAACTTTTAAGATAAAAAACGTCTTATTTAAGAAGATACGTATGTTTTATAATTTAAATAGAATTACAATGAATTCATCATTAAGATTTTCATATTTGTTTGTACTCATAGCCTTGATGATATCCTCTTGCGCTAGAAATCCTGTGACAGGCAAAAGGGAGTTGTCCTTTATGTCAGAAAGCCAGGAGATTGCATTAGGCAAGCAGTATGATCCACAGATAGTAGGACAATATGGCTTGTATGAAAATGCTCAATTGCAAGCATTTATCAATGAGAAAGGTAAGAAAATGGGAGCTATTTCTCATAGACCCAATCTGAATTATGAATTTAAAATTTTGGATTCGCCAATAGTAAATGCATTTGCGATCCCCGGGGGATATGTTTATTTTACACGTGGGATTATGGCGTATTTTAATAATGAAGCGGAATTTGCAGGTGTACTTGGACATGAAATCGGCCATATAGCGGCTAAACACAGTGCCAGACAACAGAGAGATCAAATCCTTGGTTCTGTGTTGCTCATGGGTGGAATGATTGCATCTGAAAAGTTTAGACAATTTGCTGAAGCTGCTCAGACAGGTGTTTCATTGTTGTTTTTAAAATTTAGTAGAGATCACGAGACAGAATCAGACAAACTAGGTGTTGAATATAGTACAAAAATCGGCTATGATGCACGCGAAATGGCTAAATTCTTTCAGACTTTAGATAAATTATCCGGAGCTAACGGGGCTATTCCTACATTTATGTCCACTCACCCTGATCCTGGCGACCGTAATAAAAAGACGTATCAGTGGGCACTGGATGCCCAAAAAGGCATGGACGTATCCATGTTAAAGATCAATCATAATGAATATCTTAGAAAAATAGATGGCATTATATATGGAGATGACCCAAAGCAAGGCTATGTTGAAAATCAAGTCTTTTATCATCCTGAGTTGAAGTTTCAGTTTACAGTTCCTACATCATGGAAGCTAGTTAACTCTCCATCACAAATACAAATGGCACCAGATGATGGCAAAGCGCTGATTATTATGGGTCTGGCAGAAGGTAATGACCTACAGGCAGCTAAAAATAAGGTGATTCAGGAGAATAATATGCAAGTGATAGAATCTACCAATGAAACCGTTAATGGACTTCCTGCTGTAGCTATTCTGGCTGATGTGCCACAAGGAGATCCGAATACAGGTGGTCAACAAGAAATGCTTAAAGTATTAACTTATCTGATCATGTATAATAACATGATATACAAGTTCCATGGGTTGAGTGCAAAAGCTGATTTTAATAACTATTTCTCTAAATTTCAATCCACTATGAAGAGTTTCAGGACGTTGACGGATCAAAGTAAAATCAATAAGAAACCAACAACAATAAGAATTGTGGAGGCCATGAGTAATAAAATGCTCCGTAGTATATTCAACGAGTACAAAATGCCAGCTTCTAGACTAGATGAACTAGCATTGCTCAATGGTCGCGACTTAAATGATACTGTTGAAAAAGGAACACTGATTAAAGTATTTGGAGGGCAATATTAGTCTAAGGTCTTTATAAGATCTTCAATTTTTAAACCTTTAGACTTGAAAATGAAAGCTTTATGTCTAGGTCTAAAAAAATAATTAAAATTGCGTGTAAAAAATTTGGTTGTAAAGCAACAACAATCTTATATTTGCACCGCTTTTGAAGAAGTTCAAATTAAGAAGCACAATGCGAAAGTAGCTCAGCTGGTAGAGCACGACCTTGCCAAGGTCGGGGTCGCGGGTTCGAATCCCGTCTTTCGCTCCATTTATTTAATTCAACGTCAAGGCCCGGGTGGTGAAACTGGTAGACACGCAGGACTTAAAATCCTGTGGCCATTGCGGCCGTGCCGGTTCGATTCCGGCTCCGGGTACTAAAGACTTTTTCACAATAAAGTCTTTCTAATCTAAACCTATTTTTTTCTGACTCATTGATTTTATTTGACATAAAAGAAGTCATTTTTTTATGGTTCGATTATAGTGTGCAGTATATTCAATATATTTTTACACTAGCCACAATAAGCATAATAAAGATAGTTTTCTTCAGAATAGTATTGTCTAACTTTAGTAGTAAGTAGGTAAAGTTACCCCACTTGCAACTCATTTTTAATACTTCTCACAACACTTCCCAAAGTTTTTCCTTATTGAGTAAAGGACTTTTTTATAAAGGTTTTTTTGAAAAAAGAACGCTTGAATCTTGGTTTTTAAAACAATAACCCTATTTTTGTTAAAGTAATTTATTGAATTGTGAAATAGAGCAAGATTTCCAAATTATATTTTATTTTTAGCTTAGATGTCTTGTTTTATTTTATAATTATTTGGTTAAGTTGACGGAATTAATATTTAAAATTAGAATAGAGTTGCATGGGAATATTTGTTAAAAAATCGATAGCTGCGCTGATTACAGAGGCTTCAGATTCAGAGAAAGGTCTAAAGAAAACACTTAGTGCTAATGCACTTATAGGTTTGGGAATAGGCGCCATTATCGGTGCAGGGTTATTTTCTATAACTGGTATGGCAGCAGCCCATCATGCTGGACCTGGTATAATGATATCATTTGTAATAGCAGCACTTGGATGTGCTTTTGCCGGGTTATGTTATGCCGAATTTGCATCTATGATACCTGTGGCTGGAAGTGCTTATACGTATTCGTATGCTACCATGGGAGAATTTCTTGCATGGATCATTGGGTGGGATTTAGTGCTGGAGTACGCTGTAGGTGCGGCCACGGTAGCTTCTAGCTGGAGTGGTTACCTTAATAAGTTGTTTGCCAGTTATGGGGTTGCATTGCCCGAAAGCTTAATGTCGACTCCATTTGATGGAGGAATAGCTAATTTACCTGCTGTTTTTATTGTAGTATTGATGTCATTGCTCCTTGTAAGAGGTACAAGCGGATCAGCTAAAGTAAATGCCATCATTGTCATACTGAAAGTATCAATTGTACTTATCTTTATAATAATTGGTATGAATTATATCCGGCCAGAAAATTTAAAACCACTGATTCCTGAGAATACTGGTGAATTTGGGAGTTTTGGATGGTCAGGGGTGATACGTGCGGCAGCCATTGTATTCTTTGCATATATTGGATTTGATGCTGTATCTACAGCTGCCCAGGAGACTAAGAATCCAAAGAGAGATATGCCTATAGGCATTATGGGTTCTCTGGCTATCACTACAGTTCTTTATATTGTTTTTGCCTATGTTATGGTCGGAGTGGCGCCATATGAGATGTTTAAGGGAGATGGACTGGCGCCTGTAGCTACTGCCATAGAATATATGGGACCTATTGTAAATGGGGTGCCTAATCCCGATTATCCTTGGTTGAATACTGCCATTATAGTTTCGATCCTATTAGGATACGCTTCAGTGATATTAGTGATGCTACTAGGACAAAGCAGGGTTTTCTATTCAATGAGTCATGATGGCTTGGTTCCAAAGTTTTTTTCAGAATTACATATAGATTACAGGACGCCGTATAAATCAAATCTATTATTTATGTTGCTAGTTAGTTGCTTTGCAGCTTTTGTACCGGGTAGGATAGTAGGAGAAATGACAAGTATAGGTACTTTATTTGCATTCATACTGGTATGTGCAGGTGTGCTTGTGTTAAGATATAAAATGGAAGACGCTCCACGTGGATTCCGAACGCCTTTTGTACCTTTTGTTCCGATACTTGGTATTTTGGTGTGTCTTGGAATGATGGTGTTTCTTCCTTTTGATACTTGGATTCGACTGATAGTATGGATGATCATAGGTTTGGATATATATGCTGGCTATGGAATGAAAAATAGTTTGCTGCAGAACGGAACATTTGATAGAAGGGGGCATAGTATTGTGAACTGGAGTATAATCTCTATCTCCATCTTGTTGATTATTGTTGCTGTATTTCATCACCAGACAGCTGGGGAGAAGGATTTTGCTATTTTCTATTTTTCAATGATTGTTGCATTTGTCCACCTTGCTATTTTTGGATATAAGCAGTTGAGATTGAAGTAAGAGTTTGATGTAGCCAGTACTGTTGATTTGTCAGAGGAGGTTTGGCTTGATGGTTTTATGAAAACAATATTTGACAGCTATACATTTCATTTCTGACCGATCATTATCATTTAGTTTAGATTACATTACATTACATTAGACATTGCTATTATAGGAAATGATACAATGATTGTTATGAGATTCGGTTATATGATTCTGCATGTATGAATTTATTGTGACCATGACAGAAAATGGAAGACTGTTATAGTAATGACGTAACATTTTCATACTATAAATTTTTATTGCGTAGTTTCCGTTAGAAAATAAATGTTAATAATCGGTTTACCTTATATCTTCTATTGAATCATGAGTAAGGGGCTGGAGGATGAATCAGCATTATCGATTTTAAGAATAAAGTTTAATCTTCAAATGGTTTTAGATGCAAGTCAATTGAGTTACACTATAATAGGGATATAGGAGTGTCGGTTATAATAAAACAATTATATGACACGACATCATAAAACACTACAACTTCTCCGACACATTTTGATTTATGCAATACAGTAGTTAGTAATATGCTTCAATAACCTTTCAGTCATTGAAAATACACTAGTGTTGGCAGTCAAAAAGGAATATTAAAAGAAGTTGTCAAAAACTACCAGTTCATATCTTCTTCTGAACTTTCAGAATTTTCTTTCTCTTTCTGAGTGGCCTCCCATTCAGCTTGACGCCTTTCTACCTGATCGTAATCAAAGTCGGGTAACAGTTCCTTTTTAACATAATCTATAGTCTCCTGAAGCTGAGCAATAAAACGGTTGAAATCTTCTTTGTAAAGAAAGATTTTATGTCTTTCGTATCCGTCCGAATTGAACTTTTTGGTGCTTTCTGTTAAGCTGATATAGTAGTCATCACCCTTCGTCTTCTTAACATCAAAAAAGTATGTTCTGCGCTTTCCGGCCCTTACCTTAGAGGTGTACACAGTATCATTTTTAACTCTGTCATCGTGTTCCACTTGTGTATAAATTTTAAAGGTTCAATTAATAATTGATACAAATATATAAATTAATTTTAATTGTCAAAACAATTATAAAACTTTATTTTATTTACGCTATTTGCTGAACCTGTTGTTGTCTATAGACATGCGCATAAAACCCATTGTTATGAATCAATTCATCATGAGTGCCTTCTTCTGAGATTTTGCCATCTTCCATTACTATAATCCGGTCAAAGTTAAGGTTATTATTAGCTCTATGTGTGATGATGATCGCTGTTTTGTCCTTGAGTGATTCATCAAGGTAGCTAACAATTTGCTGCTCAGTAGTAGTATCTACAGCTGATAGTGCATCATCTAAAATTAGGATGTCGGGTTGCTTAATCAGTGCACGAGCAATGGATACTCGTTGTTTTTGTCCTCCCGATAGAGTTACACCTCTCTCACCAACAATAGTTTCGAACTGATGAGGCAATTGTTCTATATCTTTTTTAACCGCAGCATATTGCGCATAGTTTTTTATAGTTTCAACATCATCGGTGTCGGCTCCAAAAGAAATATTAGCAGATATGGTATCTGAAAACAAGAATACATCTTGCGGTACATAACCTATTTTCTGCCTTATGACCTTAAGATTGTGGTCTTTGATATCTCTACCATCAATACGGAGACTTCCTTGCTGTACATCAAACATTCGGGTTAGGAGTTCAGCAATAGTGGATTTGCCGGAGGCTGTTTTGCCCATAATAGCAATACGCTCTCCTGGGTTAATCCTGAAGCTTATATTGTCTAATGCTTTGACACCTGTATTAGGGTAGGTGAATGTCACATTCGTGAATTCTATATCACCTTTAAGGTTGTATTCGTCTTCATTGGTGTTAATGATGGCAGGCTTTTGCAACAGTAAGTGATTGATACGTGATTGGGATGACTCTGCTTCTTGAACAATGGATGCTATCCATCCTATGGACGTAACAGGCCAGGTCAACATATTGACATACAGTATAAACTCTGCAATATTTCCAGCTGTGATGTTGCCTTGGTAGTATTGAAAACCACCGACAAGCACTACAAGCAAGGTGCTCATTGATATCAACAGGGCCATTAATGGTCTAAAATAAGCCTCTGTTTTTGCTAAATCTAATGATCTATTTTTAAATTCTTCATTTTGGTCACTGAAGAAATCGACAAACTGATTTTCTTTAACATATGATTTGACCACTCGAATGCCGGAATAAGTTTCTTGCGCAGTACTATTAATGGTTGAAAGCTGTTGCTTAATGCGTAGGCTCTTCTGGTTGATGAGTTTGCTGACATAATAGATGGAAATAGATAAAACTGGTAATGGCAGCAACGCCCAGAAAGTCAGGGTCGCATTGACTTGAAGCATCGCATAAATCGTCATTGCAAACAATGAAACAAGGTTGATTCCATACAAAAGACCTGGTCCTAAGTATTCTCTAACTTTAGATACATCTTCTGAAATTCTGGCCATAATATCTCCCGTCTTATTCATCCGTAAAAAAGTCTGATCCAGTGTTTCGATGTGCTCGAATATTTCTTTGCGCATGTCGTATTCTATATATCTCGACATGACGATTATGGTCTGTCGCATGAAAAACATCATGATACCCTTGACGATGGCAAAGAAAATGACTATTAGTGCAAATTGAAGCAAAACACCTCCGAGTTCGTCATACATTTCTGATGGATTGCCTGCTGGCACATCTTTTAAGGTCATGACTTTATCATGGACTAGGTCTAATGCTTCTCTAATTTTTTGTGGAATGAGGATAGAAAAGTAGTTGGAACCTGTGACAAAAAGGATTCCCAATATTAAGTGCCACTTATATTTTATAAAATACCTATTGAGTGTAGATAAGTGTTCCAATATTACTTGTCTTTAAATTCAAATATGAATTATTAATACTTCTATAACATCAAGTTGTTGGCTTCGAAGCAGAATAACCTATTAACAACCAATTTTACGACTCAATGGTTGAGGTACTTTCGTTTTTTTTATTCAACAGCGATTAGTAAGCAAATAATTAATTCTTTTTTTTCTTTTTAAATGGGTTAAACTCGTCCAACTTATTTTTGATTTTGTCAAGTTCGCTTCCAGCTTTTTCTTCAATCTTTTGCTTCAAAGAGTCAGGTATGATACCTTTTGTCAATGAGTCGATTTTGGAAATAACTTCCTTTTCTGCTTTGGACTTGAGACTATCCACTACTTTTTTGCTTTTTTCTTCCGCTTTTTGCTTCAACTTATCCAGTTCTTCATTAGCTCGTTTTGTGAGCGTGTCCTTCAATTTTTCTTCGTGTTTTTTGGCTTCTTTAGCTATGGAGTCTTTGATTGAATTAAAGGTGTCTTCAGCTTTTTGACCTATTTCGTCCTGCAATGAACTACCTCCGGAACCCTTCGGAGTGATTTTAAAGTTGGGCTGTTTCATTGTTCCTGTCATCTTAACGTTGACAAATATATTTGGACCTTGTTGTAGATTCAAACCTAGCTTTGAAGCTTCCTTTTCCAGTAAACTCAATCCTGATTCAACCGTTCCTGTGATGGCATTCTTTTTAAGCAATTCACGCGGAATTACGAGATCAATATTGTAGTCCATGCCCATATCCAATCCATGTTTTCCAGCCATTGTCAGCTTTACATCACCGATATTTTTGGTAAATTCTTTGATATCTACATATCCCTGCACAATTTCAAACCAATTTTTGGTATTAGTAAGGTCCATCACTTTCGGACTACTAATCCCTAGTTTGTCCCATAACTGATTCAAGGGGCCGAAACCATTAAGCGTTCCATGCAACGTTTCCAAAAATCCAGAAGCATCCATTGAAGTCCAAATAGGCATCATTTCACTACCTAATTTGCCCTTCATAACCAGCGTAGTGTTGAATATACCGTTCATAAATTCTGCTATCGGAGCTGCTTTTTTAAAGGTTTCAAAGGTATTGAATGCATCGACAAATTTGATCTTACTTAGATTGAGTTTGAAAGCAAAATCAGGGTTTTTCATGTCTGCTGTACTATACAGACCTTCCATGCCAATGCTACCACCGTTGAAGTTGCTTTTTAAATTTGTCATAGCTACTTCTCGATTTTCAACACTTAAATCACCTGAAAAATTTTTAAGCCGAATATTGGTATAAGTGAGATCATCAATATGAGCTGACATCAGTAAACGCACTTTATCCGGCACAGGTATGACGCTCATCGGGGCTTCGGAGGTGGATGCTGTAGTGGTCATAAACTTGTTAAGATCCATCTTTTTGGAAGTCAGTTGTAATTTACCTTCCAGCATACCATTGTTAAAAAAGTAATCATATGCATTGTAAATATTACCTGTCAATGCGATATCATTTCCATCAACCGTTGTTGAAAACTCCTGAATATGCATGGCATTGGTAGCGAGATCACCAGCAAGATTAAAATTTTGAAGCGTGTAGCCATTGAGTTTAACTTTGTCTGCTTTTAGATCAAGCTTCATATTCGATTTATGGATAAATTCTTCATTATTACTGACGGGAGCGGTTTCTGTATTTTCATTTGTTGTGGGTGTGGATGGCGCTGACCATTCATCCATATCAAAATATGTAGATCTACCTTTAATGTCAATCTGCATCTGCTTTTCAGTGGATAGCATCGCAAGAGGATTGACTACTGCAGCATCGATCTTTAGGTCACTTTGACCAAGTTGCATATTATTGGAAGTGAAAGTAAAGACTTTAGGTGATGCTTTAGCTACGGCATTGTCAATTTTGACTATCGGCATATCTTTTGATTGATATACAACATTAGAGGCAGAAGCGCTTCCATCAAAATGAATGGCATTATAATGTTCAGCATTGACATCACTCATCCTAGCCTTGAAACTGAGATCAGCATTTAAAATTCCGGATAATTGTACCAGATCTTTAATTGGGAAGGCTGTTGCTAGATTTTTGAGATTGAGCACACCTTTGATATTACCTTCTAGTCGTTGATCACCTGTGAGATTATTAGCGATTAGCTTTCCGGAAATTTGGTCATTGCCAAGTTTCATTCGAAACGCAGGAATATTGATCGTAAGATCCTTGTAATCAGGCCTTGTGGTTTTAATCTGAATATCAGCAAATAAATCCTTTACATCTTGTGGTAGTTGCGGATACTTAAAATAACCATTGTCCACTTTGACCGAAATATCAAATACCGGCAATAGTTGTTTTGTACTATTGTAGGTTCCATTTATTTTGCCTTTAAATGATGCTTTCCCACTTGATTTAACATTTTCAAAATCTTCTGTGTACGCATTAGGTAAAATGGAAAGAAGTGATTTGAAATCTTCGGATGCTGTTTCAAATACTACATCGGTAATTATATCATCATCCTTTAATTGTAAAAATCCATCGCCTTTTAAATCCAGATCATTGATCCTAAGCGTGTTATCCTTTAAGGTGTATTTGCTGTTAGGCCAGTCTATATGAATGTCTGCATCCATGTCCACTGAGAAATGATTCATATAGGTAGTACCATCATACTTCACAAAGAGCTTTCCAATCTTACTTGTGGTCTTGAGATCGAATATATCTTGAGTGAAGTCGCCTGAACCTTTATGGTCAAAATGGTCTAGAACCACAAACATTGGCATGGTATTGTCCTGATAAGTGATTTTTCCATCTTTGATGGCATATTTTTTAAGCGAAAAATGGTATTTTTGGACAGTATCGTCCTGAACAGTATCTCTAGAAATATTGTAATTGGCTGTCAGACTATCTAAGATGATAATATTTATTTCTGGTTTGTCAAGGAGGATGGCATTGATCTCAGGCACAATTTGGTCGCCGAAGAGAGAAGAAAGATTTACATCTACCGAGGTTTTAGCAGCTTTGTATAAGGTGATATCTTGAAACTCGTCTTGTCCGATTAGCGACAGGCTGTCAATACTAATCCTAAGACTAGGAAATGATTTGAAAATGGATAAATCAATATCGCTGAATGTCATCGTAGCCTTAATTGATTGGTTGATGTCTTCTTTGATAAATTGGACGATTTTATCCTTGAACACAAAAGGCATGACTGCTAATGCCAGAACTAAACCAATGATGGCAAATAGCAAGTATTTTAAGATGGTTTTTAATCGCTTCATGTTTGGATATTAATAACTAATATATATTACGTAAGACGAATGAATCAATAAATATAGTGCACAAAATTATGATAAAAAGATAATTTTATAAATATAGTTTATTTTCCTTAAGCTTTCATTTGAAATTGAATATTCATTTTTTACGATTATTTTTTGACAAGATTGTATATTTGCAGGCTTAGAGATTAGAAATTGAAGTGTTGATTAGCGGTGCAGTTTAAGGTATCGCTCAAAAACAGGAAGTAAAGATGGTAAGCTATTTAGCAAAAGTCGATGGAATGATTAAGGAGCAGGATGCACTGCATCAGGTGCCGTGGGTCAATCTTTATCCTCCATTTGAACATGGAGAACTGGACAGAATGTCTAAAGAGCTAGGCATACCACTTGACTTTCTCACTGATTCGCTCGACGTGGACGAAAGACCACGGTATGAACGAGAAGATGAAGCAACATTTATATTGATCAATAGTCCGGTACTCAATGATGAAGGTAAAGATAGTGAAGCGATATATATCACAATACCGATTGGTATCATCCTAACGCCTACACACCTGATTACGATCTCTTCAGATGAAAATCCAACCCTAGAAAAATTCTTGGAAAATAGAGTAAAAAACTTCAATCCTGCGGATAGAAGACTGTTTGTTCTACAGATTTTTGAGCAAAATGTGTATCGATTTCTAGAATTTCTGAAGAAACTCAATCTACGCCGTAATCTCATAGAGCAGGAATTGTACCATTCAAGCAGGAGCTCAGAACTGCAACAGTTGTTGAGGATAGAAAAATCATTGGTTTATTTTGTGAGTTCACTCAGCACCAATGAACTGCTAAAAATGAAAATAAAGCGAATAGATTTATTGAAAATCGGCAATGAAGATCCATATGCTGATTTGTTTGAAGATATCATTATTGATAATTCGCAGGCACTTGAGATGTCTAATGTATATACCAACATCCTTAACGGTACTATGGAAGCATACGCATCTATTATTTCTAATAACCTGAATGTGATCATCCATCGTTTGACGATAGTGACGATAATCTTACTCGTTCCCTCCATGGTAGCTTCATTCTATGGCATGAACCTGGACAATATGCCATTCACAAACATGAAGTATGCATTTCCCTTCATTATCATCATTTCATTCATATTAGGACTAGGTGTTGTTTATTATTTTTCGAATAAAGACGATATCAAGTAGGATGTATTATTTTAGTGGTCATGTGGTGTAGAACTTTTAATCTTATTTTTATGTTCTAAAACAGTAAATACTTTGTAAAATGTTGATGTTTTTTAGTCTATTTTTGAGTGCACTTATGCCGATATTATTGTCTTCTGCTAGTACTACAGTGAGTGTAGGAGGTATTGGTATTGGTACTATAATTGCAATTGTAGCTTCGTGGTCAAGAAATAAATCAGTACTATGGGCTATTATTCATGGAATTTTCGGGTGGTTTTATGTAATTTATTATGTGATTACTCGATGATGAATAAGATTTGTATTATGAAATAAAATTACAATCTAAAATAGTAAATACTTTTTTGGAATATTGAAAAATCACACTATCTTGGCTTCATAAACTGAAATGCAAGATATGAATATTTTATATGCCAGTGCAGAATGTTTTCCGGTGGCTAAAGTCGGAGGCCTCGCAGATGTTGTAGGATCACTGCCCAAGTACCTCAAAAAGATTGGTGTTAATACACATGTAGTGATACCAGCTTATCAGATGCCATGGTTTGAAGGAAAATTATATAGGATCATACACCGTGGACATTTTCATCTGGGACAGGAACATCTGTATTTTGAAGTCAGATATTTTATTGATGATCCACTGGGTTTTCCATTTTATACTATTCATATTCCATCGAAATACGATAGATATGGCGTGTATGCAGGCAAGGATGGTTATTATTTTGGAGACGAACTAGAGAGAAATATTTCCTTTCAAAGAGCCTTATTGACTTGGCTTAGAGATAGTAAAGCTGGGGTGGATATAGTGCATTGCCATGACCATCACACCGGATTGATTCCATTTATGATGAAATACGCTTATGAATTTCAGTCATTGAGTCGGCTGCCTACTGTATTTACCATTCATAATGGAAGATACCAGGGTGCTTTTAGCTGGACTAGACAATATTTATTACCACATTATGACAGCTGGAAAAGCGGTCTTTTAGACTGGCAAAGTACGATCAATCCTCTATCATCTGCGGTTCGTTGTGCCTATCGAGTGACAACGGTTTCGCCTAGTTATATGCAAGAACTGAAGTACGATTCTGCAGGATTAGAAAATCTCTTTCAATCTGAGGCTAGTAAATGTGTGGGCATTCTCAATGGTATTGATAATGAAGTGTGGGATCCTAAGACGGACCCGATGATTGATTATCATCTCAAAAATGATCCTATCCGCTTCAAGAGTGAAAATAAAAAAGCACTATGCCGGTTGACAGGCCTAAATCCGGCGTTGCCTACTTTTGGTTTTATAGGCAGACTGGTACTGGAGAAAGGCGCAGAATTTATTGCAGGACTGATTGATACATGGCTTTCGCATCATAAGAATGCTAATTTTGTGGTTTTAGGAACCGGCGATAAAAGTGTAGAGAAGGCGATACAATCTGTAGCATATCGCCATCCGCAAAATGTAGCTTGTATGATTGCCTACAATGAGGCAGTTGCGCATAAAGTTTATGCTGGTGCTGACTTTTTATTGATGCCATCACGAGTGGAGCCGTGTGGACTTAATCAGATGTTTGCTATGCGCTATGGAACATTGCCTATCGTTCGCTCTACGGGTGGATTGAGAGATAGCGTGCGAGATATCGGAGAGCCTAATGGTGTAGGAATTCGTTTTGATTATATGAATTTTGATCAGATGATCCATGCAATCTGGAGAGCTTATGACTTATATAGGCATTCAGGATATAAAAACGAATGCGTAAAGCGGGCTATGGCACTTGATTTTTCATGGGACGTTTCGGCTGCAAGATATAAGGAAATTTACCAGTCGCTGGTGTAATAAGAATAGCTGAAGTATTTTCTAAGTTAGGTGTGAATGGATGCATTTTGCACTATATGAAAGTCTAGCGTTTAAATTTTTGGGTAAAAAATGCTTACTTTTGCATTTTAAAATCAAAGGGTAGTGGCAACAGATACAATTGGTAAAAGAATTGGAATTTTAGGAGGTGGACAGCTGGGGAAAATGCTATGTCAGGCTGGTAGCCGCCTGGGACTGATGCTTTCAGTAATGGATAAAGACCATACCTTTCCGGCCTATAGCGTATGTCCAAATTTTACCATGGGAGACATCACATCCTACGAAGATGTCATGGCTTTTGGATCAAATGCAGATATTCTTACTATTGAAATCGAAAAAGTAAATATTGAAGCATTGGAGGCGCTTGAACGGGAAGGAAAAGAAGTTTACCCACGACCATCATCACTACGAATTATTACAGATAAAGGTAAGCAGAAAATTTTTTACGAAGGTGCAGGCTTTCCCACTTCAGATTTTGTCCTATATAAATCAAAGGATGAAATCATCAATGATGTGGAGCAAGGTACTCTAAAAATGCCATTTGTGCAGAAACTCCGGACAGAAGGTTATGATGGTCGCGGTGTTCATGTAGTTAAAACCGATGATGATATGGTGGCGCTGCTCGAAGGAGCAAGTGTAGTTGAAGATTTAATTGATGTGGACAAAGAATTTGCTGTGATTGTTGCTAGGAGCGTGTCAGGCGAAATGGCTGCTTATCCTGTAGTGGAGATGCAGTTTCATCCGATGGCCAATCTGGTGGAATTTTTGTTTAGTCCTTCTACTATTCCGTCAGCAAAGCAAATAGAAGCCTCCCAACTCGCTATACAACTTGCTGAAAAACTAGAAATGGTCGGACTTCTGGCTGTTGAGATGTTCCTAGATAAAAGCGGAAAAATATGGATAAATGAGGTAGCCCCACGCCCTCACAATTCAGGCCATCATACCATAGAAGCTTGTGCTATTTCTCAATATGAAATGCATCTTCGCGCGCTCTTAGACTGGCCACTAGGAAGTACGGAGCAATTGAGGTATGCTGTAATGGTAAATTTACTCGGTGCTGAAGGTCACAATGGTGCTGCAGAGTATCAAGGCCTTAGAGAAATTATGGCTATGAGTGAGGTGTATCTGCACATCTATGGTAAGAAGGAAACGAAGCCATTTAGGAAAATGGGACATGTAACTATCACAGGAAGCAGTTTAGAAGAGGCAATAGCAAAAGCCCATCAAGTGCAAAATACATTAAAAGTTATATCATCATGATCGATTCTCCTTTAGTCAGTATTATTATGGGATCTGATTCTGATCTACCAGTGATGCAGCATGCAGCAGATATGTTGGATTATTTCGGAATCTGCTATGAAATAGATATTGTCTCAGCACATCGGACGCCGCAGAGAATGTTTGATTTTGCACAAAATGCACATCGGCGGGGCGTTAAGGTCATTATAGCCGGTGCTGGTGGTGCAGCTCATCTACCAGGCATGGTCGCTTCATTGTCTCCGTTGCCTGTCATAGGGGTTCCGGTCAAATCTTCAAATTCTATTGATGGATGGGATTCTGTACTGTCGATATTGCAAATGCCAGGTGGTATTCCAGTGGCAACAGTTGCACTCAATGGTGCAAAAAATGCAGGAATTCTTGCCGCATCCATCATCGGCTCATCTGATAGTAATATCCTTAAAAAGATTGAATCTTACAAAGAAATGCTGAGTAATGAAGTTCAGGCTAAAGCCGAACAAATGAAACGTAAAAAGTAATGCCTTACTTAAAAACTAATTTTCCCTTAGTAAATCCATAATAACTATCCACAAACAAAACCGCATCTTTATAATATGCGTAATCGTAGCAATAGGATGTCTGAATGTAAATTTCACTATTGTCAATTTGGTATAGATTATTGGCTTTACGATTGACTTTGACACTGTATTTCCCTATATCGAGCCTAGTAGGTACCAATATCAATGATGCCTCCTCAATATTTTCAAATCTGGTGACAACCTTTGTTCCTGGATCTAGTTCTATACCTTCATAGATTTCACTAATGTCGCACGAATTTGCCATCATTACAGTTTCATGTGGCCGGTTCAAAGATGTTAGGCCAAATACTATTATACAAGCAAAAAGGGCGGTTGTAATCAAGTTCTTCATATATGAAATTTAATAATTAGGGTTAATAGACAAAATAGTTGGTAAAATTCTCTGTAATCCTTGCTGTGATTATATTTGAAGTAATTGAAAGGTTATGAATAAAAAAAGTGCTTTTACTGTGGCAGCAAAATAGTATCAAAATAC
>WBZO01000462.1_pt1 | contig 87030 bp, 91 predicted proteins | sample 5204261 | NCBI WGS metagenome assembly WBZO01 (sample SAMN12412400, study PRJNA552823) | activated sludge metagenome | isolation source: activated sludge from anammox sidestream of wastewater treatment plant... | place: USA: North Carolina | collected 2017-09 | reverse complement strand
GCCGAGCCCACTTCGAACCGGTCGGATTCGAAACTCCTGCCATTAGAGCAGCCTCCGATTGCGACCGCCCCGACCTCAACGCCGTCAGAAACTCCGCCCTGGCCGACTCCGATACACCTTTGCCGCCCTGCTCACCGAACCCCATCGAAACAACACCTCCGGACTGATCAGGTGTTGCAGCGACCGCTTGAGTCTGCCCGAGTGGGCACCTGCATGGCTCCTCACTCGACGCGAGGTTCACGCCCGCCCGGTGACGATGTCGACGAACAATTTGTGCACCCGTCGGTCCCCGGTGATCTCAGGGTGGAACGCCGTGGCGAGCACCCGGCCCTGCCGGACGGCGACGATGTGGTCGTCGCTCTTCCCGGGCGCCCGGGCCAGCACCTCGACCGCCGGCCCGACCCGCTCCACCCACGGCGCGCGGATGAAGACCGCGTGGGCGGGACCGTCGAGCCCCCGGAAGTCGATGTCGCCTTCGAAGGAGTCGACCTGCCTGCCGAAAGCGTTGCGCCGCACCGTCATATCGATGCCTCCCAGCGGTGAGGCTTGCCGTCCGGGCTCACCGGCGTCGAGGATCTCACTGGCCAGCAGGATCATCCCGGCGCACGATCCGTAGGCGGGCATACCGCTGGCGAGCCGGGCCCGCAGCGGGTCGAGCAGATCGAACTCGCGTAGCAGCAGGCTCATCGCGGTGGACTCCCCGCCGGGGATGACCAGGGCGTCGACGGCGTCGAGTTCGGCGCGGCGGCGCACGGTGGACGCCTCGGCGCCGGCCTCGCGCAGCGCGGCCAGATGCTCGCGGGTGTCGCCCTGCAGGGCCAGCACCCCGACGGACGGCTCGCTCACCGCTGCGCGGGCGGGGTGTAGCCGCGCCGGTAGCGGGTCAGGCCCTCCTGCATGACGGCGGCGACCATTCGCCCGTCGCGGGTGAAGATCTTGCCCTGCGTCAGCGCCCGGCCGCCGCCCGCCCACGGCGAGGACTGGTCGTAGAGCAGCCACTCGTCGGCGCGGAACAGCCCCGTGAACCACATCGCGTGGTCGAGGGAGGCGACCATGAGATGCGGGCGTTCCTCGGGGTGGTTGACCTGTGCCGAGCCCAGCAGGGTCAGATCGCTCATGTAGGCCAGCGCGCAGATGTGCAGCAACGGGTCGTCGGGCAGCGGGTCGCGGTGTTTGAACCACACCTGCTGCTGGGATGCCTTGCCGGGCAGCGTCGTCACCAACTCACGCGGCACCCTGCGGATATCCCACTCGGCGAACTGTGCGATGCCGTCGGTCCCGAACGGGCCGGGCTCCCCCGAATCGGTCAGGTCCTCCGGCGGCACGGCGGCCTGCATCTCGTCCTGATGCTCGATACCGTCCTGGGGCGTCTGGAAGGACGCCCCCATCGAAAAGATGACCTCGCCGTTCTGCACGGCGTTGACCCGCCGGGTGCAGAAAGACCCGCCGTCGCGCGGTCTGTCGACCAGGTAGACCGCCGGCTTGGTCGCGTCACCGGGTCGCAGGAAGTAGCCGTGCAGCGAGTGCACCTGGAAATCCGGGTCGACGGTACGAACAGCGGACACCAGTGCCTGACCGGCTATATGGCCACCGAATGTCCTTGACAGATAACCGGATTCGGGGTTGTACACACCGCCGCGGTAGATGTTGACCTCGAGCTGCTCAAGGTCGAGAATCTGCTCGATCGCCACCTATGACACCGTGTTCGCGCCTACCAGCCGCGCTCGGCCAGCCGGTGCGGCACCGGGATGTCGGACACGTTGATCCCCACCATCGCCTCGCCCAGACCACGGGAGACCTTGGCCAGCACGTCGGGATCGTCGTAGAAGGTGGTGGCCTTCACGATCGCCGCCGCCCGCTGCTCGGGGTCACCGGACTTGAAGATGCCCGAGCCGACGAACACGCCCTCAGCACCCAGCTGCATCATCATCGCCGCATCCGCCGGGGTGGCGATCCCACCCGCGGTGAACAGCGTGACCGGCAGCTTGCCCGCGCGGGCGACCTCGAGCACCAGGTCGTACGGGGCCTGAAGTTCCTTGGCGGCGACGAAGAGTTCGTCCTCGCTCAGCGACGTGAGCCGGCGGATCTCCCCGCCGATGGTCCGCATGTGGGTGGTCGCATTCGACACGTCGCCGGTGCCCGCCTCGCCCTTGGAGCGGATCATCGCCGCGCCCTCGGTGATCCGGCGCAGCGCCTCACCCAGGTTCGTCGCGCCGCAGACGAACGGCACGGTGAACTTCCACTTGTCGATGTGGTGGGTGTAGTCCGCCGGGGTGAGCACCTCGGACTCGTCGACGTAGTCCACCCCGAGGCTCTGCAGGATCTGGGCCTCCACGAAATGCCCGATGCGGGCCTTGGCCATCACCGGGATGGTGACCGCCGAGATGATCCCCTCGATCAGATCGGGGTCGCTCATCCGGGCCACCCCACCCTGAGCGCGGATATCGGCGGGTACCCGCTCGAGTGCCATGACCGCCACCGCTCCGGCTGCCTCGGCGATGCGCGCCTGCTCGGGGGTGACGACGTCCATGATGACGCCGCCCTTGAGCATCTCGGCCATCCCGCGCTTGACCCGGGCGGTGCCGGTCTGCGGGTGGTTGCCGTTGATTGAGGCTGCGGTATCCATTGTGTGCTCCTCCGATTGGTGCGAACCCAGTCTAGAGTGCGGCTCGCGGCAACTGATATCGGCTGTTCGGCTACTCATGTCGGGCAATCGGGGGACAGCCGATTACTTCCGACAAAGGACTGTCCGGCGGACATCCGCGGTCGGTGGATGGCGGGATCGTGGACGCATGAGCAGCCAGATTCTGAGCGCAGATGTGGTCGTCATCGGCGCGGGTCCGGCCGGAATGGCCGCGGCCTCATCGGCTGCCGGCGCCGGCGCCTCGGTCGTCGTGCTGGAGTCGGGAAACGCGATCGGCGGCAACGCCGTACGCTCCAACGGCTATCTGGCTTTCGTGGGCCGTGACGAGAGGGCCCAAACGGTTTTCGCCGACGACGCCCGTGCCGCCTACCGCCGGGGCGCCGACAGCTACCGGCTGGTGTGGGACGAAGCGGCAGTCCGCCAATTCGCCGCCCAAAGCGCAATCACCCGGAAAATCCTGATCGGGCGGGGGGTGCGCTTCAGCCGTACGGTGGCGCGGCCCGAGCACAGCGTCGACCGCATCGAGGCCGTGGCCGATCCCGCGATGTTCGCCCGCGCCTACGCCGCCGACTTCGCGAGTCGGGCCATCCACACCAGGTTCGGCGTTCGGGCCGACGGGCTGCTGGTGGACGACGGCCGCGTCGCCGGCGTCCGCGCCCACCGCCGCGACGGCCGCGCCACGCTGACCGTCTGTGCGCGGCGGGGTGTGGTGCTGGCGACCGGCGGCTACCAGGCGGGCCACCTGTTGCGGGCCCGCTTCCAGTCGTTCGCGGCGGCGCAGTCGCCGTACTACGGCACAGCGGACTGCCGCGGCGACGGCCACATCATGGGCGCCGCCGTGGGCGGGGATCTGGTCAATATGGAGTACCTGCCACCGACCGTGCTGGCGCCGTCGACGGTCGCGGAGAACGCCATCGCCGTCAACGCCGCGGGGGTGCGGTTCCATGACGAGACCGGCCCGTTCCCGGACCGGGTCGACGCGCTGCGCCGCCAGCCCGGGCGCCGCGCCTGGTATGTGCTCGACGCCGACGCCGCCCGTGAGCACCACCGCCACATCGCTCAGATGCCGCAGCCGCCGATACGCGCGGACGGCGTGACCCAACTGGCCCGCGCGCTCGGCGTTCCGGCCGGGCGCCTGAGGTCGACGCTCGACGAGTGGAACCGATCGGCCGCGGCCCTGAGCCGGCGGCCATTGGGCACGTCATTGGTGGCAGTCCCCATGGTCGAGGGCGTGAACATCTCGTGCGGCGGGTTCCGCACCACATCGCGCATGCAGGTGATCGGCACGGAGGGGTCACCGATCCCCGGTCTGTTCGCGGCCGGGGACACCACCGCCGGGCTCAACGCCGCCGCGGGAATGCTCGGACTGCACATCAGCGGCGCCTTCACCCAGGGGCGGATCGCCGGTGCAGCTGCGGCCGCGGCCGGTCCCCGCCTCGCCGTTACGGCAGCCTGACCGCGGCCCGGGGAGAGGTGGACACCACACCGAGGACGGCGATGGCCACGCCCATCGCCGCGCACGCCCACCACAGCGGCCGGGCGTCGGCTGTGAAGTCCGGCGGCTCAAGGCCAAGCGCACCGGAGGCGAGCACACCGCAGAGGGCCACCCCGATGCTGAGGCCGACCTGCTTGCTGGTCGAGTTGATCGCCGCGGCCATCGCGGCCCGGTCCGGCGGCATCCCGGCCAGTGAAGCGCTCACCGCCGGAGGCCCCGCCATGGCGTACCCGATACCGAACAGCGCGCAGATCACCAGCAACAGGAGCACCGGCGTCGTCGGCGTGAGGGCGATCATCATCGCTGAACCCACGGTGATGGCGGCCCCGGAGCCCAACAGTGGCGGGCGACTTCCGGCGACGGCCACCAGGCGTCCGGACAGTGGGGCGAACACCAGCGCGCCGATCGCGATCGGCAGGAGGATCACCGCGCTGCGGAGCGCGGTCTCCAGCCGCACCTCCTGCAGATAAAGCGCCATCATCAGCAGGAAGGCGCCCCACGCGGTGAAGGTCAGCATGGTGACCGCGTTCGCCGCTGCGAACGGCACGCTGCGGAAGAAACGCATCTCGATGAAGGGGTTCTCCCGGCGGGCGGCGTGGCGCGAGAACGCCGCCGCCGCAACGACGGTCACCACCGCGGCGGTCAGGACGACGGGGTCTGTCCAGCCACGGTGCGGACCCTCGATGAGGCTGAACACCAGCCCCGACAGGGCCAGCACCGCGAAGAGCTGTCCGGCCGGATCGGAGCGCGGCGAGGGGGCCGCCCGGCTCTCCGGCAGCACCACGACCGTCAGCAGCAGGGCGATCACACAGACCGGCAGATTGATCCAGAACACCGCCCGCCATCCGATCCCGTCGATGAGAACACCGCCCACAGGCGGTCCGGCGGCCATGGAAGCGCCCACCACAGCACCCCAGACGCCCAGCGCGCGCGCACGTTCACGGCGGTCGACGAACACCGCCGAAATGATCGACAGCGCAGAGGGATTCAGCATCGACGCCCCGATCGCCTGCACGAATCGCGCGGCGATCAGCGTCGTGACGGTCGGGGCCAGGCTGCACAGCAGCGAGCCGAGAGCGAAGACGGCCAGCCCGATCTGGAACACCCGGCGCCGGCCCCACCGGTCGCCGGCGGCGCCCGCCGACAGCAGCAGCGAGGCCATGGTCAGGGTGTAGATGTCGATCACCCACTGCGTCTGGTTTTCGGTGGGCGACAGGTCTGTGCGGATCGCCGGCATGGCCAGGTTCACGATGGTGACGTCCATCGTGACGATGAACATGCTCATGCAGCACACCGCCAGAACCAGCTGCTTGCGTTGGGCGGGAATCGTCGTCGCCATCGGCGATCAGCGTATGGGTCGTGGTGCCAGGGTGTCGGGCCTTGTGTCGGCGAACCGGTTGGCCTCGTCGATCAGGTCGGCGAGCTGCAGTGGATAGACCCGTTGTCCGAGGCCGACGAGTTCGCCGATCGCGGCGGTGTCACACCAGCGGTGGCCGTGGATGTAGCGGCGTTCCAATGCGGTGCGCCCGGCCGGCGACGGGTCGAACCGGCGGGTGCGATGCACGAAATAGAACTCTTCGCTGTCCATCACCGCACCGTTGAAGTGGATCACCGACTCACGTCGCCACACCGGTCCGACCAGGTCTGCCGGCTCGACGTAAAGACCGGTCTCCTCGGCGAGTTCACGGGTGGCGGTGTGCTCCAGCGGTTCTCCGGGGTGCGCCTCTCCCCCGACGGTGAACCACCACCGGGGCGCGGTGCCGTCGGTGATGGCCGGGTCCGAGCCGCAGAACAGCAGCACCGCGCCGTCGTCGTCGAGCAGAACCACGCGCGCCGAGGTGCGAGACGTCATCGCTGTGCGGGTAGCGCGATTCGCACGCTCATCGCTGTGCCTGTCGCGCGATTCGCACGCTCATCGCTGCGCCTGTCGCGCGATTCGCACGCTCATCGCTGTGCGGGCTCGGCGATCTCGAAATACGTTGGCAGTGGGGCATGTCCGCCCAACTTGAGCCAGCGCACCGGGCGTCGCTCCCGCAACGCCAGGGTGTCGCGGACGGCATCGTTGTGGAAGCGGCGGGCCAGCAGCACCCGCGACTCGGCTTCGCCGAGCTCGGTGGTCAGGCCCTCGGGGACCTCCGCCGGGTCCACCAGGCTCAGCTCGGTCGACAACTGGTTCTCGCAGCCTTCCCGGGCATACCGCGGAGCACGTTCAGCGGCGTCGGCCAGCGTGACCAGCCGGGTGCCCTGCGCGGTGCCGCCGTAGGCGTCGGCGGCGATCGCCCGAGCCACCACCGCCCGCCGTGCCAGGGCGGCGTCGAGGGCCTGCCAGGACAGGTCGTAGCGGACGTGCAGCCGGTCCAGGCGGTTGGCGGTCTGGAACGCCCACACGGCACTGGCGACCAGGATCACCACCAGGACCGCGGTCAGCGACCAGTACAGGGCCGGTGCCATCAGCTGCCCGCGCGGGGGTCTGATCCCCGAGTCGCTGCGCTCCTGCCCGCTGGGTCTGATCCCCGAGTCGCTGCGCTCCTGCCCGCGCTCCTGCCCGCCGAGGAGGCCCCGGCGACCTGCACCTTGACGCCCGGAACGGCCACCGTCTCGTAGACGCGCAGGATCTCGTCGGCCACCACCGACCAGTCGTACTGGTGCACCGCCGTGGTGGCGGCTTGGACGTACCGGCAGCGCAGTGTGTCGTCGCCGAGCACGGCGATCAGCGCGTCGGCGAGGGCGTCGGAGTCCTCGACGGGAACCAGCAGGCCCGCCTCACCGTCCTGGAGCACCCGCCGGAAGGCGTCGAGGTTGCTGGCCACCACCGGGGTGCCGGCCGCCATCGCCTCGACCAGGACGATGCCGAAGCTCTCTCCCCCGGTGTTGGGCGCGCAGTACACGTCGGCGCTGCGCAGCGCCGAGGCCTTCTCGGCGTCGTCGACCTGTCCGAGGAACCGCAGGTGCCCGGCCAGTTCGCCGGCCTCCTCGCGGAGGTCGTCCTCGTCGCCGCGGCCCACGATCAGGACCTCGACATCGGGAAAGCGTTGCACCAGAGCCCGTAACGCACCGAGCAGCACCGCCATGCCCTTGCGTGGCTCGTCGAACCGGCCGAGGAACAGCACCGTCTTGCCGGCGCGTGGGTAGCCGGGCAGGGGCGGCGCCGAGGCGAACGAGTCGACGTCCACCCCGTTGGGAATCTGCACCGCGTCGGAGCCCAACGCCTCCATCTGCCATCGCCGAGCCAGGTCGGAGACGGCGATGCGGCCGACGATCTTCTCGTTCCACGGCCGCAGGATGCCCTGAAAGAAGCTGAGCGCCAACGACTTCGTGGTCGAGGTGTGGAACGTGGCGACGATCGGACCCTCGGCGACCATCAGCGCCAGCACCGAGAGGCTGGGCGCATTCGGCTCGTGCAGGTGCAGAACGTCGAATTCGCCTGCGGCGATCCACTTCTTGACCAGCCGGTGGGTGGCCGGACCGAACCGCAACCGGGCCACCGAGCCGTTGTACGGAATGGGCACGGCCTTCCCGCCGGAGACGACGTAGTCGGGCAGGTCGACGTGTGGTGAGGCGGGGGCCAGCACGCTGACGGTGTTCCCGCGCTTGCGCATCACCTCGGCGAGCTGGAGCACATGGGCCTGCACTCCGCCGTGAACGTCGAAGGAGTACGGGCACACCATGCCGATGCGCATCAGCGGGATTCTTCGGTCAGTCTGGCCCGGCGCGCTTCAGAGAGGTCGGCCAGCCACAGCGGCTGCAGCATGTGCCAGTCCTGGGGGTGGGCGGCGATGTTGACCGCGAACCGGTCGGCCAACGCCTGGGTGATGACGCCGACGTCACCGGATGAGGTGTCGATCGCGTCATCGATCTGCACGACGCAGTCGTCGCCCTCGTAGTGGACGTGCGCCGGATGCAGCGGCGCCCCGGTTTCTATCGCCAGCTTGGCCGGGCCGGCCGGCAGCCGGGTCGGCTCCCCGAAGAACTGCACCGGAACGCCCGAGCGGGACAGGTCCCGGTCGGCCATCAGGCAGACGAAGACGTTCTGGTGCAACCGTTCTGCGAGGACCTCCATCGGCGGACGGTCACCGCCGGTGGTGGGCAGCACCTCGAACCCCAGGCTCTCCCGGAACTCGATGAATCGGTCATAGAGCGACTCCGGCTTGAGCCGTTCGGCCACCGTGCTGAAGGTGCCGTAATTCTGCGCCAGCCACACCCCGGCCATGTCCCAGTTGCCGCTGTGCGGCAGCGCCATCACCGCGCCGCGCCCGGCCCGGTGGGCCGCGGCGAAATACTCGGCGCCGATGAACACCTTGTCGAGCCGGGCGGCCACGGCCGGCAGGTCCATCGAGGGCAGCCGGAACGCTTCGCGCCAGTAGCGAGCATAGGACTCCAGCGCCGCCCGCATCAGCGAGTCGGGCACGCCGGCGGGCGTCGTCCCGATCACCCGGGCCAGGTTCTTGCGGAGCTGCTCCGGGCCGCCGTCCCGGGCGGCGTACAGCGCGCCGGCGTTGAAGATGTTGCGGGCCAGGGATTCCGGCATCGCGCGGACCAGCCGCCAGCCGGCGGCATAACCCATGTCGGACAGGTTCTCCCGCACCTTCGACGGGATGATGTTCACTGCTCACCTTCATCGGCGGTGGGCTGCGCGAGCGGGATCAGGTCGACCGCCCCGGGCGAGGTGCGCACTGCGTGCACCCGCTGGCCGACGGTGACCAGGCTGGCCACCGCCAGCACCCACATGGCCGCGTGCAGTACCCACGGCAGCGGGAGGAACGGCAGGTCGGACAGTCCCGCACCGCCGAGCGCAATCACCAGCCGCTCGGGACGCTCGATGAGTCCGCCGCCGCCGTCCAGGCCGCTGGCCTCGGCGCGGGCCTTGATGTAGGAGATCACCTGCGAGGTGACCAGACAGATCATGATCGCGACCGCCAGCGAGGCGCTGCGCAGGCCGAAGGCCGCCCACCACAGCAGTCCGCAGAACACCGCACCGTCGCTGATCCGGTCGCAGGTGGCGTCGAGCACCGCACCGAAGCGCGTCCCGCCGCCGCGTTCCCGGGCCATCGCCCCGTCGAGCATGTCGGCCAGCACGAAGAACCAGATCACCAGCCAGCCGGCGAAGAGGTTGCCGACCGGGAACAGCGTGAGGGCGGCGAGCACCGAACCCGCGGTGCCGATGATCGTCACGGTGTCCGGGGTCAGACCGGCCTTCAGCGCGCCCTTGGCCAGCGGCACACTGAGTTTCGTGTAGGCCGCCCGGGTCATGAGGTAGAAGTCGCTCACGGTAGGGCCGCCCATTCCCGCGCCAGCAGCCCGCGGGTGTCACGCAGCAACTGCGGGACCACCTTGGTCTGGCCGACGACGGTGATGAAGTTGGCGTCCCCCGACCAGCGCGGCACCACGTGCATGTGCAGGTGCTCGGCCAGCGAGCCACCCGCTGATTTGCCGAGGTTGAGCCCGACGTTGAACCCGTCCGGCCGTGACACCGACTTGATGACCCGAATCGCCTTCTGCGTGAACGACATCAGCTCGGCGGTCTCGGCGTCGGTGAGGTCCTCCAATTCGGACACCCGCCGATAGGGCACCACCATCAGGTGCCCGGGGTTGTACGGGTAGAGGTTGAGCACGGCGTACACCAGTTCGCCGCGGGCGATCACCAGACCGTCCTCGTCGGACATCGTCGGGATGTCGGTGAACGGCTCGGTGGATCCCGAAGATCCGCCGAATTTGGGCGACTCGACGATGTAGCTCATCCGGTGCGGGGTCCACAGCCGCTGCAGCCGGTCGGGGTCGCCGGCGCCCCGGTCGATAAGCGACTGCTGCGCTTCGCCTCGGAGCGAATCGCCGTCATCGCTGCGGTCCGTTATGGCCTCCGGTTGGTCAGTCACCGCTGACCTTCACCGATTCGGCTGTGGGAGTGACGTTCTGGCGGCTGTCGATCCACTCCCGGACGGCCGCGACGGCCTGTTCGCGCGGCACCCCGTTGATCTGGCTGCGGTCGCCGAACCGGAAGCTCACCGCACCGGCCTCCACGTCCTTGTCCCCGGCCAGAAGCATGAACGGCACCTTCTGATTCGTCGCATTGACGATCTTCTTGGCCATCCGGTCATCGCTGGAGTCGACCTCCGCGCGCACCCCGGCGCGCCGCAGTTCGGCGGCGACGTCGGACAGGTAGTCGACGTGGCCGTCGGCCACCGGGATGCCGACCACCTGCACCGGCGCCAGCCACGCCGGAAAAGCGCCGGCGTAGTGCTCGGTGAGGATTCCGAAGAACCGCTCGATGGAGCCGAACAGTGCGCGGTGGATCAACACCGGCCGCTGCCGGGTCCCGTCGGCGGCGGTGTACTCCAGGCCGAACCGCTCCGGCATGTTGAAGTCCAGCTGGATGGTGGACATCTGCCAGCTGCGGCCCAGCGCGTCACGCACCTGCACGGAGATCTTCGGCCCGTAGAACGCCGCACCCCCCGGATCGGGCACCAGCTGGAGGCCGCTGGACTCGGCCACCTCGCGCAACGTCTCGGTAGCCTCCTCCCACATCTCGTCGGAGCCGACGTACTTCTCCGGGTCCTTGGTGGACAGCTCCAGATAGAAATCGTCGAGGCCGTAGTCGCCGAGCAGATCCAGCACGAAGCGCAGCAGCGAGGCCAGCTCGTCGCGCATCTGCTCGCGGGTGCAGTAGATGTGCGAGTCGTCCTGGGTCATGCCCCGCACCCGGGTCAGGCCGTGGATCACGCCGGACTTCTCGTAGCGGTACACGGTCCCGAACTCGAAGAGCCGCAGGGGAAGTTCACGGTAGGAACGGCCCCGCGACCGGAAGATCAGGTGGTGCATGGGGCAGTTCATCGGCTTGAGGTAGTAGTCCTGCCCCGGCTTGCGCAGCGTGCCGTCCTCGGCGAACTCGGCGTCGATGTGCATGGGCGGGAACATGCCGTCGGCGTACCACTCCAGGTGCCCGGAGGTGATATAGAGCTGTTCCTTGGTGATGTGCGGGGTGTTGACGAACTCGTAGCCGGCCTCGATGTGCTTGCGCCGCGAGTACTCCTCCAACTCGCGGCGCACGATCCCGCCCTTGGGGTGGAAAACCGGCAGACCCGAACCCAATTCGTCGGGGAAGCTGAACAGGTCCAGTTCCACGCCCAGCTTGCGGTGGTCGCGACGCTGGGCTTCCTCGAGCAGTTCCAGGTGACGGTCCAGGGCCTCCTGCGACTCCCATGCCGTGCCGTAGATGCGCTGCAGGCTGGCGTTGCGCTGATCACCGCGCCAGTACGCCGCCGAGCTGCGGGTGAGCTTGAACGCCGGGATGTACTTGGTGGTGGGGATGTGCGGTCCGCGGCACAGATCGCCCCAAACCCGTTCCCGGGTGCGGGGATTGAGGTTGTCGTAGGCGCTCAGTTCGTCGCCGCCGACCTCCATGATGTCGGCGTCACCGGACTTGTCGTCCACCAGTTCCAGCTTGTAGGGCTCGGCGGCCAGTTCGCGACGAGCCTCGTCCTTGGACTCGTAGACCCGGCGGGAGAACAACTGGCCCTCTTTGACGATCGCGCGCATGCGCTTCTCCAGCGCCTCGAGGTCCTCGGGAGTGAAGGCGGCCGGCACGTCGAAGTCGTAGTAGAAGCCGTCGGTGATGGGCGGCCCGATGCCGAGCTTGGCTTGCGGGAAGAGTTCCTGGACGGCCTGGGCCAGCACGTGCGCCGCGGAGTGCCGGATGACGCTGCGGCCCTCGTCGGTGTCGGCGGCCACCGGGACCACCTCGGTGTCGGCGTCCGGCGTCCAGCTCAGATCGCGCAGTTTGCCCTCGGCGTCGCGGACCACGACGATCGCTCCGGGTTCGCCGCGGCCGGGCAGACCAGCCTCCCGGACGGCGGCTCCCGCGGTGGTCCCGGCCGGGACCCGCAGGAGGTCGACGGGGGTGGGCTGTGCGGGGGCGCTCATCGAATATCTCTTTCCGGGCAGCAGGCACGGCCGCCGGATCGGCGGCAATCGGGCTAATGCTATCGAGCGGGCCTCAGCCGCCGAGCCCGATGGGGCTGCGCAGCATCGGGTGCTCGAGCCCCACCAGGCCGGCGCCCCAGTTGATCGCCCCCAGGAACCACAGCGTGGCCACCACCACCGCGGCGGTGAGCACCGCCCCGAGCCCCTGGACCCAGGACGGCTGACGGCGGAACCACGCCATCGCCGTGTTGTAGCGGGCGCGGGTGTAAGTCAGCGTGCGCCGTGCCCAGTAGAACTCGGTGGCAAGGATCGCCAACCCGAGGAAGACGATCGCCCAGCCGGGCCCTGGATAGGGAATCGCCGCCACGCCGACGAGCAACACCGTGAGGCCAACGACTGCCACCAGCACCCGGTAGCAGAAGTCGAGCACCGCCCGCTCCCGCAGCCGCTCCCGGCGATGTGACCACTGCCGCGATACCCGGGAGCGGTCAGGCGTCGGCGCGTCGTCTCCCATCGTGATGAGGGTACGTGCGGCCCCGCCCCGGCCAGGGCATCGTGGAGGGATGGAGCTGGCCGATCTGGAGAACCTGCCGCTGACCTACCCCGACGTCGGCGCGACGGCCGGTGCGATGCCGGCCGGCTACTCCCACGTCCGGATCTCGCGGCGCATCGGAACCGGCCGGGCCCGGTTCGACCAGGCCTCCGACATGGTGATGCGCTACGGGATGCTGCGCGGCGCCGGACTGAAGGTGAGCGCCTCCACCGACGTCGCCGCGGTCGGCAGCGACGTGCTCGGCCGGCTGGGACCGTTCGTCGCCCCGTGCCGGGTGGTCTACGTCATCGACGAGCCGAACCGCCGCGGCTTCGCCTACGGCACCCTGCCCGGTCACGCGGTGCGGGGTGAGGAGATGTTCGGGGTCCGGTACGACCCGGCCGACGGCGCGGTCTACAGCGAGGTGGCGGCCTTCTCGCGGCCCGCGACCTGGTGGAGCATGTTGGGCCGCCCGGTGCTGGCGATTTCGCAGAAGGTGGTCAGCCGGCGCTATCTGAGCGCGGTGTAGCCCGGGGAGGAGACCTACCGCGGCTCGGGCCGACTGGCCGGCAGGCACGCGGCTTCCGTTGTCCGACCCCCTCGACTCAGACCCTCAGCGTCGACATCCCACCGTCGAGACCGAGCACCTGGCCGGTGATCCAGCCGCTGGCCGGCGAAAGCAGGAATTGCGCCAAGGCGGCTGCGTCCGTGGTGGTTCCTACGCGCTTGAGCGGGTACCGGGCAGCCATCGCCTCCCGTTTCTCCGGTGTGCCGAGCATCCTTTCCACCAGCGGCGTGTCCACCAGGGCGGGCGCGATGGCGTTGACGCGAACCTTCGGCGCCCATTCGGCCGCCAGCGAGCGGACCAGGCCCTCCACCGCCCCCTTGGCCGCCGCCACCGAGGAGTGCATCGGCATGCCCTGTCCGACCGCGACGGTACTGAACAGCACCACGCTGGCCGGCTCGCCGTCGGCGCCCTTCAACCGCGGCTGGCATGCCTTCAGAAACCGCACGGCGCCAAGGAGATTGACCTCCCAGTCGCGGCGGAAGTCGTCTTCCGACAAAGCACGGAAGCTCTTCAGGTTGACCGTTCCCGGGCAGTACACCGCACCCTGAAGGGCCTCGGGGGGATCCGGCAGCGGGTCGGATCCGGTGACGTCGCAGGGGAAGTGCCCGATGTTCGGGCCGCCGGGTAGCTGATCGGCCGAGCGTGACCAGACGTCGACCCGGGAGGCGGACGGCGTCAGAAGCCGGACGAGTTCCAGGCCGATCCCGCGGCTGCCGCCGGCGATGAGGTAGGTGCCCACGGGCCGATCATATTGCGCTCAGCCGAGCCCGACGCTCACCCGCAGGGGAACCAGAGCATCGTCGAACCTCAGGCACACACTGGTTCCCAGCCCCGAGGTGTCGATGATCACCGAGTCGGCCAGCGTGCGCATCAGCGGGATGCCGCGGCCGCGGCAGCGCTGCCGCTCCAGCGGATTGGTTTCCCGCCAGTGGCCCTGATCAGAGATAGTGACGGTGATGGTGCGGCGACGCGGATCACGCACCGCCTCCAGATCCACGGTGCCGGCACCGCCATCGAGATAGGCGAACTCAGCCGAATTGGCCAGGGCCTCGTTGACGGCAAGCACGATGTCGCACAAGGTGGTCTCGTCGATGCCGCCGCGCCGCAGCCATCGGGCGAACTCGTCACGCAGGTGTGCCACGGTGACCGCATCGGCACCGGCGCCGCTACAGGAGAACCGGTCGTCGTCGGTGTCGGGGCACGAACTCACTGCTGATTTCATCGCACAGCGGAGATACCCACGCAGGGCCGTTTCTATTCGCCCAGCGCCGCTCGCGCCTCTTCAAGGTTGGAATGCATACCGATCACGTCGGCCAGGCCGACCAGCTTGAGCGGCCGGCTGGTGGCCGGCCCGTCGGCGACGACCGCGAATCCCGCAGTGCCGGTGGCACGATCACGCGCCGACACCAGAACGCCCATCCCGGCCGAAGCCAGGAAGTCCACGTCGCTCAGGTCGACGATGACCGCCGTCGGGCTCTTGTCGAAACACGTGTTGATACTTTCCTCCAACTGCGGCGACGTCAGCATGTCAATCACTCCGGAGGCCGAGATGACCGCGGTACGGCCGATCCAGGACTCGTTGATCACACAGCCCGTTGTTGCCGTCGCGACGTTGTTCGCCGGGAATGCTTGTTCGTTCGTCATGTGGAGACCTCACTGGGGTAACGCGGAATATGCGTTCGGTTTCCTGCAAGGCTGCCGTTTGAACCTGGCAAGTGGAGTTGGGGAGTTGCGCCGATCTGCTCGCGGCGCCGATCGCGCAAAAATTTCAAGCGCGACTTAATCAGGCTAGCTCAATGTTGAACTCAGCGGAACACCGGTTCACCGGAATCGACTGTGCAGTGGACGCGGAATCACTGAATTGCCAGCTTAGCCACGAACACCGCGAGCAAAAGACCGATCACGGTTTCGGCATCCGGGAGCAACAGTGAGACGGACCTGGCGGGCCATCCCGTCTCGGTGATCCCGCGGGCATCAGCCCGGGGGGTCGACCTTCCCCGTGAAGCTGTTGTTGGGCTTCACGCTTCCCTCGGCCCCGTTCTAGTTGCCGCCGGTGATGACGTTGCCCGGCAGCGCTGTCGGAGCCGGCGGGGCCTTCACCGAGGGAGTGAACGAACCGACCGACTGCTTCTCCGTCGGCGACGGCGAGGCCGGCGCGCTGCTCTCCGACGACGGCGCCTTGGTCTCGGCGGGCTTCTCCTTGGTGCTACTGCACGCCGTCAGTGAACCCATGCCCACGATGGCGGCGGCACCGGCGACCACGGCAACGCGCCGCGAGAGACGAGATGACAACATGACTCAACCCCACACTTTCCCGCCCCTGGTTAGGCGATAAGTCGAATTATCGCAGACCGGTTGCAGAACCGGGGAGTTCTTCGGGGCGCGGGCTGGGACGCGAGTCGCAACTACTTCGACATCTTGTTCGGGGCCTTCTCCTGCGGCGTCGCCTCTTCGGACTTCGTCAGGTCGAAAGCGTCCTGATCACCGTCGCTGTCGATCTTTCCCTGGACCGCATTGGTGAAGTCGCCCTGGGTGCCGTCGGAGTCGACGGTGGTCTTGTCACCGCCACTCGCGTTGATGTGCATGGGCTTCGGCGGGCTCACTCCTGCGGCCGACGCGATCGGGCTTGCGCCGAGCGCCAGGCCGCCCATGACAGCGAGTGCGGCCGCGGCCGTTGAAATCGAGACTCGCATGGTGTTTCGCATAGTTGAAAATCTAGCCACGCCGACGTCCTGGAAGCACCAATCGCACTGCCCTGCAACGCTATTCACAGAACATCGGAATCGGCCACACAGCAAGGTGACAGCACCGTCGTTCACAGCGTGTTGACAATCCCGGCACAGAAATTGGCCAGCTGTGAGCGGGGTCGACGTTGTCACCTGCGGTTGTTTCCCAGACGACAAAGCGGCGAACGCTCGGACCACGTTGCGCGCCAGCCGATTAGCGCCGGCGCGCGGTTGTGGCGTCCAGCTTCCTCACAGGCGCCCTCAACGCGGTCAGTTCGGCAGAAGTTTGACCCGGGCGCCGCCGCCGGCGACCTGGATGGACTGACCGCTGACCCAGCTGCCCGCGCGGGATGCCAGCCAGAGAAACGCATTGGCGACGTCCTGCGGGGTGCCGGAACGGCCGGTGAGGTTCTTCGGATGGGTGAGGGCGTAAAGGGCCTTCTCGTCCAGCCCGACGTCGGCGTAGCCGGGGGTCAACACCGTGCCGATGAGGATGGAGTTGATGCGGATCTGCTTGGCGAAGTAGTGCGCCAGCCCCAGCATCAGGTGATTGAGCGCCGCCTTGGCCGCGGAGTAGGCGAGGAATTCGAAGGCCGGCATCACGCCGACCATCGACCCGGAATTGGTCACTGTGGCGTTGTCCGCGTGCAGCAGGTACGGACGGCAGGCCGCGGTCATCCGCATCGCCGACAGACAGTTGAGCCTGTAGCTCTCCACCATGTCCTCGATCGGGATGGCCAGCGGGTCGCCGTAGGGACGGCCCCAGCCGACGTAGTTGACCAGGGTGCTGATCCCGCCGAAGGCCGCCACCGTTTCGTCGACGACGCGCTGGATATCAGCCTCATCGGTCACGTCGCATGCCAGACCGAGCACCTCGCCGCCGGTCTCCGCGCAGAGCCGCTGCGCTGTCTCGGCGGCCTTCTCGCCGTTGAGGTCTGCGATCACCACTTTGGCGGCCGCACCGGCGAAGGTGAGGGCGATGGCCTCGCCGATGTTCTGCGCGCCGCCGGTCACGATGGCGACATGGCCGTCCATCCGGAAGTCGGCGAAGGGGTCGAAGGTCATTGCAGCTCGCTGTATTTCAGTCCAGTTCCTGAACGCCACCGCCGCTGACCGTCAGCACCTGCCCGCTGATCCAGGAGGCCGCCGGCGAGCAGAGGAACAGTGCGGCGTAGGCGATGTCATCCGGCTCGCCGAGGCGGCCCAGTGGCGTCTTGGTCAGCATCCGCTTCTCGATGTCGGGGGTGAGCACCGTCGAGAGAGCATGGGTTTTGATGGCACCCGGGGCGATCGCGTTGACCCGGATGCCCACCGGCCCCAGGTCATAGGCGATGTTGCGGGTCAGATGGTCGACCGCAGCCTTCGACGACGAGTACGACGCCATCCCCGAGTTGGTGTTCTCACCCGCCATCGAGCTGACGTTGAGGACCGCACCGCCGCCGCGCTGCGACATGTGCGGCGCACACAGCTGGGTGAGGCGGAACACCGAGAAGACGTTCAGCCGGTAGGCCCACTCGAAGTCGGCCATCGGCATGTCGAAGGGCTTCGGCCCGCCGCCGCCGGCGTTGTTGACCAACACGTCCACGCCACCGAACAACTCGACCGCCGAACCAACCAACCGGTCGAGGTCGGCGTCCGAGGTGACGTCACACGCCACACCCACGGCTTCGCCTCCGGCTTCAATGATGTCGTCGGCAACGGCCTGCGCGGCGGCGCCGTCGAGGTCGCCGACCACCACCACGGCTCCCGCCGAGGCGAACAATTCCGCGATGGAACGGCCGATGCCAGCACCCGCTCCGGTCACGATGGCCACCTTGCCGTCGAGCCGGAAGTTGTTGATGTCGAACGTCATGGGCGAAGGATAACGACAGATCCCGGGGGTCCCGCAGAGCAAAATCGGGAAATTTCCGAAATTGGGCCCGGACGCGCGAGAGTTCCCGCGGGGGTCGGGATGTGCAGAACGAAGGGCACTGCACGGCCGGTCCCTGGGACCGATCGGTTCCAGGGGTTACCGACCCCCCATCGGCTAAAATCCCACCCCGTGCCACGACAAGCACGAGCCGAGGCGACCCGCCAGGGAATCATCGACGCCGCAGTACAGCTGTTCGGCGAGTTCGGCTATGCCGACACCGACATGACCGATGTCGTGGAGCGCGCCCGTACCACCGGGGGGACCTGTTACTACTACTTCCCCACCAAGTCCACACTGGCGACGGCCATCATCGAAGAGGCCAACCGGGGGATCGCGGCGGAGATGGCGCCGATTTGGGAATCCGAAGCGCCGCATATGCATCGGCTCATCACCGCGACGTTCCGTTTCGTCGCAGTGACGGAGAACAACCCGGTCGTGCGGGTCGGCTACCAGCTTCGTCAGGCCACCCGACACGCCGGCCACTCCGGCGCCGGCAGCTTCGGAGACACCGAGACGGTATTCGCCTCGTCCATCAAGCGGGCCGCTCGCGAAGGGCACGCGCGCGCCGACATCAATCCCCGCGAGGCGGCCTACACACTGTTCGCCGCACTGGTCGGCTGCCGCCTGCTGGCCGACGCGTTCGACGACGACCCGTTCGAGCGTTTGGCGCAGGTGTGGCGAACGACCCTGCCCTCCGTCGCGCGGGAGGACGCGCTGCCCGAATTGAACCGGTTGGTCCGCGCCCGCGCGCGCGAGCGACGGTAGCCGCCGCCACCTCGCGTCAGGCGGGAAACTCCGACCAGAAGACTTCCGTGCCTTCACGCGGAAGGCCTGAGCCAGAAAGGTCTCGATGAGCACTGCTGGGGAGCGCGCCGCGCGGTTGGCGCTGGTCTCACGATTGAAGACGATCTTCCCCGAGCTGCCCGAGTGGCCGCTGGCGGACGACATCACCCACGATCACTGGCTGGCCTACATGAAGACCACCCACGACGTGGGTGGCGAGCTCGACTTCCCGCACCTGTACGAGAACAAGGAAGAAGAGCAGTGGGAGTTGATGACCTACGTGCTCTGCGAGGTGCTCGGCTGGAAGGGCATCTGGGTGTCCGAGGAGCGCCGCCGGATCGGCAACGTCGACGTGGGTCGTGCGATCTACCTCGGCCTGCCCTATTACAGCCGCTGGCTGTGGTCGGTGGGCAAGGTGCTCCTCGAGAAGAAGTACATCTCCTGGGGTGAGCTGACCGACCGGCTGACCGAGGTCCAGGCCCGCTACCCGGGCCCACTGAACGGGAGATACCCGGAGGCTCAGCCCAAGTTCGAGGGCGACGGCTCAACAGTCCCGCGCAACAAGCACATCGAAGAGGCGATGGGCAAGGGCGACCCGGACTGCTTCGCCGGCCAGGCCGGCCCGGCGAAATTCAGGAAGGGTGACCGGGTCCGGGTCAAGGAGTTGCCGGCGATGTTCTACACCCGCACCCCGGAGTACTGCCGCGGCGCCGAGGGCGTCATCGCCGAGGTCGCCTACGAGACCCCGGCCCCGGAGGACGAGACCTGGGACCGCGAGGACGCCAAACCCGAGTGGATGTACATCGTGCGGTTCAACCAGTCCGAGTTGTGGGACGCCTACACCGGCCCGAAGAACGACACCCTGCAGACCGAGATCCCCGAGCGCTGGCTGGACGCCGTCTGATCGCCGGCGCGAAGCATCGCCGCCCTTCCCATTCTTGAAAGGAACTGCAACACAACATGTCTGATGACCACGGTCACGACCACAGCATCGACGGCGACCACGTCCGCACCGTCAAGCCCATGGTCGACGAAATCACTGACTTCGAGGTCCTGGAGATCGCACTGCGCGAACTGTGCATCGAAAAGGGCCTGTTCACCGCGGCCGAACACCGGCAGTTCACCGAGTACGCCGAGCAGATCGGCCCCACCCCCGCCGCCCGCCTGGTGGCCAAAGCCTGGCTCGATCCGGAGTTCAAAAGGCTCGTGCTCGAGGACGCCGTCGCGGCCTCCAAGGCCGTCGGTGTGGACTGGCTGGACCCGACCGGCTTCGGCACGCCCAGCGACTTCACCGCGTTCAAGGTCCTGGAGAACACCCCCGAGGTGCACAACGTCATCGTCTGCGCGCTGTGCTCCTGCTACCCGCGGCCCATCCTGGGCAACTCACCGGAGTGGTACCGGACCCCGAACTACCGCCGGCGCATCGTGCGCTGGCCACGCCAGGTGCTCTCCGAATTCGGCCTGGAACTGCCCGACGGCGTCGAGGTGCGGGTGGAGGACTCCAACCAGAAGCACCGCTTCATGGTGATGCCGATGCGCCCGGAGGGCACCGACGGCTGGACCGAGGATCAACTCGCCGAGATCATCACCCGCGACAGCCTTATCGGTGTCGCCGTGCCCAAGCCGGGTGTCACCACCAACGTCACTTCACTGGTGCGTCGCGCCGTGCGTCCGGTGCAGGAGTGAACGCCCCCACTCACGGACAGGTGGCCGCCGAGGACTTCGCCGTTCTCGACGAGATCGTGGAGCGCAACCACACCTGGCCGGTGATGACGGCGAAGTACGGGGTGGAGAACCCATTGCCGCCCTGGAAGACCAGCCTCGACGGTCTGTGCGACGCACTCGACAGGTCATGCGCCCCGGCGGCCGACCTGCCGCTGACCTTCAAGGAGCGCCGCGACGAAGAGGACGAGCTGTCGGCCACCCGATACTCCGACCTCCCCTACCCGGAGAATCAGCTTGTCGCCCTGGCACATTCGCTGTTGGCCCGCGGGGTCATCAGCGAGGCTGATCTGAGCCGGCGGCTGGCGGCCATCCGGGCGCGGTTGGAGGCGGAGTGACCCGGTCCGGCGACGCGTAAGGCGTTCGGGCGCCTCAGAGTCCGCGGGATCAGACGAACTCCCTGATTTCGCCGGTTGGCGGGTCTACTGTTCGTCCCCATGAACGCAGGGCTGGCGGGTCAGCTGGTTTGGCGCGGCGAGCAGGGGTACGAAGCGGCGCGGAAGGCGGCGACTTGGCACGCCGGGACACCGGCTCGCTTTCCCGCCGGAATCGTTCATGTCGAATCGGTACCGGATGTGGTCGCCGCGTTGGACATTGCGCGCCGCGAAAGGCTCCGGGTTTCGGTGCGTTCGGGCGGACACAGTTGGGCGGGATCGCATCTGCGCGATGGCGTCCTTTTGATCGACGTGTCGGCGCTTCGTGAGTTCGAGGTTGATGCGGACGCGATGACGGCATGGGCCCAGCCGGGTCTACGCGGCTCGGAACTTGGAGCCGAGCTGACCAAGCGGGGCCTGTTCTTTCCAGTCGGCCATTGTCAGTCGGTGTGCATCGGCGGGTACCTGTTGCAGGGCGGGTTCCCCTGGCGCGGGCGTGAAGTCGGACCGTCGTGCATGAGCGTCACCGGCGTCGACGTGGTGACCGCCGATGGCGAGCAGCTCTACGCCGACGAGACGCACCATCCGGACTTGTTCTGGGCCGCTCGCGGTTCAGGCCCGGGATTCTTCGGCGTGGTGACCCGCTTCCACGTCAGTCTGCGGCCGTTGCAGAGGGTCACCCTCAACAGCGCCTACGTCTACCCGCCCGAAGTCTGGGAGGAATACTTTCAGTGGTCGCGTGCGATGGAGCCGACGATGTCACCGCGCGTGGAATTGTGGAACATGCTCTATCGCGACGACGCTCTGAGCACCGAGGGTCCGGTGGTGTCGGTCAGTGCGACGGCGTTCACCGACACCGAGGACGAGGCCCGTGAGCTTCTGAACATCTTCGAGAACTGTCCGGTTCGCGGCTCGGCCCTTGTTGCCGAGGTCTGCCGACCGACCAATACGGGCGAGCTGACCCGGTTTGGAAGCAATTTGCACTACCCCGACGACAAGCACTTCATCGCCGACAACATGTGGACACATGCCGCCTTCGAGGACCTGCGGCCGGGACTGAAGGCCATCATCGACGAATTTCCCCCTGCCCCTTCGCATTTGGTGTGGTTTCCGTGGACCCTGGAACCACCCCGCCCGCCGATGGCGTACTCGGTCGAAGACGAGTTGTACATCGCCGTCTACGCCGCCTGGGACCGCGCCGACGACGATGACAAGTACCGTCAGTGGGTGACCGACCGGATGCAGGCGATGGATTCGCTGGCCACCGGGATCCAGCTGGCCGACGAAAACCTGATCAACCGGCCGCGCCGCTTTGTCACCGACGAGAACCTGCGCCGAATTGATCGGATCAAGGAGACCTACGACCCCGAGAATCTGTTCGTCTCCTGGCTGGGCCGGCCCGATGTCGGCAGCTGAACCGGTGATGAGACGACCGGCCCTTCCCCCGGAAGGGGAAGCCGACTACCTCGATGCGCATCCCTTCGAGGTGCGGACATACCCGCTCGGCGAGGACGTGCTAATCGAGGACGTCCGCATCCCGATGCGCGACGGAATCCACCTGGCGGCAACGGTATACCGGCCGTCGTCCGGCCCGGCCGTCCCTGCGATCACGACCGCCACGCCGTACGGCAAGGACCGGTTCGACCAGACCGACAATTTCCGGGACGCCCCGGCCGGCTCGGTCCCCGGCGGGGGCGGTTTCTACGTCGGGGAGTTGCGTTTCAGCGACCGCACCCCGTTCGAGGCACCCGATCCCGGCTTCTGGGTGCCCAACGGCTACGCCGTCGTCATCGTCGACCTGCCCGGCTGGGGCAAGTCCCAGTCCAATCCCGCAGCCACTCCCGGGCCTGAAGCGCGCTGGAACGACACGATGGCATGGATCGCCGAACAGCCCTGGTGCACGGGAAGTATCGGGATGAGCGGGGTCTCCGCCCTGTGCGCCACACAGTGGATCGCCGCCAAGGATCCGGCGCCTCCGGCGTTGAAGGCGATCATCGCCTGGGAGGGCATCAACGAATCAGGGCCGGGCGGAGGTTACGGCGGGATCCCCGAGACGGCGTTCAACGAATGGATGGAAACCGTCTGGCAGGGACCCAACGTCAATCCCGACAGCGACGGGCCCGAGCCCTACATCAAGGACTGGCGGTTCGACACCTCCTCGATCGGCGTGCCCGCGCTCGTGTGCGCCAGTTTCTCGGATCAGGAGTTGCACACCTGGGACACCTTCGACGCCTTCACCCGCATTCACAGTGAACACAAGTGGCTCTACAGCCACCGCCGGCAGAAGTGGGGCGCCTACTACGGACGGAACGAAACCGGGCTGCAGAAGCGGTTCCTTGACCGATTCCTCAAAGACCAAGCCGCGGCGATGGACGGCGTGCCCCGTGTGCGGCTGGAAATCAACTCGGACCGGTTCTCCCACAGGGTGATCGAAGCGCAGTCCTGGCCCGTCGAGAACACCACCTACACAGACCTGTACCTCGACGCCGGAACTTCCAGGCTGACGACGGTCGCGTCGAGCGACGAGCACAGCGCGGTCTTCGCCGCCGCCGACACCGCCGATCCTGCGAACCGGGCTCTCTTCGATTACACCTTCACGCGCACAACCGATGTCGTCGGACACATGGCATTGACGGTGTTCCTGGAAGCCGAGAACGCCGACGACGCCGACGTCTTCGTCGGCGTCACCAAGCTGGATCGCGACGGCAACGAGGTGTACTTCTTCAGCGCGTCGGGAGGCAACGCCAACGGGCCGGTCGCCCGTGGCTGGCTTCGCGCCTCCCGGCGTGCCGTCGACCCGGCCCGGTCCACACCGTGGCGGCCGGTCCTGGCCCGCGGGCCCGGCTGCCCGCTGAGCGCCGGACAGATCGTCGAGGCACAGATCGCCATCATGCCCTCGGGGACGACTTTCCACGCCGGTCAGACGCTGCGGCTCATCCTTCAATCCTGGTCATTACGTGGCCAATTCGAGGGCGGTGAGACCCGCCGATGGGACACCATCGGTCACGGGCGCGCCCGCGTCCACACCGGCGGTCGCTACCCATCCCGGTTACTGATCCCCAGCCTCGGCGAAGCACCGCGCTGACGGCGTCGCGTCCCGAGGAGCATCACATGTCGAAGCGTTTCTCCGGAAAGACCGCTGTCGTCACCGGCGGCAGCCGCGGCATCGGCCTCGGAATCGCCCGACGACTGGTGGACGATGGGGCGCGGGTGGTGATCACAGCCCGCAACCCCGAGACCCTCGATGAGGCCGTGGCAGAACTGGGTGGTGCGCGATGCGCGGTCGCTGTCGCCGGTTCGGCCGACGACACCGAGCACCAGGCCGAGGCGGTCCGGGTCGCCCTGGACACATTCGGCAGCCTGGACCTGTTGGTCAACAACACGGGCTCGAACTATGCGCACGGGCCGTTGATCGGCTTGGACCCCGCGGATGCGCGCAAGACCGTGGAGACCAACTGCATCGCGGCCCTGTCCTGGATCCAGCACGCATACCGGGGGTGGATGGGCGACCACGGCGGTGCGGTCGTCAACGTGTCGTCGGTCGCGGCCGTGCGCCCGGCCTTCCAGATCGGCTTCTACGGCGCCACCAAAGCGATGCTGACCTATCTCACCGAGCAACTCGCCGTCGAACTCGGCCCCGCCATCCGGGTGAACGCGGTAGCACCCGCGGTGGTCAAAACGCAGTTCGCCGAACCGCTTTACGCCGGCCGGGAGGAGTCCGTCGCCGCGACCTACCCGCTCAAGCGACTGGGCGATCCTGCCGACATCGCCAACGCAGTCGCCTTCCTGCTTTCGGCCGAGGCCGCCTGGATCACCGGCCGACTGCTGGTCGTGGACGGGGGCATCACGCTGGTGGGTGCGGACTGGGGTACATGAAACCGAGCCGTCCCGGGTGAGGCGATGTGCGTGGGCCTGGTTGGCCCTCTGACCTGGTGGTCCCGGCTGGGATCGAACCAGCGACCTTCCGCGTGTGAAGCGGACGCTCTCCCACTGAGCCACGGGACCGGGAGATGGAAACTGCGCTATCGCAGTGCCGAGCACGAAGACTAGCACGCGGCGAATTTCCGCTGAACGCACGGCTGACCTACCAATTTGTGGCCTTCACGCTCCGTGCACTATTGTCGGTTTCCGCAACGGGCGAGAGGTTGTCCGGGGCTTTGCGGATGTAGCGCAGTTGGTAGCGCATCACCTTGCCAAGGTGAGGGTCGCGGGTTCGAATCCCGTCATCCGCTCGAGGGTGAAGTGGCATCAGACCCCAACGGTGGAGTGGCCGAGTGGTGAGGCAACGGCCTGCAAAGCCGTGCACACGGGTTCGATTCCCGTCTCCACCTCCGATTTGCTCCCGGCGCGATTAGCTCAGCGGGAGAGCGCTTCCCTGACACGGAAGAGGTCACTGGTTCAATCCCAGTATCGCGCACCAGTTCAGAGCGGGTTTTTGGCCAAGTCCGTGCCAGATATGTGCCAAACGGTTTGCCAGTCCGTCCTTGTCAGTCCTGGACACCGAATGACCGCCAACATCATCGCTGCACGGGGCATTCTTCGTGTAATGCTTTGCCACGATCGCTCAGAGCGGCCTTAGAGCTCTGGCCAGACAAGGCTCGCTCCTTGCTCCGGAGGTTGGTCGCTCCCGTTGCAGGTCCAAACTGCGGCCGCCCCGCCACCGGGGTTATCCCTCGGAGCCTTGTCCTTGGCCGCCTGGAGTCGAACGTCAGCACCAAGGCCGTATTGGCCTTTGTCAGGGCCGATCGCAATTGCCACGCAGCGGCCGGGAGCCGTAACCCCGCCCACCCACGTACAGTCACCGGGATGGAGCGAATTGTTTTCACACTCCGCCAGAGCCCTGTATTTGCCCGCGAAGATGTCTGAGTAGTTCCACGAGACGCCAACAACTCCCGTGCTCGGCGAGTATGCGATCGACGCGTTGTAACCGTCGTCGGCGATAGCCGGTGGCGCCAAAATAGTTGCGCTGCCAGCCCCCGCCGCAGCAACAGCGGCCATGGTGGCGACGCTCTTTATGCTGATCATTTGCCAATTAGCCGCCATGCCTGACCTTTCCCGCTAGGGCAGAAGGGCACCGAACAGGACAGGAGTCTGGTCCACTGTGATTGACTGCCGAGTCACTTTCGTTCGATGCGGTGCGGTGCTCAGCCCATACACGCGCCACACCGAAGATCTAGCGGATCACCACGATCCTGGGGACTGCCCCGAGGGCAGTCCCCTGCCTCTGCTCGCCCGTCGCCGCGGCCGCGTCGGCTTCTCCACCATCACTCCCTAGACGCCAACGTCGCAGCGATCAACGCCGAGCTCCCGGCGGCAGCTTGGATGGTTCAGCTCAAGCGGCCCCCCGGCATCCGTAAGATGCCAGCCATGACTGGAATGATCACGAGTGTTCGCGGCCTTTCGAAGTTCGGTACGGCGGCGGGCCTGGCCTGCCTGGCCATCGCGGTAGCGGCCCCGGCCTCTGCCGATGACCTCAACATGACCACCTGCACCGACCAGCAGCTCATGTCGTCGATCCAGCAGAACGACCCGCTGATCTGGGGCCGGATCAGTTCGGATCCGAAGCTCGAGCAGGAGTTGCGGGTCGGGCTTGCCGTGGTCCTGGCCGCGCCCCCGGGCCAGCGTCAGCAGCAGGTGACGACGTTGGAGCAGACCCTCGGCTACGGCCAGTGGGCGGGCGTCAGCAACGACATTATGGACTCCTCCAACGGCCCGATCGGCCGCGCTGTCAACAACTGCCACAACTTCTGACTCCGGCCGTGGGACCGGCATTCCGCCTGACCCACACTTTTAGAAGTTGACGACAATTTAGAATGCGGATGACCGAGGGGGCATCTGTTGATCTTGGCGCGTCATTTCATGCGACGGTTCTTGGTTACGGCGGCACTGGCTGCTGGTCTGGTGGCGGCAGCGGCCTGCAGCTCTGATACCGGTGGAAGACCTGCCGAGACCCAGAAGACAACGCCGTCCTCAGACGCTCCCCCGTCGCCGCCCTCGGTCTCGGCGACTCCAACGCAAAAGGAAATGACGCCCAATAGTCCCAACTCATTCAGCCCCACGAAGAAGGCCCCGACCCCCTACAGCCCCACACCGTGCCTGCCTTTCTGTGACTGAGCTGCATGACCAACCCGTGGGATGACGCCGAAGACGAGGGCTACGACGACGAAGACATCACCGCCGAAGCCGACGAAGACATGAGCTGACCCACCCACCCGAATTCGCCGTATTGCCCCCAATCTGACCGTAAGTATGGTTGACTGCGCGTCCGGACGTGCGATCCACGGGAGGCTCTGTGGCGGAACGCCTTTCAGTGACCGGGATTCCCCAGCACCTCGTTCATTCAAGCCTCACCGACACCGCCGTGGTCCTCGCCTGGAGCCTGCTCGGCGTCGTGCTGACCGCACTCGGCGGCCTGACGGCGACGCGCGCCAACGGCAAACGTGCGCGGCTATTCGTCGGAATGGCGCTCACGCTGGCCGGCGTCGCCGTCGTGGGAAGCGCTGTGTTTTACCACAATTCGCTCAGCCAAGCGGTCGCGCCTGATTTGTCCTGACCTAGCGGGGGCCGAGCGGTCCTGGTCCCAGCGGCCCCGGACCTACCGGTCCCGGGCCGATGGGGCCGGGTCCCACCGGGCCCGGACCGACGGGGCCGGGCCCGACAGGCCCCGGACCAACGGCTGGGTAATACTCGCACTGCTGGGTCGTCGTGTTGAAGTACATCGCGGCACCGCAACCGTCATCGGCCTGGCTGGCCGGTGCTGCGGCAAGCGCGGCAAGCACCAACGACGGCAGAGCGGCTGCCGCGGCAACTGCGCCGCGACGGGTGAACCTGGTCATACGCCGATGTTAGGTCGACTTACCCGGCCCCGAAACGGTTTCTTGGGAAAACACATCAACCGCATCGGTCGCGGGTGTCCCGCACTTTCGAGTAAACCTGTGAGTCTGCTGTCAACGCGACCCGGGCAACGTCAAATGGGTTCACTTCCGCCTGTTCCGGGTTTAGCGTTCAAAACTCAACGCGACTACAGGAATCCCGGGACAAGATTTTGACGCAACATAGGCGAATTCCGGGGGAATGATGAGCGAGATCAACGATCGACAGAACGGCCAGGAACGCGCCGCGGCCATCAAGCGCGCCGCCGCGGAGTTGGCCCGTCGTCTGGAGCAGCTTGCCGACACACTAGCCGCGCGGCAGAAGCCGCAGCGCGTGCGCTACGGCCGCGGGCGGATCGGCAATACCTTCAAACGCCTCTCCCCCGAAGGTTTCGTCCTCGACCCGGTGAACCTGCAGATGCTGCTTCCAGACGGACGGCTGTGGACCTACAGCCGAAGCGACGCCACGCGATTTCCGACGGGTCGTCACTACGACGCGCGCAGTGATTACACGCAATTCGCCGGAAACCGGACATTTCCCGGCGGCCGCGAATTCGTCTTCCTCGGAGCCGTCCTCGGCAAATACACGTTCGGGTTGGCCGCCGGTGACGGCCAGCACGGGCCCGCGCAACTGTGTGCCATTTACGGCGAGGGCCGCTCGGTCCGCTACGTGTCCGCTGACGAGGCGTTTGCCATGGTCGCCGAATCCGCTCCGACCCCAGCGTCGAACCTGGTCGGATAGACCCACTTCCCGATCCGGAAACGGCTGTCGAGAAATTTGCAGCCGGAAACAGCCTCCACGAGGCTTCCTGTGCCGCACAATGGGGCGTCGGCCCGCCGCGCCATCCCCCCGTGCCCGGCGGGTCGACCCTTTCAGGTCCCCGATGCGGCCCTTAGTCCTTGACCCACAGGCAATCGCCTGACAGGTCGGCGTAGAACAACTTCGGCTGCATCTGCACCGTCAGCGGCTTGCCCTGCTCCCCCTGTGTTACCTCCGGCGTGGCAAGCACTCCCGCTTCCACGACGGTCGTCTGGGTGACCTGGCAGGTGGTCTCGGGATCCTGTGGCGTCGCCGTCCACGAGCCCGAGGACAGGTTGGGATTGCGCATTCCCTGGCCGTGCAGCGTGATCGCGGGGCCATAGGTGAACCAGACGTCGTTGGGCGGGAACGGGATCGGAGCCGCGACCCAGGAATTTCCGAGTCGGGTCTGTTGGCATGCGGCGTAGGTGGTTCCGTCGGGCAGCAGCGTCATGGCACCGTCCAGTTCGGCTGCACAGGGCGCACCCACTTCAGGTGGGAGTACGTCCGCGTGGGCCGTCGGCGCGGTCACCAGGCCGGCCGCGATCAGCACCGCGGCGGGCAGTGCGCGATCAAGCACCTTCACCGGTCGCCTCATCCCCTCACACCAACGTGGTGTACGAGCAGCACGTTGTAGTCGCCCCACATCGACATGTTCCAGTAGATGTCCTGGCCTGTCGAGCGGCTCAGCCGATGATCGGCAGCCGGCGCCGTCGGGCCAGCCGGTCCAGCGTCACCTGCATCAAGCGGCGGATCCGTCCGTCGACCTTCCCGGCGTCCGGGCCCGGCCCCCACTGCCCGACCACGTCGATCGGGTCGAGCACCTCGCAGACGATCTTCGACGGCAGCGGCATGTTCACCGGGATGAGCACACTGAGCCCGAAGGGGAACCCGAACGACACCGGCAGGATGTCGGTGCGCAGCAGCCGGCGTTCCAGCTTGTCGAGTCTGAGCGCCCGCGCCAGCCACAGGCCACGGCTGAGGTAGAACTGCGTCTCCTGCCCGCCGATCGACACTATCGGGACGATGGGCGCGCCGGCGGCGACCGCGGTGTCCACGTAGCCGGTGTGCCCGGCGAAGTCGATGACGTTCTCCACGACGGTCGGCCGGTAGACCTCCATGTCACCGCCGGGATAGACCAGCACAGCGGTGTTGGAGCCGAGGGCCGCCGCGGCGTTCTCCGGACTGGCCCGGATGACGCCCAGGTGCGGCAGCAGCGCTGCGGCCGGACCGTGGAACAACGAGTCGTGGGCGAGCACGTACAGCGGCCGCTCGTAACCGAACCGCTCGTAGTAGTCGACGGCGAAGATCGCGAAGTCCGGTGTGGTCAGACCACCGGAGTGGTTGCCCACCAGCAGGCAGCGCCCGGGCGGAATGCGGTCGAGCCCGCGCACCTCCGAGCGGTGATACACCTTGACCACCGGCCGCAGCAGGTCGACGACGTGCCGGGTGAGCGCCGGATCCCACTGGTCGATCTGGGCCCGCCTCGCCGGGAGATGGTCGCTCTCACCAGTCATCTGTCTCACCCCCGCCGCGAAACGCTACGCCGCGGCCGCCCTGCGGTCCGCCGGTTGCGGCGATACGCTCCGTCCCGTCGGAGGGAAGCGAACGTGTCGTTCGTCAAGCTGCTGCTGTCATTCGCACCGTGGGTGGCGTTTCTGGTCATCGCGCGGGGCTCGCTGGCCCGCGTCGAGATCGCTCTGTTGGTTGCGCTCGCGCTGAGCGTCGTGATGGCCGTGCTGAAACTGCACCGTGGCATCATCATGTGGGTCGGGCTGGTGTTCTTCACCGCGGCCACCGTCGCCGTCGTCGGCTTCCACAACATGTGGACCGTAGGCCACCTCGGTGTACTGGCCAACGGCGCGTTGGCACTGGGGTCCTGGGGCACGTTGGCCATCGGGCGACCGTTCACCCTGGAGTACGCGCGTCAGCACACCGATCCCGCCAAGTGGCACGACCCATTGTTCATCAGGGTCAACGTGCTGCTGACCGCGGTGTGGGCGACAACGTTCACCGTCAACACCGCGCTGGCGTGGGTGCTGATGAAGCACTGGTGGCCCGAATGGGCTTGCCACACGGCCAGTTACGCGGCGCTGATCGCCGCGGCGGCGTTCACCTCGTGGTATCCGGCCCAGGTGCGCAAACGCGCCCAGCGCGACGTCTCCTATCCGGTGTAGAGGTCGTCGATCTTGTCGTGGAAGTTGTCCACGACCACCTTGCGCTTGAGCTTGAGACTCGGCGTCAGGTCACCGGCCTCCACCGTCAGCTCGCGGTCGATGATCGAAAACTTCTTGACCTGCTCCCAGCGGTTGAGGTGCTTGTTGAGCTCCTCGACGTAGCCCGACACGGCTTCCTTGGTCTTGGGGTCGCGCGCGATCTCTCCGAAGGACTTGCCGGCCAGACCGTTGGAGGCCGCCCAGTCCTTGAGGCCGTCGGCGTCGAGGCTGACCAGCGCCACGCAGTACGGCTTGCTCTCGCCGTAGACGATGATCTCGCTGGCGAACGGGCAGATGCCCTTGAACTGCGCTGAAATCGCCGACGGCGCAACGTATTTGCCCTGCGAGGTTTTGAACATGTCCTTCTTGCGGTCAGTGATCCGCAGGAAGCCCTCGGCGTCGAGTTCGCCGATGTCGCCGGTGTGGAACCAGCCGTCGGGCTCGATCGTCTCGGCGGTGGCCTCGGGCATGTCGTGGTAGCCGTTCATGATGCCGGGGCCGCGAAGCAGGATCTCGCCGTCCTGGGCGATCTTGACCTCGGTCTGCGGCAGTGTCCAGCCGACGGTGCCGAACCGGTAGGCGTTCGGCCGGTTGAGCGAGGACGCCGCCGAGGTCTCGGTGAGGCCGTAGCCCTCCAGCACCGGGATGCCGATGGCGTCGAACCATTGCGCGATCTCCCGGTCCAGGGCCGCCGAACCGGAGATGAAGAACCGCAGCCGTCCGCCGAAGCGCTCCCGGACGGTGGAAAGCACCAGTTTGTCGGCGAGCTTGTATTCCCCGGCCAGCAGTGGGGACACCCGCTCGCCGGCCTGCTTGGCGCGCGACACCTGGAGGCCGACTCCGATGGCCCAATCGAAGAGGGTCTTCTTGACCCCGCCTTCCTTGGCCATCAGGTCGTTGATCCGGCCGTGCACCTTCTCGAAGATGCGGGGCACGGCGCCCATGATCGTCGGCTTGATGATCGCGAGGTTCTCGACGATCTTGTCCACCCGGCCGTCGACGACGGTGGGGAACCCGATTTGCAGCGGCAGCGCCAGCATCACCTTGCCGAAGGCGTGTGACAGCGGCAGCCACAGGTAGTTGAGGTCCTTCTCGGTGAGCACACCGAGGGCGTCCATGGCCGCGGCGGTGTAGGTCCACGACCCATGCTCCAGCCGGACGCCCTTGGGCTTGCCGGTGGTGCCCGAGGTGTAGATCAGGGTGGCCAGCCGCTGGGGGGTGATGGCCTCGATGCGCTCGTCGACCGCCCCGGGGGATTCCAACAGCAGTTCGCGGCCGCGCGCTTCGAGCTCAGCAATGGAGATGACCCAGTCGCCGTCACCCTCACCGTCGATCACGATGATCTTCTCCACCGCGGGAACTTCGTCGCGGTGTTCACGAAGCTTGTCGACCTGGGTGTTGTCCTCGGCGATGACGAGCCGGCTGCCGGAGTTGGCGACGATGTAGGCCACGTCCTCGGCATTGGTGGTCGGGTACACCGTGGTGGTGGCCCCGCCGGCGGCCAGGATGGCGAAGTCGGCGACCACCCAGTCGTAGCGGGTGCCCGACGCCAGGGCCACCCGGTCCTCGGGGTTGACGCCCAGCGCGATCAGGCCCGCGGCCAGGAGATCAACCTGGTCGCTGAGCTGGCGCCACGTGACGCTGGCCCAGGCCCCTTCCTTGGGATACCGGAACGCCTCGGTGTTCGGCGTGGCCGCGATGCGGTTGCGGAACAGTTTCGGCACCGACGCAGCGCGGTTGTCGATCTTGCCGACGTCGAGTCGCTCTTGGGATTTATGCAGGCCTGCCATGGGCAGAGTGTATGAAATGCCGGGAAGGCCGGTGCAGAGGATGGGCAAACACCACCACATTGGGCGGGTCGGTGCTTCCGTCCGCGAAGAACCCGCGGACCGCGCACGGCGACCTCAGCGATCTCCAGCCGGCATCCGTGGTCACCCGTTCGGCAGCGGCGGCGGAACGCCGGGGGCGGTGACGCAGGAGTGCGTCACGCCGTCGAGCAGCATGCCGGCCGGGCACCAGCCCGCCACGCACTGGAATCCCGGGGTCTGGGTGTCCTCGTGCTGGCCGGGCGGGCACGTCTGAACGTCCGGGGCCGGTCCCGCGGGGACGGTCAGCAGCCCGCCGCCCAACGCCGCGGCCAGGAGCGCCCAAGCCCACCGGGATGTCATCCTCACCTTTCCGATGCTAGGGAGACTGCGGCAACGCTTCGCGGAGGCGCACCGCCGGATGTGCCAGCATGATCGCGATGTCCATCACAGTGCGCCGCGCCGACAGCGAGGACGCCGGGGAGTTGGCCGCCGTCGCCGCCGCCACGTTCCCGCTGGCCTGCCCGCCGTCTGCCGATCCCGCCGACGTCGCCGCCGCGATCGAGGCGACCCTGTCGGCGTCGAGGTTCACCGAGTACCTGGCCGATGCGGAGCGTGCGGTGCTGGTCGCCTCCGAGGAGGGCCGAATCATCGGCTACGCCATGCTGATCCGCGGAGTTGGCGACGACACCGATGTCGCCGCGTCAGTGCCGCAGCGGCCCGCGGTCGAGCTGTCCAAGATGTACGTCCTGCCCAGCCATCACAGCACCGGCACGTCCGCACAGCTGATGCAGTCGGCGATCGCCTGGGCCGCCGACACCGGCTCTGCCGCGCTGTGGCTGGGCGTCAACCGGAACAACGAACGCGCACAACGCTTTTACCGTAAGCACGGGTTCGCGGTCACCGGCACGCGGCGGTTCCGGCTGGGCGACTCCTACGAGGACGACTTCGTCATGGTGCGGCCGAATCAGTCTGTTTGACCCGCGCGCGCCAAAGCCAGCAGCCGCGACGTGGCCCGAAGGTACTTCTTTCGGTATCCGCCGTCGAGCATCTCGGCGGAGAAGATGCTGTCCAGTTTCGCGCCGGAGGCCACCACCGGGATGCCGGCGTCGTAGAGGCGGTCGGTCAGCGACACCAGACGCAGCGCCACGTTCTGGTCGTCGAGGGGATGCACCCCGGTGATGTACACCGCCGAGACCCCCTCGATCAGGGTCAGGTAGCGCGACGGGTGCATCGTGGCCAGGTGCGCGCACAAGGCGTCGAAGTCGTCGAGTGTGGCGTTGGGCGTTTCCCCGGCACGGGTGCGGACCTCGTCGTCGGACAGAGGTTGCGGTGCGGGCGGCAACCCGCGGTGACGGTAGTCCGGGCCTTCGATGCGCACGGTGGTGAAAATGCTTGCCAGCGTGTTGATTTCACGCAGGAAGTCCTGGGCCGCGAAGCGGCCCTCGCCGAGTTGCTCGGGCAGGGTGTTCGACGTCGCGGCCACCGACACCCCGCGCTCGACGAGTTGGGACAGCATCCGGGAGATCAGCGTGGTGTTGCCCGGGTCGTCGAGTTCGAATTCGTCGATACACACCACGGTGTAGTTGCCGAGCAGGTCGATGCACTCCACGAACCCGAACACCCCGGCCAGCTGCGTCAGCTCACCGAAGGTGGCGAACGCCCGGGGGTGCTCGGCGGAGTCGGGCAGCCGCCAGTACGACGAGGCCAGCAGATGGGTCTTGCCGACGCCGAATCCGCCGTCGAGGTACAGACCCACCCCGGGCAGCTGCTCACGCTTGCCGAAAAGCTTCTTCCGGCCGGCCCGGCGGCGCACCGCCTCCCCGCAGAAGTCCAGGCATGACCGCACGGCCGCGGACTGGCTGGGTTCGGCGGGATCGGGACGGTAGCTCTCGAAGCTGACGTCGGCGAAAGTGGGCGGCGGAACGAGTTGGGCGATCAGCCGTTGCGGCGACACAGTGGGATGTCGGTCCACCAGATGCCCGGCCATGACACGGACTGTAACGACGGCCACCACGACGACGGGTGCATTCGGGCTCTTGGCGACCGGAGCCACTGCCGGCCGCCCGCGCCGCCGGCCAAGGCCGGTGCCGCCGATCGCTACTGTGGTGGGCATGCGTGGGCAGGGTCGGGTGATCACCGCCGTCGGCGTGGGCACCGTGGCCGTGACGTTGCTCACCGGCTGCGCGCCGTGGCTGGCGGCCAATCCGCGGTTCGCCACCGATGCCGCCCGCAATCCCGGATCCGGTCCCGTCACCAGCACAGAGCCGGGCGGCCCGCAGGCCATCGCGGTACCCAAGAACGACCTGGTGTGGAAGGACTGCACCGCCAAGGGTTTCGGGGACGCCGGCTCCCAGCCGACCCCCGGCGTCCAGCTGGAGTGCGCCGACTACGACGCCGACCTCGACCCGATCGCCGGGGCCACCGGAACGGTGACCATCGGGGTGATGCGGGCCCGCTCGGTCAAAACTCCGCCGGACGCCGGGCCGGTCGTCTTCACCACCGGTTCTGACCTGCCCTCGTCCCTGCAACTTCCGGTGTGGCTGTCCCGGTCGGGCGTCGACGTCCTGGCGCACAACCCCGTCGTCGCGGTGGACCGCCGCGGCACGGGGATGTCCAGCCCGATCGAGTGCCGCGACGACTACGACCGCCAGCAGATGCGCGAACAGGCCCAGTTCCAGCCGGGCGACGACCCGGTGGCCACGCTGGGCACCATCACCCAGACGGCGACCACCGGATGCACCGACGCCATCGCCCCGGGCGACTCGGCCTACGACAGCGCACGGGCCGCCGAGGACCTGGAGCGACTGCGCAGCACCTGGGACGTGCCGGCGCTGGCGCTGATCGGCGTCGGTAACGGCGCCCAGGTGGCCCTGGCGTACGCCGGATCGCACCCGGAGAAGGTGGCGCGGCTGGTGCTGGACTCCCCCGTGGCCCCCGGTGTCTCCGCCGAGGCCGCGGCCGAGGATCAGGTCAAGGGACAGGAAGCCGCACTCGACGCCTTCGCCGCCCAATGTGTGGCGGTCAACTGCCCGCTGGCACCCGACCCCAAGGGGGCGGTGAACGCCCTGCTGACCGCCGCCCGCGCCGGCAAGGGCCCCGGCGGGATGTCGGTGGCGGTGCTGGCCAACGCCATCGTGACCGCGCTCGGTTATCCCACCGGGGATCGCATCGCCAACGCCGACAAGCTGGCAAAGGCCCTGGCATCGGCCCGGACCGGCGACACCAATCAGCTCAACAGCCTGGTGAACCAGGCCGACGCGCTGCGCGGCACCGACGGGCAGTTCGTCAACACCTGCAGCGACTCGCTGAACCGGCCCACCCCCGACCGGGTCCGCGAACTCGTCGTCGCCTGGGGCAAGACCTATCCGGACTTCGGCACGGTGGGCGCCCTCAATCTAGTGAAGTGCCTCAACTGGCCCAGCGGAACCGCGCCGAAAGATCCCAAGGATCTCAAGCTCAAGGTGCTGCTACTCGGCGTCCAGAACGACCCGATCGTCGGCAGCCAGGGGGTGGCCACGCTGGCCGCGACCATCATCAACGCCGGCGCCACCAGCAGGCGCGTGATGTGGCAGGGCACCGGACACGGCGCCGGCATCTACTCGGCGTGCGCGCTGCCGCCCATCATCGGCTACCTGGAGACCGGCGCCCTGCCGCCGACGGATACTTTCTGCCCCGCCTGACGGGCTGCGGGCCGCAACCGGTGTAGGTTGCCGACGTGGCAGTCGCTTCGCTCCTGCGCAACGCTTTTCGCCCCCGCACCAGTCCCCCCAGCACTCAGGACGTGGTGCGAACGGCCCTGTGGCCGATCGCGATCATGTCGATCATCCACCGCAGCTACGTGCTGACCTCCAACGGCTACATCACCGACGACTGGGCCCCGGTCTACTGGGCGCTGCGCCGCTTCCGCCACCACGAACCGGTCTACATCGACGTCTTCAAAGAGGTTGACCCCCACTACCTGTACCCGCCGGGCGGCACCCTGCTGATGTCGCCGTTCGGCTACATCGAAAGCATCTTCGCCGCCCGCAACTGGTTCATCCTGCTCAACACCGTCGCGATCATCCTGGCCTGCGTACTGCTGGTGCGGCTGTTCAAATTCTCGTGGTCCTCCCCCGCCCTGCCCGCCCTGCTGGCGGCGGCCTTCGTCACCGAGTCGGTGACCAACACCCTGGTGTTCACCAACATCAACGGCTGCATCCTGCTGTGCGAGGTGCTGTTCCTGAAGTGGCTGCTCGACGGCCGACACAGCCGGGAGTGGCTCTCCGGCCTCGCGATCGGCTTGTCACTGACGGTCAAGCCCGTGCTCGGCGTGCTGCTGCTGATCCCGTTGCTCAACCGGCAGTGGCGGGTGCTGGCCATGGCGATCGCTGTCCCGTTGGCGCTCAACGTCGCGGCCTGGCGGATGGTCATCGACCGGCGCGCGTTCCTGCAGGGCACGATCCCGTACATCTTCTCCACGCGCGACTACTTCAACTCCTCGGTGTTGGGCAACGGGATCTACTACGGCCTGCCGATGTGGTTGATCACCGCGCTGCGCCTGCTGTTCGTCGCCCTGGCGGCCGGCAGCCTCTGGCTGCTCTACCGCTACTACCACCACCGGGACAGGTTCTTCTGGGCGCTGACTTCGTCGGGGGTGCTGCTGATCGCATCTTGGTTGGTGCTGTCGCTGGCGCAGGGCTACTACTCGATGATGCTCTTCCCGTTCCTGATGACGGTGGTGCTGCCGAACTCGGTGATCCGCAACTGGCCGGCCTGGCTGGCCACCTACGGCTTCCTGACGCTGGACCGCTGGCTGATGTGGCGATGGCCCACCACCGGCCGCTTCCTGGAGTACATGAAGATCACCTACGGCTGGTCGCTGATGCTGGTGGTTGTGTTCTGCGTGCTGTACTTCCGCTACCTGGACGCCAAGGCCGACGGAAGGCTCGCCCACGGCATCGATCCGCCGTGGATGGCCAAGGCCGCCCGGGACCGGCAGCTGTCGCCCGAGTTCGTTCCGGCGCGCTAACTTGGTGGGATGGAACGTCCCGCACTGCAACTCAGCGACGCCGAGTGGCGTCAACGGCTGACTCCCGCCGAGTACCACGTGCTGCGGCAGGCCGGCACCGAACGTCCCTTCACCGGTGAGTACACCGACACCAAGACCGAGGGCGTCTACGAATGCCGGGCCTGCGGAGCCGAATTGTTCCGCAGCACAGAGAAATTCGAGTCGCATTGCGGCTGGCCCTCGTTCTTCGACCCGGCCCGTTCCGACGCGGTGATCCTGCGGCCCGACGACTCGCTGGGGATGCGCCGCGTGGAGGTGCTGTGCGCAAACTGCCACAGCCATCTGGGGCACGTGTTCTCCGGTGAGGGCTACCCGACTCCCACCGATCAGCGGTACTGCATCAACTCGATCTCGCTGCGGCTGGCGTCGCGACGATCAAGCGACGTATGACTCAGGGCAGCCTGCTGACGAGCTCCTCGACGCTGATCCGCGGACCGGTGAAGAACGGGATCTCCTCGCGGACGTGGCGGCGCGCCTCGGTGGCACGCAGATCGCGCATCAGGTCGACGATCCGGTAAAGCTCGGGCGCCTCGAACGCCAGGATCCACTCGTAGTCGCCGAGGGCGAAGGCCGGCACGGTGTTGGCGCGGACGTCCTTGTAGCCCCGGGCGGCCATGCCGTGATCCGCCAGCATTTTGCGGCGTTCGTCATCGGGCAGCAGATACCAGTCCAGTGACCGGACGAACGGGTACACGCAGACGTAGTTGCCCGGCTCCTCGCCGGCGAGGAACGCCGGGACGTGGCTCTTGTTGAACTCCGCCGGACGGTGCAGCGCAACGCTGCTCCACACCGGCCGGCACGCACGGCCGAGGGTGGTGGTGCGCCGGAAGTCGCTGTAGAGGGCCTGCAGCGATTCCAGCCGCTCGGCGTGGGTCCAGATCATGAAATCGGCGTCGGCGCGCATACCGGCGACGTCGTAGATGCCGCGGACCACCACCCCGTTGTCCTCGTGCTGCTTGAGGAAGGTCGCGGTCTCATCGGTCACCGTGGCACGCGTTTCCTCGTCGTAGCCCAGCACCCCGGGTTCCGCGGCGAACGATGAGAACATGACGTAGCGGATGGTGGCGTTGAGTGCGTCGTAGTCCAGTCGCGCCATGACCCCTATGGTGCCACGCGCATTCGGGGCGGCGGTCGGTCGCTTGATCAGGACGCCGCTGAGACGGCTTCGCGGGCCGCCCGGGACGCCGCCACCAGACAGCCCGGCACCCCGACGCCGTCGAGGAAGTTGCCCGCCACCGCCAGCGTCGGCGGCAGCCCGGTCCGCAGTCCGGCGACCAGAGCACCGTGGCCCGGGCCGTACTGTGGCATGGCGTCGATCCAGCGGTGCACCTTGACCTCGACGGGATCGGCGGTGATGCCGAAGACCGTGTCGAGGTCCTCGATCGCCCAGGCCAGCAGGTCCTCCGCCGCGGTGCAGGCGGCGATGTCGTCCCCGAACCGGCCGAAGGACATCCGGACCAGTTCCGCCTCGCCGTGGGCACCCCATTTTCGGCTCGACAACGTTATCGCCTTGGCGTGCAACAACTCTCCGGTCGCCACCAGCACACCCGACTGGGGCGGGAACGGCGTGCCCGCGGGCAGGCCCATCGCCAGAACCGCCGCCGAGGCGACCGGAATCCGGGCGGCGGCCGCGGACGCCTGCGGTGCGACGGCGGTCAGCAGTTCGGCGACGCGGGGGGCGGGCAACGCGACGACAACACCGTCGGCCCGCCAGTTCGTCCCGCCGGCGTCGCACAGTTGCCAGCCGCGACCGTCGGCCTCGAGGCGGGTGATGGCCGTCTGTTCCCAGCGTGGGCGCGCACGGGCCACGAGTTGTTCGACCAGCATCCGGTAGCCGCCGGCGATGGCGCCGAAGACCGGGCCGCCGGCACCGGCCGGCAGGGACCCCCGGACGGCCGCCGTCAGGTTCGGCGCTCCGGAGTCGAGTGCGGCCGCCAGTGTCGGGGCGGCCGCGCGGATACCGATGGTGGCCGCCGAACCCGCGTACACCCCGGACAGCATCGGGTCCAGTGAGCGGGTCACCACCTGCTCGCCGAACCGCGAGGCCACGACATCGCCCACCGCCGGGTCCGATCCGGGCACCCACTCCATCGGGCGGTGCGGTTCAGCGGCGATGCGGACCACGGTCGCGGCGTCCACCAGGCCGGCCATCGACTCGGCCGAACCGGGAATGCCGTTGAGGGTGCCGGTTGGCAGCGGGTGCAAGCGGTCCCGGCTGTAGATCGTGGTCTTCACGCCGGTGGGGACGATCTGCCGGTCGGACAGACCCAGTTCGGCCAGCAGGGCCGGCACCTCCGGCCGGCGGACGATGAACGCTTCGGCGCCGATGTCGAACGGCTGCCCGCACAGCGTCTCGGTCCGCAGCACCCCGCCGAGCCGGTCGGCGGGGTCGAAAAGCAGGATCTGCGCCTCCGGGCCGACGACCGCACGGATGCGGTAGGCCGCCGCCAGACCCGAAATACCGCCGCCTACAACGGCATACGTGGGGTCTGCGGTCACAACGAGTGCACCAGAGCGACCAGGTCGGTGAGCAGTTCCGGGTCGGTCCTGGGCAGCACCCCGTGGCCCAGATTGAAGATGTGACCGACTGCCCCCGCGTCCACGGCCAGCCGGCCGTCGTCGACCACTCCGCGGGCCGCCTTCTCGATCACCGGCCAGCCGGCCAGCAGCACCACCGGGTCCAAATTGCCCTGCAGCGCCTTGCCCGGCTCGATCCGCACGGCCGCGTCGGCCAGCGACGTCCGCCAGTCCACGCCGACAACCGTCGCCCCGGCCTCCCCCATGGCTCCGAGCAGCTCACCGGTGTTGACCCCGAAATGGGTCATCGGCACACCGTAGGAGGCGAGCGCAGCGAACACCCGGGCACTGTGCGGCAGCACGTAGGTGCGGTAGTCGGCCAGCGACAGCGTGCCCGCCCATGAGTCGAACAGCTGGACGGCGTCCACCCCGGCGTCGAGTTGCACGCGCAGGAAGTCGATCGTCAGGTCGGCCAGCAGCCCCATCAGGGCGTGCCAGGTCGGCGGGTCGCCGAACATCATGGTCTTGGTTCGCTCGTGCAGTTTGCTGGGTCCACCCTCGATCAGATACGACGCCAGGGTGAACGGCGCTCCGGCGAAGCCGATCAGCGGCACCTCCCCGAGCGCTTCGACGAGCAGTCCCACCGCGTCCTGCACGGCGCTGACCCGCTGCAGCTCAAGGTCTTTCATCGCCGCCACATCGGCTTCGGTGCGCACCGGGTTGGCGATCACCGGGCCGACGTCGGGCACGATGTCCAGGTCGATGCCCGCGCCGCGCAGCGGGACGACGATGTCGGAGAACAGGATCGCCGCGTCCACCCCGTGGCGGCGCACCGGCTGCAGCGTGATCTCGCAGATCAGTTCCGGGTCGAAGCAGGCCTCCATCATGGTGTTCTTGGCGCGCAGCGCCCGGTATTCGGGCAGCGAACGACCGGCCTGCCGCATGAACCAGACCGGGATCCGGCTGGGTTTGCGGCCGGTCGCGGCGGCCAGATAGGGCGCCTCGGGCAGCTGGCGGCGGGTACTCATCGGCACCATGGTGCCACGGTCGGCCGCAGCGCCCCGCTCCCGCGGCGCGCCTGACAGCGCGGCGTGCGGGATGGGGCTACCGTCGGTTGAGTGACCGATTCGGATCCGGCGGCGTTCCGTGAGGCCGTGGCAGCGATGAACGCCGCCAAGGTCCGGCCTGAGATCGAGCTCGGCCCGATCCGCCCGCCACAGCGCCTCGCACCGTACAGCTATGCGCTGGGCGCAGAGGTGCGCAGGGCGGAATCCGACGTCGTCCCGGAGAGTTCGGAGGGTGACGCCTTCGGCCGGCTCATCCTGCTGCACGACCCCGAGGGCGCTGAAGCCTGGGACGGGACCATGCGGCTGGTGGCCTACCTCCAGGCCGACCTCGATCCGCACGAAGCGGTGGACCCGCTGCTCCCCGAGGTCGCCTGGAGCTGGCTGGTGGACGCCCTGGCCGACCGCTCCGAGCACGTCACCGCCCTGGGCGGCACCGTCACCGCGACCACGTCGGTGCGCTACGGCGACATCTCCGGGCCGCCGCGTGCCCACCAGCTCGAGATGCGGGCCTCGTGGACGGCCACCACCCCGGCTCTCAGCCTGCACGTGCAGGCGTTCTGCGAGGTTCTCGAGCACGCGGCCGGCCTGCCGCCGGTCGGCGTCACCGACCTCAGTTCACGTTCACGCGCCTGATATGCCGGAAGCCGACACCGACACACCCGACAACCCCGCCGACGGACCACCGCCGGTCCCGCTGGCCTGCCCGTCCGAAGGTGTTCCGGACCTGTCCGCCACGGCCGACGAGATCGCAAGGGCCGCAGACCTATTGGCGCGCGGCAGCGGCCCGTTCGCGGTCGACGCCGAGCGCGCCTCGGGCTTCAGGTACTCCAACCGCGCCTACCTGATCCAGATCCGACGCAGCGGCGCCGGGACGGTGCTGATCGACCCGGTCAACCACGGCGGCAGCCCACTGGACGTGCTCAAGCCGGTAGCCGACGTGCTCTCCGAGGATGAGTGGATCCTGCACGCCGCCGACCAGGACCTGCCCTGCCTGGCCGAGGTCGGCCTGGCCCCGCCGTCGCTGTACGACACCGAGCTGGCCGGGCGGCTGGCCGGTTTCGAACGGGTGAACCTCGCCGCCATGGTGGAGCGGCTGCTCGGCCTGGGCCTCGCCAAGGGCCACGGGGCGGCCGACTGGTCCCAGCGCCCACTGCCCGACGCCTGGCTGAACTACGCAGCCCTCGACGTCGAGGTGCTCATCGAACTGCGGTCGGCGATCTCCGGCGTGCTGGCCGAGCAGGACAAGCACACCTGGGCAGCGGAGGAATTCGAATACCTGCGCTGCGCGGAAAGCTCCCCGACCCGCCGTGACCGCTGGCGCCGGACCTCGGGCATCCACAAGATCCGCACCCCTGAAGGGCTGGCGGCGGTGCGCGAGTTGTGGACGGTGCGGGACCGCATCGCCCGCAGCCGGGACATCGCACCCGGACGAATCCTGCCCGATTCGGCGATCGTCGCCGCGGCGGCGGCCGACCCGAAGACCGTCGAGGAGTTGCTGGCCCTGCCGGTGTTCGGCGGGAACAAACAGCGCCGCAGCGCGAAGGTGTGGCTCGATGCCCTGGCGGCGGCCCGCAGCGGCGACCACCCGTTGGACGCCTCCGAGCCGACCGACGGGCCGCCGCCGCCGATGCGCTGGGCCAAACGCAAGCCGGAGGCCGCCGCGCGCCTGGACGCGGCCCGGGCCGCGCTAGCCGAGGTGTCGCAGGCCGTGAACGTGCCCACCGAGAACCTGGTTTCGCCGGAGCTGGTGCGACGGCTGTGCTGGGACTGGCAGCCGACCGGTGACGCCGAGGCGGCGGTGGCGGCGTTCCTGAGCCAGGGCGGCGCGCGCCAATGGCAGCGCAACCTGGTGGTCCCGGCTCTGGCGAAGGCGCTGGGCCCGCAGGGCTGAGCGCGGCGTCAGTCGATCTGCTGGGCGACCGACTCGTCGAGCGCCCCAAGGGCGGCCACCCAGCCGGTGACCTGCCGGGCGACGTTCTGCTCGGTGAGTCCGATCTCTTCGAGCACCTCACCGCGCGACGCATGATCGAGGAACCGTTGCGGCACACCGAGATCGCGGCACGGAACGTCGATGTCGGCCGCACGCAGGGCCGCGGAGACCGCCGACCCCACCCCGCCGCGCACGCCGCTGTCCTCGATGGTGACCACCAGCTTGTGGGAGCGCGCCAGCGGCCCGAGGGCGTCGGGCACCGGCAGCACCCAGCGCGGGTCCACCACCGTCACCCCGATGCCCTGCCTGCGCAGCCGGTCGGCGACCTTGACGGCCATCGGCGCGAACGATCCCACCGACACCAGTAGTACATCCGCGGCCAGACCCGGCGCCGGACGCACCAGCACGTCGATCCCCGAGACCCGCTCGAGTGCGGGAATATCTTCGCCCACTTCGCCTTTGGGGAACCGGAGCACGGTCGGTCCGTCGTCGACGACGAGCGCCTCGCCGAGTTCCTCACGCAACCGCGCGCCGTCGCGCGGCGCTGCCACCCGGATGCCCGGCACGATGCCCAGCACCGAGAGGTCCCACATGCCGTTGTGGCTGGCGCCGTCGTTGCCGGTGATTCCGGCCCGGTCGAGAACCAGGGTGACCGGAAGCTTGTGCAGCGCGACGTCCATCAGCAGCTGGTCGAAGGCACGGTTGAGGAATGTGGAGTAGATGGCGACCACCGGGTGCAACCCGCCCATCGCCATCCCGGCCGCCGATGTCACGGCATGCTGCTCGGCGATGCCGACGTCGAAGAGGCGATCCGGGTAGCGCTCGCCGAAGGCCGCCAGACCGGTGGGCCCGGGCATCGCGGCGGTGATCGCCACGATGTCGCGACGGGCGCCGGCGTAGGCGATCAGCGCGTCGGAGAACACCGACGTCCAGCCCGGCGCGGCGATCTTGGTGGCCTGGCCGGTCTCCGGGTCGATGATGCCGCAGGCGTGCATCTGCTCGGCCTCGTCATTCTCCGCCGGTGCGTAGCCCATGCCCTTGCGGGTGACGACGTGCACGATCACCGGGCGGTTGTAGCCGCGGGCGTGCCGCAGGGCGGTCTCCACGGCGTGCTCGTCGTGCCCGTCGATGGGACCGACGTACTTCAGTCCGAGGTCGGTGAACATGGCCTGCGGCGAGACGGCGTCCTTGAGGCCGGCCTTCACGCTGTGCATGGCCTGGAAGCAGACTTCGCCGATCACCGGGATGGCGCGCACCGCACTGCGGCCGCGTTCGAGCATGCGCTCGTAGGCCGGTTGCAGGCGCAGGCCGGCCAGGTGCTCGGCCAGGCCGCCGATGGTGGGCGCGTAGCTGCGGCCGTTGTCGTTGACGACGATCACCAGCGGCCGTCTCGCTCCCGCGATATTGTTCAGCGCCTCCCAGCACATGCCGCCGGTGAGCGCGCCGTCGCCGACGACGGCCACCACGTGGCGGTTGCGCTGGCCACTGAGTTCGAAAGCCTTGGACAACCCGTCGGCGTAGGACAGCGCCGCCGAGGCGTGGCTGGACTCGACCCAGTCGTGCTCGCTCTCGGCGCGCGACGGATATCCCGACAGGCCGCCCTTGGAGCGCAACGTGTCGAATCCCGCACTGCGGCCGGTGAGGATCTTGTGGACGTAGGCCTGGTGCCCGGTGTCGAAGATGATCGGGTCACGCGGGGAGTCGAACACCCGGTGCAGGGCCAGCGTGAGTTCCACCACGCCGAGATTCGGCCCGAGGTGACCGCCGGTGGCGGCCACCTTGTGGACGAGGAACCGGCGGATCTCCCCCGCCAGTTCGGTCAGCTGATCCTGCGAAAGACGCTGCAGATCAGCGGGGCCGCGGACCTGTTCGAGCATTGGATTAGTCTACGCACCTCTGCCCGGAGTCTCCTGGTACAGATCGGGCACGCCGTCGCGGTCGGCGTCGGCGGTTTCCATCTCGAAAACGACACGGTAATGCCGGTTGCGGGCCCGCAGCACCACCGCCGCCAGCAACGCCGCCAGCATCGAACCGGTGAGCACCGCGACCTTCACGATGTCCTGGCGCGGTGAGTCCAGCCCGTAGGCCAAATCCCCGATCAGCAGCGATACCGTGAATCCGATCCCGGCCAGCATGGCCACCCCGAAGACATCGATCCACCGCAGCGACTCATCGAGATCGGCGTGGGTGAACGCCGCCAGCAACCGGGTGGTCCCGAAGACGCCGATCGTCTTGCCGACGACCAGACCGACCACGATGCCCAGGGCGACCGGGTCGCGCAGGGCTGTCACGAAACCGTTATAGCCGCCGAAGGTCACCCCGGCGGCGAAGAAGGCGAAGACCGGGATCGCGAAACCGGCGGACAGTGGGCGCACCAGATGCTCGAAATGCTCAGCCAGTCCCGGACCGGCGTCCGGGCCGCCGGCCTTCTGGCTGCGCACGACCGGCACCATGAAACCCAGCAGAACCCCGGCGACGGTGGCGTGGATGCCGGACTCGTGGACGCACACCCACGTCAGCAGCGCCAGGGGGATCAGTAGCCACCAACTGCGGATCCGCCGCTGCACAGCAATGGCGAACAGCGCCAACGGGATCAGCGCCAGCAGCAGGAACGGCAGGTTGATCTTCGAGGTGTAGAACACCGCGATCACGGTGATGGCCAGCAGGTCGTCGACCACCGCCAGCGTGAGCAGGAACGTCCGCAACGCGCTGGGCAGGTGCGTGGAGATGACCGCCAGGACCGCCACCGCGAAGGCGATGTCGGTGGCGGTCGGAATGGCCCAGCCACGGACCGCGCCGTCACCGGCACCCCAGGTGAAGGCGGCGAAGATCAGGGCGGGAACCGCCATGCCGCCCACCGCCGCGGCGATCGGCAGGGCCGCGCGGGCGGGTTGTCGAAGATCTCCGGCCACGAACTCGCGCTTGAGTTCCAGACCGACGACGAAGAAGAAGATCGCCAACAGGCCGTCGGCGGCCCAGGCGCTCAGCGACAGGTTGAGGTGCAGACCGAAGACGTCGTGGCCGAGGTGGAGTTGGGTCAGCGTCTTGTAGGACTCGGCCCACGGCGAGTTGGCCCAGATCAGCGCGATCGAGGCGGCCGCGAGCAGGATCGCCCCGCCGACGGTCTCCCCCCGCAGGACCTCGATGATGCGGCGGGTCTCCGACCACGAGCCGCGGGTGAAAAGGGGCTCATGAGCCTGCGCCGAATCCTGCCGTGCCATACGTCACCTCACGGGTCGCTGGGTCGCTGCCGACCAGACTTCCCGGCACACCAAGACCTGAGTCTACGGCCGGACGGGGCGTTCGGTCCGGTCCAGCAGTGCGAAGCACTCCACATGATGGGTAAGGGGGAACGCGTCGAACACCCGGATCTCGGCGACCCGGTATCCGTGTCCGCGGTAGAGGCCGATGTCGCGGGCGAACGACGCTGCCTCGCAACCGATGTGGACGATCTGGCGGACTCCGGCGGCGGCCAGCAGGTCGATGACCTCGCGGCCGGCACCGGCGCGGGGCGGGTCGAGCACCGCGACGTCGGCCGCGCGGGACTGACCGGCCAGGAAGCGGCGCACCGATTCGACCACCACCCGCACCGGCAGGTCGCCCAGGGCGGCCCGGGCCGCTCCCGACGCACTACGCGCGGTGTCCACGGTGATCACCTGGCCGCGGTCGGAGACCACGTCGGCCAGCGCGGCGGCGAACAGGCCTGCCCCGCCGTAGAGGTCCCAGGCCCGCCGGGCACCGGAGTCGCCCAGCCACTGGCGCACCAGGGCGCTGTAGCCGGTGGCCGCATCGCGGTGGGCCTGCCAGAACGCGGTCACCGGCAGCCGCCAGGTCCGCTCTCCCACCCGCTGCACGGCGGTGGGGCCGCCCTCAACCATGGTGGCGTCGCCGCGGCCGGTGCCGGTGCTGCGCACGTGACGGCGGCCGTCGTCGTCGAGCACCACATGCAGCCGGTCACCGGGGCGCCAACGGGGCCCCTCGAGCCCGTCGACCATGCCGGCGCCGAGTTGGGCGCAGCGCAGATCGGTCACCAACTCGGTGCTGTGATAGCGGTGAAGACCGGCCCGGCCGTCGGGACCGACGTCGAGTTGAACCCGGGTGCGCCAGCCGGTCGGCGCACCGGAACCCACCGGCTCAGCCGGCCCCTCCCACTGGTATCCGCCAAGGCGTGCAAGTTGATTCGCCACCACCGCGCCCTTGAGGATGCGCGCGGCCTGCGGGTCGACGAAGGCCAGATCGCAGCAGCCGGCTCCGTCCACACCCGAGACGGGGCACAAGGACTCGATGCGGTCGGCGGACGGTGCGACGATCTCCACCGCGTCGGCGTGCCAATAGGAACCGCGCTGCTCGGTCACCCGAACCCGCACCCGCTCCCCCGGCAGCGCGTAGCGCACGAACACCACGCGACCGTCGTGGCGGGCCACGCAGCTGCCGCCGTTGGCCGGCGCACCGACGTCCAGCAGCAGCTCGGCCGGTGCGGCCTGAGTCACTCCGGAAAGCCCCTGCGGACGTCGCCCGGAGCGCTCTGCTCTTCGAGCTGGCGGACCTTGATCGACGAATTCAATTGCCAGGGAACCGAAGTCATCATCACGTTCGGGATGAACAGCAGCCTGGTCTTCAGCCGCAACGCGCTCTGGTTGTGCAGCAACTGCTCCCACCAGTGACCCACCACGTATTCGGGGATGAAGACGGTGACGACCGTGCGCGGCGACTCCTTGCTGATCCGCTTGATGTAGTCGACCACCGGCCCGGTGATCTCGCGGTAGGGCGAAGCGACCGTCTTCAGCGGCACGCTGACGTCGCTCTGCTCCCATTCGGCGTTGAGCTTGCGCGTCTCCTCGTCGTCGACGTCGACGGTGAGGGCCTCCAGCACGTCGGGCCGGGTGGCCCGCGCATAGGCCAGCGCCCGCAGGGTCGGCAGGTGCATGTTCGACACCAGCACCACCGCATGGTTGCGGCTGGGGAGCACGATCTCGCCGCGCTCCTCCTCCTCGGGCGTCAGCTCCGCCGACACCCTGCTGTAGTGCCGGTTGATCGCCTTCATCATGATGAACAGACTGCCCATCGCCAGGATGGCGATCCAGGCGCCGGCGAGGAACTTGGTGACCAGCACGATGATCAGCACGGTTCCGGTGGCGATGAACCCGATGGTGTTGATCACCCGGGCACGCTTCATCTTGCCGCGCTCGGCGGGGTCCTCCTCGGTCTGCAGCAGCCGGTTCCAGTGCCGGACCATGCCGATCTGGCTGAGGGTGAACGACACGAACACACCGACGATGTAGAGCTGGATCAGGTGGGTCACCTCGCCGCCGAAGGCGACGAACAACGCGATGGCGGCCAGGGCGAGGAACACGATGCCGTTGGAGAACGCCAGCCGGTCCCCGCGGGTGTGCAGCTGGCGGGGCAGGTAGCGGTCTTGGGCCAGGATCGAACCCAGCACCGGGAAGCCGTTGAACGCGGTGTTCGCGGCCAGCACCAGGATCAGGGCCGTCACGCCGGTGATCAGGTACAGCCCGAGTGGGAAGTCATGGAACACGCTGTCGGCCAACTGGGCGACCAGGGTCTTCTGGTGGTAGTCCGGCGGGGCTCCGACCAACTGCTCCTCAGGCCGCTCGGCCATCTTCACGCCGGTGTCGTTGGCCAGGACGATCATGCCCATGAACATGGCCACCGCCAGGCCGCCGAGCATGGCCAGGGTGGTGGCCGCGTTGCGCGACTTCGGTTTGCGGAAGGCCGGAACGCCGTTGCTGATGGCCTCGACACCGGTCAGCGCCGCACACCCCGACGAGAACGCCCGGGCCACCAGGAACACCATGGCGAATCCCATGATGTCGCCGTGCTCAGAGTGCAGTTCGAAACCGGCCGACTCCGCCCGCAGGTCGTGGCCCAGGACGTGGATCTGGACGAACCCCCAGATGATCATCAGGAACATCCCGATGATGAAGGCGTAGGTCGGAATGGCGAACGCGGTGCCCGACTCCCGGATGCCGCGCAGATTGACCGCCGTCAGCAGCACGATCGCGACAACGCCGAAGAGCACCTTGTGCTGGGCGATGAACGGTACCGCCGAACCGATGTTGGCCATGGCCGACGCCGTCGACACCGCGACGGTGAGCACGTAGTCCACCAGCAGGGCGCTGGCCACCGTGAGGCCGGCGGTGGGGCCCAGGTTGGTGGTGACCACCTCGTAGTCGCCGCCGCCGGACGGATAGGCGTGCACATTCTGCCGATAGGACGCGACGACGACGAGCATCACGAACGCGACCGCGATACCGATCCAGGGCGCCATCGCGTAGGCCGACAGGCCCGCGACGGAGAGCACCAGGAAGATCTCTTCGGGCGCGTAGGCGACCGACGACATGGCGTCGGAGGCGAACACCGGCAGGGCGATGCGCTTGGGCAGCAGCGTGTGGGCCAGCTTGTCGCTGCGGAAGGGCTGCCCGATGAGCACCCGACGCAAACCGGTGGAAAGCTTGGACACGAGTGCCAAGGGTAAGCCTTCCCGCGGATCGCGGTAGCGTTCGCATACCGCGAGAGCCGGTGGAAGAACTCCGAAAGGACGTCAGGTGCGGGTTGTGGTGATGGGATGCGGCCGGGTCGGCGCATCACTTGCCGAGGCGCTGTCCCGGCTGGGACACGAGGTGGCGATCATCGATCGGGACCCCAACGCGTTCCACCGGCTCTCCCCCGAGTTCACCGGAGAGCGCGTGCAGGGCATGGGTTTCGACCGGGAAGTGTTGCTGCGGGCCGGAATCGAGTATGCCGATGCCTTCGCCGCGGTGTCTTCCGGCGACAACTCCAACATCATCTCGGCGCGGGTCGCCCGCGAGATGTTCGGGACGCGACGGGTGGTGGCCCGCATCTACGACGCCAAGCGGGCCGCGGTCTACGAGCGGCTGGGCATCCCGACCATCGCCACCGTGCCGTGGACCACAGACCGGCTGCTGAACACGCTGACCCATGAGGCCGAAACGGCACGCTGGCGTGATCCCACCGGCACGGTCGCAGTGGCCGAGGCCCCCCTGCACGAGTCCTGGGTGGGCCTTCGCGTCACCGACCTCGAGGAGGCCACCGGCGCACGGGTGGCCTTCCTGATCCGGTTCGGGACCGGGGTGCTGCCGGAACCCAAGACCGTCCTCCAGGCCGGCGACCAGGTGTATCTCGCGGCCGTGTCCGGGCAGGTCGGTGAGGCGCTCGCCATCGCCCAACAGCCACCTGCGAAAGGGGTCGGGGAATGAAGGTCGCGATCGCCGGAGCCGGCGCGGTCGGGCGGTCCATCGCCCGCGAACTGGTGGGAAACCAGCACGAGGTCTCCCTTATCGAACGCAATCCGGGCCATTTCGACACCGAGGCCATCCCCGCCGCGCAATGGCTGTTCGGCGACGCGTGCGAGCTGAGCCTGCTGGAGTCGATGCGGCTCGAACAGTACGACGTGGTGATCGCGGCGACCGGCGATGACAAGGCCAATGTGGTGCTGTCCCTGCTCGCCAAGACGGAGTTCGCGGTCCCGCGGGTGGTCGCCCGGGTCAACGACCCGCGCAATGAATGGCTCTTCGACAGCGCCTGGGGCGTCGACGTGGCGGTGTCGACGCCGCGCATGCTGGCCTCCCTGGTCGAGGAGGCCTTCGCGATCGGCGACGTGGTGCGGCTCCTGGAGTTCCGCAAGGGCAACGCGAACCTGGTGGAAGTGACGTTGCCCGACGACACCCTGTGGGGCGGCCGGCCCGTGCGCAAGCTGGAACTGCCGCGCGACGTTGCACTGGTGACCATCCTGCGCGGCCAGCGGGTCATCGTCCCCGAACCGGACCAACCGCTGGAGGGCGGTGACGAACTGCTCTTCGTCGCGGCGCCGGACGTCGAGGTGGACTTGCGGAGGCTGCTGACCGAGGGCCGTTAGATCGGTCGGCGGCGCTTTCAGTCCGCGGCCGGCGCGCCCGGCCAGCAATCGGTGCGGTGCGCGACGTGTTCGGCGTGCACGGCGCGTTGCGCGGTGCGGATCGCCAGGTAGGTGACCAGCGCTCCGACGGCTGCCAGCGGCCAGCCCATCGCGATCCGCGCGACCCCGAGCCAGCCGGTCTTGTCGGCGTCATAGAGGTGGTGCTGGACCAGGAACCGGGCTCCGAACACCACCACCCAGACCAGCGTGGCGGCGTCGAAGGCGAGCACCGCCTTGCGTGCCTGGCGCCAGGCCCGGTCGTGGCCGTTGACCCAACTCCAGATGTAGCCCACGATCGGCCGGCGCACGAGCACCGAGACCGCGAAGACCACCGCCCAGATCAGTGAGGTCCAGATGCCCAGCAGGAAGTAGCCCTTCGAGGCGCCCACCAGCCAGGCGATCAGTGCGCTGATACCGACGCCGATGAATCCGGCGACGGCCGGCTGCACGGAATCGTGCCGGATCAGACGCCAGACCAGGACGGCGAACGCAACCCCCACGGCAGCGAGGATGGCGGGCACCAGACCGAAGGCGGTGTTGACCGGGACCAGGACAGCCACCGGAAGGGCCGAATAGATCAGGCCGCTGACGCCGCCCATCTGGGCGAGCATCGCCTGGGCCGGAGTAGGTTTGGCCTCAGCGGTGGCCGCAGAATCGTCGCTCGAGTCGGCCGCGTCGCTGTCCACCGAGCCGCGGTCGGCGGGGCTCAACGTTGAATCTCGTAGTGCGGGTTGTACATCGCCTTGCTGCCGTTGTCGAGCATGCCGAGCCGGCCGCGCACCCGGAGGGTCCGTCCGCACTCGATACCGGGGATGCGGCGCTGGCCCATCCACACCAGGGTGACCGAGTCGGTGCCGTCGAAGAACTCGGCCCGGACTCCCCCCGCGCAGCCCTTGGCGTTGGTCTCCACGCTGCGCAGCCGGCCCACCATGGTGACCTCCTGGCCGCGGCAACAGTCGATCGCCCGCTGCGCGCCGGTGTTGGTGGCCTCGTCGGTCAGTTCCTCGGCGTCGCGCACCTCGGGGCTCTCCGTCAGCTTCCGGGTGAGTCTCCGCACAAAACCTTCGGCCGTGGCCATGGTCTCTCCTGAGTTTCGATCACATTGCCACCGTCACGGTAGACCTCTTGCCTCTGTGACGCCATCGGCATACCCCTAATTCGCGCGCCCATCCCCGGGGGGCACGATCATGCGGTGGCGATCAGCATGCGGGGCGTCGTGACCGTTCTGCTGCCCGGAACGGGATCCGACGACGACTACCTCAACCGCGCGCTCGCCGGGCCACTGAAGCGGGCCGGCGCCCTGGTGACGAGCGTCGCCCCCGACCCGCAGCGAGTGGTGCCGAGCTACCTGGAGGCCCTCGACCGCGCGCTGGATCAGACGTCGGCAAAGTCCGGGGATTCCGGGTGCATCGCCGTCGGCGGTGTGTCGCTGGGCGCAGCGGTGGCAGCCCGGTGGGCGTCGTCACACCAGCGCCACACGGCCGCGGTCCTGGCGGTGCTGCCGCCTTGGACCGGCGAACCCAACGGCGCACCCGCAGCCGTCTCGGCCCGGCACACGGCTGAGACCCTGCGCCGCGACGGCCTGGATGCCACCACCGCCGTGATGCGCGCCTCGAGCCCGCGGTGGCTGGCCGACGAACTCGCGCGCTCGTGGCGGCGGCAATGGCCCGGGCTGCCCGCCGCGATGGACGAGGCCGCAGCCTATCCGGCGCCGACCGCCGAGGATCTGCGCCGGCTCGATGTTCCGCTGGCCGTGGTGGCGGCGTCCGACGACGCCGTCCACCCCGCGCAGGTAGCGGCCGACTGGGCGTCGTGGGCGCCCCGCGCGGCGCTGCGCACGGTCCGACTCGAGGAATTCGGGCCCAATCCGGAACTGCTCGGCCAGGCCTGCGTCGACGCCCTGCGGGCTATCGACTGAACGCCGATTCGCTCGCTCGCTAGCCGCCGGTGCTGGTGCTGCGCAGCTGTTGCATGGCCGAGCCCGACGGGTTTAGACCCTCCGGGGGCTGCTGTTGGTGCTCGAGTTGCTGCTGCTGGGCCAGGTAGGCCTGCTGCGCGGCCAGCATCGCCTGCTGCTGTTGGGCGGCCTGCTGCGCCGCGGCGGCACGCATCTGCGCGGCCAGCTCCTCGGGAAGCTCGACGGGCAGCGGGGTCCGCACCGGCAGCGGCGTCTCACCCCGGCGAACAACGGTGTCCGCCAACGCTTCTCGAGCCTCCTGCACCAGCGCGGGCATCAGGTGCGGCATACCGTTGACCACGCAGCGGATCATCCACCGGAAGCCGTCGACGCCGATGAACCGGACAACGCCCGCGCCGGCGCCCACCACTTCGCGGCCCCACGGGCCGTCCTCGATGGACACCACGGCGTTGTCGTTGCGCAGCGCCTCGGCCAACTCGCCGGCCACCTCACGCCACAGCCCCGGCGACTTCGGGGCGGCATAGGCGGCGATGGTGAACCGCCCGTTGGGCGTCACCACCCAGATCGCCGTGGGGACGCCGGTCTGGTTGAACTCCACCTGGATCTGACCGCCGGGAGGCATCGGGATGAGCACCGACCCGAGGTCCAACCGGGCCAGGGCCGCCTGCTCCGGGCTGTCGAAGTCCTCGATGTCGAACGGGCCCTCGGTGTCCTCGTAGACGGTCACCGTCTCCTCGGTGTACTCCTCGACCACCGGATCAGGGGTCTGCGCGGCGTCCGCCGCGTGAGCGCCGTGCCTGCCCTGCTTACGTCTTCCGAATGCCATCACAAACTCGCATGTCCGCCTGAAGAACCGTGGCCGCCCTGGCCACGGGTTGTGTCGGCCAGGCCGGCCTCGTCGAACGAGGCCACCTCGACCAGTTCCGGCAGTTCCACCTGCTGAACCACCAGTTGAGCTATGCGATCACCCCGATGAATGACGATCGGGGTCTCGGGATCCAGGTTGATCAGCGACACCTTGATCTCGCCGCGGTAGCCGGCGTCGATGGTGCCCGGGCTGTTGACGATCGACAGCCCGGCCCGCGCAGCCAGGCCCGACCGCGGATGCACCAGGCCCACCATGCCCTCCGGGATTGCCACCGCGATACCGGTGGAAACCAGGGCACGGCGTCCGGGCGCCAGTTCGACGTCCTCGGCGCTGTAGAGGTCGACGCCGGCATCGCCGTCATGGGCGCGCGCGGGCATGGGGAGATCGCGGTCCAGACGAACCACCGCGAGACTGCTGGGCACGAGCGCAAAGACTACCCTTGGCCGCGTGTCTGGTTCGCAGGTCGCCACGCAAACCGTGCGCTACTCCGAACGGCTGTGGGTGCCGCTGTGGTGGTGGCCGATCGGTATCGGCCTGGCAGCCCTGCTGGCCAAAGAGGTCACGATGGGCGTGCGCAACATCCCGGGCTGGCTGCCCTACGGGCTGCTCACGCCGGTCGCCGTCGGTGTGTTGCTGTGGCTGGGCCGCATCGAGGTCCAGGTCATCAGCACCGGCGCCGACGTCGAACTGTGGGCCGGGCAAGCCCACCTGCCGGCCTCGGTGGTGACGCGTTCCGCCGTGGTCCCGCGCAGCGCCAAGTCGGCCGCACTGGGCCGCCAGCTCGATCCCGCCGCTTTCGTGTTGCACCGCAACTGGGTGGGCCCGATGGTGCTGGTGGTACTCGACGACCCCGACGACCCGACGCCGTACTGGCTGATCAGCACCCGCCACCCGGACCGCGTGCTCTCGGCACTGAGAAGCTGAACCGCGCGGCCCATGCCGCGCTCGGCGAAGCTGAACCGCGCGGCCCATGCCGCGCTCGGCGCAGCTGAGCGGCTCAGCCTCAGGCCGCGCAGTCCGTGCAGATCATCTCGCCGTTCTTCTCGCTGGCGAGGCGGCTGCGGTGGTGCACCAGAAAACAACTCGAGCAGGTGAACTCGTCGGCCTGCTTGGGCACCACGCGCACCGAGAGCTCCTCGCCGGACAGGTCGGCGCCGGGCAGCTCGAAGTTTTCGGCCGACTCCGATTCATCGACGTCGACAACGGCTGACTGCGCCTCGTTGCGGCGGGCGGTCAGCTCCTCCAGTGAGTCCTCGGAGACCTCGTCGGTCTCAGTACGCCGCGGGGCGTCGTAGTCAGTAGCCATCGGTCCATCACTTCCCCTCTGCGAACCTCAGCATGGCTTTGTATCAGCGTGGAACGCCGGCGCCAAACGATTCGTGCCTCGTTCATCCAGTGTTCGGCTGTGAATTACGTCACCTTGCTTGCGACGTCGGTGGACGCATGTTCCACCGCACCGAGGGCGCCAGGATAGCGGATGGCTCTACAGTGCACACGTGGTCGCTGACATCACCCAGGGTTCGGCCCTGGACAAGAACGGGCAGCCCTTCCGTCGGCGCAGTTACCGCCCCGGCATCATCGCGGTGGCGGTGCTGGCGGTTCTGGCCGCGCTGTCGTGGGCGTTCGTGCTGACGCGGCCGGTGAACGTGGACGAGGCGACGACGTGCAACGCCCCGCCCAGCCCCACCGACGCGGCCGCACCGAAACTGGGCCAGCTGGTCAGCGGCTCGTCGCTGGTCGAGGTGGCGCCCGCCAAACTCGCGGACACCAAGATCCGGGTGATGAACGCCAGCGGCCAGGGCGGCCAGGCCGGCGAGGTGGCCGGGGCCCTGCGAGACCTGGGCTTCGCGGCGCCCACGGCGGCCAATGACCCCATCTATGCCGGGACCCGGCTGACCTGCCAGGGCCAGATCCGTTTCGGTGAGGCGGGCCGGGCCGGAGCCGCCTCGGCCTGGCTGGTGGCTCCCTGCGTCGAGCTCTATCAGGACGACCGCAAGGACGACTCGGTCGATCTGGTGATCGGCACGGATTTCACCTCGCTGTCCAACAGCGACGACATCGCGGCGGTGCTGTCGAGCCTGCGTCCGGGCGCCGCCGAACCCGCCGACCAGGCGCTGATCACCAAGATCCACAGCGCCAGCTGCTGATCACTGCCGCGGGGGAGGCCCGCCGATCACTCCAGCGGGCGAAGCCCGCCGTAGCGATCCAGCGTCGCCGTGAGCTGGGCGGCGATGCCCGGAGCCGCCGCCAGCGTCAACGGTGCTCCGCCACCGTCGTCGCCGGGCAGCACCACCACCGCCCCGGCCTCGGCGGCGATCAACGCCCCGGCCGCCCAGTCCCACACCTGCAGTCCGTGCTCATAGTGAGCGTCCAGGCGCCCGGCGGCGACCATGCAGAGATCCAGTGCCGCCGAGCCGATCCGGCGCACATCGCGGACCATGGGCAGCACCTTGGCCAGCAGGCCGGCCTGCAGGGCCCGGCGCTGGGGCTCGTAGCCGAAACCGGTGCCCACCAGCGCCATGGCCAGGTCGTCAATCCCGTTGCAGCGCAGCGGTTGTCGCGCCCCCGCGGTGATCAGCTCGGCACCCCGCCCCAGCGCCGCGGAGTAGACTTCCCCGCGCACCACGTCGGCGACGGCGCCGGCGACGGAGACACCGTCGACCTGTGCGGCGACCGACACGGCGTAGGCCGGCACGCCGTAGATGAAGTTGACGGTGCCGTCGATGGGATCGACCACCCAGCGCACACCGCGGGGCGCCGCCTCCGCACCGCCGCCCTCCTCGCCCAGAATCGGTTCCGCGGGCCGCAGCCGGGCCAGGCTCGCGCGCAGCAACCGCTCGGTTTCGGTGTCGGCCACGGTGACCGGATCGGTCTGGCTGCTCTTGGTGCGCACCCAGCTTCCGGCGGACCGCTCGAACAGTTCGGGCCGACGGCGCCGCACGAAGTCCGCAGCCTCGGTGGCCAACTGTTCGGCCACGTTCCGCAGGATTTCGGGTGCGTCGTGATTCACGCTGCCATCGCAGCACAGCCGGCTCGGCAATCCACCGTCATATCGGCACTTGGCGGCCGACAGGCCACTAAAGTCTGTGGTTCAACCGCCCCAACGCAGGGAGGACAGCCATGACCTCGACCGGACGCCGGGCTCTCGGAATCGACGTCGGCGGCAGCGGGATCAAGGGTGCCATCGTCGATCTCGACACCGGGCAGCTCGTCGGCGAGCGATTCCGGGTGGAAACACCGCAGCCGGCCACACCGGACGCGGTGGCCGGCAAGGTCGCCGAGGTCGTCCGGCACTTCAACTGGACCGGCCCGCTGGGCGTCTGTTACCCGGGCGTGGTGGTGGACGGCGTCGTGCACACCGCGGCCAACGTCGACCGTGCCTGGATCGGATGCAACGCCGCGGAGACCTACAGCAAAGCCCTCGGCGGCCAGCGAGTCACGGTGCTCAACGACGCCGACGCGGCCGGCCTGGCCGAGCAGCGTTACGGCGCCGGACGTAATCGGGACGGCGTCGTGTTGCTGCTGACCTTCGGCACCGGCATCGGCTCGGCCGTCATTCATCACGGAATGTTGTTGCCGAACACCGAATTCGGCCACATCGAGGTCGACGGCAAGGAAGCTGAGCACCGCGCCGCGTCGTCGGTGATGGAGCGGAAAGGCTGGAGCTACCGTAAATGGACCAAGCAGGTCACCAAGGTGCTGGTCGCGATCGAGAACGCCATCTGGCCCGACCTGATCATCGCCGGCGGGGGCATCAGCAAGAAGGCCGACAAGTGGATTCCCTTGCTGAAGAACAGAACCCCGGTCGTCGCCGCCCAGTTGCTCAACACGGCCGGGATCGTCGGCGCCGCGATGGCCGCCGCCGCGGAGCAGACGACGGGCTGATGCGCCCGTGTCGCGGGTGCGGCAGCACCGAACTGCCGTGGGACGATGCCCTGCGGATATCCCGTTACAATGGAACGCGGCGGCCGCGACCCGAGCGGCGAGGATCCACCCAGATCGCGCCGATATCTCCTAATAGCCGATGCTTTCCGATGGCGCGCGTCTGCGCTCGGCGAAGCCCCGCAGGACTGAAAGGGTTTACGTGGCAGCGACCAAGGCAAGCCAGGCAACCGTGAAGCCGGCCAAACGCGCCGCGACCGCCAAGGACGCCAACGGCTCGACCGCCGCGAAGACCGCGCCCGCCAAGACCGAGAAGTCCACACCTGCCCGAGCCGCCCGCAGCGTGCTCGCCCGCGTCGCCGCCAAGGCGACCGGCAAGTCCGCCCCTGCGGAGCCCGCACCGGCCAAGGCAGCGGCGAAGGCGCCCGCCACCAAGTCCCCCGCCACGAAGGCCCCGGCGAAAGCCACTGCCAAGGCCGCCCCCGCCAAGGTCGCGGCCAAGGCCGCCGCCAAGCCGGCCAAAGCGGCAGCGGAGAAGGCCGTACCGGCCAAGACCGCCAAAGCCGCTCCGGCCAAGGCGGCGAAGACCGCTGCCAAGGCCGCGCCGGCCAAAGCAGCGGCGGAGGCGAAGCCGACCCGCAGCCGTGCCAAGAAAGCCACTGCCGCCGCCGAGCCCGTCACCGCGGTCGCCGAGGCCGACACCGATGGACTGATCGACGAGGTCGACGTCGACCCGGCCGTGGAGGAGCTCGACGTTTCGGCCGACCTCGAACTCGACGAGGACCTGGAGAGCGTCGACGAGGAGGACGGCGCACAGGCTGCCGAGGGCGGCGATGCCGCCGCGCCGGCCACCGAAAGCGCCGAGGACGAGGACGTCAGCGAGCCCTCCGATAAAGACAAGGCGTCCGGGGACTTCGTCTGGGACGAAGAGGAGTCCGAGGCGCTGCGCCAGGCCCGCAAGGACGCCGAACTCACCGCCTCGGCCGACTCGGTGCGCGCCTACCTCAAGCAGATCGGCAAGGTGGCGCTGCTCAACGCCGAGGAAGAAGTCGAACTGGCCAAGCGGATCGAAGCCGGCCTGTACGCCACCCAGAAGCTGGCGGAGATGGCCGACCAGGGTGTCAAGCTGCCGGTCCAGCAGCGCCGGGACATGCAGTGGATCTGCCGCGACGGCGAACGCGCGAAAAACCATCTGCTCGAAGCCAACCTGCGCCTGGTGGTCTCGCTGGCCAAGCGCTACACCGGCCGCGGCATGGCGTTCCTGGACCTGATCCAGGAGGGCAACCTCGGCTTGATCCGCGCGGTGGAAAAGTTCGACTACACCAAGGGCTACAAGTTCTCCACCTACGCCACCTGGTGGATCCGCCAGGCCATCACCCGCGCCATGGCCGACCAGGCCCGCACCATCCGCATCCCGGTGCACATGGTCGAGGTCATCAACAAGCTCGGCCGCATCCAGCGCGAGTTGCTCCAGGACCTGGGCCGCGAGGCCACCCCGGAGGAACTGGCCAAGGAAATGGACATCACCCCGGAGAAGGTGCTGGAGATCCAGCAGTATGCCCGCGAGCCGATCTCCCTGGACCAGACCATCGGCGACGAGGGCGACAGCCAGCTCGGCGACTTCATCGAGGACTCCGAGGCCGTCGTGGCCGTCGACGCGGTCAGCTTCACGCTGCTGCAGGACCAGCTGCAGTCGGTGCTGGAAACCCTGTCCGAGCGCGAGGCCGGCGTCGTCCGGCTGCGCTTCGGGCTGACCGACGGCCAGCCCCGCACCCTGGATGAGATCGGCCAGGTGTACGGCGTCACCCGGGAGCGCATCCGCCAGATCGAGTCCAAGACGATGTCGAAGCTGCGCCACCCGAGCCGCTCGCAGGTCCTGCGCGACTATCTGGACTGACGGTTCGGGCTGAGGAGGCCGCGAGAACCCGGTCCGATCGCCCCCGCCGATTCGCCCGACGTCAGGGGCGCCGCATCGTAGCAACCCCCTCGTCACAAGTCTCTATCCCCGCTCTCAGGCACCTTTCAGTAAGCCTGCCTGCGGCGATGGGGTATCAAGTCCTTGAATGAGGCGCCGATGGACCTCAAACTTTGTGCGTTCTCAATAACTGGGCAAATTCAGCCGTGGCTGCGGTAACCACTCGCCCATCTCCCCGGATCGCCGTCTTTCCACGTCACAGCCCATGATGGCAGCGCGCCGGGATCGACCCCGTCCCATTGAGGCAAAGGGCCTGACCCGCCCGAATCATTAGGTCCGGTGGCCTTGGCGGGTTTAGGATCCAACTAGAGATCCAGAAGAGATCTAGATCTGCTGAGAGGGATGGTGTTCACGGTGGGCAAGTTGGCAAGTTCCTTTGGGATCGCCCTCGCATCTGCCGGCACAGCGGTCGCGGTCGCGCTCAGCTCGGCAATGCCGGCCATCGCGCAGAATCAGGCCCTGATGATCAACGGGATCGGTGGCCTCGGGCTGGAAGGCACCACCGGTGGAGTCGCGCTGCCCGATTCCGTCATGTACAACGTGTTGGGCGGAGACCCGCTTGACATTCTTAAGCAAGGGCCCGGCGGCGCATTCGCCACCTACCAACGCACCAACGTCCCGTGGCCGATGCAGGCAGCCCCGACGACCGGCAAGAACGACCTGACCCTGACCCAGTCCGTCGCCGTCGGGGTTACCAACCTCGACGCCCTCATCGCGACAGCGCTGACCAGGATCGGCCCAGGTGAGCACGTGACCGTCGTCGGGTTGTCGGCCGGCGCTCTGGTGGCCGACGACGAACTACGCAAACTGGCCACCGATCCGAACGCGCCGGACAAGAGCAAGCTCACCTTCGTGGTCGTCGCCGACTCCGGCCGTTCCACATTCAACGCCAACCGGTTCGACAAGACGTTGGGCTACCAGTACCAGACAGCGCCGGAGACCAAATACAACACGGTCGTGGTCACCGCGGAGTACGACGGGTTCGCCGACTTCCCGGACCGGGTGTGGAATATCCTCGCCGTGGCCAACGCGTATGTCGGTGAAATTCTGAACCATGTCCCCAGCGTGTTCACCGACCTCTCCAAGGTGGACCCATCCAACGTCACCGTCACCACCAACTCCCTCGGCGGCGTGACGACGAACTATTTCATCCCATCGGCGCACCTGCCCCTGGTGGAGTTGCTGCCCTTCCTGGCTCCGCAGGAGCAAGCCCTGAAGGCGATCATCGACAGCGCATACAAGCGCAACGACGGCAAGAGCGCGGCCTCGACTCCGGCCGTGGCTGCCGCAGCGGTGGCCAGCGACACCGCGAATACGCCTGAAGCGTCGCCCCAGGCGAACGCCACCGCGAGCCCCGTCGCAGACCAGACCCCGGCTACCAGTCCGCCCGCCGAAATTAAGGCGAGAACGCCGGTCCAGGCAGTCGCTTCGGTCTCCGCAGAGGCGCCGGGCGGCGATCCGGTCACCACGCCGGCCCAAACCGCGGCAGCCGCAAGCGCCGACTCACCGCAGCCGACGGCCCGCCGGGCGGCAGCCCGCTCGGCGTCCGCCTCGGCCGGGGGCCACCGGGCGAGCGCTCCGCCAGCCAGGTCGGCAGCAGCCTCCCGCGCCGCAAAGTAGTCGTCCGTAGCGGCGGGGTTCGTGGCTGCGGGAGCCAGAGAGAGGAACCAAAATGCGCACCATCACCCGCACGCTCGGCATCGCCGTGGTCACCACTGGCATGGCGTTGTCGGCGGCGACGGCAGCCGACGCCGCCAACAAGGTTCTGATGGTCAACGGCCTGGGTGCCGGCGACCTCGGCCCGCTGGCCATGTCGGCTATCCTCGGCGGCGCCTACAGCGGCAGTAACTATGTGCGCGAGAACGTTTCGTGGCCAGCGCAGTCCAAGCCGATCGTCGGCCAGGACTACACCCTGACCCAGTCGGTGACCATCGGGGCGAGCAATCTCGACGCGGCTATCGCCAAGTCGCTGGCCGCAGGCGACACCGTCACGGTGGTGGGTCTGTCCGCCGGCGCCCTGGTGGTCGATCAGGAAATCGGAAAGCTTGACGCACAGGCGAGCTCACCGGACAAGAGCAAGGTGACCTTCGTGGTGATCGCCGACTCGGCGCGCTGCAATTTCAACAAGAACCGCTATGACGCCACGATCGGCTACCAGTACAAGGTCCCGGCTGAATCGAAGTACAACGTAACGGTGGTCACCGGTCAGTACGACGGTTACTCCGACTTCCCCGACCGCCCGAATCCGACCGCCATCGCCAACGCGATTGCCGGCTCCCAGCTGGTTCACATCCCGTCGATGCTGACCCCGCTCAGTTCCGTCCCGGCGTCGAACGTCACGGTGCGGACCAACGCGAAGGGCGGCGTGACGACCAGCTACCTGGTCCCGACCAAGACGCTTCCCCTGGTGACGCTGAACCCGAACCTGGCGTCGCAGGAGGCGACCCTCCGTCAGACGATCGACTCCGCGTACACCCGCAACGACACGAAGCCGACCCCGACGCCGACCCCAGCCCCGACGCCAGCGCCGACGCCGACCCCAGCGCCGACCCCAGCCCCTACGCCGACGCCGAAACCGGCCCCCCAAATCCCGCCGGCCTTCAAGGCGGCGCTGTCCAAGCTGCTGAACAGTGCGCTGAAGGCCGCGGTGAGTGGCGCGAAGCCCGCGGCGGCCTCGCGGAGTGCCTCGACCGCACGGTAGAGCGGCGGGGCCGTCAGTCCAGCGGCAGCTGCTCAAGGCGCAACAGATTGCGCTTGGGTGCCTTGGTGTCCAGCCCGACCAGCACGGTGCCGTCGGGCAGGATGACGAGTCCCTCGGGATTCTGCGGACTTCCGGCGATCCGCCATATCGCGACGGGTTCGATCGTGCCGCCCCGCGGGTCCAGCAGGTCGGGCAGCCGCGCCAGCGCACAGCCCTGGTCGGACAGCAGATAAAGCCGGCCGTCGGGCCCCACGGTGGCGTCGCTGATGTCGGGAAGCTGCTTGTGCATCGTCTCCCCCAGCCACCAGGTGGCGAGCACGGTGTACGCGGCGTCGCCGGGCGCCGGAGGAATCGGCCGGCGGCTGCGGCGCCACCCCACCGGAGCGTCGCCCGGCGGGCCGAATTCGAGGATCGCCGGCGGATCCTTCTCCTTGACCACCAGCAGGTGTCCGCGTTCGGTCACGACCATCGACTCGCCGCGTGAGGATCGGTCCCCCAGCCACGCCTCCCGGAGCCGATGGCCTTCCGGCACGTCGAGGACCAGCGTGCCCACCAAGGAGGGCTTCGCCAGATCGATCTGCAACACGCGGGCCGGCTGTTCCTGCAACACCAGAACGGTGTCCTCGCCGATGGACTGCACCGCTTCGAACTGGACGCCGCCCTCCGGAAGGTCCAGTCCGGCCAGGTCGGTCCCGTGCCACCGCAGTGGCCATGGTTCAACCACCGCCGAGAAGACGACGGGGTCGTGGTCGCCGACGGCCAGGAGACGACCACCGTCGACGGCCAGTCCCGACACCTCCCGCAGGGGGATGTCGGCGACGTCGAGCACTTTCAGCTTTGGCGCCTTGGCCACCAGGTGAGCCTAGATAACCGCTACCGCGACGGGCTGTGAATGACTGGCTCGAACACGTCATCCGGGCCCGGCCGGTAGGACTCGACCGCCACCACCGCGGCTACCGGCAACGGACCGTACAGATGGGGGAAGAGCATCGATTCGGGATCCCCGGGCACCCCCGGCTCCCAACGCAGCGGGGCCGGCAGTGCATCCGGGTCGACCCACAGTGCACACAGATCGGAACGGCCGACGAACAGCCGATTGGCGGGCAGGTGGACCTGCCCCGGCGTGGACAGGTGCACGAAACCCACGAGTGTCAGCGACTCCGGTCGGACCTCTCCGCGCTGCCGGGCGTCCTCCCATTCCGCCCTGCCGCAGAGATGGACCAGCAGGCCGGTGTGCCCGCGGTTCTGTACGCGCTCGGGAGACATACCGTTCAGCCTGCCCGAGCGGTCTCGGAATCCGCCGAACGTGAGACACGACACATCATTCCGGGGAGGGAACAAGGCGCCGCACCGAAGCGTCTGAGACAGTAGACGGACGGCGGTTGCCGCCGGATCAATGAGCACCTTTGGAGGAGCCCATGAACGCAACGCTGACCAGCCCCGAACTCACCCGGGCTGATCGCTGCGACCGCTGCGGCGCTGCAGCGCGCGTCCGCGCGAAGCTCCCCTCGGGTGCGGAATTGCTGTTCTGCCAGCATCACGCCAACGAACACCAGGCCAAGCTGATCGAACTCGACGCGGTCATCGAAGTCAGCACGGCAGGCGCCTAGCCTCACCGGGCCGGGCGGGACGCACCGGCCCCACGGGGTACCACCCAGAAGGTCATGACCGACCGCCCGCAGCCCACGCCCTCGCGCCACCACATCTGGCGCCTTCTCAAACGCACCCTGTCCAAGAGTTGGGACGACTCGATCTTCTCCGAGTCCGCCCAGGCGGGGTTCTGGTCGGTGCTTTCGCTGCCGCCGCTGCTGCTCGGGCTGCTGGGCAGCCTGGCCTACGTCGCGCCGCTGTTCGGGTCGGACACGATGGCCACCATCCAGCGTCAGTTGATCAGCACGTCGAACAGTCTGTTCTCCAAGAACATCGTCGCCGAGATCATCGAGCCGACGATGCGCGACATCGCCTCGGGGGCGCGCGGCGAGGTGGTGTCGCTCGGCTTCGTCATCAGCCTGTGGGCGGGCTCCTCGGCGATCTCGGCATTCGTCGACTCCGTGGTCGAGGCCCACGGCCAGACAGCGCTGCGGCATCCCGTGCGCCAGCGGTTCTTCGCGCTGGGGCTGTACGTCGTCATGCTGCTGTGCGTCATCGCGGCCTCGCCACTGCTGGCGCTGGGCCCGCGCACCGTCGGCAACCACATCCCCCAAAGTTGGGACAACGTCCTGCGATTCGGCTACTACCCGATGCTGATCGTGGGCCTCGTGCTGGCGGTGACGGTGCTCTACCGCGTCTCGCTGCCCGCCCCGCTGCCCACCCACCGGCTGGTGTGGGGTGCGCTGCTGGCGACGGCGGTGTTCGTGGTGACGACCGCCGGCCTCCGGATCTACCTGCAGTACATCACCCGCACCGGCTACACCTACGGCGCGCTGGCCACACCCATCGCGTTCCTGCTCTTCGCGTTCTTCCTCGGCTTCGCCATCATGATCGGCGCCGAACTCAACGCGGCGATCGAGGAGGAATGGCCCGCCCCCGAGCCGCACTGGCACCAATGGCGAGCCCGGCTGCGCAGCGAATCCGCCACGGGCAGCGGATCGGAGAATGCCGAAACCCCTGCGGAGACGACCGAATTGGATCGCCCGCCGGCGACGGTCAGCCCGCCGTGAGCGTCAGCTCTTCTTGAGCGTCGCGTAGATGCGCTTGCAGTCCGGGCAGACGGGCGAACCCGGCTTGGCCGCACGGGTCACCGGGAACACCTCGCCGCACAGCGCGACCACGTGCGTACCCATGACCGCACTCTCGGCGATCTTGTCTTTCTTGACGTAATGGAAGTGCTTGGGCCTGTCGCTGTCGGACCCGTCGTCGACGCGTTCGTCGGCCTCGGTGCGTTCGATCGTATCGGTCTGCATGACCGCCATTCTGCCCCGCCGACTCCGCGCGCGGTAAGACAGCCGTAAGAAAAGTCCCCTCGTTTGAGCAGGCCCCCGTGTGGAACAGTGAATGCATGGAGCGCGATCTGGGTTTCGACGACGACGGGCGGCCCGTACTCATCACGCGCGCCGAGTACTCCTACGAGGAGCAGCACCGGGCCCGGGTCCGCAAGTATCTCAAGATCATGTTCTGGCGGATCCCGGCGTTCATCGCCGCAGCCGTCGCCTACGGCATCTGGCACAACGGCCTGCTCTCGCTGGCGATCCTGGCCGCCTCCATTCCGCTGCCGTGGATGGCCGTGCTGATCGCCAATGACCGTCCGCCGCGGCGGGCCGAGGAACCTCGCCGCTATCCGGACGCCCCGCTGCGCACCGCGCTCTTCCCGCACGCCGAACATCGCGCCCTGGAGCCGGGCTTCACGCACGCGCAACAACGCGCCACCCAGCCGGGTGAAGAACGCACCTACTGACCGCGATCGACGGCTTTCTCAGTACATTCTTAAAACCCCGCCGCGTTTGCCCAGTTCAGAAGGTGTGAGATCGCGCAAGCGTGGGAACTCTTACCTCCAGTCGGGCGTTGGACAGTTCGATACCGCCAGCCGATCAGGAGGCACCCATGGCAAACGCCACCACCACCCGGATTGACAGCGATCTGGACGCCCAGAGCCCCGCCGCCGACCTTGTGCGCGTGTATCTCAACGGGATCGGAAAGACCGCGCTGCTGTCCGCCGAGGACGAGGTGGAGCTGGCCAAGCGCATCGAGGCCGGCCTGTACGCCCAGCACCTGCTCGACACCCGCAAGCGCCTCAGTGACAGCCGCAAGCGTGATCTGTCCGTCGTGGTGCGCGACGGACAGGCCGCGCGGCGCCACCTGCTGGAGGCGAACCTGCGTCTGGTGGTCTCGCTGGCCAAGCGCTATACCGGGCGTGGCATGCCGCTGCTGGACCTCATCCAGGAGGGCAACCTCGGCCTGATCCGCGCGATGGAGAAGTTCGACTACACCAAGGGATTCAAGTTCTCCACCTACGCCACCTGGTGGATCCGTCAGGCGATCACCCGCGGCATGGCCGACCAGAGCCGCACCATCCGCCTGCCTGTCCATCTCGTCGAGCAGGTCAACAAGCTCGCGCGGATCAAGCGTGAACTGCACCAGAGCCTGGGGCGCGAGGCCACCGACGAGGAACTGGCCGAGGAGTCGGGCATTCCGGTGGACAAGATCAACGACCTTCTCGAGCACAGCCGCGATCCGGTCAGCCTCGACATGCCGGTCGGCAGCGACGAAGAGGCGCCGCTGGGTGACTTCATCGAGGACGCCGAAGCGATGTCGGCGGAGAACGCGGTGATCGCCGAGCTGCTGCACACCGACATCCGGCACGTCCTGGCCACCCTCGACGAGCGGGAACAGCAGGTGATCCGGCTGCGGTTCGGCCTCGACGACGGCCAGCCCCGCACCCTGGACCAGATCGGCAAGCTGTTCGGCCTGTCCCGCGAGCGGGTCCGGCAGATCGAGCGCGAAGTGATGACCAAGCTGCGCAACGGCGAGCGGGCCGACAAGCTCCGCTCCTACGCCAGCTAGACCCCGACCATCTCGAGTGTGCCCGCCGGTTGATCCGGCGGGCACACATCTTTCTGGGGGCATCGCGGTTCGGGGCAGCCGTTGTGAGCAGCCAGGCAAGTAGACTCGCCCTGCAACGAAGGGTGCCCTAATGAACGATCTGGTTGATACCACGGAGATGTACCTGCGCACCATCTACGACCTCGAGGAAGAGGGCGTGGTCCCGCTTCGGGCGCGTATCGCCGAGCGGCTGGAGCAGAGCGGACCCACCGTGAGCCAGACGGTGTCCCGGATGGAGCGCGACGGACTGCTGCGGGTGGCCGGTGACCGGCATCTGGAACTCACGGAGAAGGGCCGCCGGCTCGCGGTGTCGGTGATGCGCAAGCACCGCCTCGCCGAACGTCTTCTGGTCGATGTGATCGGCCTGCCGTGGGAGGAGGTCCACGCCGAGGCATGCCGTTGGGAGCACGTCATGAGCGAGGACGTGGAGCGTCGATTGGTGCAGGTCCTGGACAACCCGACGGTGTCGCCGTTCGGCAACCCCATCCCCGGTCTGGCCCAGCTCGGCCTGGACGACCCCGACGGTGAACCCGACCGCGCCGAGCTGGTGAGACTCACCGAGCTGCCGGTCGGCGACTCGGTGGCCGTGGTGGTTCGTCAGCTGACCGAGCACGTGCAGGGCGATGTCGCGCTCATCGGCCGCCTCAAGGAGGCCGGCGTCGTGCCCAACGCCCGCGTACTGGTTCAGACCGGCCTGGACGGTGACGTGACGATCATGGTCGGCGGGCACGAGAACGTCGAACTTCCCCACGAGATGGCGCACGCCGTAAAGGTCGAAAAGGTCTGAGGCGCTAGCCCGCCCGGCCGAACAATCGCCGCGGCGGCAGGCGCACCCCGAGGCGCTTGGCCAGCCGGAAACCTGTACCGGTCAGTTCGCGAATCTGCTCCGGCCGCATCCCCGATTGCAGGGCGGTGTCCAGCATGCCGGCCATCCGATGTTCGGGATCGCTGCGCAGCGCCGCCTCCAGGGAAATGCCCGCCAGCGGCCCGTCGCCGCGGGCATAGGCGGAAAAGGCAAGCAGCACAAGGGCTTCCACCCGCCACGGGTCCGGAAGCGCGCGGGCCAGTAACGCCCACAGCGCCTCGGCGGCCGCCGCCTCCTCGCCCACCGCAAGCGCGTACAGGGTGTCACGCACAGCGACGTCGGTGAGCCCGCACGCCAGTTCGGCCAGCTCTGCGTCGCTGGGCGTGGCGCCGTCGAACACCCGCGCAGCCAGCCCGATCGCCGTCTCGACGTCGCGTCGACCACGTTCATCGGGATCGGCGTGCCACTGGGCGCCCCGCGCCGCGGCATGTTCCCGGATGGGCTCGACGGGCAGTCCCGAGCGTGATGTGTCTACCGGTGCGATGACGGCGTGCAGATCCGAGCGCCGCGGGTAGAGCCGACGTCCGTCGAGCACCGCCGCGGCGGCCAGCGGTGAGGCCGACGGATCCTCGACGGGGCCGCCGGTCCCGCAGCCGTCGGCGCAGTGCCAGTGCCCCCCGGCCTCGACACGGTCGACCACATGGGCGCCGTACAGCCCGACCCCGCGGTCGTCGAGCATCGACTTCAGCGCGTCGCACATCTGCCGATGATCGGCGGCGCACATCGGGCACAGGGCACCCTCCTCGTCGACGATGACCGCGACCACCGCGTCGGCACCGGAGGTGGCGGCGAGTTCGGCGAGCCGGTCCAGATTGCCCATGAGGTCGGCGGCCAGGTCAGCCCGCATGACCGCCCCCATGCGGCCCTCCTCGAGGGCAACGAGAACCAGCGATTTCTCCGGGACGAAGCCCAGCACGGCGGGCAATGCGGCGATCAGCGCGCCGGGGCGGGTGAAACGGAACTCAGGATGTTGTGTCGGCATGCGGGCGACGCTGTCAGCGCAGTCCGTCAGAACGTTGCCTCGGAGAGCGGGGCCGCTGCACTACTGTGGATGAAGGCGGCTCTGTGGATGGCCAGCCGCTTGGGAGGACCGGGTTCGGGCGGGGCGGGCTCCGGCCGCGGCGTGGCAAATGACACAGGTGCCGGCGGGAACGAGTGGGACCGCCGAGTCGTTATGCAACCTGGATGGAGTCCGACGTGGATGCAGCGAGGAGGCGCTATGGCTGACGAGCAAGGCCACAATCATTCCGATGGCCGGATGTATGAACTGGAGTTCCCAGGCCCGCAGCTGACGTCTCGGGACGGGCAGGGTCCGGTGCTAATTCATGCCCTGGAGGGGTTCTCCGACGCCGGCCACGCGGTGCGCCTGGCCGCCGACCACCTGAAGAACTCGCTGGACACCGAACTCGTCGCCTCCTTCGCGATCGACGACCTGCTCGACTACCGGTCACGGCGGCCGATGATGACGTTCAAGGTCGACCACTTCACCGACTACGACGATCCCCAACTCAATCTCTACGCGCTGCGAGACAGTCTCGGTACCCCGTTTCTGCTGCTGGCCGGCATGGAACCGGATCTGCAGTGGGAACGGTTCGTCACCGCGGTGCGACTACTGGCCGAGCGGCTCGGAGTGCGCCGGACCGTCGGCCTCGGCGCGATCCCGATGGCGGTTCCGCACACCCGTCCGGTCACGATGACGCCCCACTCGAACAACCGCGAGCTGATCGCCGGTCATCAGCCCTGGGTCGGCGAAGTGCAGGTGCCCAGCAGCGCATCGAACCTGCTCGAGTTCCGGATGGCTCAGCACGGCCACGAGGCGGTCGGCTTCACCGTGCATGTGCCGCACTACCTGTCGCAGACCGACTACCCGGCCGCCGCCGAGGCACTGCTGCAGCAGGTCGCCGAATCGGCCTCGCTGCGGCTTCCGGTGCAGGCCCTGACCGAGGCGGCCGCCGCCGTGCGCGCCAAAATCGACGAACAGGTCGAGGCCTCCCCCGAGATCGCCCAGGTGGTCCAGGCACTGGAACACCAGTACGACGCTTTCGTTGCGGCACAGGAGAACCGGTCACTGCTGGCGCGCGACGAGGATCTGCCCAGCGGCGAGGAACTGGGCGCCGAGTTCGAACGCTTCCTCGCCGAACACGCCGACGAGTACAAGGGCGATCCTCCCGGGGAACCCGAGGCCTGACCCCGGCCGCGGGCAGGCCCAGCGGCGTAGTGTCGATGCATGGGCATCGACGTCACCGTCGTCCGGGTGTTCACCGACGAAACGGGCCAGTTCGGCAATCCGCTCGGGATCGTCGAGGCCGACGCCGTACCGGTCGGGAGGCGGCAGGCCGTTGCGACGGAGTTGGGGTACAGCGAAACGGTCTTCGTGGACCTTCCCGCCGACGGCTCCACCACCGCGCGGGCGCGGATCTACACCCCGGCAACCGAATTGCCGTTCGCCGGACACCCCACCGTGGGAGCGGCTTGGTGGCTGAGTCAGCGCGGCACCCCGATTCACACGCTGCAGGTTCCGGCGGGCATCGTTCAGGTGCGCTACCCCGAGGGCCTGACCGCCGTGGTCGCGCGTGCCGACTGGGGCCCGGAGTTCGCCATTCAGCACATCGGATCACTGGCCGAACTGGAGGCCGCGGAACCCTCGGACTTTCCCGACGACATCGAGCACTACCTGTGGACCTGGGTCGACGAGGAAGCGGGCCATTTACGGTCCAGGATGTTCGCGGCGAATCTCGGTGTGCCCGAGGATGAGGCCACCGGCGCGGCGGCGGTGCGCATCACCGACTTCCTCAGCCGCGACCTGACTATCACGCAGGGGAAGGGGTCACAGATCTTCACGACATGGAACCCCGAGGGATGGGTGGTGGTGTCGGGTCGCGTGGTCAACGACGGAACTCGCCGCCTGTCCTGATCGCGATCAGCCGGCCGTGCCGACCTTGCGGTGGGCACGCAGCGCTTCGATCTCCCGCTCGAAGTCTTCGGCCGACGAGAACGAGCGATACACCGACGCGAATCGGAGATAGGCGACTTCGTCCAACTCGCGCAGCGGACCCAGTATCGCCAGCCCGACCTCGTTACTGGGAATCTCCGCGGAACCCCCGGCGCGGATGGTGTCTTCGACCTGCTGAGCAAGCAGGTTCAGGGCGTCGTCGTCCACCTGGCGGCCCTGGCAGGCGCGTCGCACCCCGCTGATGACCTTCTCCCGGCTGAACGGCTCGGTAACGCCGCTGCGCTTCACCACGGCCAGCACGGCGGTCTCCACGGTGGTGAAGCGGCGCCCGCACTCCGGACAAGACCGGCGGCGACGGATGGCCTGGCCCTCATCGGTCTCCCGGGAGTCGACGACACGCGAATCCGGGTGACGGCAGAAAGGACAGTGCATTGCTGCTCCTTGCCCCCCGTAGCCCACCGCTCGGGACGAGAAAGAGCGTACCTGCGGGTTGACCGGCAGTGCCATCACGGCGAAGGCGGTCACGCGGCGCGCGATCGGACGCCGCGGACACCTGCGTCATCCGATCGGGGCGACGAGGGTCTGGCCCGCGTCGACCATCGCCGACTCGAGGTGGTTGAGATCGCGGATTCGGTCGACGACCTGTCCGATGGGTGCATCCGGGGCGACCCGGCCCGCGAGTTGCTGAAGTGTCTCGCCGGCCTGCACCTGAACCACGGCCAACCGGTCCGGGAGCTGGGCGGGAGCTGCCGACTCATGGCCGCTGAGGTGGGCCAATGACCCGAGCCACAGGGTGATGAGGGCGGCGGCACCGGCCAGTGCGACCGTCACCCCGGTGCTGACCGGGCGCCGGCGGTGCACGGCCTGCGACACCGCGACGCCGCTCCCCCGGTAGTGCAGCGGAGCGACACCGGGTCGCACCGGCCCCGGGCGGTAGGCGACAGAACGCCCACGGCCCCGAACCGGGGTGCGCGACGAGCTGACCGCCATCGCGTACCACTCGGCCAACTCCCGATCGTCCAGAACCGTCATGTCCATCCCTTCCCGCGGTGTTCGCTCTTGTGTTCGAAAGATTACTCGCCCATGTGTTCGAACTAGAACATTTGATCGAGCGTGTCCGACCATAAATCAGGGCACCGACAAGTTCGCGAGGCCCGGAATCCGCGGAGAATCCGCCGCGACACGTCGAACACATGTTTGATAATCGGGGTGAAGCGGGATACATTCGCCCCCATGAGCGAAAGCACGCAGACCAATGTCGGCGGGTCGGGGCTGACCGAACGACAGCGGACCATCCTCGACGTGATCCGTGCCTCGGTGACCACGCGGGGCTATCCCCCGAGCATCCGGGAGATCGGTGACGCGGTCGGTCTCACCTCGACGTCATCAGTCGCCCATCAGCTACGCACCCTGGAGCGCAAGGGCTATCTGCGCCGTGACCCCAACCGGCCGCGCGCGGTCGACGTGCGCGGAGCCGACGACGCCGCGGCAGCGGTGGTGACCGAGGTGGCCGGCTCCGACGCCCTGCCCGAGCCGACGTTCGTCCCCGTGCTGGGACGCATCGCCGCCGGCGGCCCGATCCTGGCCGAGCAGGCCGTCGAGGACGTCTTCCCCCTGCCGCGCGAACTCGTCGGCGAGGGCGCGCTCTTCCTGCTGAAGGTCGTCGGCGAATCGATGGTCGACGCCGCGATCTGCGACGGCGACTGGGTGGTCGTGCGTCAGCAGAACGTCGCCGACAACGGTGACATCGTCGCCGCGATGATCGACGGCGAAGCCACCGTGAAGACCTTCAAACGGACCGCCGGCCAGGTGTGGCTGATGCCTCACAACCCGGCGTTCGATCCGATCCCGGGTAACGACGCCGCGATCCTGGGCAAGGTCGTCACCGTGATCCGCAAGATCTGACGGCCGAGCCGGACAGCCGGGCGGTCCCGCGCGACCGTTACTCCCGGCGATCTTTACTCAGGGGCCTTCACGAATCCGTTGGACTGAGCCAGTTCCTCACTGGCGAACCACACCTCGGGAATGGTGTTCTCATACAGGGCCGAATCCGGGGTGTAATACAGCCCGGAATGGGTGTTTCCCTTGATCACATACCCCTCAGGGGCCTGATACGGGTCAGCCAGCGGGAGATGGATGGCGGGACGCCACGGCTCCTCGGCCGGCTCCTCCGGCGCTTCCTCGACGGTGATTTCCTCGTGGACGTCCTCGACCACCTCGGCGACATATACGTCGTCGTCGACCTCCGGCTCGTCGGCGGCATGACGGCGCCGCGACGGGGTGTACCCGTCGAGATCCAGCCGCCACATCGCCGGCGATACCGCCGCGCTTGCGGAGTGCCGGCCCCCACCCGAGCCGGCTTCGGCCTGCCAGTCGCCGGTGTCGAATCCCGCTGTCGCGCCATGGAAATCATGAACATCGGTCATCTCGACATCGGGAATGCGGGTCGGTGCGGTGTCGATCGCGTCCTCATCGGAGACGAAGGACCTGTCGGCATCCTCGTCGGCCGCGCGCGGCGACCACACGCCGAAGTCGCCGGACGTGCCGGGTTCGTATCGCGGCTCGTCGTGGCGGATCCGCGTGCCGGGCCAGAAGTCGTCGTCGGCCTCGAGATCGCGCTCCCGACCGACCGGCTCGCGGCGGGTTCCGCCGCGGCGCTGGGCGGCCACGGCCAAAAGACCCACCAACGCCAGCAGCGGCAGGATGATCGCCAGCCACCACCAACGGAAGCCGCCGCCCTTGTCCGACCCGCCCGAGCTCGGAGCGGCCGGTGTCTGGGCCACGGCGTCGGGCATCTCCAGACCCGACAGCGAGGCCGCCAGGTCCGCCGGCTTGGAGCTGAACTCCTTGGTGGCGTTGTTCCAGGACAGCTCGCCGCCGCTGAACGTCTGGGTGACGGTGTCCCCCTTGACGGTCTGCTCGGCGGTGGGCACACCGAGTGATCCCGTCGCGCCGCCGAGCTTGGCCCAGGCGGCGTTGATGGGTCCTCGCACCACGACGGCGCCGGTGTCGGGAGTCCAGAAGATCACCGGCTTGTCGGTGGCGCTGAAGGAACTCATACGGCTGTTGGGCACACCGCCGTCGACCTCGGTGCCGACCGGGAACCCCAGATCCCCCGTCGGGCCGCCCACGGACTCGTATTTGGACAGGATCGCACCGGTCACCGCGTGGGCACCGGTCTGCGGCGAATAGAAGATCTTGCCGCCCGCGTAGCCCTGAGCCGCGCCATCGGCGCCGACAGGGGTCTGCTCACCCTGGCGGGCGCCGAGCGGGCCGCCCAACCCGCCGGTGGTCCGCCATGCCAGGTTGATCATCGTGATGGGGTCCGTCGGGACCTCGAGTCCGGCGAGCTTGTCGGCCAGCCCGGCCGGATCGGTGGTGAAGGTGTTGGACACGCGGTTCCACGACACCGAGCCGCCGGTGAACTTCTGACTCACCACGTCGCCGTCGTAGCGTTCATCCTCGGTCGGAACGCCCAGCGGCCCAGCCGAACCGCCGAGCTTGTCCCAGGCGGCGTTGATCGCTCCGCGCACCGCCCAGGCCCCGGTGTCGGGAGTCCAGAAGATGGCGGGCTTGTCGCTGGCGTTGAAGGTGATTCCGCGGCTCTTGGGGCCGATCCTGCCGGCGCTCTCGTCGCTGTTGGGGAAGCCCAGGTCACTATCGGCTGCTCCCCCGAGCGACTCGTACTTGTCCAGGACGGGGCCGTAGATCAGGTGCGCGCCGGCGGTCGGGGTGAAGAAGATCTTGCCGTCGCTGAACTTCTGCCCGTAGCCTCCGCCGACCTCGAAGACGTCGCCGTCCTTGTTGCCCACCGGGGAATCCGACCCCCCGGCGGCCTGCCAGGCCTGGTTGATGGCATCGGCCGCGTCGCTCTCCGGGCTGGCGACGGCGGTGGGCACGACCAGCGCCGTTGCCGCGGCAGTGGCCGCGATGCCGAGAGCAAACCGCCTTATATTCCGACTCAGACGATTACCCGCTCGCGCCATGCGTCGCCCTTCCACGTTCAGACCCCGCGCCTATTTCGCTCGTGATACTGGGCCTAAAGTCCCACATATCGGGCAAAGTTTGACACGACACGCGGGCATTTGCGGAATCCGGTTTTCAAATCGAGATTGAATCCGGACGCGAATGAAATCGCGAGCCGGGATTATTCTCCGGCTCAGACGCCCAGACTACGACCGATGATTTCCTTCATGATTTCGGTCGTGCCGCCGTAAATCGTCTGCACGCGCGCATCGAGGAAGGCCCGCGCGACGTTGTATTCGCGCATGTAGCCGTATCCGCCGTGCAATTGCACGCAGCGGTCGATCAGCCGGACCTGAGCCTCGGTGGTCCACCACTTGGCCATGGCCGCCTGGTCTGCGGTGAGCTTCTCATCCAGATGCAACCGGATGAATTCGTCGGTCATGATGCGCACCGCGGTCGCTTCAGTGGCCAATTCGGCCAGCAGGAAACGGCTGTTCTGGAACGACCCGATCGGTTTGCCGAAGGCCTTGCGCTCCTTGACGTATTGCAGGGTTTCCTCCAGGACCGCCTCCATGGCGGCGGCCGCCATGATGGCGATGGAGAGCCGCTCCTGGGGCAGGTTCTGCATCAGGTAGATAAAGCCCATGCCCTCCTCGCCGATGAGGTTCTCCACCGGCACCTTCACATCGGTGAAGGACAGTTCGGCGGTGTCCTGGGCGTCCAGGCCGACCTTGTCGAGGTGGCGTCCACGTTCGAAGCCGGGCATGCCCCGTTCGACGCCGAGCAGTGAGAAGCCCTGCGCACCCTTCTCCGGATTGGTCTGGGCCACCACGATCACCAGGTCGGCATTGATGCCGTTGGTGATGAAGGTCTTCGATCCGTTGAGGATGTAGTGGTCGCCTTCGCGGACCGCGCGGGTCTTGATGCCCTGCAGGTCGCTGCCGGTGCCGGGCTCGGTCATGGCGATGGCCGTGATCATCTCGCCGGTGCAGAACTGCGGCAACCAGCGCTGCTTCTGCTCCTCGTTGGTCTGGTGCAGCAGATACGGGGCGACGACGTCGTTGTGCAGCGAGAAGCCCAGGCCGCTGTAGCGCCCGGCGACGGTCTCCTCGACGACGATCGTGTTGTACCGGAAGTCCGGGTTGCCGCCGCCGCCGTACTCCTCGGGCACTGCCATGCCGAGGTAGCCCTGCTTGCCGGCCTCCAGCCAGACGCCGCGGTCGACGATCTTGTCCTTCTCCCACTGGTCGTGGTACGGCGCCACGTGCTTGTCGAGGAAGGCCCGGTAGGACTGACGGAACAGCTCGTGTTCCGGCTCGAACAGGGTGCGGGTGTACTTGACGGCATTGCCCATGGCGGTGACCTCCGGCGGATGGCGAATGGGGGTGGGGATCCGTCACCGAGGATAACCAACCGGATGGTTGGTTGCCTAACCGCTCCCCGGTCTACGGGGTGGCGTACTGCCGGATCGCCGCGGCGAGCGCGGCGGGCACCCGCGCCTTGACCCGGGTGCCGTCCTCGGTGTGCTCGGTGGCGTCGACGCGGCCCTCGTCGTGCAACCGGGCGACCAGATCGCCGCGGGTGTAGGGAACGGTGACGTCGACGACGACCTCACGCGGTTCGACCAGCTCTCCCAGCCGGGCGCGCAGACGGTCCAGCCCCTCACCGGTGTGCGCGGAGACGAACACCGCCCCGGGCAGCGCACGGCGCAACTGGGCGAGCATCAACTCCGTGGCCGCGTCAATCTTGTTGACCACCAACAACTCCGGGGCCGGGGGGGCATGGTGGTCGGCCTGCACCTCACCGATCACCTGTCGCACCGCCTCGATCTGGGCCAGCGGGTTGACATCGGAGCCGTCGACGACGTGGACCAACAGATCGGCGTCGACGACCTCCTCGAGCGTGGACCGGAACGCCTCCACCAACTGGGTGGGCAGGTGGCGGACGAACCCGACGGTGTCGGTCAGCACGAACGGCCGCCCGTCGTCGAATTCGCCACGGCGGGTGGTGGGCTCCAGCGTCGCGAACAGCGCGTTCTGCACCAGCACGCCTGCCCCGGTCAGCGCGTTGAGCAGGCTCGACTTGCCGGCGTTCGTGTAACCGACGATCGCGATCGACGGCACCTCACTGCCGCGGCGCTGGCTGCGCTGGGTGTCGCGGATCTGCTTCATGTCCTTGATCTCGCGTCGCAGCCGTGACATCCGTTCCCGGATCCGCCGCCGGTCGGTCTCGATCTTGGTCTCGCCCGGCCCGCGGGTGCCCACCCCTCCACCGGCTCCGCCGGCCCGCCCGCCGGCCTGCCGGGACATGGACTCACCCCAGCCGCGCAGTCTTGGCAGCATGTATTCCATCTGGGCGAGCGAGACCTGAGCCTTGCCCTCCCGGCTGGTGGCGTGCTGGGCGAAGATGTCGAGGATCAGCGCAGTGCGGTCGATGACCTTCACCTTGACGATCCTCTCCAGAGCGGTCAGCTGCGCGGGGCTGAGTTCGCCGTCGCAGATCACCGTGTCAGCGCCGGTGGCCACCACCACCTGACGCAGTTCGGCGGCCTTTCCGGAGCCGATGTAGGTGGCCGGGTCGGGCTTGTCGCGGCGTTGGATCATGCCCTCGAGGACCTCCGAGCCGGCGGTTTCGGCCAGGGCGGCCAGTTCGGCCAGGCTGGCGTCGGCATCGGCGGCGGTTCCCTCCGTCCAGACACCCACCAGCACAACGCGTTCCAGCCGCAACTGGCGGTACTCGACTTCGGAGACGTCGGCGAGTTCGGTCGACAGACCGGCTACGCGGCGCAGGGCCGCGCGGTCTTCGAGTGCCAGTTCGCCGAGGCTGGGCTCGGCGCCGGGAGGAGTCAGGTCAGAGTCGGTCATAGCGGAGCTTCGATCGTGTCACGCCGGTACAACGTCGCGCACCCCAATTAACGTCCCGCCCACCGCGCTCAGCGACGGCCGGACCATTCCGCCCACCAGCGTTCGGCGAGGTCACCGCGGGCGACCAGGATCGACGGTCCGCGCAGGAAGCTGGTGGTGTCGCTGATCTCGACCTGAACCTCCCCGCCCGGAACCCGCACGCACAGTGATCCGGTGGACGCGTCCTGATCGGCCAGGGCGGCGACGGTGGCGGCCACCGTCCCGGTGCCGCAGGACCGGGTTTCTCCCACACCCCGCTCGTGTACCCGCATCGACAGCGATCCACCGGCGGCGGGGGTCAGCACCTCGACGTTGACCCCGTCGGGGAACTGGTCGGTGTCGAACTCCACCGGTGCGCCCACGTCCAGCGCGGCCAGACCGTCTGCGGTCAGGTCGGGCACCACGCAGGCCAGATGCGGGTTGCCGACGTCCACTCCCAGACCGGTGAGCCGGCGGCCGCCGACGGTGGCGGCGCCGGGGCCGAGCAGGTTGACCTTGCCCATCTCCACGGTCACATCGGCGCGGTAGTCGTCGGCGTCGTGGACGATGACCGGCCTCGGTCCGGCCAGCGTTGCGACCACGAACTCGTCACGGCCCTCCAGACCGATTGCGCGCAGGTAGTGCGCGAAGACCCGCACACCGTTGCCGCACATCTCGGCCACCGAACCGTCGGCGTTGCGATAGTCCATGTACCAGTCGCCGGCGGCCACCCCCTCGGGCAGGCGGCTGAGAACACCCGCGTCCACGGCGGTTCCGGCGGGCAGGACGCGCAATACGCCATCGGCGCCCAGACCTCGCCGCCGGTCGCACAGCGCGCTGACCAACGGCGCCGACAGGTCCAGTCGCGCGTCGGTGTCCGGAAGCAGCACGAAGTCGTTCTCGGTGCCGTGCCCCTTGGCGAAAATCATCGGCGCCTCATGTGGTGAAGGATACGTCGCGCCAGTGCGCGATGACCTGGCCGGCGAGGCCGTCACCCGCGCCGTCGAGCCAGCGGATGCGGTGGTCGCGGCGGAACCACGACCGCTGTCGGCGCACGTAGCGCCGGGTCCCGATGAACGTCAGCTCCCGCGCCCGGTCGAGGTCGGCGTCACTCCCCCCCACGTCGAGTGCCTCGAGCACCTGCGCGTAACCCAGTGCGCGAGAAGCGGTGACACCGTCCCGCAGTCCGCGGTCAAGCAGATGGCGGACCTCGTCGACCAGGCCGGAGTCGAACATGGTGTCGGTTCGCACGGCCAGACGTTGATCGAGAACCGTTGTTTCCCAATCCAATCCGACGATCGCGGTGTTCCAGCGCGGCTCTCCGATACTCGGCGCCGACGCCGCGAACGGCAGGCCGGTCAATTCGATGACTTCCAGGGCCCGCACCAGGCGACGGCCGTCGGTGGGCAGGATCGCCGCGGCGGCGGCAGGGTCCCGGCGGCCCAGTTCGGCGTGCAGCGACGTCGTGCCCACCTCCGCCAGGCGGCTTTCCCAGCGGGCGCGGACCGCCGGATCGGTGGCCGGAAACGCCCAATCGTCGAGCAGCGACTGGATGTACAGCATCGAGCCGCCGACGATGATCGGCAGCGCACCGCGCCCGGCGACGGCCTCCACATCGGCGACCGCCCCCTGCTGGTAGCGGGCGACGGTTGCCGTAGCGGTGACGTCGAGGACGTCGAGTTGGTGATGCGGGACGCCGCGACGTTGTGCCAGAGGCAGTTTCGCGGTCCCGATGTCCATTCCGCGGTACTGCTGCATGGCGTCGGCATTGACCACCTCGGCGGAGATCTCGTCGCCGAGTTTCTCGGCGACCGCCAACGCGAGTTCGGACTTCCCGGTCCCGGTGGGACCGATGATCGCGATCGGCCGGATCACGGATCCGACCTCACCGGGGTGGTCCGGGGTTCCAGGTGCCGACGAAGTATCCGACGCCGTAGGGCGCGCCGACGGCCAGCGCCAGGGCCCCGTCCGGGTGCGGCGCCAGACCCGCCAGCACCTGGTAGGCCACCCTGCCCACGGGGCCGTCCGGCAATCGGGTCAGCGCGGCCGCGTCGCCGGTGGCGAGCGCGTGGTCGAGGGCGGCCTGAACCGCCTCGGACTGCGGATCATGACCCCCGGGCGCCGACGCTGTCAGGGTGTTCGCCCCGTCGGCGACGATCAGCACGCCGACCGCTTCGGCGGCCGCGTCGATCACCGCACGCAGGTCCCGGCCGTGTGCCACCGCGGCGTCGACGCCGAGGTCGGAGGGGTACACCCGTACCTCGACGGCCGCGCGCGGGTTGGCCTGTCCGCGCAGCCAACCGGCCATCAACGCACACAGCGGCAGGGCGGTGACCGCACCGTTTGGCTCGGCGGAGAGAGTCACCGGGACCTCGACGCCGTAGCCGCCGAAGGTACCGACGGCGTCCGCCCCGATCACCTGCTCGGAAGAACCCACGCCGACGGCCACCCAGCGGTCCGGCAGCGTAGCCGCGGCCCTGCGCGCGGCGGCGACGTATTCGGCCACTTCGGCGGCCGCGCCGCCGGCAAGTTCGGGAACCATTACCGGAGCCGAGGGAGTCACTGCGATGGCCGCCAACACGGCCCCCACGCTAGCCGCCGGATGAGACCGGCTGCGTGTCACCGGCCGGGGAACCGGCACCGGCCTCGCTGCGGGCCAGCGCCACGGTGGCGACCACCATGGACGTCACCGCCAGGATCAGCAGGACCCAGCCGTCCCGTCCCGGACGGAGGGCCTCGCCGAGCACCAGGATGCCCAGCGCCGAACCGACGACCGGCTCGACGACCGTCATCGTCGGCAGCGACGCGGTGAGCGATCCGGCCCGGAACGACGACTGTTGCCACGCGGTGGCCGCAACGGCCACCGCCGCCCACACGTACAGCTCGGGCGAGGCCAGCAGCGCCCCCAGCCCGTGGCCGAGACGCTCGACCACCCCCTTCGTGAGGACCGCGAACAATCCCCACAACGACCCTGAGACGACGCCCAGCAGCACCGCGGCCGCCGGACGGCCCGCCAGGGCGCGGGCTCCCAGCACGCAGAGGATCAGTGCCGGGCCGAGGATGACGCTGACGATGGTCCAGACCTCCAGCGCGGCGCGGGAGTGCCCCGCAGCCGGGTTGCCCACCGTCACGATGATCGCCACCGCCGTTGCCAGCAGCGCTGCCCACGCCCACTGCGCCCGGCTCACGGGTCGTCCGGTGACGCGGGCGTTGATCGGAAGGGCGAAGAGCAGTGTGGTGACCAGGAGCGCCTGCACCATGAGCACCGAGCCCAGACCGAGGGCCGCGGCCTGCAGGCCGAAGCCCAGGGCGGAAACCAGGCTCCCCACCCACCAATCGCGGTCCCTGAGCAACCGGAGGAACAGATCCAGGTGGCCGACCGGTTCGTCGGTCACGTCGTGGGCGGATCGCTGATGGATCACTTCCCCGATGGCGATGAAGAATGCGGCACCCAACGCCAGCAGGGCGGCGATGTCGGCCTTGGCCACCGAACAACTCCTCTCGGGTCTCTGTCATGGCCCACCTTGCCCGCCGTCCGGGGCGGGCGGCAAGCGCGCAGGCCATCCCGGACGCATCGGATCCGGCGAACTGGTTCAATACCTCAGGTGGCCGCCCCTATGGGGGTGGCACGCGAACGCAACGGCGCCGCTTTGCGCGGCAGACACGCGGGAACACCGCGCCGAGGGTAGGTGAGGTCCATGACGAGCGACGAAACCCAGACCGCCGGGGAACCGCAGACCGAACAGGCCGCCCCTGCACCGATCGGCGCGTCGCCGCGGCCCGGCCCCCGACCGGGACCGCCGCGCCCGGTTCCCCGTCCGCCCACTGCCCCGCATGCGCCGGTCGTCCCCGCCAATGACCCTCACCGGTTCGGCCGTGTGGCCGAGGACGGAACGGTCTATCTGGTGACCCCGGCCGGTGAGCGTGTCATCGGCTCATGGCAGGCCGGTGAGCCCGAGGCCGCTTTCGAGCATTTCGGCCGCCGGTTCGATGACCTCGCCACGGAGGTCACCCTGATGGAGACCCGACTTGCTTCCGGGACCGGCGATGCCCGCAAGATCAAGTCGGTGGCCACCGGGTTGGCCGAATCGCTCTCCACCGCAGCCGTTCTCGGTGATGTCGACGCACTGGCGGCCCGCCTGGCCGCGATCGCCGAACACGCCGGGAAGACGGTTGCGGCCGACCGCGCCCGCCGGGAGGAGCAGCGTGCCGCGCTGACGGCCCGCAAGGAGGCACTGGCCGTCGAGGCAGAGGAGCTCGCCGCCAACGCCACCCAGTGGAAGGTGGCCGGCGACAGGATGCGAGCCATCCTTGATGAGTGGCGCACCATCACCGGGCTGGACCGCAAGACCGACGACGCGCTGTGGAAGCGGTATTCCGCGGCGCGTGACGCGTTCAACCGCCGGCGCGGTGCGCATTTCGCCGAGCTCGATCGCGAACGTGCCGGGGTCCGGGAGGCCAAGGAGCGGCTCTGTGTGCGCGCCGAGGCGCTGGCGGACTCCACCGACTGGGTCGCCACCGCCAACGCGTTCCGGGACCTGCTGGCCGATTGGAAGGCGGCCGGACGGGCCGCCAAGGACACCGACGACACGTTGTGGCACCGGTTCAAGGCCGCCCAGGACCGGTTCTTCGCCGCCCGCAATGCGGTGAACGCCGAGCGCGACGCGGAGTTCCACGCCAACGGCGAGGCCAAGGAGAAGTTGCTGGCCGAGGCCGAGAAGATCGACGTCTCCAACCTCAAAGCGGCCCAGGCTGCGCTGCGCGCCATCACCGACAAGTGGGACGCGATCGGCAAGGCCCCCCGGGACACCTCGGCGGAACTGGAGCGCCGGCTGCGGGCGGTCGAGAAGAAGATCCGCGATGCCGCCGACGCGGGCCGGATAGACCCCGAGGCGCGGGCCCGTGCGGAGCAGTTCCGTTCGCGTGCCGAGCAATTCGAGCGCCAGGCGGAGAGGGCCGCGGCCGCGGGGCGGGACAAGGAGGCCGACGAGGCGCGGGCCAGCGCGGCGCAGTGGCACGAGTGGGCGGCCGCGGCGGCACAGGCCGTCGCGAAAAGGCGGTAGCGGCGGCACAGGCCGTCGCGAAAAGGCGGTAGCGGCGGCACCGGCCGTCGCGAGAAAGCGCTAAAGCTCCTCGGGGCGCTTGGGATCGGCGGGCCCGTCGAGCCCGTCGAGCAGCGACCGGCTCTCCCGTTGGAGGGCTTCCTGGCGACGCTGGGACTCAGCCGCCAGCTGCAGCGCGGTGCGGGTCCACACCACGCGGGCCCAGTGAAACGTCAGCAGTATCACGATGATCCAGCCCATGATCAGGCCGATGCCCGGACCCGGATGTCCTCCGGTAGCGGTCTGCCGCGACCAGACCGCGAGCATGCCGATCGCACTGGCCACCGCGCTGCCCGCCAGTGCGATCCAGGCGATGGTCCACCGCCGCGTCAGCAGCGCCAGCATCGAGAACCCGACACCGAAAACCAGTGCCAGCCAACAGAACACCCGGTGCGGCAGAGCCACCCCGGCCGCGATCGCCTTGTCGTCGCCCATCAGGACGTCGACACCGCGGGCGGCACCGGCATGCGGCAGGATGAACGACACCACCAGGAGGAAGACCAGGATGGCGACGACCAGAGCCCTGGCCCCCGGTTCGATCTCCCCGGCGACGCGACGTTCGGCGGCTTCCAGGTCGGCCCGATAGGCGTCGAAGTCGTCGGTGTTCATCGGGCACATCCTGTCGTGGTGTTCTTGGGTTGCGACGGTGGAATACCCACCTGCGGAAGGCCCAGACCAACGGTACGCGGACGACGGCCCGCGGCATGGGCGTCACCTGCCCGGGTTCGCCGGTAGGAAAGCAACGGCGCATCGGCGATGAGATGATGCGGCGCCGCCCCGGTGATCGTCGTGCGCAGCACGTCGCCGGGGCGAACTTCGGAGTCTCCCGGGGTGAAGTGCACCAGGCGGCCGTCACGGGCACGTCCGGTCATCCGGGCGGTCGCGGCGTCCTTGCGCCCCTCACCGGTGGCCACCAGCACCTCCACCTCGGTGCCGACCAGGATCCCGTTCTCCTCGAACGAGATGCTTTCCTGCAGGTCGATCAGTCGTTGATATCGCTCCTGGACAACATCTTTCGGGAGCTGGCCGTCGAGGTCGGCCGCCGGGGTCCCCGGCCGGCGGGAGTACTGGAAGGTGAAGGCCGCCGAGAAGCGCGCCTGGCGCACCACGTCGAGGGTGGCTGCGAAGTCCTCTTCGGTCTCGCCCGGGAAGCCCACGATGATGTCGGTGGTGATGGCGGCGTGCGGCATGGCCGCCCGCACCCGGTTCAGGATGCCGAGGTACTTGTCAGCCCGGTAGGAGCGGCGCATCGCTCGCAGGATGCGGTCGGAACCGGACTGCAGGGGCATATGCAGGTTCGGGCAGACGTTGGGCGTCTGGGCCATCGCCTCGATGACGTCGTCGGTGAACTCGGCCGGGTGCGGGGAGGTGAATCGGACCCGTTCCAGTCCGTCGATACCGCCGCACTCCCGCAGCAGGGACGCGAAAGCCCCCCGGTCGCGGGGGATGTCGCGGTCGGCGAACGACACCCCGTAGGCGTTCACGTTCTGGCCGAGCAGGGTGACCTCGAGCACGCCCTGATCCACCAAGGAGCGCACCTCGGCCAGGATGTCGGTAGGGCTGCGGTCCACTTCCCGGCCGCGCAGCGACGGCACGATGCAGAACGTGCAGGTGTTGTTGCAGCCGACGGAAATGGAAACCCATGCGGCGTACGCGGATTCACGGGCGGCGGGCAGCGCCGACGGGAACTCCCGAAGCGACTCGGCGATCTCGACCTCGGCCTTCCGGTTGTGCCGTGCGCGCTCGAGCAGCACCGGAAGCGAACCGATGTTGTGGGTGCCGAACACCACGTCGACCCAAGGGGCCTTGGCCAGGAGACTCTCGCGGTCCTTCTGCGCCAGACAGCCGCCGACGGCGATCTGCATGTCGGGGTCGGCCTGCCTGCGGGGGGCCAGATGGCTGATGTTGCCGTAGAGCTTGTTGTCGGCGTTCTCCCGCACGGCGCACGTGTTGAACACCACCACGTCGGCGTCGGTCCCGTCGGGCGCCCGCCGGTAGCCGGCGGCTTCTAGCAGGCCCGCGAGCCGTTCGGAATCGTGGACGTTCATCTGACAGCCGTAGGTGCGAACCTGGTAGGTCCGCCCTTGATCAAGCGTCGATGTCACCATCTCATGGTACGGAGGGCCGCAAAACCGGATAATGTCCGTTCATGGCTCAGGGCGGGGCGGTTCCCATGATCTCGATCAACGGGGTCAACAAGCACTTCGGCACCCTCCACGTGCTCAAGGACATCAACCTCGACGTGGACCGCGGCCAGGTGGTCGTGGTGCTCGGCCCGTCGGGATCGGGCAAGTCGACGCTGTGCCGCACCATCAACCGACTGGAGACCATCGACTCGGGGACCATCGCGATCGACGGTGAGGTGCTGCCGTCGGAGGGCCGCAAGCTGGCGCAGCTGCGATCCGACGTCGGCATGGTGTTCCAGTCGTTCAACCTCTTCGCCCACAAGACGATCCTCGAGAACGTGATGCTGGCGCCGGTCAAGGTGCGCAAAATCGCTCCCCAGCAGGCCCGTGAACGGGCGATGTCGCTGCTGGAGCGGGTCGGTGTGGCCACCCAGGCCGAGAAGTATCCGGCGCAGCTGTCCGGCGGGCAGCAGCAGCGGGTGGCCATCGCCCGGTCGCTGGCCATGCAGCCGAAGGTGATGCTGTTCGACGAGCCCACCAGTGCGCTGGACCCGGAGATGGTCAACGAGGTGCTCGCCGTGATGACATCGCTGGCCGGCGAGGGCATGACGATGGTGGTGGTGACCCACGAGATGGGCTTCGCCCGCCGAGCCGCGAACCGGGTGGTGTTCATGGCCGACGGCTCAGTGGTCGAGGACGCCGCCCCGGACGACTTCTTCTCCAGCCCGAAATCGTCGCGTGCCCGGGACTTCCTCGGCAAGATCCTGAGCCACTGATTCGTATGGCCGGATTCCTCCTCGGGACTGACGTCCCGCATCGTCATCCGACGAAGCGGATGGCCTACCTCCGGCGCCTGTTCGCGATCGTCCTATTGGCGGCCGCGTCGATCGCCGCCCTGGCCGGCTGCGGCGGCTCGGACCACAGAATCACCATCGGCACGAAGTTCGACCAGCCCGGCCTGGCGGTGAAGAAGCCGGACGGGTCGATGGCCGGATTCGACGTCGACGTCGCCACCTACGTCGCTGGCAAGCTGGGTTACCGGCCCGATGAGATCGAGTGGAAGGAAGCCCCGTCCGGCCAGCGCGAGACGCTGATCCAGAACGGACAGGTGGACTACATCGTCGCGACCTACTCGATCACCGACCCCCGCAAGAAGAAGGTCGCCTTCGCCGGTCCCTATCTGGACACCGGCCAGAGCCTGCTGGTGCGGGCGGACAACACCGACATCACCGGGCCCGAATCGCTGGCCAACGGCAAGAAGCTGTGTTCGGTGTCGGGATCGACTCCGGCACAACGGATCAAGGACAAATATCCCGGCGTGCAGCTGCAGCAGTACGACACCTATTCGGCCTGCGTCGAGGCCCTGCGCAACGGTGCCATCGACGCCGTCAGCACCGACGAGGTGATCCTGGCCGGTTTCGCCGCCCAGTCCCCCGGCGCTTTCAAGATCATCGGCAAGCCGTTCTCCGTCGAGCACTACGGCATCGGCCTGCGCCGCGAGAACCTCGAACTGCGCACCAAGATCAACGAGGCCATCGTCGAGATGCAGCGCGACGGCAGCTGGAAAGCGGCCTTCGACCGCAATCTCGGACCGGCCGGCATCACCGCTCCGCCTCCCCCGCCGCTGGACACCGACACCACGGGCGCCGCGGCGGAGAACATCGACATCCTCGGCAAGTACGGCGGCCTGATCGTCAAGGCGTTCTGGACCACGATCAAGCTCACGGCGCTATCGGCGATCGGGGCGCTGATCCTCGGGACTGCGCTGGCCGCGATGCGGCTCGCGCCGGTGCCGATGCTCAACTGGCTGGGGGCTGCCTACGTCAACATCGTCCGGAACACGCCGCTGACACTGATCATCCTGTTCTGTTCGTTCGGCCTGGCGCAGACGCTCGGCATCACACTGGCCGACCCGAAGTCGCCGACGTCGATCGCGGACAGCAATTTCCGGCTGGCGGTCCTGGGCTTGTCGGTCTACACCGCCGCCTTCGTCTGCGAGACGGTGCGCGCCGGCGTCAACACCGTGCCGATGGGCCAAGCCGAGGCGGCCCGTTCGCTGGGCTTGAGCTTCGGCCAGAACCTGCGAATGATCCTGCTGCCGCAGGCCTTTCGTGCGGTGGTGATCCCGCTGGGTTCGGTGCTGATCGCGCTGACCAAGAACACGACCATCGCCTCGGCGATCGGCGTGGCGGAGGCGGCGCTGCTGATGAAGGAGATGATCGAGAACACCGCGGCGCTGCTGATCGTCGGCGGGATCTTCGCCCTCGGGTTCATGTTGCTGACATTGCCGCTGGGCCTGTTGTTCGGGTGGCTGGGCAAGCGATGGGCGGTGGTCAGGTGATTAGCGCTTGCGCGAAGAACGGATTGTCATGAGCGGATCGGTCCTCT
>WBZO01000461.1_pt1 | contig 87052 bp, 76 predicted proteins | sample 5204261 | NCBI WGS metagenome assembly WBZO01 (sample SAMN12412400, study PRJNA552823) | activated sludge metagenome | isolation source: activated sludge from anammox sidestream of wastewater treatment plant... | place: USA: North Carolina | collected 2017-09 | reverse complement strand
GGCGGCGTGCTGCCGGGGGTCACGATGACCCTGCGCAACGAGGCGTCTGGCGTGACGCGTACGGCCGTGACCGATGGCGAGGGACGCTACCGCTTTCCCGCGCTCGGACCGGGGCGCTACACGCTGACGAGCGAACTGTCCGGCTTCACGCGCCAGGAGGTCCACGGCATCGAAATGTCGATCGGGCTCGGCCTGGTGCGTGACTTCACGCTGACCGTGCAGTCGCTGGAGGAGTCGGTCACCGTGACCGGCGAGGCGCCCGTGGTCGACACCACCAAGTCGGAGGTGGCCGGCGTCGTGACGCAGCAGCAGATCGAGGTGCTGCCGATCAACTCGCGTCAGTACCTCTCGCTGGCTCTGCTGATGCCGGGCACCGGGGTCGACGCGACGCGCGCCTTCTTTCCCACGGTCAACGTGGGCGGGTCGATGACCTTCAACAGCACCGGCAACATCGTCGACGGGGTGATCAACAACTGGGCCGAGGATGGCGAGCCGCGCCAGAACCTGCCGGAGAGCGCCGTCGAGGAGTTCAAGGTCAGCAACGTCCAGTACAAGGCCGAGTTCGGACTGGCGACCGGCGGCATCGTTCAGGTGGTCACCAAGTCGGGCAGCAACGCCCTTCACGGCGACGTGTTCGAGTACTTCCGTGACAAGTCACTCAACGCGCTGGGCGTCTTCGAGAAGGAGAAGCCGGACTACCGGCGCAATCAGTATGGCGGAAGCCTCGGCGGGCCCATCGTGAAGGATCGCATGCACTACTTCGGTGCCATCGAGCGTACCCAGATCGATGAGTTCTACACCGTGCGTACCGGGCTGCCGCAGTTCTACTCCTCGGTCGAGGGCACATTTCCCCGTCCCTTCACGAGGACGCTCGCGACGGGGCGGCTCGACTGGCAGGTGAACAACGCGCAGGCGCTCTTCGTCCGCTACGCGCACGAGAACGAGGCCTCGCGGTGCCAGGGCTGCGGCGGGACGACGGCCTCGGCCGCCGGCTTCGATCAGGACACCCCGCGGCGTTCGGTCGTCGCGGGGCACACGTGGGTGATCGGCACGCGCGCCCTCAACGACTTCAGGTTCCAGTACGCGCGAGCCGCGTACTACATCTCACCGGCCGGTACCAAGCTGTGGAAGGATACCGGCGACTACTCGGCCGCCCGAACCGATCGGCTCACCAGGGCCTACAACTTCCCGTCGCTCAGCTACGGCAGCAGCAACGATCAGATCGGACCGGAGGCGCGCTGGCAGTTCAAGGACACCTACGCGATCACCGTCGCCCGGCACGATGTGAAGTTCGGGGCCGACATCAGCTACATGCCGTACGAGTACGAGACAACGGGCAACCCCCTGGGCACGTACTCGTTCACACAGGATCAGTATTTCAACCCGTCGGATCCCGCCTCCATCGCCGCGTTGCGCGGGGCCGCGACGTTTTCCGCCAGCCTGCCGCCGACGCTGACCAAGCACCCGACCAAGTACTACGTCGGGTTCGTGCAGGACGACTGGAAGGTACGTTCGAACCTGACGCTGAACCTGGGACTGCGGTACGAACGCCTCTACGGCGCCGCGAACGAAGACCTCGATCCGTCGATCTTTCCGCTCGTGATTCCGTATATCGATGTCGGCAAGCGGGGCGACACCGACAACTTCGGCCCGCGCGCCGGGCTGGCGTGGGACGTCTTCTCCAACGGCCGCACCGTGGCGCGCGCCGGCTATGGCATCTACTACGGGCACGTCCGCATCCTCGGCAACCTGAGCGAATTCCGGAACTATCAGCAGTACAGCATCAACATCTCGAATCCGCCCTATCCCGATCCCTACGGGGGCAGGCTCCCCGCCGAGTTCATCGTCTCGGGGCCGGCCAACATCACGGTGGTGGCCAACGATTACCAGCAACCCCGGGCCAACCAGTTCAACGCCGGCTTCTCGCAGCAACTGTTCGGCGACTTCGCGGTGCACGTCGACGGCGTGATCACGAACACCGACGAGGACCGCAAGACGCAGGACATCAACCCGCGGGATCCGGTCACACGGCTGCGTCCGAATCCCGTCTTCGGACGGGTGGACCAGAACCAGTCCACCGCCTTCCTGCGATACCGAGCGCTCTACACGAAGCTCGAGAAGCGCTTCAGCCATCGCACGCAGTTCCTGGTGAGCTACACCTACACGCGCAGCCGTGACAACAACCCGGGTTCGCGGTACCTCGATCCGTTCGATCCGTCGCTCGACAACGGCCCCTCGAACGGCGAGCGGCGGCAGGCGCTGGTCGCCAGCGGATCGGTGCTGCTGCCCGGATCGGTCACGCTCGGCGTCGTCTGGCAGGTGCGGTCGCAGTTGCCGTGGTCGCCGACGGCCGGCCGCGACCTGAACGGCGATGGCTTCAACAGCGACCTGGCGCCCGGCACCACGCGGAACTCGGGCAGCCGGTCGCTCAACCTCGCGGCCATCAACGCATGGCGTGCCGCCAACGGCCAGCAGCCGATCGATGCAGCGCAGATCGACAGCTCGCGCATCAACATGACCGACATGCGGGTGAGCAAGGCCATTCGTTTCGGCCGTGGAGTGCGCGTGGAACTGCTGGCGCAGGCCTTCAACGTGTTCAACACCCGCAACCTGCAGGCACAGTACGGCGGCGGCCGCGTGACGAGCGCCCTGGCATCGACATTCGGCCGGCTCAACTCGGCCCGGCCGATGCGTCAGGGCGAGCTGGCCGTGAAGTTCCTCTGGTAGGAGTATCGACGTGCCGACGCCACCCAACGCGCCTCCTGTCCTCGATCGCGGCTGCCAGGCGCGACGCCCGGCACCTAGCCCGGCCCGCCGGCGCGCAACCGCCGTGGCGGGAGCGGCCGCACTCGTCCTGGGTTGCGCACTGCCCGCCCTCGCGCAGGGGCTGCAGACCGCAGACCTCTACAAGCTGCGGTCGGTCGGCGACGTACAGCTTTCGCCCGACGGCCGCCGCCTGGCTTACAACGTCGTCATCAGCGATCGGCCGGGGCGCCCCCATGCCGAGGTCTGGCTGATGGATCTCGCCAGCGGCGACACGCGCCGCCTCGGTTCCGACGACGAGGCGGCCTCCAGCCCGCGATGGTCGCCCGACGGACGCCGGATCGCCTTCTTCGGTCGGGCCAACAAGACATCGGGCCTGCTGGTGGCCGACGCCACCGGCGGCGACGTCACGTTCATCGCCGAGGTCAAGGGGACCAACCACCCGCTGCCCAGCGCCGGCTCGCGGCTGACCTGGTCGCCCGATGGCTCGCAGATAGCCTTCATCTCCGCCACGCCGGGGCCGGAAATCGACGCCAACGGCGACCCGATGGTGATCACACGCTACCTCTACAAGCCGACGGCGTCTGAAGGCCTCACCCGCTTCAACGACAATCGCCGCCTGCACATCTTCGTCGCCGATCTCGCAACCAAGACCGTCCGGCAGCTGACCGACGGCATCTACTACGAGCACTCGATCGACTGGTCGCCGAAGTCCGACGAGATCCTGTTCGTCTCCAATCGGGGGCCCGATCCAGATCGGTTCTTCAACTACGACCTGTTCGTGGTGAAGGCCTCCGACGGCAGCGTCCGGCGGTTGACCGACACGAAGAACGCCGAGTACCGCCCTCGCTGGTCGCCCGACGGCCGGACCATCGCCTACCAGGGAACGACGAGGCCGCTCACCTCCTCGGAGACGACGATGGAGGACACGCACGTGTGGCTGATGAACGCCGACGGCAGTGAGCGCCGGGAGCTGGGAACGCTCGATCAGCGGCAGGGTGCGCCGGAGTGGGCGCCGGACGGGCAGTCGGTCTACGCGACCGTCCAGCAACGGGGCGCCGTGGCGCTGTACCAGTTCCCGCTCGCCGGCGCGCCTCGAGCCGTGGTTGCCGAACGCGGCAGCGTGGGATCGTGGGCGGCCGGTCCCGTGGGGCGCATCGCCTTCGCGTTCACGACCGCGGACTCGCCGGCGGAGTTGTACGCGCGCGGCGACGGCCTGCACGGCGAACCGGCCGGTCCGCTCGGCACGCGGCTCACCACGCTGAACCGGGAGCTGCTCGCGACGCGCCGCCTGGGCGAGGTGGAGGCGTTCACCTTCAGGAGCTTCGACGGTACCGAGATCGAGGCCTTCCTGACCAGGCCATCGGGCGGTCCGGCCGGCAGGCATCCGCTGATCGTGATGATTCACGGCGGCCCGCACGGCCAGCAGGGCCCCGCGTTCAACGCGAAGAGCCAGATCTACGCGGGACGGGGCTGGGCCACGCTGATGGTGAACTACCGCGGCTCAACGGGCTACGGACAGAAGCTCGCCGATGCCATCTTCAGGGATCAGAACGGCGGCGAGGCGAAGGATGTGCTGGCCGGCGTCGATGCCGCGCTCGCCCGGTACCCGTGGCTGGACGCGTCGCGGATGGGCGTCGAGGGCGGCAGCTACGGCGGCCAGTTGACGAACTGGATCGTCACCCGGACCGACCGGTTCCGGGCCGCGATCCCCGCGGCCAGCATCGCCAACCTGGTGAGCTTCAACTACATGTCCTACTACCACGACTACCTCGCCGTGGAGTTCGGAGCCTTTCCGCACCAGGACGGCCTGATGGATCTGCTCTGGGAACGATCCCCCATCCGGTACGTGAACAAGGTACGCACGCCGACCATGTTCATCCACGGCGAGAACGACAACGACGTGCCGATCGCGGAGGCCGAACAGTTCTACATCGCACTGCGTGACGTCGGGGTGGACACGATCATGGTCCGCTACCCGCGCGAGGGCCACGGGGTGCGCGAGACCGCTCACGTCGCCGACTCGATCGACCGCTCGATCGCCTGGTACGAGAGGTATTTCCAGTCCGGCACGCGATGAGGGGACACGGCCGCCGAATCCGCCCGCGGGTGGATTCGCCCGTCCGCTCCTCCAATCGGAGGGATCCCGCCGCAGGCCCATGGGGGCGCCTGCCGGCGTGTCCCTCCCGCGACTGACGCGGGCACGCCGGGCGCGTTACCATAGCAGCGCGATGAAGGGGCGCAACCGGCCGAGGATCGTGACGTGGCTCGCCGTGCTTGCCGCCACCTCGTGCCTGGCCGCGCCAGCGGCCGCACAGGGCCGCGGCCGGAAGCCGTCGCTGTCGCTTCGCGTCACGCCGGCGGTGGCGTTCACGCCGGCGCGGGTCACGGCGACGGCGGAACTCAGGAACGTCGCGCAGGACGACGAGTCGTTCTTCTGCCCTTCGGTCGAATGGGAGTGGGGAGACGGCACGCAGTCGGAGGAGTCGAGCGACTGCGGCCCGTTCGAGGCCGGCGTCTCCCAGGTCCGCACCCGCTACACGAAGCAGAACACCTACCACACGCCAGGCGCCTACCGGGTCACCGTCCGGCTCAAGCGTGGCAAGACGGTGCTGCTCGCCGCGTCGATGTCGATCACCGTTCGCGAGGGCGCCTTCCAGGGGTTGCCGGACGAGTGAGCCGGTGGGAGGCGCGCGGCGAGCCCCCCGGATCCCATCAGAGCTGAATCGGCTGGGCCGGGGCCGGCGGAGGCTGCGATCCGACGGGCCGAGCGGTTTGCGTCGGGCTCCGGCGCAGCCGGGACAGCACGAACGCGCCGGCACCCACGCTCCAGAGCAGGCCCTCGAACACCAGCCCCGCGATGGCCACGGCCAGCACCACGCCACCCGATCCGCTCTTCGACCACCACATCACGCGGCTGCCGATGGTGAGGGCCGCAAACGGCAGTCCGCCCAGGACGAAGGCCACCAGCGGCGAGGCGTCACCGATGCCCACCAGCCGCAACATGCCGCGTCCGATTCCGACCGTGGCCCCGCAGAATCCCACGAGCCACACCCCGCACGCGATGAGCATCACGACCGGGATCAGCGGCAGCCCCACGACGCTCACCGCCAGGGCGAAGCAGGTCGCGAGCACCGCCGGCAACGCAAGCGCCACCAGCGCCAGGCCGATGATCAGCGACTCGATTGGCGATCCGGCGGCGCGATCCGCGACGTGCAGGGCCGTCGGGCGAAACAGGATCAACACACCGAGCCCGACCAGCAGCAGTGACGCCAGGCGGAACACGGTCAGCGCGGCCAGCGCGCCAACCACCCTGGATCGATCGGGCAGCACCCTGACGATCGCGTCTGGGCTGTCGGGTCCGATCCGCACGATCTCCGGGAAGTCGATCGCAACCTGCTCGGCGCGCCCCGACACGCGCGCCGTCGGCGCCGTGACGATGCGCCCGCCGACGGCCACCACCGCGCCCTCGACCAGCGCTCCGTCCTCGACGAACACGTCACCGCCGATCGCCACGGCGCTGCCGGTGACTTCGCCGCGAACCGTCACGCTCCCCAGCACGGCCACGGCATCGTCCACGCGCTCGTCGCGCTCGACAGCCACCGATCCGCCGATCCGTACCCGGCTGCCGTAGTGGCGCCGCACGGAGACCGTGTCCTCGTCGGGCGCGCCGGCGCCCCGCGGCCGCAGGTCGCCGACCGCTCCGCCGATCGCCGCGGGCGGCGTGGCCTGCGGCTGCGCCTGCGCGAGGCCGGTCAGCGCCAGGATGCAGATCACCGTCCCCGCAAGCAGCGCCCCTGGCGTGATCCACCGCGCACGTCGGCTCATGTCCCCGCCTCCTGGGGCACCGCTACGATCTGCAACTCGTGGAAGTTCCCGCCGGCGAACCGGTATGCGCGGAGCTCGCGCGCCCCGGCCTCGGCGATCCGGCCGGCGATCAGGTAGATGAACGTGTCACCGGCGGATTCGGCGAGATCGGTCCGCGACGGGATGGCCGCGCTCGACGGGTGCGAGTGGTAGGCGCCGATGACGTCGAGACGGCGGGCGCGCGCGAAGCGGGCCGCGGCGAGGTAATCACGCGGATCGACGCGATAGCGCGTCGGGCTGGCCAGTTCGTTGCGGGCCGGCCAGGCGGCACGCACGCAATCGCCCTCGCCCAGCAGCAGCCCGCAACACTCGTCGGGCAGCGTGGCCCGCGCGTGATCGAGCACCACGTCGAGCACCGCCGCGCCGACGGCGACGGTCAGCCCCGCCCCGGCCGGCGGCAGCGCCCCTTCGCCGGTTCCGTCGCTCACGCGGCCTCGACCACCATCGCGATCCCCATTCCGCCGCCGATGCACAGCGCGGCGACGCCGCGGCGCTGCCCCTGCGCGCGCAGGCCGTGGACGAGCGTCGTCAGGACGCGCGCGCCGCTGGCGCCGATGGGGTGTCCCAGCGCGATGGCGCCGCCGGTGACGTTCACGCGCGCCGGATCGAGTTGCAGTTCGCGGGCGACGGCGAGCGACTGGACGGCAAACGCCTCGTTGAGTTCGAAGCGATCGATGTCGGCCGCGGTCAGGCCGGCGCGGTCGAGCGCCTTGCGCACCGCGGGCACCGGTCCCATGCCCATCACCATCGGCTCCACGCCGGCCACGGCCCACGAGACGATGCGCGCGATCGGCGCGCGGCCCAGCGCGGCCGCGCGATCGACCGACGCGACCACGAGCGCCGCGGCGCCGTCGTTGATGCCCGACGCGTTGCCCGCCGTGACGCTGCCATCCTTCCGGAACGCCGGCCGGAGGGCCGCGAGCTTCCCGGCCGTCGTTCCCGCGCGCGGGTACTCGTCGACGGCGAAGCGAATCGGGTCGCCCTTCTTCTGCGGGATGGGGACGGGGACGATCTCGGCGGCGAAGGCGCCGGCCTCGATGGCCGCAACGGCGCGGCGCTGGCTCTCCGCGGCGAAGGCGTCCTGATCGGCGCGGCTCACGCCGTAGCGGACCGCGATCTCCTCCGCGGTGACGCCCATGTGGCACGCGCCGATCGCGCAGGTGAGGCCGTCGGCAATCATCGCGTCGGTCACCTCGCCGTGCCCCATGCGCAGTCCCCACCGCGTGCCCTTCAGCAGATACGGCGCGCTGGACATCGATTCGGCGCCACCGGCCACGGCCAGGCCGTAGTCGCCCGCGAGGATGCCCTGCGCCGCCGACACCACGGCCTGCAGCCCCGATCCGCAGACACGGTTGATGGTCATCGCCGGCACCGTGTCGGGCAGGCCTGCCTTAAGAGCGGCCTGCCGGGCCACGTTCATGCCGGCGCCGGCCTGGAGCACGCAACCCATGAGGACATCGCCAACCTCGGCGCCGGGAACTCCGGCGCGGGAGAGCGCCTCGGCGATGACGATTGCCCCCAGGTCGGGCGCGGAGAACTCCTTGAGCGAGCCTCCGAACGCGCCAATGGGCGTCCGGCAGGCGCTGAGCAACACGACGGTGGTAGCCATGAAGGTCCGTCCTGCGGGCAGGGGGTCGCGAACGTACCGCGGCGCTGCCGCGCGATGAGAGGTTGTCCGCCGGGATGGAGGCCGGCGGCCGGTCACGCTCGATTATGCGCGATCCGGATCGAGGCGGTCGCGCCAGCGCTGGCCCTCGGCGAAGAGGGCGTCCACCGCCCCGGCATCGCGCAGGCTCGCGCGCAGGGCGGCCAGTTCGCCGATCAGATCGTCGAGCGCCTCTCCGATGTACTCGGCGTTGGTCGCGCAGACGTCGGCCCACACGCGGCCCGGACTCGACGCCAGGCGTGTGGTGTCGCGCAGGCCGCGGCCGGCCAGCGCCAGCCCTGCCTCGCCCGCCCGCTCCCCCACCACCTTCATCAGCGTCGTGACCACGATCTGCGGCAGGTGGCTCAGGGCCGCCATCAGCCGATCATGTTCGTCGGGGTCCATCAACTGCGGCCGCGCCCCGATCGCCGCGACCCATGCGGTCACGCGCTCCAGCGCGTCGCGGGAGGTGCCGGCCGCCGGGGTGAGCAGCCACGGTCGCCGCTCGAACATCTCGGGGGCGCCGTGCTCGATGCCCGACCGCGCCGCGCCGGCCAGGGGATGTCCGCCGACGAACCGCAGGCGCGCCGGCAGCGTCCGCGCGGCGTCGACCACCGCGCGCTTCGTGCTGCCGACGTCGGTGACGATCGCCTCGCCCGCGACGTGCGATTCGAGTTGCGGGAGCAGCGCCAGGTTCGTTTCCACCGGAGCGGCCAGCACCACCAGATCCGCCCCGGCGAGCATGCCGAGGTCGTCGGCCGCGACGTCGATGGCGTGCCGTCCCGTCGCCGCCTCGAGCACCTCGTTGCGGTCGACGCCGATGACCAGTGCCTGCGGCCAGCGCCGCCGGCACGCCAACGCCAGCGATCCGCCGATCAACCCGAGGCCGACGATGCCGATGTGGGCAAACGGCGGGGGATCGGCGCTGGCCGCGACGCGGCCAGGCTGAATGACGGGGATCTCGGCCATGGCGTGCCCCCCGGCCTACATGCCCCAGCCGCGCCGCGCGACCGGCTCGAGGCAGATGCTGCGGCCGATGGCCGGCGCGATGATGCGCAGCTCGGCCATGAGCCGCTCGAACTGCGCGGGGAACATCGACTGCGCGCCGTCGCTCAGGGCCTTGTCGGGATCGCAGTGCACCTCGATGATGAGGCCATCGGCGCCGGCAGCGACCGCCGCGCGCGCCATCGGCGCCACCTTGTCGCGGCGGCCGGTGCCGTGGCTCGGGTCGACGAACACCGGCAGGTGGCTCAGTTGCTTCACCACCGGGATGGCCGAGATGTCGAGCGTGTTCCGCGTGTAGCTCTCGAAGGTGCGGATGCCGCGCTCGCACAGGATGACCTCGCCGTTGCCGCCGGCGAGCACGTATTCGGCCGACAGCAGCCATTCCTCGATGGTGGCCGAGATCCCGCGCTTGAGCAGCACCGGCTTGCGCACGTGGCCCAGTTCGCGCAGCAGCGTGAAGTTCTGCATGTTGCGCGCGCCCACCTGGAGGATGTCGGCGTAGCGGCTCACCAGCTCGATCTGGCTGATGTCCATCACCTCCGACACCAGCTTCATGTCGTACTGCACGCAGGCGTCGTGGAGCAGCTTCAGGCCTTCCTCGCCCAGCCCCTGGAAGCTGTAGGGCGAGCTGCGCGGCTTGAACGCGCCGCCGCGGAACACCTTGGCGCCGGCGCGCTTGACGGCCGCGGCCGTGGTCATCACCTGCGCCTCGCTCTCGGCCGAGCACGGGCCGGCCATGATGATCACCTCGTCGCCGCCGATGCGCACGTCGCCGATGGTGATGGTGGTGTCCTCGGGCTTGAAGGTGCGGCTCGCCAGCTTGTAGGGCTCGGTGATGCGCAGCACCTCCTGCACGCCCTCGAGCAGTTCCACCAGGCGCGGATCGCCCTTCCGGCTGCCGCCGACGGCGCCGATCACGGTGCGAATCGCCCCGGTGGACCGGTGGACGTCGAACCCCATCTCCACGAGCTGCGCGACGACCTTCTGGATTTGATCCTCGGTGGCGCGTTCCTGCATGACCACGACCATGACGGCTTCCCTTCCCTATGTGTGCCGGCTGCCTGCCGGCCGATCGTCCGCGTGATGCCCGGCCTTGGCGACGCGCTCGAGCCGCCGGGCCTCATCGATGATGCGCTCGAACAGGCGCGCGATGGCGTCGCCATCGAGCGGGCCCGTGTTCACCCGCCGCACGTGCGCCAGCACGTCCCGCTCGCGGTCGGGCTGGTAGATGGCCAGCCCCAGCTCCTCCTTCAGGTGGCCGATGCGCAGGGCGCACGACGCCCGCGCGTTGAGCAGTTCGACGATGCGCTCGTCGAGATCGTCGATGCGCTGCCGCAGGTCGTCGATCGTCACGGCCCCTCCGGCGCCGGCCCGTTTCCAGCCAGCCAGCGCGTGAAGGCCTCGACGCGCGCGTCGAGATCGGGCGCGTCGGCCCACGCCGCGATCCGGTCGACGAGGACGCTGCCCACGACGGCGGCGTCGGCGAAGGCGCCGACCTCCCGCACGTGCTCCGGCCGCGACAGGCCGAAGCCGATCGCGACCGGCAGCGTGGCGTGCGCGCGGATGCGGGCCGCGAGCCCGGCCGCGCCTTCCGCCACCTGCGCGCGGACCCCGGTCACCCCCAGCCGCGAGATCGCGTACAGGAACCCGCTGCCCAGCCGGCTTGCCAGCGCGATGCGCTCGGGTGTGGTCGTCGGGCTCAGGAGGAAGATCGTATCAAGGCCGGCGCCCGACAGCGCGCGCCGCAGCGGTTCGGCCTCCTCGAGCGGCAGGTCGAGCGCCAGCACGCCGTCGACACCGGCTTCGGCGGCGCGCGCGACGAAGGCCTCCACGCCGAGGCGCAGCACGGGGTTCGCGTAAGTGAACAGGACGATGCCGGCTTGCAGGTGCGGGCGCACGGCGGCGATGGTGTCGAGCACGCCGGCCAGGGTCGTCCCCGCCGCGAGCGCGCGTTCGGCGGCCCGCTGGATGACCGGTCCGTCGGCAAGCGGGTCGGAGAACGGGACGCCGACCTCGATGACGTCGGCGCCCCCGCGGTCCAGCGCCCGCAGCACGCGGGCCGTGCGCGCCAGGTCGGGGTCGCCGGCCGTGACGTAGGTGACCAGGCCCGTGCGCCGGTCGCGGCGCATGGCGGCGAAGCGCTCGTCGAGCCGCGACATCACGCCTCCTCCGTTGCGGCGTGGCGCCCGCGCGCCACGAGTTCACGGGCGGCCGAGTGCACGTCCTTGTCGCCGCGGCCGGAGAGCCCGACGAGCACCGTGGCGCCGGCCGGCAACGCCGCGGCCAGCGGCCGCAGGTGCGCGATGGCGTGCGCCGACTCGAGCGCTGGCAGGATGCCCTCGGCGCGTCCGAGCCACTCGAAGGCCTCCAGCGCCCGCTCGTCGTCCACGTGAACGTACTCGGCGCGCCCCTGCGCCTGCAGCCACGCGTGCTCGGGGCCAATGGCGGCGTAGTCGAGCCCGGCCGAGATGGAGTGCGTGGGCAGGATGTTGCCCGCCGCGTCCTGCAGCACCCAGGTGCGCGTGCCGTGCAGCACGCCGGGCCGCCCGCCGGCGAAGCGCGCCGCGTGCCGTCCCGCGACGATCGCTTCCCCGCCGGCCTCCACGCCGATCAGCCGCACGCCGCGATCCTCGACGAAGGCATCGAACACTCCCATCGCGTTGCTGCCGCCGCCCACCGATGCCATCACCACGTCGGGCAGGCGCCGGTCACGCGCGAGGCACTGTGCGCGCGCCTCGGCGCCGATCACCGACTGGAACTCGCGCACCATCAGCGGATAGGGGTGCGGTCCGAGCACCGATCCGAGCAGGTAGTGCGTGTCGCCGACGCTGGCCACCCAGTCGCGCATCGCCTCGTTGATGGCGTCCTTCAGCGTCCGGCTTCCCGCATCGACGCCGATCACGCGGGCCCCCAGCAGGCGCATGCGGAACACGTTGAGCGCCTGCCGTGCCATGTCCTCGGTGCCCATGTAGACGTCACAGGCCAGGCCCAGCAGCGCGCACACCGTGGCCGTGGCCACGCCGTGCTGGCCGGCGCCGGTCTCGGCGACGATGCGGCGCTTGCCCATGCGGCGGGCGAGCAGGGCCTGACCGAGCGCGTTGTTGATCTTGTGGGCGCCGGTGTGCGCGAGATCCTCTCTCTTGAGCAGCACGCGCAGGCCGGTCTCCGCCGAGAGGCGCCGCGCCTCGAAGAGGGGCGTGGGGCGGCCCACGTATTCCCGCAGCAGGTCGAGGAACTCCACCTGGAAATCGGGATCCTGCCGCACGGCGAGATACGCACGTTCGAGGGCGGCCACCGGCTCCACGAGCGTCTCGGGCACGAACCGGCCGCCGAACTCGCCGAAGTATCCCCGCGCGTCGGGGTCGCGCAGGCCGAACCGCGGCCGCGCCGCATCGATCGTCATCTGGTCGGTCATGGTCGCTTGCCGGGCCCTCCCGCCCGTTCGCCTGCCAGCGCGTCGAAGAACGCCCGCAGTCGCGCTTCGTCCTTCACGCCGGGCGCCGTCTCGACGCCGCTCGACACGTCCACCGCGTAGGGACGCACCGCACGCACGGCCTCGGCGACATTGCCGGCGTGCAGGCCGCCGGCCAGCACTAGCGGCCGGAGCTTCGCGATTTCCGCCGCGGCTCTCCAGTCGGCCCGTTCGCCCGTTCCGCCGCGGCGCTCACGGCACGTGGCGTCGACGAGCAGCGTCGCGTGCTCAGGCGCCGACGCCAGCCACGGCGCCTGTCCCGGATCGGCGGGGTCCACGGCCTTCAGCACGGGCCGGCCGAATGCGTCCACCCACTCGTACGGCTCGTCACCGTGCAGTTGCACGACGTCGAGCGGCACCCGCGCGACGTAGTGCCGCACCACGTGCGGCAGCGCGTTCACGAACACGCCCACCCGCAGGACCTGGCGCGGCACGGCCGCGGCGATGGCGGCGGCCGCCTCGAGCGTGACGGCGCGCGGACTGCGATCCCAGAACACGAACCCGATGGCCGAGGCGCCGCACCCGGCCGCCAGACACCCGTCTCCGGCGCGCGTGATGCCGCACACCTTCACGTGCGGCCGGCCGTGCCGCTCTCCGACCGCCGCGTCGAAGGCGCCGGGCAGGCGGGGGCCCGTCACCCGATCAACTCCGCCAGCGCCCGGCCGGGATCCGGCGCGATCATGCAGCGCTCGCCGATCAGGAACGCGTCGTAGCCGGCTTCCGCCAGCCGCCGCACGTCGTCGATCGACCGCAGGCCGCTCTCGGCCACGGCGACGCAGTCGTCGGCGATGGCGGCTGCGAGCGCGGCCGCCGTGTCGAGGTTCACCGACAGCGTGCGCAGATCGCGGCTGTTCACACCGATGATGCGCGCGCCCGCCCCTTGCGCGCGCGCGAGTTCCTCGCTGTCGTGCGCCTCCACGAGCACGGCCAGGCCCAGCGCTTCGGCCCGTTCCAGCAGGCCCGCCAGCTGCCGATCGTCGAGCGCCGAGACAATCAGCAGCACGGCATCGGCGCCGGCGGCGCGCGCCTCCCACAACTGGTATTCGTCGACGATGAAGTCCTTGCGCAGCACGGGCAGGGTGACGGCGTCGCGCACGGCCGAGAGGTGCGCGAGCGCCCCGTCGAAGAACGCCGGCTCGGTGATCACCGAGACCGCGACGGCGCCGGCCGCCTCGTAGGCGCGGGCGATCGCCACCGGATCGTAGTCGGCCCGCAGCACGCCGCGCGAGGGCGAGCGGCGCTTGCACTCGGCGATCGCGCGGAATCGCGTCGCGCCGATGGCGCCCTCACCGGTGAGCGCGCGCTCGAACGCGGCGCCGCGCGGCTGTCGCGATCCGGCGCGGGCTGCCAGCGCATCGAACGGCACCTGCTCGCGCGAGCTGGCCACGCGGCGCCGCGTGGCGGCGACGATCGTCTCGAGCACGTCGAAGGTCGCCCGCTTCACGACTGCGCCTCCGGTGCGTGCGACTCGCGCACGAGCCGTTCGAGCGCGGCCGCGGCGGCCCCGGAGTCCAGGGCCTGCGCCGCCAGCGCCATGCCTTCGCGCACCGTGGCCGCACGGCCCGCGATCGCGAAGGCGACGCCGGCGTTCAGGAGGACGATGTCGCGCCGTGGGGAGCGTTCGCCGGCCAGGATCCGGCGCGCGATGGCCGCGTTGGCCGCCGCGTCGCCGCCCGCGAGATCGCTGCCGTCCGCCTTCGCGACGCCCACGTCGGACGGGTGCACGTAGAAGGTGCGGACGAAGCCGTCGCGGCATTCCGACACCTTGGTGTAGCCGCTCGTGGAGATCTCGTCGATGCCATCGGCGCCGTGCACCACCCAGGCCCGCTCGCTGCCGAGCGCCGCCAGCGCGCGCGCGACCAGCTCGGTGAGCTCGGGACGGGGGACACCGACGAGCTGACGCTTCACGCCAGCCGGGTTCGTGAGCGGGCCGAGCAGGTTGAAGGCGGTGCGGATGCCGAGATCGCGCCTCGGTTCGGCGGCGTGGCGCATCGACGGGTGGAAGGTGGGCGCGTAGAGGAACGCGATGCCCGCGCGATCGAGGCAGCGCTCCACCACGGCGGGCGGGGCCGTCACGTTCACACCGAGCGCCGCGAGCACGTCGGCGCTGCCGCAGCGGCTCGACACCGAGCGGTTGCCGTGCTTGGCCACCGTGACGCCCGCGGCGGCCAGCACCAGCGCGACGATCGTCGAGACATTGAAGGTGCCGCCGCCGTCGCCGCCGGTGCCGCAGGTGTCGAACGCGTCGGGGAACTGCCGCGACAGGCGCACGCTGCGCTCGCGCATCGCGCGTGCGAAGCCCACCACTTCGGCCGGGCACTCGCCCTTCATGCGCAGGCCCACGAGCAGGCCCGCAATCTGCGCCGGCGCGGCCAGCCCGTCCATCACGGCGCCCATCGCGGCGGCCGCCTGTTCACTCGTGAGATCCTCGCGCCGCTGGAGGCGCTCGAGCAGGGCTGGGAACATCACAGATCCAGGAAGTTGCGGAGGATGCGGCGCCCATCCACCGTGAGGACCGACTCCGGATGGAACTGCACGCCGTGCATGGGCCACTGGCGGTGGCGGACGCCCATGATGAGGTCGCGGCCCGCCACCCTTGCCGACACCTCCAGGATCTCCGGGCACGTGGCCGCTTCAATCACGAGCGAGTGGTAGCGCGCCGCCTCGAACGGCGAGGCCACCCCGGCGAACACGCCGCGGCCATCGTGCTCGACCAGCGCGATCTTGCCGTGCACCGGAGCGTCGGCGCGCACCACGCGGCCGCCGAGCGCGAGGCCCATCGCCTGGTGACCGAGGCAGACGCCGAGGATCGGCACCACCGGGCCGAAGCGGCGGATCACCTCGATCGTGATGCCGGCCTGCTCCGGCCGCCCCGGGCCTGGCGAGATGACGATGTGCGAGGGCCGCAGCGCGGCCACATCCTCAGCCTGCAGCTCGTCGTTGCGGCGGACGACGACCTCCGCGCCCAGTTCCCCGAGGTACTGGGCGAGGTTGTAGGTGAACGAGTCGTAGTTGTCGAGCAGGAGGACCATGCGCGTCACCGCAGCCCCGCCTGCGCCAGCTCGAGCGCCTGCAACAGCGCGCGCGCCTTGGCGTGCGACTCCTCGTACTCCGCCGCCGGGTTCGAGTCGGCGACGATGCCGGCGCCAGCCTGCACGCTGGCGACGCCGTCGCGCATCGTGATGGTGCGGATCGCGATGCAGCAGTCCAGGTTGCCCGCGAAGTCGAGGTAGCCGACCGCGCCCGCGTACAGTTGCCGTCGCTCGCGCTCGAGTTCCGCGATGATCTGCATCGCCCGCACCTTCGGCGCGCCCGACACCGTCCCCGCCGGGAAGCACGACACCAGCACGTCGAGCCGATCGCGATCCTCGGCGAGCCGGCCCTCCACCCGCGACACCAGGTGCATCACGTGGGAATAGCGCTCGAGCGTCATGAACTGCGGCACGCGGACGCTGCCGTACTCGGCGACGCGCCCGATGTCGTTGCGGCCGAGGTCGACGAGCATGACGTGCTCGGCGCGCTCCTTCTCGTCGCGCTTCAGTTCCTCGCCGAGCCGCAGGTCCTCCTCCTCGCTGCCGCCCCTGGATCGCGTGCCGGCGATCGGGTGCGTCTCGATGCGCCGTCCCTCGGCGCGCACCAGCATCTCGGGCGACGAGCCGACGACCGAGAGTCCGCCCAGCCTGAGGAAATACATGTAGGGGGACGGGTTCACGTGCCGCAGCGCGCGGTAGACGGTGAAGGGGTCGGCCTCCACCTTCGCGTCGAAGCGCTGCGAGAGCACCACCTGGTAGACGTCGCCGGCGGCGATGTGCTCCTTCGCCCTGCGCACGGCCGCCTCGAAGTCGGCGCGCGTGGTGTTGGCGCGCACCTCGAGCGCGCCGCGCGCCGCCGGCGCGCTCTGCGACAGGCTGCGCTCCAGCTCGCGTTCGAGGAAGCCGATGCGCGCGCAGGCGAACTGGTAGAGCGCCTCGAGATCCTCCTCCGGCGTGATGCGCGCGTTGGCGATCAGCAGGATGCGGTGCCTGACGTGGTCGAAGGCCAGGATGGTGTCGAACACCATGAAGGCCGCCGCATCCTCGACGAACCCGGTCGAGGCCTGTCCCGTCCACGCCTCGCGCAGGACCGGCTCGAACCACGGCGAGGCGTCGTAGCCGAGGTAGCCGACGGCCCCGCCGGTGAATCGCGGCAGCCCCGGCACGTAGGGTGCGCGCAGCCCCGACATGACCCGGCGCAGGACGCTCACGAACGGCTCGTCGTGCTCCTCGATCACGCCGGCCCGCTCCGTGATGGCGCGGCCATCGCGCGCGCGCAGCACCAGGAACGGGTCCTTGCCGAGGAAGGAATACCGCGCGACGCGCTCGCCGCCCTCCACGCTCTCGAGCAGGAACGCGTAGTCGGAGTGTTCGGCCACCTTGAGAAACGCCGACACGGGCGTCAGCAGGTCGGCGACGACCTCCTTGCACACCGGCACGAACGTGCCGCGCAGCGCGAGCTGCTTGAACTCCTCGAACGTGGTCAGGGGCATCGTGACGGCCTCGACGAGTGCGACGGGACGGCGCCGGCGGCCGCAGGGGGCCCGGCCAGTCGGCGCAGGGCGCGGTGCGCCGCCTCGCGCATCGCGTCGACGGGGGCCTCGCGGCCCATCCACCAGGTGAACTGCGCGGCAGCCTGCGCCACCAGCATCTCGAGCCCGCCGATGGTGCGGCAGCCGCGGTCGGCCGCCTCGCGCAGCAGCCGGGTCCGCGGCGGGTTGTAGACGAGGTCGTACACCAGGTCGCCGTCCAGGCAGGCGGCAGGCAGCGGCGTCGCCTCGCTGTCAGGCCAGGTGCCGGCCGACGTCGCGTTCACCAGCACGTCCCACGATCCCGGCGGCGGGGGAAGGCCGGCGGCGTCCGCGCCGAGGGCGGCGCCCAGCGCGGCGGCCGCCTCGGGGCGCCGCGCATGCACGGTCGCGCGCGCGCCACGTGAGGCCAGCGCCACGAGCACCGCGCGGGCGGCCCCTCCGGCGCCGATGACGGCGACACGACGCCCGCCGAGCTCGAGTGAGGCGAGCGGGGCGAGGAACCCGGCCACGTCCGTGTTGCGGGCGGACCAGCCGTCCTCGCCACGCGACAGCGTGTTGGCTGCCCCCACGCGAAGCGCGAGGTCCTCGCGCTGCCGCGCCAGCTCGAGGGCCTCCCGCTTGAACGGTGCCGTGACGCTGGCGCCCTCGATGCCGACAGCTTCGGCGAAGCGCGCGAAGTCGGTGACGTCGGCGGCCGCCAGCGGCAGGTAGCACGCGTCGGCGTCGGCCGCGCGCAGGGCCGCGTTGTGCATCGCCGGCGACAGCGAGTGCGCAACCGGCCGCCCGACCACGCCGAACAGGCGCGGCCGCGACGACGCCAGGCCGTGCGCGAACTCATCGCGCATGCGCTCGAGATCGAGCTGGCCGGGCGCCACCGAGGCGCCGGCGTAGGTCCAGGCATTGCGCAGCCGCCCTCCGAGCACGCGGGAGGCGATGCCGGCCTCGCCCATGGCGATCAGCACGTGACGCGCGCCGGCGGGCTGGCGATCCGCCAGCGCGAACACGGGCAGCTGATCGCACAGCGTGGCCGCGGCGACGGCCACCTTCACCACCGCCGCGCCCGTGGCCCGCATCGCCTCGAAGCGGGCCCCGAGATCGGCCGGCACCCCGTCGAAGTCGTGGGAGGACACGATCGCCCGCGCCGGATCGCGTGCGATCAGCCGGTCGCGAAACGGCGCTCGCCACTCGACGTCCACGAACTCCGCGCCGCGATCCAGCGCCTCGCCGAGGATGCGCTCGCGATCTTCCTCGGCGCCGGTGAACCCGCCCCCTTCCCACGCGGCGCGGCAGGTGACGATGACCGGCGCGTTGCGGCCGGCGAGCGCGGCGGCGACGTCGGGCCGCGAACACGTGTCGAGCCGCAGCTCCACCATGTCGGCAGCGCGCGCGGCGTCGCGGGCGCGAACGAGCCCGTCGGTCGACGGTCCGGTGACGACGGCGCAGAGGGCGGTGGACATCGGGCTCACCTGGTCGTGCGGGCGCGCGGAAAAAGAAAAGGCCTCTTCAACCCACCGGCTGAAGAGGCCCTTTCGAGTGACCGTGCGTCCTGTTGGTCAGGCGCGGGCGGGTGCCTCCCCAGCCGGGTGGGTATACCACCACCAGAACGCCGCAAACACGGCGTGGCGGGCAACCGCCGGGCGGAGACGCGTCATCTGTCGCATGACGCGCAGCACCCTACCAGAGGGCGCGCATCTCCGTCAACTGTGGAATCACGCGCACCGCGCCGCGCACCGCCCGGCTTGACCGCACCGAAAGCGCAACGCTATAACCGATGGTCACGCGCGCACGGCCCCGGCCTGCGCCAGCCGCGCTTCTGCCGTTCCTTTCATGCCCACCACACGCCGGCTCGTCACGTTCGCCGCGATCGCGGCGCTCTCGCTGCTCGTGCCGGTCACCGCGCGCGAGGCTGGCTACTTCCCGGTCGAGGACATCCGCCCGGGCATGGTGGCCACCGGCGTCACCGTGTTCGCCGGGGCGAAGCGGGAGGAGTTCAAGGCGCACGTGCTCGGCGTCCTGCAGAACGCCACCGCGCCGCGCCGGAACCTGATCCTGGCACGGCTCGAGGGGGGGCCGCTGGCGCAGACCGGCGTGATCGCGGGCATGAGCGGCAGCCCCGTCTCCATCGATGGACGGCTGGTGGGCGCCGTCGCCTACTCGCTGGGTCAGTTCGTCCGCGAGCCGATCGCGGGCATCACGCCGATCGGCGAGATGATGGAGTACACCGTCACCGGTCCGGCTGGCGCTCCGGGCGCCGTCGCGGCTGCGGCCGCCATGCCGTGGCCCGTGCTGCCGCTCACCGAACAGGCCCTGCTCGACGACCTCGACGCCAGGATCCTCGGATCGGATCGCTTTCTCCAGCGTGCGGCCGATCTGCGCGCGTCGTCGAACATCGAGCCCGGCATCGCGCTCGGATTGCGGCGCATCGCCACGCCGCTCGCGCTGGCCGGCTACAGCGACGCCGCGGCCGCGGCCTTCGGCGGTGCGCTGCGGCAAACGGGCCTGCTCGCCACGACGGCCATCGGCGGCGGTCAGGCCGCCGCCGACACGCCGCCGGAACCGCTCCAGGGCGGCGATGCCATCGGCATCAGCCTGGTCAGCGGCGACCTGTCGATCTCGGCCACCGGAACGGTGACCCACGTCGAGGGCTCGCGCGTCTACGCGTTCGGCCATCCACTGGTGAACCTCGGCCCCGTACGCTTCCCGATGACCCGGGCCTGGGTGCACACGGTGCTGCCGAGCCTGATGGACTCGTTCAAGATCGCCTCGCCCGGCGCCGTCGTCGGCACCCTCGACCAGGATCGGTCCACGGCCGTCGCCGGCACGCTCGGTGCGCCGCCGCGCACCATTCCCGTGCGCGTCTCGATGCGGAACGCGCGCGGGCAGCAGCGTCAGTTCGCCTTCGACGTGAGCGAGAACCAGACGCTCACGCCGACGCTCACCTTCTTCTCGCTGCTGTCGCTCTTCCAGAGCCTGGAGCGGGAGGCCGGCGGTGCCACCTACGACGTGCGCGGCCAGGTGCGGCTGAAGGGCCGCGGCGCATTCGAGTTCCGCGACGTCTTCGCCAGCGACGCGCCCGGTGGCGCGGCCGCGGGCTACGTGACGACGCCGCTGGCGCTGCTCGCCCGGAACAACCTGGCCGCCGTGGACATCGACACGGTGGAGGTGACGGTCACCACCACGGAGCAGCCGCGCAGCCTGACGATCGAGCGCGTGTGGCTCGACCGCCCGCGCGTGCGGCCCGGCGAGACCGTGACCGCCCGCATCGCCCTGCGTCCATGGCGCGGCCCCGAGATCCTGCGCGAGGTGCCGATCCGCGTGCCCGTCAACGCGCGCGGCCCGCTCACCCTGGTGGTGGCCGACGCCACGCGGGTGGCGCCCTTCGACGCGCGCGACCTGCGGCAGGCGCAGAACGTCGAGGACGTCGCGCAACTGATCTCGCTGTTCGCGTCGCTGCGCCGCAACAACGTGCTCTACGTGCGCCTGATGGCCCCCGACAACGGCATGTCGCTCTCGGGCCAATCGCTCACGTCGCTGCCTCCCTCCGTGCTCACCATCGTCGAGGCGGGCCGGTCGGGCACCGGCGCGACGCCGTTGCGTCTTGCGCCAGTGGGGGCATGGGACCTCTCGCTGGATGGCGCCGCGGTGGGGCTCCGGCAGATGACCTTCACCGTCGATCCGAATTGATCTCGTGGACCACCTGCCCCGGCACGATCGCCGATCCGTCCGCCCTGCCATGCGCCGACTCCAGACTCCTGTCCTGCTGCTCGCCGGCCTCGCCATCGGAACCGCTGTGGTGGGGGCCGCCAGCGCCACCTTCTGGCAGGTGTCCACGCAGGCCGACTTCCTCAAGGGCGAGGGCGAGGCGATCGCCGTCGATGCGGACGGCCGACTCAGCCTCGGCCGCTCGGTCGAGGTGGCGGCCGATCCCGAATCGCCCGCGCTCTGGCGCGGGATCGTCCAGGGCGATTCCCTCGTGATCGGCGGCGGCAGCGAGGGCACGGTGTTTCGTGTCGGCCCCGACGGCCGCGTCACGCTGCTGACCGACACCGAGCAGTTGCAGGTGCATGCGCTCGCACCCGGGCCCGGGCGCGACATCTACGTCGGCGCCTCGCCCGATGGCCGCGTGCTGCGCGTGGATCCCGAGGGGCGATCGACGCCGGTCTTCGATCCGGAAGAGAAGTACATCTGGGCGCTGGCGACCGCCTCCGACGGCACGCTGCTGGTGGCGACGGGAGAGCCGGGCGGCGTGTATCGTGTGCGCCCCGACGGCACCAGCTCGCTGCTGTATCGGGCCAAGGCGACGCACGTCACCACGCTGCTGCCGCAGGCCGACGGCGGGGTGGTCATCGGCACCGATTCGCCCGGTCAGGTCATCCGGCTGTCGCCAGAGGGCAGGCCCTTCGTGCTGCTCGACTCGCCGCAGCGGGAGATCCGCGCGATCGTGGCCGATCGGGACGGGCGCCTCCTGGTCGCGGCGATGACGGGGCGCGCCGCCACGGAGCCGCGCGGTGTCCTGCCCGCGCCAGCCGGCGAGCCCCAGGTGGCCTCTGCCGCACCCGTCGCGACGGTCACCACGGAGGTGGTGATCACCGCCATCGGCGACAGCGTGACCACCGCTCCCGCGCGCGCGACCGAGACCCGGCGCGACACACAGGGCGCCGTGTACCGCATCGCGCCAGACGGCCTCTGGGACGAGTTGTGGAGTTCGAACGAGGACGCCCCCTACGATCTCGCACCCGACGGCGACGACATCCTGATCGTCACCGGCAACAAGGGGAAGATCTTCAGGCTGTCGTCCGACAGCGCGCGCGCGATGCTGGTAGCGCAGGCGCCGGCGCAGCAGCTCACCGGCCTGCTGCGCGGGCCCGCCGGCCAGTGGTGGGTGCTCGGCGCCAACCCGGGCAAGGTGTTTCGTCTCGGACCGCGGACGGCCGGGCGCGGCCAGTACACGTCGGACGTGCTCGATGCGGCGGTCACCGCCTCGTGGGGTACGCTGCGCTGGGACGCGTCGGTGCCGGCGCGCGCGACGCTCGAATTCCGGACCCGCTCCGGCAACACCGCCCTGCCCGACGAGACGTGGAGCGACTGGTCGGCGCCGCTCACCCGGGCGGAAGGCGAGCAGATCGCGAGCCCGAAGGCGCGCTACCTGCAGTGGCGGCTCGAGATGACCTCAGCCGACGGCGCATCGCCGGTGGTGAACTCGGTGGTTGCCGCCTACCTGCCGCGCAACGTGCGGCCGCGCGTCACCTCCATCACCGTGCACCCGCCGGGCACCGTGTTCCTGCGGCCGTATTCGAGCGGCGAGTTCGAGATCGCCGGCTTCGACGCCGGCACCTCCGACGGCCGCAACCTGACGACGATTGCCGCGGCGGCGCCCGCCCAGACGCAGCCGGCGCTCGGCCGGCGCAGCGTGCAGAAGGGGCTGCAGACGTTCGTCTGGAAGGCCGAGGACGCCAACGACGACCGGCTGCAGTACGACGTGTACTATCGCCGCGAGGGGTCGAACGCGTGGCAACTGCTGCGCAAGGGCCTGTGGGATCCGCTGCTCACGTGGGATACGACCTTCGTCTCCGACGGCGCCTACGTGATCAAGGTCGTCGCCTCGGACCTGCCGGGCAACGATGCCTCGCTCGCGCTGCGCGGCGAGGCCGACAGCACGACGTTCCTCGTCGACAACACGGCGCCCTCCATCGAGATGGCCCCGGCCGTGGCGGCCGGCACGCAGACACGCCTGCGCTTCACCGTGCGCGACGCGGTCTCGCCGGTGCTCCGCGTCGAGTACTCGGTGGATGCGCAGCGGTGGCAGACCGTCTTTCCCGTGGACGGCATCAGCGACGGACGCGAGGAGCGGTTCGACATTCTCGTGGATCCCAACGGGGGCCGGGAAGTGACGGTGCGCGCCTTCGATGCGCTGAACAACGTCGCCACCGCATCGGCGCCGCTGATCGTGGCCGGGAGGCGATAGGGCGAGGCGCCGGGCGTCGCGCCCTGCCTGGAGCTAGAGCCCGTGGCGAAAGTGGCGCTGCATTCGACGGGCGGGGCATCCCGGCGGGCGGCGTTGCTCCTCCCTCAAATATTGGCCGTATTCTCGGTCGTCGCACCTGGCCAGCCGGGCGCCGCGCCCGTCTCGGTGCGACGCGGCACCTCCACCACGGACTGCTAGGAATGCGCCTTGGCGCGCACCGTGGTGTGGGTGATGAGCCACACGAGGTTCACCGCCACGGGCTCGCCCTCGACGCTGGCGGGCTGGAAGCGCGCGGCGGCGACGGCATTCATCAGTTGCAGGACCAGCTGGCGATCCTCCCGGCTCACCTGCAGCAGCTCGGAGCGGGCCACGCGCCCTTCCTGCGTGACCACCGCCGCCAGCGCGAGCACGAGGTCTTCCTCGGAGGTCGCCTGCAGCATCGCAGGCACCGCGTCGCCGGAATAGGAGCGCGGCGGACGGATGCGGGCCCCGAGGCTCACGGGGTTGCGATCGGATCCCGGCTGCGCCATCGCGCTCATGAGGCCCGAGAGCGAATCGGCCCGTTCGGCCGGTGTCAGATAGGCGATGCCGAGCAGGAGAGCGATGCAGGCGGCCGTCGCGGCCATCGCGCTCAGGCCCGCCCACACGAGGTGCATGTCCTCGAAGAGCCGGCTGGCCTGCGAGGCCCACGACATGTCGTGCTCGGCCTTGCGGCGCGCCAGCACGCCCGAGCGCATGCCGGCGGCCTGGTCGGCCGAGAGCGACCGCCGCGCCGCCGAGTCGCGAATCAGCTCGCCGACGCGCTGCAGGACGCGCGCCTCGGCCGCGCACGGCGGGCAGCCCGAGAGGTGCTGCTCCACCGCGCACTGCTCGGCCGGCCGCAGCTCGGCATCGTGCCACGCATCGAGGCGTCGCCGGACGGAGGCGCAGCTCAGGACCTTCATGCGTCCCTCAACTGCGCGCGCAGCGCCTCGCGCGCCCTCGCCAGGCGCGACTTCACCGTGCCGGCCGCCACGCCGAGCGAGAAGGCGATCTCCTCGTAACTGAGCCCGTCGACCTCGCGCAGGATGATGCACGACCGCTGGTCGAACGGGAGCCGGTCGAGCGCCGAGGCGAGGCGCAGGGCCAGTTCCTTGCGCCCCAGCTCACGATCGGGCGCGACGGCGTCGGGCGAGCGCATCTCACCGTTCTCGCGAATGTGCTCGTCGAGCGACACCTGCTGGGCGCGCAGCCGCCGCCGCCACCAGCGCTGCCGGTTACGGGCCTGATTGACGACGATGCGGTAGATCCACGTGCGGAGGGCCGACTGGCCGCGGAAACTCGAGATGGTGCGGAAGACTCTCAGGAAGACTTCCTGCGACACTTCGAGGGCCTCGTCGTGATCGCCGAGCAGGTGCAGCGCCAGCGTGTAGACCATGCGCTGGTGCTCCTCGACGAGCTCGGAACAGGCCATCTCGTCACCGCGGGCGCAGCGGGACACGAGCGAGGACTCGTGGCTCGCGACATCGGACCAACCCAGAGCGGAAGCAGGTTTCAAGGACAGGCCCTCGGCCATGCCGGGCAACCTCGCTAGAATAGCGCTGGTGTCTTAGAACCCGCAACCCGCCGAAAGTTCCACCCGACTCATGCGTCGCTCGATCGCCCTGCTCGCTCTCGCCCTCGCGCTGGTAGCCGCCGTCGCGGGACAGGCGGCGTGGACGAGGGCCCGCGAGTACGACCGCCTGATGGCCGAGGGCGAGGCGGCCGCGGCCGCCGGCGAGCCGCGCGCCGCCATCGAGGCCTTCAGCGGCGCCGTGGCCGTGCAGCCCGATGCGATGGTGGCCTGGCTGCGTCGCGGCGAGCTCTATCGCAGCCAGGGCGACCTGGAGTCGGCCGCGCGCGACCTCAGGCAGGCCGCCCGCCTCGATGCCCTGTCGCCTCGCGTGCACGAGGCGCTCGGCGACGTGCACCTGGCGCAGCAACGGTACGCGCGCGCCGCCGAACGCTACGAGGCGGTGCTCGAGATCGACGAGCGCGCCTCGCGGGTGCTCTACAAACTGGGTCTCGCCTGCTATCACGAGGGCCAGTTCGAACGGGCCGCCAGCGCCCTCGAACGCGCCGTCGCGCTCGACGATCGCCGGCCCGAGACGCACTACCTGCTCGGACTGTGCCAGGTGCAGCACCGCCGCCTCGATCAGGCGGCGCAGTCGCTGCGCCGGGCCGTCACGCTCGACCCGACGCTGGTCGCCGCCCAGGAGGCGCTCGTCGACGTCTACCTGGAACTCGGCCGTCCCACGGCCGCCCTCGGCGAGCTGACGGCACTGGCACGGCTGGATCCGGGTCAGCCCGAGCGGCTGGCCACGCTCGGCCTGACCCTGGCGCGCGCCGGCCGGCACGAGGACGCCGTGATGACGCTGGCCCGGGCGAGCACCCGGTTCCCGGACCACCCGGTGCTGCTCACGGCGCTCGGCCAGGTCTGGCTCGAGACAGGCGAGGCGCGCCGCGATCGCGTCGCCCTCTCGAAGGCCCTGGAAGCGCTGCGGAGGGCGAGCGAGCGGGGACCGGTCACCGGCCGGACGCTCGCCCTGCTCGGCCGCGCCCGGCTGCGGCTGGGCGACTCGCGGCAGGCGCTGCGGACGCTGCAGACGGCGGCCAGCCTGCTGCCGGTGCCACGAACCGTGTTCGACGACCTCGCCGACGCCGCGGAGGCCCAGGGCCGCCTCGCGACGGCACGCGACGCGCTCATGCGCGCGGCCGCGCTGGCCGGCGACGAGGACGATGCTCGCGGCCGGGCGCTGCGGGCCGCGCGGATCGCCCGGCTCGCGGCGCGCACGGGCGCATCGTCGGAGGCCATCACCTGGCTGGAGCGGGCCGTACAACTCCAGCCGCAGGACGCCGATCTGCGACAGCGCCTGGTCGAGGCACGCCGGCGACCTGCGCCCTGATCGCGGCCGGCACGGCTGAGGGCGCGGGCCACCGCGGCGCGGCACGCGTACGGCCGTGAAGCCGCCGGGCCCGAACGCCCTCATGGCGGCTGCGCATCCAGACCCAGTCGCGCGATGAGCTTCGCCAGGCCCTGCCGCGACATCCCGAGGCGCCTGGCGGCCTCGCCGCGATGCCCGCCGCAGCGGGCGAGCGTCGCCCGCACGTAACTGGCGTCGAAGTGCCGCCGTGCCTCGTCCAGCGAGTGATCCTCGGGATGGGTGGGCGCGAGGCGCAGCGGCAGATCGGAGGGCCGCACACGCCCCCGGACCGGCGCCCGCACGGCGAGGGTCGCCATCAGGTTCTGCAGCTCCCGTACGTTGCCCGGCCACTGGTGGCGCGCCAGCACATCGAGCGTCGCCTCGTCGAGCCGGGCACGGCCACCGGTGCGCGCAAGCGCCTCCCGCCAGAAGTGCTCGGCCAGGAGGGAGACGTCCTCGCGGCGCTCACGCAGCGGCGGCACGGCGATCCGGATGACGTCGAGCCTGAACCGCAGGTCGTCGCGAAACCGGCCGGCGGCGGCCTCGCGGTCGAGGGGCCGGTTGGTGGCGGCCACCAATCGCACGTCCACGCGGCGCGCGAGATTCTCACCGATGCGGCGCACCTCGCCCTCCTGGAGCACGCGCAGCAGCTTGGCCTGCCCGCGCGGCGACAGCTCGCCCACTTCGTCGAGAAACAGGGTGCCGCCATCGGCTTCCTCGAACAGTCCGATGCGCTCGCCCAGCGCGCCGGTGAAGGCCCCCCGCGCGTGGCCGAACAGCTCGGCCTCGAACAGCTCATCGGAAATGGCAGCGCAGTTGACGGCGCAGAACTGCCGGCGTCGTCGCGCGCTGGCCTGATGGACGGCGCGCGCCACGAGTTCCTTTCCGCTGCCGCTCTCACCCTCCACCAGCACGGGAAACGGCACGGCCGCCGCACGGCGAATGGCCTCGCGAAGCTTGCCGATGGCAACGCTGCCGCCCAGCAGGCCGAAGGTCTCATCCACGCTGGCGGGAGGCGGCCGGCGATTGAGCAGCGCGTGCAGGTTGGGCGCGCAGACGCTGGCCGCCGCCGCAAGCAGCGTGCGGGCGCGCTGCGCGTCGACGCGCGCGTTGGGCACCCAGCGGCAGCACAGGACGCCAACGGGCGCGCCGGCGAAGCGCACGGGCACGGCGACCTCGAGGCCGACGCGATCCGTCGCGGGCGCAATCTCCTCCGCCGTGCCGAGGGCACGGCGCAACAGATCGCTCGAGGCGAACGGCGCGTGGCCGGCGCCGGCGATCGGGGTCTGTTCGCCAAGCGCCACCACGGCCACCGCGCTCGCGCCGAGCCGGTCGCGCACCACCGAGCAGACGCGAGCGATGGCCGGGTGCTCCTCCTCGTGATGCCCCGCCTGCAGCACTTCGATCAATTCGTCGTCCACGCCTGGCCCTCCTGACGGCGTGCCGTGGCCCGGCCGCGGCCTTCCGGCGTCACGATCGCCGGGACCCTTCCCACCCGAGATCGCTCCACCGCTCCACACCCGATCGTGCGCCTCGTGCCGTCGTGCGGCAGAGGCCGCCGCCACCGCCCGCGCCGACCACGCGTGGCATCCGAGGATCCCGGCCGCGACCTCGGCGCACGTGGCCAGGCGATCGGCCGCGACCACGGCGCCGCCCGCCGCGAGAACCCGCGCGAGCGCAATCGCGCATCGCGTGGCCGCGCACGGGTCGCCGGCAGCCAGCCAGCGCCGGAGAGCTCCCTTCAACTGACGACGCGCCACCAGCCAGTTGCGCCGGCGAAGCGCGGCCAGGCCAGCCACTTCTTCCACACGCGCGCGGGCGGCGAACGGCCGGACGAGGACGGCACATGCTGCCGGCCTCCCGTGAGCGCCAGTCGCGAGCGTCTTCCGTCCACGGGCGAGCCCGGCAACCGCGGACACGGCCTGTCCGTACGACGGGCGCGCTTCCGCCACCTCCAGCCGCGCCCGCGCGCCCACCCGGTCTTCTTCGAGTCGCCAGGCCGTCCAGCCAAGACCGGGACGCGCCCGCGCGACGAGTCCGACGAGGTTGACCGGCGCCAGCCCGATGCGGAGCCATGACGCCGCCCCGGTGGCTGCGTCCTGGCTCTCGACGACCACGTGGCCGGAGGCCGCCACCGCGCCGGCCGCCGCGTCGATCGCGGCAAGGGCTTCCCCGGTCGTGCGCACCACGAGCCCCCGCGCGCCCGCCACGGCACGCCAGGACGGCAGCAGCCCGACCAGAGCCGGGCCGCCGCCGCTCCAGGCCGCGCGCCCCAGCGCCGCCCCAGCGCACGCGTCGAGCCATTCGGCGAAGGCGTCGACGCCGGTGCCCGGATCGATCGCGGGCGGCGGCACCCGTTCCACGCGCGTGCCTGGTGCAAGAGCGGCTCCGGGCGCGCAATCCACCGCAAATCGGTGACTTCCCGCCCGGAAATGCGCCGGATGGTCGATGGGTCGCCACCGCGCGTCGCAGGAACTTCAGCTATGATCCCGGGCGCATGCTGCGATTTCTGACAGCGGGGGAATCCCACGGCCCCGCGCTCACGGTCATCGTCGAAGGCCTGCCCGCGGGCCTGTCCGTCGACTTCGACGGGATCGATCGCGAACTGCGGCGCCGTCAGGGCGGCTACGGGCGCGGGCAGCGAATGAAGATCGAGCGCGATCGCGTCGAGGTGCTGGCGGGCCTGCGATTCGGGCGCACCCTGGGCAGTCCCGTCTCCTTCCTCATCCACAACCGGGACTGGCCCAACTGGCAGCGCACCATGCCCGTGCGCACCGAGCCGCCCGACGGCGCCACGGGGGCGTTGCGTGCACCGGTGACGCGCCCGAGGCCGGGTCACGCCGATCTGGCGGGCGCGGCGAAGTACGGCGCCGACGATCTTCGCGACGTCCTCGAGCGTGCGAGCGCACGCGAGACGGCCGCCCGAGTGGCGGCAGGCGCGCTGGCGCGGCAGCTCCTGGCCGCGGCGGGCGTGCAACTGGCCAGCCACGTGACGCGCATCGGAGGCGAGGCGCTGCCGGCAGGCCGCGACGTGCGACTCGACGACGTGCTGGCCCTGCCGGACGAGTCGCCCCTGCGATGCGTGGACGCGGCCGTCGAGGCGCGCATGGTGGCGGCCATCGATGCCGCGCGCGAGGCAGGCGACACGCTGGGCGGGACCTTCGAGGTGCTCGCCGAGGGCGTGCCGCCGGGACTGGGAAGCTACGTCCACTGGGACCGGCGCCTCGACGGACTGCTGGCCCAGGCGATCATGTCGGTTCCGGCCATCAAGGCCGTCGGCATCGGCATCGGCCCGCTGGCGGCCGACGTGCCCGGGTCGCTGGCTCACGACGAGATCCTGCCGGGCACGGGCGCGGGCGAACCGCTCGGCGTCACACGCCCCACCAATCGCGCGGGCGGTCTCGAAGGCGGCGTCACCAACGGCGAACTGCTTCGCGTGAGCGGCTACATGAAGCCGATCGCCACGCTGATGAAGCCGCTGCGATCGGTGGATCTCCGCACCGGCGCCGACGCCCCGGCGGCCATCGAGCGCAGCGACGTCTGCGCCGTGCCGGCGGCGGCCGTCGTCGCGGAGGCCATGGTGGCACTGGTGCTCGCCAACGCGCTGCTCGAGCGATTCGGCGGCGACACGATGGACGCCCTGGTGGCGCGCGTGCGCCAGTCGGCGGCCGCGCTGCGCGCGCGCTTCGATCGGGCCGCCACCGATCCCGCATGATCCGTCCCGTCCTCCGTCACGGCGCGGATCTGCTCGCGCAGCCGGCGCGGCACGTCTGCCGCATCGACGACGAGGTGCGCGCGCTCGTCGACGACATGATCGAGACGATGCACCGCGTGCCGGGCGTGGGGCTGGCCGCACCGCAGGTGGGCGTGGATCTGCGCGTGTTCGTCGTCGATCTCAGTGTCGGCCAGCGGCCGGCGGACCTCCACGTCCTGATCAACCCCGAGTTCGTGGAGCGCGAAGGGCTCCAACTCGAGGAGGAGGGCTGCCTGAGCGTGCCCGGGCTGTACGCCACGGTGCCGCGGCCCGCCCGCGCCGTGGTGCGCGGGCAGGATCGCGACGGCCGGCACGTCACCGTCGAGGGCGTCGGGCTGCTGGCCCGCGCCCTGCAACACGAGATGGATCACCTGAGCGGCCGCCTGTTCCTCGATCGGATCCGCCCCATCCGCCGGCGGCTGCTGCTGCGCGACATCGAGCGGCTGCGACAGAAAGGCTGCTGGTGAGCGCGACACCAGACCGCCTCAGGGTCCTGTTCATGGGAACCCCTGAATTCGCCGTGCCGACGCTGCTGGCGCTGGCCGCCTCGCGCCACCAGATCGCCGGCGTCCTCACGCAACCCGACCGGCCGCGCGGCCGCGGACAGCACGTGCAGCCCGGCCCCGTGAAGCAGGTCGCGCTGGGGCTCGGCCTGCCGATCTGGCAGCCCGATCGGATGAGGCAGCCGGGCCTGCTCGACAGCCTGCGCGCGCTCGATCCCGACCTCGCGGTCGTGGCGGCCTACGGGAAGATCCTGCCGGCCGAATTGCTCGCCATCCCCCGCCTCGGCGCCATCAACGTTCACGCCTCGCTGCTGCCACGCTGGCGCGGCGCCTCGCCCGTGCAGCACGCCGTGGCCCATGGCGACCACGAGACGGGCGTCACGATCATGCGCATGGTGCAGGCGCTGGACGCCGGCGCGATGATGGCGCGCGTGGTCCGCGCGATCGGCCCCGAGGAAACGGCGGGCGAGGTCGAGGCCGCGCTGGCCCGGCTGGGCGCCCCGCTGCTGGTCGAGGTGGTCGACCAACTGGCGGCCGGAACAGCCACCGAGACGCCACAGGACGAGCGGCTGGTGACCTTCGCGCCGCGCCTGACCAGGGAGGACGCGACGATCGACTGGACGCGTCCCGGCGTGGCGTTGCAGTGCTTCGTGCGCGGCATGCAGCCCTGGCCCGGCGCCCTCACGTGGCTGAACGACGCGCGCTGGAGCGTGCGCCGGGTGCGGGTGATCGAACCCGGGCCGGACGCGACCGGGCCTGGGCCGGACGAACCGGCCCCGGGCACCGTCATCGACGCGGCCGGCGATCGGCTGGTGGTGGCCTGCGGCGGCGGCACGCGCGTGGCGATCGTCGAGATCCAGCCCGAGGGCCGGCGGACGATGACGGCGCGCGAGTTCCTGGCGGGCCGACGGATCCCGGTGGGCGCGAGGCTCGGCAGCGAGCGGCGACGATGATCGCGCCCGCGCGCCGCGCGGCCTTCGACGTCCTCGGCCTCGTGGAGGAGGGCACGCGCACGCTGCCCGACGCGCTCGCGCGGCTGCGAAGTCGCCTGCCGGAGCCGCGCGACGTCGCGCTCGCCACCGAAGTCGCCATCGGCACGCTGCGCTGGCGCGGTACCCTCGACTACTTCATCGCGGGCCTCGCGTCGCGCCCGCTCGAGGACATCGACCCCGCGGCGCTGCGCGCGCTCCGCCTGTCCGCCTACCAGTTGATCCACCTCGACCGCGTCCCGGCGTCGGCCGTCGTGAACGATGGCGTCGCGCTGGCCAAGGTCCAGGCCGGTCCGGGAGCAGCCGGCTTCGTCAACGCCGTGTTGAGGCGCCTGGCCGATCCGGGCCGCCGGCCGACGTTGCCGCCGCGGCCCGACGGCGACGTGCCGTCGCCTGACTGGGCCCGCTACCTGGCAATCGCCTGGTCACACCCGCACTGGCTCGTGCGGCGCTGGCTGCGACGCGTGGGGCTGGCGGCGACCGAGGCTCGCCTGCGCCACGGTCAGTCGCCCGCCGCCATGACGCTGCGTGCCGTCACACGCGTCCAGCCACGGGCGGTGCTGCAGGCGAGGCTCGCGGCGGAGGGCGTCGAGACAACGCCTGCACGCTACGCGCCGTCGGCGCTCCACGTGCGCCGCGGCAACCCGCTGCACTCCAGCGCGGCCGCCGAGGGCGCCCTGATGGTGCAGGACGAGGGTTCGCAACTGGTGGCGCTGTATACCGGCGCGGCCGGCGCGCGGCGCGTGCTCGACGTCTGCGCGTCGCCCGGTGGGAAGGCCGCGGCCATGGCCGACATCGCCGGCGACGACACGATCATCGTGGCCGGCGACGTGCGCCGCCGGCGGGTGCGGCTGCTGCGCGACGTGGTGCGCACGCCGCACGGGTCCAGGATCGCGATCGTGGCGCACGACGCCCTCGCCGGGCTGCCCTATCCCGACGTCTTCGACCTGGTCCTGGTCGATGCGCCCTGTTCGGGCCTCGGGACCCTGCGCCGCGATCCGGACACGAAGTGGCGGCGGCGTGAAGCCGACGTGGAGGCCTTCGCGACACGCCAGTCGGCGATGCTCGGGCATGCCGCGCGCGTGGTGGCGCCCGGCGGCCGGCTCGTGTACGCGACGTGCTCGAGTGAACCGGAGGAGAACGAGGAGGTCGCGCGCGGGTTCCTGGCGTCGCACAGCGGCTTCCGGCCCGCGGCCCCGGCGGCCGCCTGGGAGGCGCCGCCGCTGCGCGAACTGCTGGCGGCCAGCGGCGCGCTCGAAATCCTGCCCGAGCGCCACGGCCTCGACGCCTTCTACGCCGTGGCGTGGGAGCGCCTCGGGTGAGCGGCCTCACACCAGCCCGGCGCGGGGGCTCTGGTGAGGAACGCGGCCGCATGGTACAGTCTCGGGTTCGATGGCGCTCACCACACGCGTCTGGAGCGCAGGCAAGTTCCTGGTCCTCGCCGGAGCGCTGCTCGGCACGTTCCTGCTGTTCTTCGCCATGTCGATGCGCATCGCGCTGAAGACCCGCGAGGTGGTCGTCCCCCCGCTGGCGGGCCGCTCGGTGAACGAGGCTACCGCCCTGCTGCTCGACGAGGGGCTGCTGCTGCGCGTCGAGGAGGCGCGCCGCGTCGATTCGCGCGTGCCCGCCGGGCGCATCATCGCGCAGGACCCGGGCGCAGGCTCGACCACGCGCAGCCAGCGGCGGGTGAGCGTCTGGCTGAGCGACGGCCCGACGGCCGCCGTCATTCCCGCGCTGGTGGGAGAGTCGGAGCGCACGGCGCAGATCCGGCTGCAGATGGCCTCGCTCGAACTGCGGAGCACGGCCGAAGTGCGGTCCAGCGCCAGCCCGGCTGGCGTGGTGCTGGCGCAGACGCCGGCGCCGATGACGCGCGCCGGCTCCGTGTCGCTGCTGGTCAACCGCGGCGACGGCGGCCGCACCTACGTCATGCCGGATCTGATTGGCGTGGAGGCCGAGCGCGCCGCCGACGTGCTTCGATCGCGCGGGTTCCGCGTGGCCATTGTCGACGCGCAGCCCTATCCGGGCATCCCGGCCGGGACCGTGATCCGCCAGACGCCGCAGGGCGGCTTCCAGGTGGCGCCCGGCGACGCCGTCTCGCTCGAGGTGAGCCGCTGATGCTGCGGATTGCCCCCTCCATCCTGTCGGCCGACTTCGCGATGCTCGGCGAGGCGGTGCGCGTCGTCGAATCGGGCGGCGCCGACCTGATCCACGTCGACGTCATGGATGGCCACTTCGTCCCGAACATCACCATCGGCCCGCCCGTGGTGCGCGCGGTGAAGCGCGTGGCGACCGTCCCGCTCGACGTCCACCTGATGATCAGCGAGCCCGACCGGTACCTCGACGCGTTCGTGGCGGCCGGCGCGGCCATGCTCTCGGTGCACGTGGAGGTGCTGCCGCACCTGCACCGGACGCTGGGCGCCATCAAGGCGCTCGGAGCGAAGGCCGGCGCCGTGCTCAACCCGTCAACGCCCGTGTCGTCGATCGAGGAGGTGGCCGGCGACCTCGACCACGTGCTGGTGATGTCGGTGAATCCCGGCTTCGGCGGGCAGTCGTTCATCCCGCGGTCGGTGGCGAAGATTCGCGCCATCCGCGCGCTGCTCGACGCGGCGGGCAACCCCGCGCCGATCGAGGTGGACGGGGGCATCGGCGTCACGACCGCGCCGCTGGTGGCCGCCGCCGGCGCCTCGATTCTGGTCGCCGGCAACGCCATCTTCGGCACCGCCGATCCGGCCGGCGCGGTGCGCGCGATCCGGCGCGCGGCGGTCGCCGGCATGGAGCGCTGACGGCGATGGCGTCGAACTCCACCGTCGTCCGCGTGCGCTACGCGGATACCGACGCGATGGGCGTGGCCTACCATGCCAACTACTTCGTGTGGTTCGAGGTGGGCCGCTGCGAGCTGCTGCGGGAGCGCGGCTGGACCTACCGCGAGATGGAGGACGCCGGCGTCCAGCTGCCGGTGATCGAGGCCACGGGCCAGTTCGTCAGCCCGGCCCGTTACGACGACGAACTGGAGGTACGGGCGTCGCCGACGCTGCTCTCGCCCGTGCGCGTCGCCTTCGAGTACGAGATCGCGAGGCGGCCGGAGGGGACGGTGCTGGCGCGCGGCCGGACGGTCCACGCGGCCGTGGATCGCCGGGGGCGGCCCTGCCGCCTGCCCGCCCGCGCCAGGATGCTGCTGTCATGAGAGCACTGATTACCGGCGTCGCCGGGTTCATCGGGTCAACGCTGGCCGGGCACCTGCTCGCCCGCGGCGACGAGGTGGTGGGCATCGACTGCTTCACCGACTACTACGCGCGCGCGCTGAAGGAGGCCAACCTCGCGCCGCACCGCGCGCACCGGCGCTTCCGGTTCGTGGAGGCGGCGCTGGGCGAGGCCGACCTCGGAGCGCTGCTCGACGGCGTGACGCACGTGTTCCACCTGGCCGCGCAGGCGGGCGTGCGCAAGAGCTGGGGACGCGACTTCCGCGCCTACACCGTGAACAACATCGAGGCGACCCAGCAGCTGCTCGAAGCCTGCGTGGGCCGCCGGCTGGAGCGGCTGGTCTACGCCTCCAGCTCGTCGGTCTACGGTGACGACGTGCCCATTCCGATGCGGGAGGAGTCGGTGCTCAAGCCCGTCTCGCCCTACGGGGTGTCGAAGCTGGCCGCCGAACAGCTCTGCTACCTCTACTTCGTGAACCACGGCATGCCGGCGGTGTCGCTGCGCTACTTCACCGTCTACGGTCCGCGGCAGCGGCCCGACATGGGGTTCCACCGGTTCCTGAAGGCGGTGCTGCGCGGCCAGCCAATCACCGTCTACGGCGACGGCGAGCAGACGCGCGACTTCACGTTCGTCGACGACATCGTCGCGGCCACCACGGCGGCGGCCGACCGCGGCGTCGCCGGCCGCGTCTACAACATCGGCGGCGGCTCGCGCGTGTCGCTCAACCACGTGCTCGACCTCATCGGCGAGGTGACGGGTCGTCGCCTCACCATCGTGCGCGAGGCCCCGCAGAAGGGCGACATGCGCGACACGTTCGCCGATACCACGCGGGCCCGCGCCGATCTCGCCTTCTCACCCGCCGCCACGCTGGCCGACGGCCTGCGGGCCGAGTACGACTGGCTGCGCGGGACGCCGCTGGCCGCTTCCCTCTGATCCGGGACCGTACGCATGTTGATCCTGCCCTGCCGATTCGCCCGGCTCGTCCTGCTGGCCTTCGCGCTCGCCTCCGCCGCTGGCGGGTGCGCATCGTCGCGGACCACGCTGCCAGCGGGCACGCTGGACGCCGACAAGCTGCTCTTCGAGCGCGGCACCGATGCCTTGAACGCGCGCAAGTGGTTCACCGCGCGCGAGTACTTCCGGCAAATCGTGGAAGGCTACCCGCAGAGCCCGTACCGCGCCGACGCGAAGCTGGGGCTGGGCGACACCTACCTCGGCGAGGGCACCACCCAGGGACAGGTGCTCGCCGTGAACGAGTTCCGCGAGTTCCTCACCTTCTTCCCCACGCACCCGCGCGCCGACTACGCCCAGTTCAAGCTGGCGATGGCCTACTACTACCAGATGGCCAAGCCCGAGCGCGACCAGACGAACACGAAGGAGGCGCTCAAGGAGTTCGACGCGTTCTTCGAGCGCTTTCCGTCGAGCGAACTCGTCGAGCAGGCGCGGCTGCGGCAGCGCGAGGCGCGCGATCGGCTGAGCGAGTCCGACTACCGGGTCGGGCTCTTCTACTACCGCTCGCGCTGGTATCCCGGCGCCATCGATCGCCTGCAGACGCTGCTGAAGGTCGATCCGCAGTTCACCAACCGCGACGCCGTCTACTACTACCTGGCCGAGTCGCTGGCCGCCGTCAGGCGCGAGGCCGAAGCGCTGCCCTACCTCGATCGGCTGGTGCAGGAGTTCCAGACCAGCGAGTACCTGGTCCGGGCGCAGAAGCGGATTCCGGAGCTGAAGGCGGCCATGGGCACGACGCCGCCCGCCAAGGTGCCCGAGCCGGCGCGCTGAGGCGCGAGCCGGCCCGCGACCTCACGGCGCGTCGCTGCCGCGCGGCTCGGCCGACGCGCGCGTGAAGCTGAAGTAGTAATCCAGGGCCGACCAGAGCGCCAGCACCACCACCAGCCAGAGCCCCGCCTCTCCGAGCGCCCGCAGCCAGCTCCAGCCCGCGGCGCCCAGCAGCAGCAGGAGCACGGCGATCACCTCGGCCACCATCTTCACCTTGCCGAGCGAGGAGGCCGGCATGATGATGCCGCGCGACTGCGCGAAGCTGCGCAGGCCGGTCACGGCGAGTTCGCGGCCGATGATGACCGCCGCCATCCAGGCCGGCGCCGCGCCGAGCTGCACCAGCGATACCAGGGCGGCCGTGATGAGCAGCTTGTCGGCGAGCGGATCGAGCAGCTGGCCGACGGTGGTGATCTGCTTGTGGCGCCGCGCGAGATACCCGTCGAGCCAGTCGGTGAGCGCGGCCACCGCGAAGATCGCCGCGCCGACGTACTCCTTCTGGATGCCGGCCACGCGCAGCTCGTGGAACTCGGTCAGCAACACGACCATCAGCAGCGGCACCAAGACAATCCGCCCGAGGGTCAGCGCGTTGGGCAGGTTCAGGGGCACAGAGGAACCCACGTGGGCGGGCCCATTGTAGCGTAGGCGCGGCGGCCGGCCCGATGCGCCGTGCTAACATCGCCCGCTGACATGAAGGCCATCCTCCTCGCCGGGGGCAAGGGCACGCGGCTGCGGCCGCTCACGCTGCACACCCCCAAGCCCATCGTCCCGATCTTCAGCCGGCCGTTCCTCCACTATCAGATCGACCTGCTGAAACAGGTCCCCGACATCACGGAGATCATCCTCAGCCTGAGCTACCAGCCGCGCCGCATCGAGGCGGTGTTCGGTGACGGAAGCGAGGTGGGCGTCCACCTGCGCTACCTGGTGGAGGCGTCGCCGCTGGGCACGGCCGGCGCCGTGAAGTTCGCCGCGGACCACCTCGACGACACCGTCGTCGTCTTCAACGGCGACGTGCTCACCGAGATCGACCTCGCCGCCGTGATCGCCCTGCACCGGCAGCGGCGCGCGAAGGCGACGATCGTGCTGACGCCGGTGGAGAACCCCGCGGCCTACGGCCTGGTGGAGACCGACACGGAGGGCCACGTCACGCGCTTCCTCGAGAAGCCGAAGCCCGAGGAGATCACCTGCGACACGATCAACGCGGGGATCTACGTGCTCGAGCCCGACACCTTCGACCGCATCCCGAAGGACACCAACTGGTCGATCGAGCGCAGCTACTTCCCCTCGCTCGTGGAGCGCGGAGAGACGTTCGTCGCGTACGTGTACCGGGGCTACTGGATCGACATCGGCACGCCGGCGAAGTACGCGCAGGTGCACCGCGACGTCATGGACGGCCGGTTCAGGACCGCGCCCTTCGACGGCGCGCCCGGGCTGGTGCACGTCGCCGAGGGCGCCCGCGTGGACGCCGGCGCGATCCTCACCGGCCCCTGCTTCATCGGCGACGGCGCGGTGGTGAAGGCCGGGGCCCGCATCGGGCCGCACACCGTCCTGGAGCGGCAGACGCACGTCGAGGAACAGGCCGTCGTCGAGGGGACCATCGCCTGGGCGGGCAGCTGGATCGGACGCGAGGCGGAGGTGCGCGGCGCGATCCTCGGCCGCAACACGCACGTCGGGCGCAACGCGACGGTGGGCGCCGGCACGGTGCTCGGCGACAAGTCGGTGGTGACCGACTTCAGCCGGAGTTGACCACCCGGGCGGCACCCATCGCCCACATCACGCATGGCGGAACATCGGAGACGGACATGGCAGCGGTGAATCCTGGCATCTTCAAGGCCTACGACATCCGGGGCATCTATCCAACCGAACTCAACGAGGACGTGGCGCGGCTGGCGGGTCGCGCCTTCGTCGCCTACCTCTCGGCGCGGCGCATCGGCGTGTCGCGCGACATGCGGCTCTCCTCGCCGGCCATGGCCGCCGCCTTCATCGACGGCGCCCGCGAGCAGGGGGCCGACGTCGTCGACTACGGCATGCTCGGCACCGACATGATCTATTTCGCGGTGTGCCGCGACGGGCTGGATGGCGGCGCGCAGATCACCGCCTCGCACAACCCGAAGCAGTACAACGGCATGAAGCTGGTCGGCCGCGAGGCGTTCCCGCTCTCGGGCGACGCCGGCATCTCCGACATGCGCGACATGATCGTGGCGAACCGGATTCCGGCGCCCGCCGGCCCGAAGGGCACGCTCGCGGAGGCCGACGTCCTCGACGACTACGTGCGGCTGGTGCTGTCGTTCATCGACACCAGCCTCGTGAAACCGTTCAACGTGGTGCTGGACGCCGGCAGCGGAATGGGCGCGCTCGTGGCCCCGAAGCTCTTCGAGGCGCTGCCCTGCCGGACGACCAGGCTGTGCTTCGAGATCGACGGGACGTTTCCCAACCACGAGGCCAACCCGCTCATCGAGGAGAACCGGCGCGACATCACCGAGCGCGTCATCGCCGACCGGGCCGACATCGGCATCGCCTGGGACGGCGACGCCGATCGGTGCTTCTTCATCGACGGCGGCGGCGGGTTCGTGGCCGGCGACTTCGTCACGGCGCTGCTCGCCGAGGCGTTCCTCATCAAGACGCCCGGCGAGAAGATCGTCTACGACGTGCGCGCCAGCTACGCCGTGAAGGACACCGTCGCGCGCTACGGCGGCCAGGCGCTGATGAACCGCGTCGGCCACGCGTTCTTCAAGAAGCGCATGCGCGAGGAGAACGCGGTGTTCGGCGGCGAGGTCACCGGGCACTACTACTTCCGCGACTTCTTCTACGCCGACAACGGCTTCATCCCCGCCCTGCTGCTGCTGGAGCTGATGTCGCGGAAGGGCCAGACGCTGGCGCAACTGCTCGAGCCGCTGCGATCGCGCTACTTCATCTCCGGCGAGATCAACACGAAGGTCGGCAGTATGGCCGAGGTGGACGCCCGGCTGGAGGCTATTGCCGCGCGGTACGCCGACGGCCACGTCTACCGGATGGACGGCGTGTCGGTGGAGTACCCGGACTGGCACTTCAACGTGCGGCCGTCGAACACCGAGCCGCTGCTGCGGCTCAACCTCGAGGCCACGACGCCCGAGATGATGGCGGCCCGGCGCGACGAGATCGTGGGCGTCATCCGGGGCTGAGAACGCGGCGGGGAGGCGCCAGCAGCGCCAGGGCGCCCCCTGTCATCCTCCGCGCGTTTTCTGCTAGAATCGCGCCCTGCGCCGGACACGCGGGCTTAGCATAGTGGTAATGCTCTGGCTTCCCAAGCCAGCTAGACGGGTTCGATTCCCGTAGCCCGCTCCAGCTATTTCGCCAGAAAACACGGCGTTCCGCCGCTAGGTCATTCTGGCGGCCTGTCCAGATAATGCCGCATTTGGCCGATGGTGGTCGCGGCCGTCGGGCCAGCCGCCCCCAGCCTCCTGTCCGGAGACGCCGCCGCCGGCGGCGCGCCTGACTCAGATGATCTCGGCCCGACGGGGTGAGCGGGGTGGCGCAACATGATTCCGCTTGCGCTGCGTTCTAATCGTGCATACAATCTGGTTCGTGGTCGTCACGTTCGACGCCGTGAAGAGCGAGAAGAACGCCCGCGACCGCGGGCTGCCCTTCACGATGGCGGCGGACATCGACTTCGCGACCGCGCTGGCCGTGGAAGACACACGGCACGCCTACCCGGAGCGCCGGTTCATCCTGACCGGGTGGCTGGGGGCTGCGCTGGTGGTCTGCTGCTATACCCCGGTCCCCGGTGGGCTGCGTGTCATCAGCCTGCGCCGCGCGAACGCGCGTGAGAGGAAGCGTTATGCCGAAGAAGCGACCCACCCTGACTGATGCGGACGGCGAGGTCCGCGAGCTGATGAAGGCGGACCTGCGGTCGATGCAGCCCTTCTACGAGGTCCACCCGGAGTTGGCGCCCGCTGATTGGACGCCGCCCCGTCGCCGCGGCCCACAGCGGACGCCCACCAAGGAACGCATCACGATCCGTTTGTCGCGCGAGGTGCTTGACCACTACCGCGCGACCGGGCGCGGCTGGCAGGCGCGCATCGACGAGACCCTGCGGCGAGCGGCGCAGCGCCGCCCCGTGTCGCCGCGCACGCGCGGCCATGCCTGACCACGCCCGCGCCAGAGGCCCACGCGGGCGTGGACGGAGGCCCCTGGTCAGCGTGGGAGGCGCGTCGGCTGCGGCGGCGCCGCGCGGCGCACCCGCCGCAAGCGTGCTCAGGCCTGCGCGTTCCGGCGGCGCGCCTGCAGGTCGGCGACCGCCCGCGCCAGTTGCTCGCGGGTGAACGGCTTGGGCAGCAGCACCCAGGCGGCGCCCGCGGCCGCGGCGTCTCGGCCTGGCCCCTCCCCGGAGCCGGAGATGAACAGCGCGCCGGCATCGGGCCGGCGCCCGGCCAGGGCACGCAGCAGGTCGGTGCCCGACGGCCCGGGCGGAACGAGATCCGTCACGAGCAGGTCGAAGGCGGGCTCTGCCTCACGCAGGCACGCCAGGGCCTCGGGACCGCCGGCCGCATCCGTGACGGTCAACCCCACCCCTTCGAGCATCCGGTGGACGAGGCGACGCAACGCCGCATCGTCCACGATGAGCAGCGTCGCGACAGGCGTCCCGTCGACCTGCTGCGCACCCTGCGACTGGCCGGCGGAGGCCGACGCGCCCTCGTACTGCATCACGAACCGTTGGCGCACGGGCCACTGGTTCGACAGGCTCAGCGTGCCGCCGCTGGCCGCGATCAGTTGCGCGATGACAGTCAGTTGCCAGCCGGGCAACGGCGCGGGTCCGGCGCCCGCCTCCGGCTCGAGCGTCGCCGTGACGCTCACGCCATCGACCCGGGCACGGCGGACCTGGAACCCGCAGTGGCCGCCGCACGGCAGGGCATCGCGCGCCAGCAGGACGATCGCAAACAGCACGTGGCTCGCGTCGGCCTTCTGCAGGCAGATCTCCGGGACATCGTCGGCCTCGATGACGACGCGGACGCGATCACCGGCCGCGGCCTCGAGCAGCGGCCACAACTCCCGGATCAGCGCCGGCCAGGACAGCAGTTGCGCCGGGGCCTCGGCGTTGCGCCTGAACGCCAGCAGGTGGCGCGTGAGCGTGGCCGCCCGCTCGCCCGAACGCTGGATTTCCTGCAGGTCGCGGCGACGGGCGTCGCCGGCCGGCATGTCGTCGAGCAGCAGCTCGGCGTAGCCGAGAATGGCCGTCAGCAGGTTGTTGAAGTCGTGGGCGAGCGCCGACGCCAGACGGCCCATCGTGACCTGGCGCCGCGTCGCCGCCGCAGCGGCATCGTCATTCGGCAAGGCCATGCTCGCGATCCCTTCGCTGCCCGCGGCGTCATCGCGCCGGCAACCACCCTCGCGGTCCAGCTTCCGACTCGCGCGTCAGTATAATCGGAGCCATGGCCCGCGCTTCCGCCCCGGCCTTCACGCCGGGCGCCATCACGTTCCTGCGCCGGCTGAAGCGGCACAACGACCGCGAGTGGTTCCGCGCCCACAAGGCCGACTACCTGCGCCTGGTGCGCGAACCGCTGGAGGCGCTCCTCGCGCGGATCGATCAGGAGTTCCGCGGCTTCGCCCCCGAGCTGGTGGCCGCGCCCGCCGTGTCGCTCTTCCGAATCCACCGCGACACGCGCTTCTCGGCCGACAAGTCCCCCTTGAAGACCCAGATCGGCGCCGTTTTTCCCGACCGCCGGCTCCCACGCAAGGCCGGCGCCGGCCTCTACCTCGAAATCGGCCCAGACGGAACGCTCATCGCGGGCGGACTCTACGCACCCACGCCACCGGAGCTGCGGCGGGTTCGCCTGCACGTCGCCGAAACCCTCCCGCGACTGCGCGCGATCGTCCGGGCGCCGTCCTTCGTCCGCAACACCGGCGGGCTGAGCGGCGCGCGACTGGTCCGGGTGCCGCGCGGCTTCGCCGCGGACCATCCGGCAGCCGAGTACCTCCGCTACAGGCAGTATCTTGCCCAGGCGAGCTTTCCGGCCGACTTCGCCACGACGCCGGCATTCGTGCCCGCAGTGGTGCGCACCTTCCGGGCGGTGGCGCCGCTCGTGACGTACCTCAACGACGCCCTCCTGCCCAGCCTCGACGGGCCGGGCCGACGCACCTGATCCGCCGCCGGCCGCACGAGCGGCACCAGCCTCTCCGGAGCACGCCCATGGACACGCCCGGCTCCACTTCGGTCCTCGAACGCTTCCTTCGCTACGTCACCTACGACACGCGGTCGGACGAGACCTCCACGTCGTTCCCGAGCACGCCGGGCCAGCTCGTCCTGCTGGAACTGCTGAGACACGAGTTGCTCGAACTCGGGCTCGCCGATGCCACGATGGACGAGTTCGGCTACGTGATGGCGACGATCCCCGCCACCTCGGACAAGGCCGGTGTGCCCGTGATCGGTTTCATCGCGCACGTCGACACCTCACCCGAGCTGAGCGGCGCCAACGTGAAGCCGATCGTCCACCGCCAGTACGACGGCCGCGACCTCGTGCTCCCCGACGATGCCGGCGCGGTGCTGCGGCTCGCCGAGACGCCGGCGCTGGCGGCCTGCATCGGCCACGACATCGTCACGGCGTCCGGCACCACGCTGCTCGGCGCCGACAACAAGGCCGGCGTCGCCGAGATCATGGCCGCCGCCGAGTACCTGATGGCACACCCGGAGGTGAAGCATGGCCCGATCCGGATTGCCTTCACCCCGGACGAGGAAGTGGGCCGGGGCACGCAGCACTTCGACGTCGCGCGCTTCGGCGCCGCCTGCGCGTACACGATGGACGGCGGTCCGGCCGGCGAACTCGAGATCGAGAGCTTCTCGGCCGACACGATGGTCGTCACCTTCAAGGGCTTCAACACTCACCCTGGTTACGCGAAGGGCCGGATGATCAACGCCATCAAGCTGGCGGCCCGTTTCATCGACGGCCTGCCCCAGGGCCGGCTCTCGCCCGAGACCACCGACGGGTACGAGGATTACGTGCACCCGTACGTCGTGCACGCCAGCGTGGACCGGACGACGGTGCGCGTCCTCGTGCGCGACTTCCGCACGGCCGGGCTTGCGGAGAAGGAGCGGCTGCTCGAGGAGATCGCGCGCGCCGTTGTCGCGACGGTGCCTGGCGCCGCCTTCGACGCGCAGGTGGAACAGGGCTACCGCAACATGCGGGAGGTGCTCGATCGGCACCCCGACGTGGTGGAGCACGCGCGCGAGGCCATCAGGCGCGCGGGCCTGACGGTGACGACCCGCCCGATCCGCGGCGGCACCGACGGCTCACGGTTGTCGTTCATGGGGCTGCCGACACCCAACCTGTTCGCGGGTGAGCAGAACTTCCACTCACGCCTCGAGTGGGTGTCGGTACAGGACATGGAAAAGGCCGTGGAGGTCATCGTCCGGACGGCGGAGGTGTTCGAGCAGCGCGCCTGAAGTTACCACGGGCCCGGCAACTGAGCGGTTGCCGGGCCCGATGATCAATCGCCGCCGGTGCCGGTGCGATCGGCCGGAATCGCCTCGTTGGCCGATCCCGAGAGGCCCCGGATGGGGAACGTCCTGGGCTGGGCCAGGCGTTGCGAATCACGGACTGCCCGATAGCACTGGAAACAGAGCACGTGGCTGCGGTCGCGCCTGACGTGACCGCGATAGCGGTATCGTGCGGGCCGGGTCCTGCACTCCACGCACATGCGCCTGGCTTCGTTGCGCGCACGCTTCATGGCGCCTCCCTGCGAACCGGCGAGGCCGCGTCCCCGAAACCCCGGGGTCACTGGACGGCACCCTGCCGGCAGGGTCGCGTTGACTACGGGTTCACGAACTACCCTCCGCCGGGCGAAGGCTGCCCGACCCCGCAATTCTAGTGCGATGCCCCGGGTGGCGCAAACCCGGCCTGCCGCACCACACCGGGCCCCCCCTCGCCCCATGGCCGAGCTGGACGGGCGGCCGGGGGGCCCCAACCGCGCTCCGGCCCGCCGGTGCCGCCAGACCGACAGAACGCATCCGGAGACCGCGCCGGACGACAGTTGAAACCCCGGGGCCGGTCCGATACGCTCCCGGGTGGCATGATCGCCGATGTCACCCGCAACCCCGCCCTGCTGAAACTCGATCTCTACTGCAAAGGCATGCGGCTCGACGACTCATGCCTCGTCGAGGAAGACGGCGGCCGCAAGGTCCTCCGCACGCGGGCCGGACTGGGCAGCGGCCTGGAAGTGATCCTGCCCGGCGGCCTCTGGACGAACGTCCCGGTCTCCGAGCGCTTCGCCCAGGAATCGCCCTACCTGCTGCGGCGCGAGCAGGGCGCCTACTGGATCACGCGCGATGGCGAACGCGTGGCGAGCGTGCAGTTGTCGCCCCGCCCCACCTGGTACGACCGTCAGACCGCCACCGGCCGGAACATGACGCGCATCGGGACGCTGCAGGGCACCTACCTGGGCGTCTACCCCGCCAAGGTGTGCGAATACTGGACCGAGAAGCCGTCGCGCTCGAATTGCAAGTTCTGCTCGGTAGGCCTGAACCTGGGCTTCGACGACGCCGACGAGAAGTCGGTGGACGAGGTGATGGAGGTGGTGCGCGTCGCGCGCCGTGAGTCGGGCATCACCTACGTCGACTTCAACACCGGACACTACGCCGGCGACACGTACCTCGACATCGTCGAACCGTTCGTGCGCCGCATCAAGCGCGAGCTCGGCCTGCTGGTCGGCGTCCAGACGCCGCCCCACCACGACCTGCGGCGCTACGACGCGCTGCGCGCCATGGGCGTGAACCGCGTGTCGTTCTGCTTCGAGATCTTCGATCCCGCGATCTTCCGGGATGTGTGCCCCGGCAAGCACAGGGAGTACGGTCTGGAACGCTACCTCGAGGCCATCCGCTACTGCGCCGCGCTCGGCGCGAAGGGCCCGCGCAGCGAACCATGGGTGACCAACGGCGAGATCATCGTGGGCCTCGAGCCGCCCGAGTCGTCGATTCGCGCGGTGGAGTGGATCACCTCGGTTGGCGCCATCCCGACCGTGTGCGTCTTCCGCCCGCTGGTCGGCACCGACTACGCCAGCATGCCGCCGCCACGGACCGAGGACATCGTGCCGGTGTTCGCGCGCCTCTACGAGGCGTGCATGGAGCAAGGGCTGCCGATCGGCTGCGCGCCCGACATCCACGTGAGCCTGGTCCTGCTGCCCGAGGAAGCGCGGTGGCTGTCGAACCGCCGCTATCCGCTCACCAGCCTGAAGCTGAAGGCGATTGCCGCCGGCGCACGGTTCGTGCTGGAGCGGCGCTGGCGACGGATCGAGGCGGCCAGCCGCCCGCAGCCGGCCTGAGGGCCCGGCAACGCCGCCCCCGGGACGCCATGTCCCGGGCCCCTCACCGCCCCGGCGTGGCCAGCGACTGGTAGAAGGCCAGCGTCTGGCGCGCGATCGCGTCCCAGCTGAAGTGCTCTTCGACCCGCGCGCGGGCACGGCGCGCCATCTCGGCACGGCGCCCGGGGTCGGCCAGCAGCGCGTCGATGGCCGCCGCCAGGTCGCGCGAGAAGCGCCCGGGATCCCGCGGCTCGACATCGGTAGCGCTCACGGGCTCGATCGGCACCAGCAGCCCCGTCTCCCCGTCCTCGACCACCTCGGGGATGCCGCCGACGCGCGAGGCGACGACCGGCGTCTCGCACGCCATCGCCTCGAGGTTGATGATGCCGAACGGCTCGTAGACCGACGGGCAGACGAACACCGCCGCGTGCGTGTAGAGCGCGATCACCTGATCGCGCGGCAGCATCTGCTCGATCCACACGATGGGCGCGCGGCGGCGCTGGCGGGCGCTCGCCACGGCTTCCTGCATCTCGCGCGCGATCTCGGGCGTGTCCGGCGCGCCGGCGCACAGCACCACCGTCGCCTCACTCCGGAGGTGCGCGACGGCGTTGACCAGGTGGACGATGCCCTTCTGGCGCGTGATGCGCCCCACGAAGAGCACGAACGGCGCGGTGGCGTCGATGCCGTGCGCCGCCAGCACGGCGGGATCGGGGCGCGGCCGGTACTGCCGCAGGTCGATCCCGTTGTGGATGACCCGCACGCGCTCCGCCGGCACGCCATAGAGCGATCGGACGTCGTCGCGCATCGCGCGCGAGACGGCCACCACGCCGTCGGCGTTCTGGTAAGCGGTGCGCTCGATCCAGCTCGAGGCGTGATAGGCCGTCCCCAGTTGCTCCACCTTCCAGGGCCGGTGCGGCTCCAGCGAGTGCGTCGTGAGGACGAGCGGCACACCCTGCAGCTGCTTCACCAGGCAGCCGGCGAGGTGCGTGTACCAGGTGTGGCAGTGCACCACGTCCACGTCGGCCAGCGCCCCGCTCATCACCAGGTCCTGCAGCATCGTCGCGAAGAACTTCACGTGGCGCGGGTCGCGCGCGGCGATCTCGGCCGGCGGCAGGACACCCCGCACGTGAAGCGAGGGCGCCTCCACCTGCTGATCGCCGAAACAGCGCACGTGCACCTGGTGACGGCCGCCGTCGAGCGCGGCGAGCTCCCGGGTGAGGTACTCGACGTGGACCCCGGCGCCGCCGTAGACGTGCGGCGGGTACTCGTTGGTGAGGATGCCGATTCTCATGGCAGACAACGTGTTGCGGACGGGCGAACGGACACGGCGTCACAGCCCGTCGATGAACCAGTCGGCCAGCAGGTCGAGGCCGTGCACCACGATGTCGCCGACCTCCGAGGCGACCCCGGGCCGCGGGCGCGGAAGGCCCGCGAACACCCGCTCGCCCTGGATCCGCTCCATGGCCAGCGTCAGCGGCAGGGCGGGATCCGCGTGCTGCCGCCGTTCGGCCTGGACCTGCAGCTGCGCCAGCATCTTCTCGACCTGCGCGGGATCGAGCATCGACACCGGCGCGCGGCAGTACTGGCAGGCCGGGTGCCCGTCGAGGTTCACCGGGGCGCCGCAGTTCGAGCAGTTCACCTGGGCGATGTGCGCGCGAAGATCGACCAGCTCCCGCGGGCTCAGGTTGCGCACGAAGTTGCGCGAGCGGAGGAAGTGGAAGAACGTGATGAAGCGCCCGTGGCCGCGGGCGCAGCGGTAGTACTGGAACTTCGTGTCGCGCTGCTGATCGACGACCAGCGACAGCCGCAGGCCGCAGCGGGGGCACTCCAGGCGATCGGCCAGCGGATGGCGGCGGCTGGCGTGGCGCTCGTGGACGAGTCGGAACAGCGCGAGCGTTCCCTCGGGCGAGAGCTGGAGGCTCTCGTTCTCGTCGAACCAGAACCCCTGGCAGGCCGCACAGAGATCGATGGTGAGCGGCCGGTAGAGGCCCGCGATCGACAGCGACTCGAGCGCGTGACGGCAGTTCGGGCAGGGCGCGTCGGCCACGGCGCGCATCATACACACACCGGTGCCGTTCGGCACGCGTCGACGGCGGGGATGCCGGCCCGGGCGATGCCGCCGCCGGTTCCCGGCGCGCCCGAGACAGCGGTCCTCACTCCGCCCGCTTCCAGTGCTGAGATCTCCCGAAGAGCGAAACCCCGAGATAGCCGCGTACTTCGAGGGTCCGGCCGTCCTCCGACAACCTCAGCTTCACGCGATAGATCTTGCCGTCCTCCGGATCGAGAATCCGGCCGCCATCCCACGATCGCCCGTTGCCGCTGAGCCCCCACAGGAAGCGCAGCCCCTCGACCGGGCGGTCCCTGAACTCCCCGGGGCACTTGTCGCAAACGGGGTCCGGCGGCTCGCCGGGCCGCTGGATGGTCCTCAGGATGGTGCCATGCAGCTCGCCGTCGGTCACCTCGATCCGGACGATGGAGCGCAGGTCGCCCTTGCGATCGTCGAACTGCCGCCACTCCCCCACGGGCGTCGCCGGCGGAGTCTGCTGGGCCATCAGCAGCCGGACCGCGGCCATCACGAGGACCGCGGCCAGGGCGCCGCGGGAGCGCATCGGCGGCGCCAGCCAGCGAGAACCAACGGTCATGAGCTGCCTCCCGGTTGCCGGCGGCGGATCGGCCGTGGGGCCGACGTCATGGCGCGCCGGACCGGCACACGATACACGATGCGCCAGGCTGGCTGGATCCGGCCTCGGTGCCCCTCAGCCGCGCAGGCCGAGGCGCCTCGCCAGGTGATGCAGGTTGCTGCGGTGCAACCCCAGTTCGCGCGCGGCCGCGGCCCAGTTCTCGCCGTGCCGCCGTACCGCGGCCAGGATGGTTGCACGCTGGAAGTCGTCGACGCGCTCGCGCAACGGCTTCCGCGCGCCGTTGTCGCTCCCGGCCTGAAGTGGCGGGGGCTCCGGCACGGGAACCGGCGGCGGTGCTGCCGGAACCCCTGCCAGATCCAGGTGCTCGACGCCCACCACGAGGCTGGCCTGGCGATCGTGGCCGGAGGACGCGCGCAGCACGGCGCGGCCGATCACGTTCTCGAGTTCGCGGATGTTGCCCGGCCACTCGGCCGTCACGAGCCGCGCCCGCGCGTCGTCGCTCAACCGGACCGGGCCGAGCCCGAGCCGCCGCCGGTTGATGTCGATGAAGTGCGCGGCCAGCGCTGGGATGTCCTCACGCCGATCCCGCAGCGGGGGCACGTGCAGGGGGAACACGGCCAGCCGATGGTAGAGGTCGGCGCGGAACCGGCCGGCCTCGACCTCGGCGGCGAGATCGCGGTTGGTCGCGGCGATCACACGCACGTCGACGCGATGCGTGCGATCGCTGCCAACGCGCTGGATCTCACCCTGTTGCAGCGCGCGCAGCAGCTTCGGCTGCAGTTCCAGCGGCAGTTCGCCCACCTCGTCGAGGAAGAGCGTCCCGCCGTCGGCGATCTCGAACTTGCCGGCACGATCGCGCGCGGCGCCGGTGAAGGCCCCCGCCACGTGACCGAAGAGCTCGCTCTCGGCAATCGACACCGGCAGCGCGGCGCAGTTGACCTGCACCAGCGGCTCCTCGGCACGGCGCGACACCTCGTGCACGTGGTGCATCACCAGTTCCTTGCCGACGCCGGTCTCGCCGGTGATGAGCACGGTGAAGTCCGACTGCGCAACCAGCGCGATGTCCTGCCGCAGTCGCGTGACCGCCCCGCCTCCGCCCAGGATTTCGCCCCCTCCGGCACTCGCCGCGCTCCGCACCAGTTCGCGCGCGACGCGGCCGTGCCGGTCGGCGCGCTGCTCCAGCACATCGACGAGCGCCGTCGTACGCATCGCCGCCCCCGCCAGCGCGCCCAGCGTCGCGATCACCTGCTGGTCGAAGCCGTCGAAGGCGTGCGCGTCCAGCGCATCGGCCGTCAGCGCGCCGATGACCTCGCCGCCGTCGGTGAGCGCGCACCCCAGGCACGCATGGATGCGGTCGAGGGCATGGGCATCGCCTTCGAGGTAGCCGTCGAACGGGTCGGGCAGGTCGCTGTCCGGAGGAAAGCGGACCGGTGCAGACGAGGCGAGAATCACGTCGAACCGCCGGTGCTCCGCGCGGGGGTAGCGCCGCGCGAGCGCTTCGGGGGTCAGCCCATGCCCGGCCACCGGCACCAGGTCATCGCCTTCGAGGCGCAGCAGGCAGACGGCATCAGCGGGAATCGCCCGCCGGACGGCCGCCAGCAGACGGGCGTACCGATTCCCGGCGGCAATCGCCGCCGTGAGATCACGGGCGATGTCGAAAAGCGCTTCCAGCGTATGGGGACAGTGTTGTGTCATCGGCAACATCGTCGATCGAATCACAACGGGCTGGCCGCTGTCGACTTGACAACACCGTGGTCCGTGCGCCGATTCCAGCGGATCTTCGGGTTGGCACGCACCCTGATCGGAAGGCAGGGTATCCGCTCCAACGCGAGCGGGCCCAGGAGAACCGATGACCCCCACGAGCCTGCTTTCCGAAATCGCCGTCACCCACCCCGCCGCATCCCGGGTGTTCCAGCGTCACCGTCTCGACTACTGCTGCAACGGCCGCCGGCCTCTCGCCGACGTGTGCCGCGAGAGGGATCTCGATCCCGACGCGGTGCTCGCCGAGATCACCGACGCGCAGGTCACGACGCCCGACACCGAGCACTGGCAGACGCGTCCGCTTCCCGAGCTGATCGACTTCATCGTCGGGCGTTACCACGATGATCTGCGCCGCGAACTGCCCGAACTGGTGGCGATGGCGGCCCGGGTGGAGCAGGTGCACGGGGAGAAGACGACCTGTCCGCACGGCCTGCACGATCATCTGCGCGCGGTCCAGACCTCGTTGCTGGAGCACGCCGAGAAGGAAGAGCACATTCTCTTCCCGATGATCAACGCCGGAGCGGGCGCTCGCGCGGCCGCGCCCGTCCACGTGATGGAAGTCGAGCACGGCGACCACAAGGAGCACCTGACGACGACGCGCGAGCTGACCAACGACCTGCAGCCGCCCGAGGAGGCGTGCACGACGTGGCGCGCGCTGTATCTCCGCCTGGCGCAACTGGAGGCGGACCTGATGCAGCACATCCACCTGGAGAACAACATCCTCTTCCCGCGCGCGCTGGGGCACTGAGCCTGCGACGCGTCACACGCTTGCCGGCCGGCGGGCGCCCCGCCGGCCGGCAAGCGTGTCGAGATGGGCCGGCCCACGCCCGCGGTCGTCCGGGCGCTGGCCACGGTCCGGCCTCCCTGCCGCCACCTTCAGATGTCGCCTGCCGTCACTGGCGCCTTCCGCAGGAGCGTCGCGCCGGCCAGCACGATCAGCAGCGCGCCTGGTACGAACCATCCGTCCGGCGCGCGCCGCCACGCCAGCCAGTCGATGGCCGCGGCAAACAGCACGCCGGCGTAGACGAAGGGCCCCACCATCGCTGCCGGGGCGAGTGAGTAGGCGCGGGTCAGCGCGAACTGGCCCACCGTGGCGAGCAATCCCGTGCCGATCAGCGCCAGCCATCCCACCGGCGTCGGCGCCACCCACGTCCAGGGCAGCGGCACCGCCGACAGCACCGTGGCGATCAGCGCGAAGTAGAAGACGATGCGCGTGATGGGCTCGGTGTGGGTAAGCCTGCGGATCCCCACCTGGGCCACGGCGGCGAACACGGCCGAGCACGCCCCGATCACCGCCGCCCCGGTGAAGACACCGCTGCCGGGCCGCAGGATGATCACCATGCCGGCGAACCCGATCCACAGCGCGCGCACCACGTGTCGATGGACCGGTTCGCGCAGCCAGAGGCGCTCGGCGATCGGGAGAAACAGCGGGTAGGCCTGGTTGAGCAGCGTGGCGTCGGCGAGCCGGATACGTCCCAGCGCGAAGAAGTAGCAGCTCATCGCGGCCAGCCCGGCGACGGCGCGGACGAAGTGACCGCCGAAACGCCGCGTGGCCAGCGCGCGCGGGCCCGCGCTTGCCGCCCACGGTACCAGCACGGCGCAGGCCACCGCGTTCCGGAAGAACACCACCATCGTGTTCGGCACGTCACCGGCCGCCACCTTCACGGCCGCGCCCATCAGGGAGAACGCGAAGGCGGACAGCACCATGAAGCACGCGGCCAGGCGCAGGTCGGTGGGCTGCTCGGAGCGCGGCAGGGACACTCGACCCGGGAGTGTGGCGCAGGCCCGCCCGCGGGTCAACGTCGGCCGCCGGGCCGTCGCGGCCGGCGGGTTGTAGAATGCGCGGATGCTGCTCCACCCCCGTCGACCTGGCGCCTGGCTGCTTGCGTTCACGCTCGTCGCGCTGCCGCTGCCCCCGGCACTCGCGCAGGCCCCGCGTCCTGCCGTCCCGTCGCGCATCGCGGCGGCGGATGCGAACGGCATGTCGGCCGAGCGGCTCGCCCGGATCGACACGGTGATGGAGGCGCACGTCGCCAATCGCAGGATCGCCGGCGCCGTCGCCCTCGTGATGCGCCACGGCCGCATCGTCCACCTCAAGGCCTACGGCAGACAGGACATCGAGCGCGGCGTGCCGATGGCCACCGACAGCCTGTTCCGCCTCGCGTCGATGAGCAAGGCCATCACGGTCGCGGCCGCGATGACCCTCGTCGAGGAGGGAGCGCTGCTGCTGGGCGATCCCGTGTCGAAGTACATCCCCGCGTTCGCGAAGACCGACGTGGTGGTCGCGCCCGCGCCAGCCGCTCCGCCCGGCACGCGGCTGGGCCGCGTCCCCGCGAAACGGCCGATCACCGTGCGCGACCTCATGACGCACACCGCGGGCATTTCTTACGGCTCCGGCGCTCTCGAGGCCGACTACAAGGCCGCGAACCTCCTCGGGTGGTATTGCGCCGACCACGACGAGACGATCGGACAGTTCGTGGACCGGCTGGCCACCATGCCGTTTGCCGCGCAGCCCGGCGAGCAGTTCGTGTACGGGTTCGGCACCGACATCCTCGGGCGGGTCATCGAGGTGGCCGCCGGCCAGCCGCTGGACGTGGCCCTGCGGCAGCGCATCCTCGATCCGCTGCGCATGCGCGACACCTCGTTCTTCGTTCCGGGCGAGAAGGCGTCGCGCCTGGCCACCGTCTACGGCCTCTCCCGGGACGGCACCCTCACCCGCGCCCCGGAGACCGGAGACGAGGGCATGGGCAGCACCGGCCAGGGCGCCTACGTCACCGGCCCGCGGAAGTGTTTCGCCGGCGGGGCCGGGCTGGTCTCGACGATCACCGATTACGCGCGGTTCCTGCAGATGCTGCTCAACGGCGGGGACCTCGACGGCGTCCGCGTGCTGAGCCCCGCCTCGATTGCGGCGATGACCTCGAACCAGGTGGGCGACCTCTATCGCGGCGGACAGCTCGGTTTCGGCCTCGGGTTCGAGGTCGTGGAGCACATCGGCCGCGCCGGCCGCCTCGGCGCCGCCGGCGAGTTCTCCTGGGGCAGCGCCTACTATCCCCGCTTCTTCGTCGACCCGGCCGACGGCCTGGTGGCCATGTTCATGACGCAACTGATCCCCGCCGGCGACCTCGACCTGAACGAGAAGTTCCGGAGCCTGGTCTACCAGGCGATCGTCGGGCCCGGGGATCCGGGGTTGGTGCCGGCCGCGGCGCCCCGTCGGCGATAGCCGCGGCGGCCACTGCCGGGCCGCGGGCCGACGGCCGGCTCAGAGCCGCCCCTGCCTGGCTGGCGCGATCCGGCCACGGCTGTGCTATACTCCAGCCTTCCGCTGATTGACGCACGCGTGTCGCGTGCTCCCACGTCAGGATCGTTCGAGTATCTTCACTCGCAGCCTCTCGACGTCAGTGTCAGCAGGGTCGCCAGCTTGGGTGCGTTCCGGAACTGGAACGCCGGCGACCATCAACAACACGGCCGGCACGTGCCGGCCACTCGATCGAGGACGATCGAGAGCAGGAGTGAAGTCACATGGGTCGCAGGTTGTATGTCGGAAATCTCCCGTATGAGACGGGCGAGCAGGATCTCCAGGAGTTGTTCGGTCGGATCGGCTCGGTGGAGTCGGTGAACGTGATGCGCGATCAGGCCACTGGCCGCGCGCGCGGGTTCGCGTTCGTCGAGATGGGCACCGACGAGGGCGCGCGCCAGGCCGTCGAGCAGCTCCACGAGAGCCAGTTCGGCAGCCGGACGCTCACGGTCAACGAGGCGCGTCCGCGTCCCGAGCGTTCGGGCGGCGGCGGCTTCGGCGGCAACCGCGGCGGAGGTGGTGGCGGCGGCGGCCGCAACCGGCGCGAGCCGCGCTGGTAACAGCCCGCCCCGGTCTCAACACCCTCACGGGCCGGCCTGCGGGCCGGCCCGTTTCGCTTTCCACCTGCGGCTGCCGCCGGTCCCAGACCGCGCGAATCGCCGGCGCCCGGCTCACCCCACCCAGGTCCGCGCGTTGCGGAACAGCCGCATCCACGGGCTGTCCTCACCCCACCCGCGCGGCGACCACGACAACTGCACCGACCGGAACACGCGCTCGGGGTGCGGCATGAGGATCGTGAAGCGCCCGTCGGGCGTCGTGAACGACGTGAGGCCCCCCGGTGAGCCGTTGGGGTTCGCCGGATAGGCTCCGGCCGGCGCGCCACGGCCATCGACGAAGCGCATCACGGCGATCGCCCGCGAGGCCGCCGCCTCGTCGTCCCAGTGCGTCCGTCCTTCCCCGTGCGACACCACCACGGGCAATCGGCTGCCCTCCATGCCGGCGAAGAGCATCGAGGGGCTGGGCAACACCTCCACCATCACGAGCCGTGCCTCGAACTGCTCCGAGGTGTTCCTGACGAACCTCGGCCAGGCGACCGCGCCCGGCACGAGGTCCTTCAGGGCGGCCATCATCTGGCACCCGTTGCACACCCCGAGCGCGAACGTGTCGGACCTGGAGAAGAAGGCCGCGAACTCGTCGTGTGCGCGCGCGTTGAAGAGAATCGACCTGGCCCAGCCCTCGCCCGCGCCGAGCACGTCGCCGTAGGAGAAGCCGCCGCAGGCCGCCAGGCCGCGGAACGTCGTCAGCGACACACGGCCATCGGCGACGTCGCTCATGTGCACGTCGATCGCGGTGAAGCCGGCACGATCGAATGCGGCGGCCATCTCGACGTGGCCGTTCACGCCCTGCTCGCGCAGGATGGCCACGGCCGGGCGGGTGCCGCGCGCGATGAACGGCGCGGCCACGTCCTCGGCGGGATCGAAGGTGACCGCCGCGTGCAGGCCGGGGTCCTCCGTGTCGAGGATGCGGTCGTATTCCTCCCGGGCGCACGCGGGATTGTCGCGCAGCGCCTGAAGCTGCCAGGTGGTCTCGCTCCACGCGCGCTGCAGTGCCGTCCGGGCATCAGCGAACAGCGTGCGGCCCGCCGAGACGATCCGCACCTCATCGGAGGCCTCGGGCCAGGCCACCACGCGCGCGTCGAGCCGATGGCGGCGGAGGATCCCGATCGCCTCCTCCAGGCGCGCGGCGGCGACCTGGATGACGGCGCCCGGCTCCTCGCAGAAGAGCGCCGCCGCCGCATCACCCGCGGCCCCGGGCAGGGCGTCGAGATCCACTGTCAGCCCCGTGCGCCCCGCGAAGGCCATCTCGAGCAGCGTGACGAGGCATCCCCCGTCTGACCTGTCGTGATAGGCGAGCACGAGTCCGGCCGATCGCAGGTCCGCGAGGGCGGCAAACAGGGCGCGCAGCCGTGACGGGTCGTCGAGGTCGGGCGTCTCGTCGCCGGTCTGATCGAACACCTGCGCGAGAATCGACGCGCCCAGCCGCGTCCTGCCGTCGGCGAGATCGATCAGGACGAGCAGCGTGTCGCCCGCATCGCGACGCAGGTCGGGCGTCCAGACGCCGCGCACGTCCCCGCACGGCGCGAAGGCCGACACGACCAGCGAGACGGGGCTGACGACTTCGCGCCGTACGCCGCCCTCGGTCCACGCCGTGCGCATCGACATCGAGTCCTTGCCGACGGGGATGCTGACGCCGAGCGCCAGGCACAGGTCGAGCGCGACGGCGCGCACGGTGTCGAACAGCGCCGCGTCCTCGCCAGGCGACCCCGCGGACGCCATCCAGTTGGCCGAGAGCTTCACGCGGTCGAGCGAGACGATGGGCGCGGCCGCGAGGTTGGTGAGCGCTTCGGCCACGGCCATGCGCCCGGAGGCCGGCGCGTCGATCGCGGCCAGCGGCGCCCGTTCGCCAACGGCGAAGGCCTCTCCGCGACAGCCGTCGAAGTCCAGCAGCGTCGCGGCGCAGTCGGAGACCGGCACCTGCCACGGGCCGGCGCATTGATCGCGGGCGCAGAGGCCACCGACCGAGCGGTCGCCGATGGTCACCAGGAACGTCTTGTCGGCCACGGTCGGGGCGCGCAGGACACGGCCGATCATGTCGGCGAGCGAGACGCCGTGGAAGTGCAGCGGCCGACACGCCGGCCTTCTCCGGGCCACGCGCCGCAGCATCCGGGGAGGCCGGCCGAACAGCACCGCGAGCTCCATGTCGACCGGCACGTTGCCGAAGAGCGGGTCGCGGACCTCGATCCGTTCGTCGGCGGTGACCTCCCCCACCACGGCCAGCGGGCAGCGCTCCCGCTGGCAGAGCGCCTCGAACTCGGCGAACCGACCGGGGGCGATCGCGAGGACGTAGCGCTCCTGGGCCTCGTTGGACCACACCTCGCGCGGCGCCATCCCCGGTTCCTCGCTGGGCGCCGCGCGCAGGTCGATGCGGGCGCCGCGGCCGGCGGCGTGCACCAGCTCAGGCAGGGCGTTGGACAGGCCGCCGGCGCCGACGTCGTGAATCGAGAGGATCGGGTTGCGATCGCCCAGCGCCCAGCAGCCATCGATCACCTGCTGGGCCCGGCACTGCATCTCGGCGTTGCCGCGCTGCACCGAATCGAAGTCGAGATCGGCGGCATTCACCCCGCTCGCCATCGACGATGCCGCGCCGCCGCCCATCCCGATCAGCATCCCTGGCCCGCCGAGGTGGATCAGCAGGGCGCCGGGTGGCACGCCGGCCTTCGCGGTGTGCGCCGCGCGGATGTTCCCCACGCCGCCGGCGAGCATGATCGGCTTGTGGTACCCGCGACGCGTGCCGGCCACCACCTGCTCGTAGGTGCGGAAATAGCCCGCGAGGTTCGGCCGGCCGAACTCGTTGTTGAACGAGGCCGCGCCCAGCGGCCCCTCGATCATGATCGCCAGCGGCGATGCGACCCGATCGGGCCGCTGCTCGGGGCCCTCCCACGGCCGCTCGCAGCCCGGAATGCGCAGGTGCGACACCGAGAACCCGCACAGGCCCGCCTTCGGCTTCGCCCCGCGGCCGGTGGCGCCCTCGTCGCGGATCTCGCCGCCCGCCCCGGTGGCCGCGCCGGCGAACGGCGAAACCGCGGTCGGGTGGTTGTGCGTCTCCACCTTCATCACGGTGTGCGTGATCTCGGCGTGCGTGCCGTAGCGGCCGGTGAGCGGCGAGGCGAAGAACCGCCGCGCGAGGCCGCCCTCCATCACCGCCGCGTTGTCGGCGTAGGCGACGATGGTGCCCTGCGGGTGGCGGGCGTGCGTCGTGCGCACCATGCCGAACAGCGAGAGATCCTGCGGCTCGCCGTCGACTTCCCACGCGGCATTGAAGATCTTGTGACGGCAGTGCTCCGAGTTCGCCTGCGCGAACATCGTCAACTCGACGTCGGTCGGGTTGCGGCCCTCGGCGAGGAAGCTGGTGACGAGGTAGTCGACCTCCTCGTCGGTGAGCGCGAGGCCGAGCGCGCCGTTGGCCTCGAGGATCGCCTCGCGGCCGCGCCCGATCACGTCGACAGCCGTCAGCCAGCGCGGGGTGACGCGCCGGAACAGCGTGTCGGCCTCGTCCAGCCCGTCGAGCACGGCTTCCGTCATCCGGTCGTGCAGCAGCGGCGCGACGCGCCGGAGGTCGCCGCCCGTCGCCAGGTGGAAGAGCGTGCCCCGCTCCACGCGCCGCACGGCCTCGAGTCCGCACTGGCGCACGATGTCGGTGGCCTTCGACGACCAGGGGGAGACGGTGCCGGGCCGTGGCGTCACGAGCAGCGTGGCGCCGGTGCGGGCACGACTGGCCGGGGCCGCGACCGGCCCCCGGTGGGCGAGCACGTCCTCCAGCCGCCGGTGTTCGTCATCGGCGAGCGGCCGCTCCGTCTCGACGAAATGCCAGTGGTCGGCGGCCAGCACGGCCGGACCGCCGACGGCGTCGCGGATTCGCTGGTTGAGCTTGTCGAGGCGGAAGCCGGACAGGGCCGGGCCGCCCGGCAGGTGAAGAACGGTCATGCCGCCAGCATTCTAACGCGCGGGTGTAACCAATGCCCGCGCGCGGCGTCTCTTACAGGTTGATGAGCGATGCCCCGCGTCCCCGTCGGTCGAAGGAGCCCTGGCTCTGGGCGGCGTTGATCCTCGCCGTGCTCTACCTGCAATGGCCGATGATCAAGGGGCTCGTCTACCGCCGGGCGGCTGGCCCGCCGCCCGCCGCGGCCTTCCAGTGGCGCACCGACCTCGACGCGGCGCTGGCCGAGGCCGGCGCCCGCGGTGTGCCGGTGCTCGTCGACTTCAGCGCCTCGTGGTGCCCGCCCTGCGTGGCGATGCAGCACGACGTGTGGCCCGACGCCGAGGTGGGCCGGCTGGTTGACGCGCGCGTGGTGCCGGTGATGATCGACGTCGATCGCGATCCGCGCACGGCCGAGCGCTTCAAGGTGTCGAGCATCCCCACCATTCTCGTGCTCGACGCTGGCGGCCGCACGCTGCAGGAAGCCGGCTACCTCCCGCGATCGGGCCTGCTGCGGTTGCTGCGCGAGCTGCCCTCGGGATCGTGACCGCCGCCAGCCGGGATGCCCCGCCCGTCGAATGCAGCGCCACTTTCGCCACGGGCTGCTAGGCGCGCAGCGCTTCCTTCATGGCCGCGCCCATGTCGGCCGGGCTCTTCACCACGTGGACGCCGGCCGCCGACAGGGCGGCCATCTTCTCGGCGGCCGTCCCCTGGCCGCCGGAGATGATCGCGCCGGCATGGCCCATCCGGCGCCCGGGCGGGGCCGTCTGTCCCGCGATGAAGCCGACGACCGGCTTCGTGAAGTGCGCCTTGATCCACGCCGCGGCGTCCTGCTCGGCGTTGCCGCCGATCTCGCCAATCATCACCACCGCCTCGGTCTCCGCATCGCCGGCGAAGAGTTCGAGCGCGTCGATGAAGTAGGTGCCGATCAGCGGGTCGCCGCCGATGCCGATGCAGGTGGTCTGCCCCAGGCCCAGCTTGGTGAGCTGGTGGATCGCCTCGTAGGTGAGCGTGCCGCTCTTGGAGACGATGCCGACGCGGCCGCGCTGGCAGATGTGGCCGGGGATGATGCCGGCCTTGGCGAGCCCGGCCGAGATGATGCCCGGGCAGTTGGGCCCGACCAGCCGCATCTTCCGGCCCTCGAGGAACTGGAAGGCCTTCATCATGTCGATCGTCGGGATGCCCTCGGTGATGCAGACCGCGAGTGCAATCCCCGCGTCGGCGGCCTCCATCACGGCATCGGCCGCAAACGCCGGCGGCACGAAGATGAGCGTGGCGTTGGCGCCGGTCTGCTCCACGGCGTCGGCCACGGTGTCGAACACCGGCCACCCCTCGTGGGTGGTGCCGCCCTTGCCGGGCGTGACGCCGCCGACGACGTTGGTGCCGTAGGCCGCGCACTGCCTGGCGTGGAAGGTTCCTTCGCGGCCAGTCAGGCCCTGGACGATGAGTCGCGTGTGCTGATCGATGAGGACGGCCATTGGTGGATCCTGTCTGGCTTGGGGCTTGGGGCTTGGGGCTCGGGGCTTGAGGCCTGGGGCTACCGCGCCAGGTCGACGGCCTTCCGCGCCGCCTCGCCCATCGTGTCGGCGGTGGCGAACTTCAGGCCGCTCTCGACGAGCATCTGCTTGCCCTTCTCGACGTTGGTGCCCTCCATCCTGACGACGATGGGCACGTCGACCCGCAGTTCCTTCACGGCGCTGATGACGCCTTCGGCGAGGATGTCGCACCGCAGGATGCCGCCGAAGATGTTGATGAGCACCGCCTTCACGCTGCGGTCGCTCATCAGGATCTTGAAGGCGTTGCGGATCTGCTCGGCATTGGCGCCACCGCCCACGTCGAGGAAGTTGGCCGGCTCGCCGCCCGCCAGCTTGATGATGTCCATGGTGGCCATCGCCAGCCCGGCGCCGTTGACCATGCACCCGATCGTGCCGTCGAGCTTGATGTAGTTCAGCGAGAAGCGTGACGCCTCGATCTCGAGCGGATCCTCCTCGGAGAGATCGCGCAGCTCGCGCAGCTCGGGATGACGATAGAGCGCGTTGTCGTCGAAGCTCATCTTCGCGTCGAGGGCGAGCACGTCGCCGCCGGCGGTGGTCACCAGCGGGTTGATCTCGATCAGCGACGCGTCGGTCTTCAGGAACGCGTCGTAGATGGCGAGCATGAGCTTGACGGCCTTCGGGACGCAGGCGGCGTCCAGGCCGATCCCGAAGGCGAGCTGCCGTGCCTGGAAGGCCTGGAGGCCGACGGCCGGGTCGATGAACGCCTTCCTGATCAGGTGCGGCGTCTCGGCGGCCACCGTCTCGATCTCCATGCCGCCCTCGGAGCTGGCCATCATCACGGGGCAGCCGGCACCGCGGTCGATGACGATGCCGAGGTAGAGCTCGCGCGTCATCTGGAGCCCTTCCTCGACGAGCACGCGCTGGACGAGGCGGCCCTCGGGCCCGGTCTGGTGCGTGACCAGCGTCATCCCGAGGATCTGGCCTGCCAGCTGTTCGGCCTGGTCGGCGCCCCTGGCCACCTTCACGCCGCCGCCCTTGCCGCGGCCGCCGGCGTGAATCTGCGCCTTGACGACCGATACCTCGCCGCCCAGCCGCCGGGCGATCGCGCCGGCTTCGGCGGGCGTGGTGGCGACCTCGCCGCGGGGCACGGCGACGCCGTGCCGGGCAAGTATCTGCTTGGCCTGGAATTCGTGGATTTTCACGGTGGATGTCCGTCCAGGGAAGGCGCCGGCTGACGGCGCGGAACTGCAGGCACACGATCCGGCGACGTGGCATCGCCCGATGCCTGTGACCGCCGTCGGTACCGGTGGCGATGGTAGCCGCGGCCCTCCGGGCCAGTCAAGAACGGTTCCATGCCGGTGTGCACGCCGGAGGCCGATTCCGTCTCGCGCGGCGGCGGGCGGGATCACGGTCGTCGCGACGGCCGTGCTTCCTTGCGTGCCGCGATGCCGGGTCATACAATCGGCGCACCCGCCGCGACGTGGCCGATCTCCTGGCCGCGCGCGGCGTCCGCTCATCGTTGGTGTTCCCCGGCGTACCGCGGGCGGCCCAGGTGACGGGCCGGCCCGCCCGGAGTCCTCTATGCGCAGTCGCGTGAGTTTTCCGTTCTCGACGATCGGGACGAAGATCCTGATCGCGATCACCGGCCTCGCGATGTTCCTGTTCCTCATCGTGCACATGGCCGCCAACCTGCTGCTCTTCGTGGGGCCAGACGTCTACAACGGCTACAGCCACAAGCTGATCAGCAACCCGTTGATCTACGTCGCCGAAGCCGGGCTCGTCCTGCTCTTCGTCGTGCACGTCTTCAACGCGGTCACCAACTGGGCGAAGAACCGCGGCGCCAGGCCGGTGGGCTACACGAAGAAGGCGTGGGCCGGGCACACCAGCCGGAAGACGGTGGCCTCGTCCACGATGATCTACACCGGCGTGGTGATCTTCGTGTTCACGGTCCTGCACCTGGTGACCTTCAAGTACGGGCCGTGGTACGAGACGACGCACGACGGCCAGACCATGCGCGATCTCTACACGCTGGTGGTCGAGGTCTTCAGGCAGCCCGTCTACGTGGTCGGCTACACGGTGGTGATGGCGCTCGTGTTCCTGCACCTGCGGCACGGCGTGTCGAGCGCGTTCCAGTCGCTGGGCTGGAACCATCCGCGCTACAACCGGCTCATCCTGGGCTTCGGCTACCTGTTCGCGGTGCTCATCGGCGCGGGCTTCGCGCTGCCGCCCATCTGGATCTACCTCACCAAGTAAGAGGCCATCATGACGCTCGATGCGAAGATTCCGTCCGGGCCCATCGAAGGCAAGTGGGACCGTCACAAGTTCGAGTCGAAGCTGGTCAACCCGGCCAACCGCCGCAGGTTCACGGTCCTCGTGGTCGGCACGGGCCTGGCCGGTGCCTCGGCGGCCTCGGCACTGGGCGAACTCGGCTACAACGTCGTCGCCTTCTGCATCCACGACAGCCCGCGACGCGCACACAGCATCGCGGCGCAGGGGGGCATCAACGCCTCGAAGAACTACCGGAACGACGGCGACAGCGTCTACCGGCTGTTCTACGACACGGTGAAGGGCGGCGACTACCGGGCCCGCGAAGCCAACGTCTACCGGCTCGCGCAGGTGTCGTCGGACATCATCGACCACTGCGTGGCGCAGGGCGTGCCCTTCGCGCGCGAGTACGGCGGCCTGCTCGACAATCGCTCCTTCGGCGGCGCGCAGGTGTCGCGCACCTTCTACGCCCGGGGGCAGACGGGCCAGCAGCTGCTGATCGGCGCCTACCAGTCGATGATGCGGCAGGTCGACGCCGGCACGGTCACGCTCGTGCCCCAGCGCGAGATGCTCGACCTGGTCGTCGTCGATGGCGCGGCACGCGGCATCGTCACGCGCAACCTCGTCACCGGGGAGATCGAGCGATGGGCGGGCCACGCCGTGCTGCTCTGCACCGGAGGCTACGGCACGGCCTACTACCTGTCGACCAACGCCCTGAACTGCAACGTCACGGCGGCCTGGCGATGCCACAAGCGCGGCGCGCTGTTCGCCAACCCGTGCTTCACCCAGATCCACCCGACCTGCATCCCCGTGTCGGGCGACCACCAGTCGAAGCTCACGCTGATGAGCGAGAGCCTGCGCAACGACGGCCGCGTGTGGGTGCCGAAGAAGCCCGGTGACGCGCGCAAGCCGCAGGAGATCCCCGAGGCCGAGCGCGACTACTACCTCGAGCGCCGCTACCCGAGCTTCGGCAACCTGGTGCCGCGCGACGTGGCATCGCGCGCCGCCAAGGCCGTGTGCGACGACGGGCGCGGCGTGGGCACGACGGGCCTGGCCGTCTACCTCGACTTCGCCGACGCCATCAACCGGCTCGGCGAGGAGACGATCCGCAACCGCTACGGCAACCTGTTCGACATGTACAAGCGAATCACCGACGAGGATCCGTACAAGGTGCCGATGCGGATCTTCCCGGCGGTGCACTACACCATGGGTGGACTCTGGGTCGACTACAACCTGATGAGCACCATCCCGGGGCTGCACGTGCTCGGTGAGGCCAACTTCTCCGATCACGGCGCCAACCGCCTCGGCGCGAGCGCGCTCATGCAGGGACTGGCCGACGGCTACTTCGTCATCCCCTACACGCTGGCGCACTACCTGGCGGGCGCGGCGCTGCCGGCGGTGTCCACCGACCACGCCGCGTTCGGCGAGGCCGTGGCCGGACAGCAGGCGCGCATCGATCGGCTGCTGAAGGTGAAGGGCGATCAGACGGCGCGCGAACTGCACCGCGCGCTGGGCCACGTGCTGTGGGACAACGTCGGCATGGCGCGCAACGAAGCCGGCCTCAGGAAGGCGCTGGCCGCCATCCCCGGGCTGCGCGACGAGTTCTGGGCCCGGATCTCGGTGCCCGGCGACGCCACCAACATGAACAAGAACCTCGAATACGCCGGCCGCGTGGCCGACTACCTCGAGTTCTCGGAACTGCTGGCGCTCGACGCCCTCGAGCGGCGCGAGTCGTGCGGCGGGCACTTCCGCGAGGAGTACCAGACGCCCGACAACGAGGCGCGGCGCGACGACGTCCACTTCGCGCACGTCGCGGCGTGGGAGTTCGCCGGCGTGGGCAGGCCACCGGTGCGTCACGTGGAGCCGCTCACCTTCGAGTACGCGAAGCCGTCGCAGCGCAGCTACAAGTGAACCCGCGTTCGCGCTCCCGCGAGGAAGGATATCGACGATGAAGCTCAACCTGCAGGTCTGGCGGCAGGCCGGACCCGACGCCACGGGCCGCCTCGTGGACTACACGGCCCGGGACATCGACCCGGACATGTCGTTCCTGGAGATGCTCGACGTCGTCAATGAAGACCTCATCAAGAAGGGCGAGGACCCGATCGCCTTCGATTCCGACTGCCGGGAAGGCATCTGCGGCACGTGCGGCTGCATGGTCAACGGCATCCCGCATGGCCCGGATCGCGGCGCCACCGTCTGCCAGCTCCACATGCGGCGCTTCAAGGACGGCGACACGATCGTCATCGAGCCATGGCGCGCCCGGGCGTTTCCCGTCATCAAGGATCTGGTCGTCGATCGCTCGGCCCTGGACCGCATCATCCAGGCCGGCGGCTACACCTCGGTGAACGTCGGCGCGGCGCCTGACGCCAACGCGATCCCGGTGCCGAAGGTCGACGCGGAAGAGGCCTTCGAGTACGCGGCGTGCATCGGCTGCGGCGCCTGCGTGGCCGCCTGCAAGAACGCATCGGCGGTCCTCTTCACCTCCGCCAAGCTGTCTCACCTGCACCTGCTGCCGCAGGGTCAGGTGGAGCTCAGCCAGCGGGCGGTGCGGATGGTGGAACAGATGGACGCCGAGGGCTTCGGCAGCTGCTCGAACGAGGGCGAGTGCGAGGCCGTGTGCCCGAAGGGCATCCGCATCGAGGGCATCGCCCGCATGAACCGGCAATTCGTGCAGGCGACGTTCGTCGCACGGCCCGAGCGCACCGCCGGCGGCGTCTGACCGCCTCCGTCCGGCCCGGGTACTCACGGCCGTGACGCCGGTCCTCATGAACCGGGCTCGCACACTGCTGGAACGGCTGGCCGCCGGCGAGGTCCTGGTGGGCGACGGCGCCATCGGCACGATGCTGATGGCGCGCGGCCTGCCCGCCGGCGAACCGCCGGAGCGCTTCAACCTCACGCATCCTCACATCGTCGAGGAGGTCGGACGCCTGTATCGCGAGGCGGGCGCCGACCTGCTCACCACCAACACCTTCGGCGGGTCGCCGGCCCGGCTGGCCGACAGTGACCTGGAGGCCGACCTCGAACGGCTCACCCGCGCCGCGGTGCGGGCGGCGATCCGCGCTGCCGGCGGGCGCGCCCTGGTGTCGGGCTCGATCGGCCCGTGCGGGCTCGTCCTGCAGCCGTACGGGGATGCGGATCCGGGGCTGGTGCGGGAAGGGTTCCTGAGGCAGGCGCGCGCCCTGGCCACCTCGGGCGCCGACCTGTTCTGCGTCGAGACGATGACCGATCTCGCCGAGGCGTGCCTCGCCGTCGACGCCGCGCGCGAGGCCGCCCCCGACCTGCCGGTGATCGCGACGATGACCTTCGAGCGGACGCGGCGCGGCTTCTTCACCGTCATGGGCAACTCGATCGTCGACGCCGTGCGCACCCTCGAGACGAGGGGTGCGACGATGATCGGGTCGAACTGCGGCAACGGGATGGACGCCATGGTGGCGATCGCGCGCGAGTGTTCGCGCGTCGCGACGCGGCCGATCGCGATTCAGTCCAACGCGGGCCTGCCCATCGCGGAAGGCGACGGCCTCCGCTATCCCGAGACGCCGGAGGCCTTCGCTGCGGCGGTTCCCGACCTGCTGGCGTGCGGGGTGCGCCTGCTGGGCGGCTGCTGCGGTACCACGCCCGCGCACGTGCGGGCGCTGCGCGCCGCGGTGGACGCCGCCACGCCGGCCGGGTGAGCACGGCGTGGCGGACCTGCCACGGACGGCTAGCAGCCCGTGGCGAAAGTGGCGCGGCATTCGACGGGCGGGGCATCCCGGCGGGCGGCGTTGCTCCTCCGTCAAATACTGGCCGTATTCTCGGTCGTCGCGCCTGGCCAGCCGGGCGCCGCGCCCGTCTCGGTGCGACGCGGCACTTCCACCACGGACTGCTAGACGCCGACGATGTCGGTGAGTTCCTTCACGGCCGCCGCCGACTTCTCAAGCGCGGCCTTCTCCTCGGGCGTCAGCGCGATCTCGATGATCTGCTCCACGCCCTTCTTCCCGAGCTTCACCGGCACGCCGACGAACAGACCGTCGATGCCGTATTCGCCCTGCAGGAAGACGGAGCACGGCAGGATCTTCTTCTTGTCCTTCAGGATGGCCTCCACCATCTCCACGGCGGAGGACGCCGGCGCGTAGTACGCGCTGCCGGTCTTCAGCAGCTTCACGATTTCGGCGCCGCCGCTGGCCGTGCGGGCGCAGATGGCGTCGATGCGCTCCCTGGGCAGCAGTTCGGTGATGGGGATGCCGGCCACCGTCGAGTAGCGCGGCAGCGGCACCATGGTGTCGCCGTGGCCGCCGAGCACGAAGGCGTGCGTGTTCTCCACCGAGACGTCGAGTTCCTGGGCGATGAAGGCGCGCATGCGGGCGCTGTCGAGCACGCCGGCCATGCCGATGACACGCTCGCGCGGGAAGCCGCTCACGCGGTAGATGGCCTGGGCCATGGCGTCCAGCGGGTTGGTGACGGCGACGATGACGCAATCGGGCGAGTACTTCACCACCTGCTCGGTCACCTGCCTGACGATGCCGAAGTTCGTGTTGAGCAGATCGTCGCGGCTCATGCCCGGCTTGCGGGCGATGCCGGCGGTGATGACGACGATGTCGGAGCCGGCGGTGGCAGCGTAGTCGTTGGTGCCGGTCACGCGGGCGTCCGACTTCTCGACGGCGTTGGCCTGGAGGATGTCGAGCCCCTTGCCCTGCGGCACGCCGTCGAGGATGTCGACGAGCACGACATCGGCCAGTTCCTTGTCGGCAATGCTGCGCGCCGCCGTGGCGCCGACGTTGCCCGATCCGACAACGGTGACTCTGCGGTTCATGATGGCGTCCTTCCGTGGGAGAACGCGACGCGGCGGACCGGTCGAGATCCCGGCCCGCCGCCGCCGCTACATGTTGCCGATGATGGCGTCGGCGAACTGCGAGGTCTTCAGTTCGGTGGCGCCCTGCATCTGGCGGGCGAGGTCGTAGGTGACCCGCTTCTGCGCGATGGTCTTCTCGAGCGCCCGCTCGATCGTGTCGGCGGCCTCGCGCCAGCCGAGATAGCCGAACATCATCACGCCCGACAGCACCACGGAACTCGGGTTGATGACGTCCTTGCCGGCGTACTTCGGCGCGGTACCGTGCGTCGCCTCGAAGAACGCGATGTCGTCGCCGATGTTGGCGCCCGGCGCCATGCCGAGCCCGCCCACCTGCGCGGCGCAGGCGTCGGAGAGGTAGTCGCCGTTCAGGTTCGGCGTGGCGAACACCTCGTACTCCGCCGTCCGCGTGAGGATCTGCTGGAACACGCTGTCGGCGATGCGGTCGTTGACGAGCACCTTGCCCTCGCGGCTGGCGCCGGCGGCCACCTCGTCCTCGGTGACCACCTGATCGCGGAACTCGGTGGTGGCCACCTCGTAGCCCCAGTCGCGGAACGCACCCTCGGTGTACTTCATGATGTTGCCCTTGTGCATGAGGGTCACGGTCTTGCGGCCGGTCTCGATGGCATGGCGGATCGCCATGCGCACCAGGCGCTTGCTGCCCTGCTCGGAAATCGGCTTGATGCCCACGCCGGAATCGATCCGCACGCGCTTGCCCATCTCGCGTTCCAGGAACTCGATGAGCTTGCGGGCCTGCGGTGTCCCCTTGGCGAACTCGATGCCCGCGTACACGTCCTCCGTGTTCTCGCGGAAGATCACCACGTTCATCCGCTCGGGATGCGTCACCGGCGCCGGCGTGCCGGCGTAGTAGCGCACCGGGCGCACGCACGCGTACAGATCGAGCACCTGCCGCAGCGTGACGTTCAGGCTGCGGATTCCGCCGCCCACCGGCGTCGTGAGCGGGCCCTTGATGGCCACGCGGTAGGCGCGCGCCGCCTCGATGGTGTCGTTGGGCAGCCACTCCCCGACCGTGTCCTTCGCCTTCTCTCCGGCGAGGACCTCGAACCACGCCACGCGGCGGGCGCCGCCGTAGGCTTTCTGCACGGCCGCGTCGAAGATCCGCTGGCTGGCACGCCAGATGTCGGGCCCCGTGCCGTCGCCTTCGATGTAGGGCACGATGGGTTCGTTGGGAACGACCAGTTGTCCGCCCTTGCGTGTGATGGGCTGGCCTTCGGTGGGTGGCGTCAGATGCGAGAACGACGGCATAGGAGCAGTCCCGGGATAGGGGCGCGGACGACGTCCCGCGATCGTCGCGGGTTCTTTAGGGCACGTCCCCACGCGCCCTCACGAGATCTTCACAGAATCTGTGGAAAACCTTGTGGAAAAGGCGGTGCGCCGCGCGAATTCGACGTGCCTGGCCCGCGTCGCGCAGCGGTTTGCACCAACGTGGTGCGCCGCGCGGCCGCCCGGGCGCCGCTCATTATACTTGCACCCTCGCCCACGATCCGGGATGCGGCCGATCGGCCCGGCAGCCTCAGCGCGGCAGCGCCAGGCGCACCAGCAGATCGGTGGCCGTCTCGCGGAGTTCGACGGCATCGGCGCCAACGGCCACGACGGCGAAGCGGCCGAGCACCTGGTCTCCCGTCGTGACGATGTAGACGTCGCTCTGACCGGAGAGGATGGCGGTGCGCTGCACCGTCTCGCCGGCGTGGCGCTCCGCGATGCCGATCAGGCGCAGCGCCAGCGGTGATCCGATCGGCGCGCCATCGGCGGGCAGCGCCTCGACCGGCGGCGGCAGGTGGCGGAGGCGGCGTGCCGGCGTGGGGGCCGCGATCGGCGCAAACGCGAACGGATCGCGTCCCCGGCGGCTCGGCCTCGGCGCCTCGGCCAGACGTCGTCCCAGACGATCGGTCTCGCGCGCGACCTCGCCCGCGAGTTCGACCGCGCGATCGGGGGGCGAGGCCACGTCTGGCGTCGCGGGCCGAGGCGGCGCCGTGCCGGGCGTCGGGGAGGCCGGCACCGACAGCCAGGAGACCAGCAGCGCCGAGGAGGTGAGCAGCAGGGCCAACCGGTCGCGGGTCACGACGCCAGCATGGTAGCCGAAATCGGCCGGCCGGGATCCCGGCGACCGGGCGATCCCGCTGTGCTACCATGCCGCGTGCCTCCCGACACGCTGCCGCCTGTCGGCCGCGCGATTGCGTCTCCGCGAACCGTCGTCGTCATCCCCGCGCGTTACCGTTCGACCCGTTTCCCTGGCAAGCCGCTGGCCGAACTGGCGGGCCGCCCGATGATCGCGCACGTCGTCGAGCGCGCGCGGGCGACGCCCGGCGTGTCGCAGGTGCTCGTGGCGACCGACGACGCGCGCATCGCCGCGGCGGTGCGGGCGCACGGCGGCGATGCGGTGATGACGCGCGAGGACCACGCGAGCGGCACCGACCGGCTGGCGGAGGTGGCGGCCTCGCTCGACTGCGACCTCGTCGTGAACGTGCAGGGCGACGAGCCGCTGATCGCCCCATCGATGATCGCCACGGCGATCGCGGCGTGCGCGGCCGACGCGTCGCTGCCGATCGCGACGTTGCGGCGGGCGATTGCGAGCCTGGACGACTACCTCAGCCCCCATGTGGTGAAGGTGGTCGTCGGCGCCCGCGATCGTGCGCTGTATTTCTCGCGCGCGCCGATTCCCTGCGCCCGCGACGGCGCGGCGACGGGGGTGCCGGCCGCCGCGTGGCAGCACGTCGGCCTGTACGTCTACCGGCGGGACGCGCTGCTGCGGCTCGCCTCGCTGCCGCCGTCGCCGCTCGAGCGGGTGGAGGCGCTGGAGCAGCTGCGCGCGCTCGAGCACGGGTTCTCGATTCGCGCCGTGGAGACGCACGAGGACTCGATCGGGGTCGACACCCCCGACGATCTCGAGCGGGCCCGCGCCAGACTCGCCCTGACACGATGACACCGGACATGTCCAGCCCCGCCCCGCGCCCCATCAAGTACATCTTCGTCACCGGCGGCGTCGTCTCGTCGCTCGGCAAGGGCCTCGCCGCGGCGTCGATCGGCGCGCTGCTCGAGGGCCACGGCTATCGCGTCGCGATGCAGAAGTTCGATCCCTACATCAACGTGGATCCCGGGACGATGAGTCCGTACCAGCACGGCGAGGTCTACGTCACCGACGACGGCGCGGAGACCGACCTCGACCTGGGGCACTACGAGCGCTTCACGAACTCGCCGGTGACGCAGAATCACGCGTGGACCACCGGCCGGATCTACCTGTCGGTGATTCAGCGCGAGCGGCGCGGCGACTACCTCGGCGCCACCGTGCAGGTGATTCCGCACATCACCAACGCCATCAAGGAGAGCATCCGCGCCGTCGCCGAGAACGTCGACGTGGTGATCGTCGAGATCGGCGGGACGGTGGGCGACATCGAGAGCCTGCCGTTTCTCGAGGCGATCCGGCAGTTCCGCCAGGACGTGGGCCGCGAGAACGCGCTGTTCGTGCACCTGACGCTGGTGCCCTTCATCGGCACCGCCGGCGAGCTCAAGACCAAGCCGACCCAGCACAGCGTGCGCGATCTGCGATCCATCGGCATCCAGCCCGACATGCTGCTCTGCCGGACCGACCGGCTGCTGCCGCCCGAGATCAAGCGCAAGATCGCGTTGTTCTGCGACGTGGACGAGCACGCGGTGATCACCGCCCGCGACGTGCCGACGATCTACGAGGTGCCGATGGCCCTGGCCGCCGAGGGCGTCGACGGGATCGTGCTCAAGCAGCTGCACCTGCCCGTCACCGAGCGCCGCATGGCCGACTGGCAGGATCTGGTCGACCGCATCAAGCACCCCGACGATGAAGTGAGCATCCATGTCGTCGGCAAGTACGTCGGGCTTGAGGACTCCTACAAGAGCCTGAACGAGGCGCTCGCCCATGCCGGCGCGCGCCACCGGCTGAAGGTGCGCGTGGACTGGGTCGAGGCCGAGGCGCTCGAGCACCCCGAGGGCATCCGGCTGATCGAGAACGCCGACGGCGTGCTGGTGCCGGGCGGCTTCGGCGATCGCGGCACGCGCGGCATGATGCGCGCCGCGCAGTTCTCGCGCGAGCAGTCGGTGCCGTTCTTCGGCATCTGTTACGGCTTCCAGTGGGCGACGGTCGAGTTCGCCCGCAACGTGTGCGGCCTGGCCGACGCCGATTCCACCGAGTGCGCCCCCGAGACGCCCACCAAGGTGATCTTCAAGCTGCGCGACCTGCTCGGCGTCGACGACCTCGGGGGCACCATGCGGCTGGGATCCTACGCCTGCCGCCTGAAGCCCGGATCGCTCTCGCACCGGCTCTACGGCGCCGACGTCGTGCACGAGCGGCACCGCCACCGGTACGAGTTCAACACGCTCTACGAGCCGACGCTGACCGAGCACGGCCTGGAGGTGGTCGGCCGCTCGCTCGACGGCAGGTTCGTGGAGATGATCGAGCTGTCGGCGCACCCCCACTTCATCGCCGTCCAGTTCCACCCCGAGTTCAAGTCCAAGCCGCTCAAGCCGCACCCGCTGTTCGTCGGCTTCGTCGCGGCAGCGCACGAACGCCGGCTGGCACGCGCGGCCCGGGCCGCGGCCGGCTCGAGCATCGCGGGGTGAGGCGAGGCCGGACAGCGTCCTGCGGGACGGCGGCGCCGCCGCCTCGCGGCGGGGACCACGGGCTCCCGAGCACGGCGTTCGAGCCCTGCCGAGAGCCGGTTTAGAATGACTGGCGTGCGCGACGTGCAGGTCGGTTCGGTCCGTTTCGGCGGCGGGGCGCCACTCGCCCTCGTCGCGGGCCCGTGTGTGATCGAGAGCGAGGCCCACGCGGTGGAGATGGCGCTGGCCATCAAGGCCATCGCCGACGCGGCCGGGGTCCCGTGGGTGTTCAAGGCGTCGTTCGACAAGGCCAACCGGACCTCGATCGCGTCGTTCCGCGGCCCCGGCCTGGAGAAAGGCCTGCGAACGCTCGCCGAGGTGAAGCAGCGGGCACAGGTGCCGGTGCTCACCGACATCCACGAGGCGTGGCAGGCGCAATCGGCGGCCGCCGTCGTCGACGTGCTGCAGATTCCGGCGTTTCTCTGCCGTCAGACCGACCTGCTGGTGGCGGCCGCGCGCACCGGTCGTGCCGTCAACGTGAAGAAGGGCCAGTTCCTGGCCCCGGCCGACATGCGGCACGTCATCGCGAAGGTGCGCGAGGCGGGCAACGAACGGGTGATCGTCACCGAGCGCGGAACGAGCTTCGGCTACCACAACCTCGTGGTGGACATGCGGGCGTTTCCGATGCTGCGCGGGCTGGGCGCGCCGGTCGTCTTCGACGTGACCCACTCGCTGCAGCTGCCGGGAGCGGGCAATGGCGTCACGACCGGTCAGGCGGAGTACATCGAACCGCTGGCGAGCGCCGGCGTGGCAGCCGGCGTCGACGGCGTGTTCCTCGAGGTCCACGAACGGCCCGAGCAGGCGCGCAGCGACGCGCAGAACGCGCTGAGGCTCGACCTGCTGGCCCCGCTGCTGCGGAAGCTGACGAGCCTGCACGCGCTGGCGGCCGGCAGCGGGCCCACCGGCTGAGGGGCCGCGTCCGATGCCTGCCACTCCTGAATCCAGCCCCGTGCCATCACCCGCGCCCGCACTCCCCCACGGCCCCGATCTCGCGCTCGCACGGCGCGTGCTCGAGACCGAGGCCGCCGCGATCCTCGGGCTGATCGAACGTCTGGACGCCGCCTTCTCCACCGCGGTGGCGCGGCTGGCGGGCTGTCGGGGCCGCGTCATCACCACCGGCATGGGCAAGTCGGGCATCATCTGCCGGAAGATCGCGGCGACGCTGTCGAGCACCGGGACGCCGGCCTTCTTCCTGCACCCGGCCGAGGCCATCCACGGCGATCTGGGCGTGATCACGCCCGACGACGTGGTGATCGCCATGTCGCAGGGAGGCGAAACGGCCGAGGTGCTGCGCGTGCTGGAGTTCATCCGGCGCATCGGCGCCACCATCATCAGCCTGACCGGCGCGCCGCGCTCCACGCTGGCCCAGGCCTCGGACGTGGCGCTCGACTGCGGCGTCAGCGAGGAAGCCTGCCCGATGAACCTGGCGCCGACCGCCAGCACGACGGCCGCCCTCGCGCTGGGCGACGCGCTGGCCATGGCCGTGCTGGTGAGGAAGGGGTTCCGCGTCGAGGACTTCGCCAGCCTGCACCCGGGCGGCAGCATCGGCAAGCGCCTGATGCGGGCCGAACGTCTCATGCACGGCGGCGATCAGATGCCGTGCGTGGCGCTGGACGCCGTGATGCGCGAGGTGATCTACGAGATGTCGCGCAAGGCCCTCGGGATGACCTGCGTCGTGGGCCCCGATGGCCGGCTGGCGGGCGTCATCACCGATGGCGACCTGCGGCGGCACATGATGAAGACGCCCGACGTGCTCTCGCTCACGGCGGGCGACGTGATGACCGCCCGCGGCATCACCGTGGCACCGGAGATCTTCGCCGTGGAGGCGCTGAAGATCCTGGAGGAACGGAAGATCTCGTCGCTGGTGGTGATCGATGCGGATTCGCGGCCGCTGGGCGTGCTGCACCTGCACGACCTGTGGCGCACGGAGATGTTTTGACGGATGACACCGAGACGCGCGCGCGCGGCCTGAAGGTGCTGCTCTTCGACGTCGACGGCGTGCTGACGGATGGCGCGACGCTCGTGCACGGCGACGGGTCCGAGGCGCTGCGCTTCGACATCCGCGACGGGCTGGGGCTGGTCGCGGCGCAGCGCGCCGGGCTGGCGGCCGGCGTCGTGTCCTCGCGTGCGCTGCCGGCCGTCGGGCATCGTGCGGCGCAGCTCAGCCTGCGCCACGTGCTGCTCGGCGTGACGGACAAGCTCGCGGCGGTCTCGCGCGTTCTCGCGCAGGAAGGCGTCGACTTCGACGCGCTCGGCTACATGGGCGACGACCTGGTCGACCTGCCGGTGCTGGCGCGCGCCGGGCTGGCGGCGGCGCCGGCCGACGCCGCCGCCGACGTGAAGGCGTGCGCCCGCCTGGTCACGCGCGCCTCCGGCGGCCACGGGGCCGTCCGCGAGTTCATCGAGTTCGTCCTGCGCGCGCGGGGCGAGTGGGAGCGGACGCTCGCGAGCTACCACCGGGAGCGGACCTGACATGGGCGACTACGTCCCGCTGCTCGCCACGCTCGTGGCGCTGCTGGTCGGCTTGTGGGTCGGCAAGGCCTGGGAGCGCTACAAGCTGCGCGAGGGGAGCCTGGTCGACCGCCGCCGGCTGCGCGAGTCGCCGCATTACCTGCAGGGCCTGAACTTCCTCATCTCGAACCAGACGGAACTGGCCATCGAGGAGCTGTCGAAGGCCGCCGCCGAACAGGCCGACGCCAGCGAGGTGCACATCGTGCTCGGCAACCTGTACCGCGAGAAGGGCCAGGTCGGCCGCGCCATCCAGGTGCACCAGCCGTTGCTGCAACGGCCGCGGCTCACCCGGCTCGAGCTCTCGGCCGTGCTGCTCTGCCTCGGCCTCGACTACAAGCAGGGCGGGTTCGTCGATCGCGCGTTCGAAGCCTTCAGCGAGGTGCTGCGCGTCGACCCGCAGAACACCCAGGCGCTGGCGAACCTCGAGAAGCTGCACGCCGACCAGCACCAGTGGCAACTGGCGTACGACGCGCGCCGGCGCCGGCTCGATGCCGCGCCCGAGGCGGCGCGCGCCGGCCACACGCGCGTGCTCGCGTTCCTCGAGACCGAGCTGGGTCGCGAGGCGCTGGGCCGCATGGACTACGACGAGGCGAGCCGGCACTTCGAAGCCGCCATCGAACTGGATCCCGCCGTGGTGCCGGCGTGGCTGAACCTCGGCGACGTCCGCTTCCTGCAGGGAAACGCCGCGGCGGCGACCGCGGCCTGGGAGCGGCTGATCGAGATCGCGCCCGACCGCGCCTATCTCGCCTTCGATCGGCTCGCGTCGATCTACGCCCGATCGGGCCAGCCCGGCCGCTTCGCCGACCTGTGCCGGCGGCTCATCCACGCGCGTCCCCATGAGTGGCGCGCCCGTGCCGCCCTGGCCCGGTACCTCACCGCGCACGGCCAGCCCGGCGAGGCGATGGGGCTGCTGCACGAGGCGATCGCGATCAACCCGCACTCGCTGATGCTGCACGAGGCGGCCTGGGACACCCTCACGGCGATGCAGTTGCCACCGGCCGCCGTCGCGCAGTACATCGCCACCGCACGCGAGTCGGTCTTCTACCAGGATCCGCACGTCTGCACGAGGTGCCGCTACCGCAGCACGGAACTGCTGTGGCAGTGCCCGCACTGCCACGCGTGGAACGCCTTCGTCGAGGAGCGCCTCACGCCGGCGCGCGACGACCAGACGCAGGCTGAACCGGCCGCGGCCACCGCGCCGCTGCCCTCCTGACCATGCTGCGCGTCGCGCTCACCGGGGGCATCGGCACGGGCAAGAGCTACGTGCGGTCGCGTTTCGAACTGCGCGGCATCCCGACGATCGATGCCGACGCCGTGGCGCGAGACGTCGTGGCGCCGGGCAGCGTGGCGCTCGACCGGATCCGCGAGCGCTTCGGGGGCGGCGTGCTGCTCGCCGACGGCACCCTCGATCGAAAGACTCTGGCCGCCATCGTCTTCAGCGACGCCGCCGGCCGCGCCGCGCTCGAGGCGATCGTCCACCCGGCGGTGCGCGCTGCAATCGACGCGTGGCTGGCCGCCGAAGCGGCCCGCGGGACCACGGTGGCGGTGGCCGACATCCCCCTGCTGTTCGAGACGGGCCGCGAGGCCGCCTTCGACCTCGTCGTGATCGCCGCCTGCGATGCCGGCGAGCAGTTACGGCGCGTCGTGCGGCGTGACGGACTGTCGCTCGAGGCGGCGCGTGCGCGCGTGGCCGCGCAGTGGCCGATCGCCGAGAAGGCCCGGCGGGCGCACTACGTCATCCGCACCGACGGCACCTTCGCCGAGACGGATCGGCTCACCGACGAGGTGATCGCCGAGTTGCGCGCCATCGCCCGGGACCGCGGCGCGCCCGGCCGCGGGTAGCGGCGGGCGCACGCCGCGCGTCAGCGGGCGGCCAGCGCCTCGGCGGCCCGCAGCGTGTTCCGCATCAGCATCGCGATGGTCAGCGGTCCCACGCCGCCCGGCACCGGCGTGAGCGCGCCCGCCACGCCGGCCACGGCGGGGTGCACGTCGCCCACGAGCAGCGATCCCGACTTGGCGAACTGCGCGCGGCGCGGCGAATCCGCCGGATAGGCGGCCTCGATGGCCGCGGCGTCTGAGAAGCGGTTCATCCCGACGTCGATCACCGTCGCCCCGGGTTTGACGAAGTCGGGCGTCACCATCCACGGCCGCCCGATGGCCGCCACGAGGATGTCGGCCGAGGCGGCCACGGCAGGCAGATCGCGTGTGCGCGAGTGGCAGATCGTCACCGTGGCGTGGCGGTGCATCAACATCATCGCCATCGGCTTGCCGACGATGTCCGAACGCCCGATCACCACGGCGCGCTGCCCCGACACCGTGAGGCCCGCACGGTCGAGCAGTTCCATGACGCCGGCCGGCGTGCACGCCTGCAGCCTCGCGCGATTCTGCACCAGCAGCCCCACGTTCGTCGGGCTGAATCCGTCGACGTCCTTCGCCGGCGCGATGTCGTCGAAGATCACCCGCTCGGCGTCGGGCCCCATCGCGTCGGGCAGCGGCGACTGCACCAGGATGCCGTCGTGAGCCGGGCTGGCGTTGAGGCGTGCCACCAGCGCCCGCAACTCGTCGAGCGTCGTGGCCGCCGGCAGCCGGTGCAGATCGACGTGGAAGCCGACTTCCTCCCCCGATCGCAGCTTGTTGCGGACGTAGACCTGGCTCGCCGGATCCTCGCCCACGAGCACGAGGCCCAGGCCTGGCGGCCGGCCGGTGCGTTGCGTGAAGGCGGCCACGGCCGGCCTGAGTTCGTCACGGATCTGCTGGGCGACGACGTTGCCATCGAGGATGCGGGCGGACATGGGCGAAATCCTATCAGGGTCGGGAGCGGGTACGAGGGATGGGAAGACGCGGGAGGCCGCCGCGGCGGGTCGCGGCGCCCGCCGGGCGGGAACGTTCGCGCACGGGATCCCTGCGCCGGGCGGCCGCGCACCGCGTACCGGCAAAGCCCTGGCGGCGCCACGCCGGACGCCGCCAGGCCGGACCGCCGCTCGCGCCTCAGGCCGCGTCCATGCGCCGGAACCGCTCGCCCGTCGCCTTGCGCAGCGCCAGGCCGGCGACGAGGACCGCCACGCCGATGCCGAGCACACGCAGGCCCACCATGTCGGCGTCGTGCGCGGTGACGCCGATCTCGTGCCACTTGGCGGTGGCCTCCGTGGTGATGCCGAGCTCCGTCATGAAGCCGAGGACGGTCATGAAGAAGCCGTTGAAGAGCACGACGGCGCCCGCCAGGGTGACGAAGTTGGCCACGCCCTGCGTGCCGGTGCGGCTCGCGTGCTCGGCCTTGTCCATCAGCGGGCTGTGGGTCCGGCCGTAGAACCAGTAGATGAGCAGGCCGAGGTCGAGCCACACGAGCAGGCGCACCCAGGTGACCACCGAGAGGCTCAGCATCAGGTAGAGGCACGAGATCACGCCGAGCACCGGGAACAGGAAGCCGCCCGGCACGCGGAACGGACGCTTGGCGTCGGGCCGCTTGATGCGCAGCATGATCACCGCCGAGCACACCACGACGAAGGCGAACAGCGTGCCGATGCTGGTCATCTCGCCCACCACGTCGATGCGCAGCAGGCCGGCGAAGAGCGCCACGACGAGGCCGGTGATGATGGTGGTGATGTAGGGGGTGCCGAAGCGCGGATGCACGGCGCTGACGCCGGCGGGCAGGAGGCGGTCGCGGCTCATCGAGAAGAAGATGCGCGGCTGGCTCATGAGCATGACGAGCAGCACGCTGGTGATGCCGGCCACCGCGCCGGCCGAGACGAGGCCCGCCGCCCAGTCCATGTTGATCACCGACAGCGCATAGGCGACCGGGGCGTTGAGGAACCGGGCGCTCTCCTCCGGGCTGACGATGGACGCACCTGGCAGCCCGGCCTCGAACGTGCGGTAGTCGGTGACGGTGATCATGCCAGTGAGCACGGCCGACACGGCGATGTAGAGCACGGTGCAGATCACGAGGGAGGCGATGATGCCGATGGGCAGATCGCGCTGCGGGTTCTTGGCCTCCTCGGCCGTCGTCGAGACGGCGTCGAAGCCGATGTAGGCGAAGAACACCACGCCGCCGGCGGCCATGATGCCCGACCAGCCGTAGGGTGCGAACGGCGACCAGTTGGTGGTGTCGACGTGGCTGAAGCCGGCCGCCACGAAGAAGAGCACCGCCGCGATCTTCACGGCGACCATCACCGCGTTGAAGCGGGCGCTCTCGCGCACGCCGATCACCAGCAGCACCGTGATCAGCAGGACGATCAGGACCGCGGGCAGGTTGATGACGCCGGCCGGTGGCGCCGCCGCCATCCAGGCGGGCAGGTGCAGGTCGAAGCCCGCGAGAATCCGCTGGAAGTATCCGCTCCAGCCGATGGCGACCGTCATCGAGCCGACCGCGTATTCGAGGATGAGGTCCCACCCGATCATCCAGGCCACCAGTTCACCCAGCGTCGCGTAGGCGTAGGTGTAGGCGCTGCCGGCGATCGGGATCATCGAGGCGAACTCGGCGTAGCAGAGCGCGGCAAAACCGCAGGCGATGCCTGCCAGCGAGTAGGAGAGCACGATGGCCGGGCCCGACTGGTTGGCGGCGGCCGTGCCGGTGAGCACGAAGATGCCGGTGCCGATGATGGCGCCGATGCCGAGCAGCGTGAGGTCCAGCGCCGAGAGCGACCGTTTGAGGTGGCTGCCGTGCTCGACGTCGCTGACGAGCCGTTCGAGGGACTTCGTGCGGAGCAGATTCGAGTCCATTCACCCTCCAGCGGCGGGCCACGCGAGGTGGACGCACCGCGCCGACACGCGGAACGTGCGAAAACCTGCGGGATTATACACGGCCGCGCGAACGCGGCGCGCGCCGGCCCGCGCCGCGTCAGGCACTGGCGGCGGCCGCGGCGGATCCTGGCGGTTGCGCGGCCTGGTAGCGTTCCATGAAGCTGGTGCTCAACCGGCCGGCCAGGAAGTCGGGATCGTCCAGGACGCGCAGGTGCATCGGGATGGTGGTGTGGATACCCTCGATCACCGTCATCTCGAGCGTGCGCCGCATGCGGGCGATCGCCTCGCGGCGGTCGCGGCCGTGCGTCATGATCTTGGCGATCAACGAGTCGTAGTAGGGCGACACCGTGCACTCGGTGTGCGCGTAGGTGTCGACGCGCACGCCGGGTCCGCCCGGCACCGAGAAGGCGCGGACCAGCCCCGGGCTGGGCGTGAACGTCTCGGGGTGCTCGGCGTTCACGCGGCACTCGATGGCGTGCCCGTTCAACGCCACGTCGCCCTGGCGGAACGAGAGGCGCTCGCCCGCGGCGATACGGATCTGCTCCTTGACGATGTCGACGCCGGTCACCATCTCGGTGATGCCGTGCTCGACCTGCAGGCGGGTGTTGGCTTCGATGAAGTAGATCTCGCCGGAGGCGCTCATCAGGAACTCGAACGTGCCCGCGTTCGTGTACTGCACGGCCCGGGCCGCATCGACGACGATGCCGCCGAGCTTGCGCCGCTGCCGATCGGTGAGCGCGGGCGAGGGGGCCTCCTCGATCAGCTTCTGGTGCCGGCGCTGGATCGAGCACTCGCGCTCGCCCAGGTGGACCACGTGCCCGTGGTGGTCGCCGAGCACCTGGAACTCGATGTGCCGTGGCCCCTCGATGTACTTCTCGATGTAGACGTCGCCCACGCCGAAGGCGGCCTGCGCCTCGCGCTGGGCCGTGCGGAGCGCGCCGCCGAGGTCGGCCGGCGCGCGTACGATCCGCATGCCGCGTCCGCCGCCGCCGGCCGCGGCCTTGATGATCACCGGGTACCCCAGTTCGCGGGCCACCCGCAGGCCGCGATCCTCGCTGTCGATCGGGCCGTCGCTGCCGGGCAGGATCGGGACGCCAGCCTTCTTCATGGCGCGGCGCGCCCGCGCCTTGTCGCCCATCAGGCGGATCACGTGCGGCGACGGGCCGATGAACTTGACGTGGCACGCCTCGCACACCTCGGCGAGGTAGGCGCTCTCGGAGAGGAAGCCGTAGCCGGGGTGAATCGCGTCGGCGCCGGTAATCTCCGCCGCGGAGATGATCGCCGGCACGTTCAGGTAGCTCTCGGCGCTGCGCGGCGGGCCGATGCACACCACCTCGTCGGCGAACCGCACGTGCAGCGAGTGCTCGTCGGCCGTGGAGTGCACGGCCACGGTCTTGATGCCGAGCTCGCGGCAGGCGCAGATGACGCGCAGGGCGATCTCGCCGCGGTTGGCGATCAGGATTTTCTTGAACATCGCGGCGGCGGGCTCAGTCGCGCCGGATGGCGAACAGCCGCTCGCCGAACTGCACCGGCTGGCCGTTGTCGACGAACACCTTGACGATTTCGCCGTCGTACTCCGACTCGATCTCGTTCATCAGCTTCATCGCCTCGATGATGCAGAGCGACTGGCCCTTGCGCACGCGCGCGCCCACCTCCACGAACGGCGGCGCCTCGGGAGCCGGGGCCCGGTAGAACGTGCCGACGAGCGGGGCCGTGAGGATGGCGAGCTCGATGCCGTCCTCGACATCGGCCGGCCCGCCGGCGCCGGCGGCCGGCACGGCCGTACCCGCCGGTGCGGCGATCGCCACGATGGGCGCCGCCGGTGCGGGCGCCACGACCGGCGCGACGGGCACACCGCCGTGCTTGCGCAGGCGCAGCCGGGTTCCGCCGTCCTCGAGCTCGAACTCGGCGAGTTCGTGCTCACGGACGAGCTCGAGTATCTGTTTCAGTTCGTCGAGATTCATGCGTCTATCCGTCGAGACGGGCATCGAAGGGGACGTCGGTCAGCACCTCGACGCCATCGGCCGTGACGAGCACGTCGTCCTCGAGCCTGACGCCGCCGATGCCCGGCACGTACGCGCCGGGCTCTACCGTGCACACCACCCCGGCTTCCAGCGCCAGCGGCGCCGGGCCCACGGTGCGGCGCATGCCGAGCCGCGGCTCTTCGTGCACCTCGAGGCCGAGCCCGTGTCCCGTGCTGTGCCCGAATGCGTCGGCCAGCCCGCATTCGGCGAGGTACCCACGCGCGGCGGCATCCACCGCATCGGTGGCGACGCCGGCGCGGATCGCGGCCATCGCCCGCCGCTGCGCCTCGCGCACGGCGGCATGGATCCGACGCGCCTCGACGCCGGGCTCGCCGATGGCCACTGTCCGCGTGAGATCCACGCAGTAGCCGTCGAGAACCCCGCCGAAGTCGAGCACGACCAGTTCGTCGGCGGCCACCAATCGCGTCGTTGGCTGGGCGTGCGGCAGGGCGGCGTTGGGCCCCGAGGCGACGATGGTGTCGAAGGCGGGACGGGAGAAGCCGGCCTGCTTCATGCGCCAGTCGACCTCACCGGCGATCTCCTGCTCGCTGCGACCCGCACGCACCACCTGATCGCGCAGGATGTCGCGCGCCACTGTCGACAGTCGCGCCGCCGCATCGCGCAGCACCGCGATCTCGTGGGCGTCCTTGACCATGCGCTCCCGCTCGACGAGTGCGTCGGTGGCCACCAGGCACCGGCCGCGCGCCGCGCGCTCGCCGGCGTCACCGGCCAGGCTGGCGTCCAGGCGCCGCCGCCACCAGTCCAGCCGCTTCCACGAGACATGGGCCGCCTCGAGGCCGATGGCCTGCGCGTCGAGGCGATCGAGCAGCGCTGCCAGCCCCTCTTCGTACGAGCCGTCCACCCTCACGAACTCCGTGTCGGGAGGAGCGTTGCCGGAGGCCAGCATCGCCAGAATCGCGGCACTGTACCGGAAGTCCGAAAGCAAGTAAAGGCGGCGTGCGTCGAGCACCGCGATGGCGGTGCTCCCGGCGAAGTTCGAGACGTAGGCGATGTTCGGCAGGTGCGTCAGCACCAGCGCGTCGAGGTGACTGGCGGCCAGCGCCGCCCGCAGGCGCGCGTGCCTCGCCGCCAGGGACGATGACGGGGCGGAGAGCATCCGGGGACTATAGATCGAACCGGGGACGCGACGTGCGCGGGCACGGTCGGGCGGGATGGATCGCTCAGGCCAGCTCTCCGGCCACGCCGGCGGGACGCGCGCGCCGGCGCCGCTCCTCGGCCAGCGCGTCGCGCCAGCGCTCGAGGACGCCGAGTCCTGCCGGTCGTGCGGCCGCCGCGAGCATCACCGGGGCTGGCGAGGCGAGGCCGGTGGCGGGCTCGTCCCCGCGCACGAGCATCACCGGGGCCGGCGAAGCCGAGCCGGTGGCGGGCTCCTCGCCGCGCGCCGCCGGTGTCCCGGTGGAATCGCCGGGCGGCAGTGACGCGAGCAGGTCGTGCAGGTCGGGATCCTGCGGCGCCAGCAGGACGCCCCGGCGCGCGAGGTCGCGCGCCGGCTCGTGCTGGCCCGTGCGGCGATAGAGATCGGCGAGCGCGCGAATCGCGGCCAGGTTCTCGGGCGCCGAGACCAGGGCCTGTTCGAGTTCGTGCCTGGCCTCGTCGGTCGCGCCCGATTCGCCGAGCGCGCGGCCCAGGGTCACGCGCGCCGTGGTGTAGCCGGGATGCCTCGCGAGGCCCGCGCGAGCGGTCTCGATCGACTCCGTGATGCGCCCGGCGCGCCGGTACTCCTCGGCCAGCGCCGCGAACGCGATCGACGCCGGGTCCTGCAGGACCCGGCGTCGGAGCTGTTCGATACGAGGCGAGTCGACCATGTTCGTCCAGCCTGCCCCGGCGGGCCGCCGGTGGAACGTCGGCTAACTGACCGTGACGCGCACGTTGGCGCTGTTGCGGTTGCCGGAACTGTCGACGATGGTGAGGATCACCGTGTAATCGCCTGCCGTGTGGTAGCGGTGCTCGACGCGCGGGCCGGTGTCGGTCTGGCCGTCGCCGAAGGCCCATTCGTAGCTGGTGATCGTACGGCCGGCGGGCGCCGTGGACTGCGTGCCGTCGAAGTGGATGATCTGGTTCACGGCCGGCGACGCCGGGGAGAACGCGATCACCGCGGAGGGCTGCGGCGCGGTCCCGACGGTGACCGTGCTGCTGGTCGTGCCGGTCTTGCCCAGATCGTCGGTCACCGTCAGCGTGACGGCGAACGTGCCCAGCCGATCGTAGCGCCGTGACACGGTGACGCCCGACCCGGTGCCGCCATCCCCGAACGTCCAGTCGTAGCCGACCAGCGTGCGGCCTGCCACGGCCTTCGACGCGGCGGCGTTGAAGAACACGCTTTGGCCCACCGCGGGCGACGCCGGCGAGGCGGTGAAGGACGCCGTCGGGTCGGCCGAGGCGCTCACGTTCACGAACTGCGAGGACGAGGCCTTCACGCCGCGGCTGTTGGTCACCGTCAACGTGACCGTGTAACTGCCGAGCGAGCCGTAGGCGTGGCTCGTGCGGACGCCGCTGCCGCGGCGGCCGTCGCCGAAGTCCCATGCGTAGTCGACCAGGGTGTCCTTGGTCGTGGCGCACTGATCGACGGAGGTGGCCTGCGGGCCGCACTCGATGACGTCCACCGAGGTCGAGGCGTCGAATTGCACCGCCCGGCCTTCGGCGACCGAGGTCGGACTGAAGACGAAGCGCGCGACCGGCGTGTTGGCTGGCGGCAGGATGACGCCGAGCGGCACCAGGCGGATGTCCACGGTGCGGGGCATCGCGTTGGAGTAATCGCTGCTCGACGGCACCACGCTGATGGTGACGATGCTGGTGCCGGAGTCGGCGTTGCCCGAGGAGGCGCCCGGCGGGGCCGTGTAGGTGATCGTCGCCCGTCCGTCGGCGCCGGTGGCGCCGGTCTTCGTCGACAGGCGGCCGATGTCGACGATCTTGCCGCCGGCGAGAATCTCGGCGCGGAAGCCGACGTTGCCCGCCATCTGCCCCTGCGCGTTGCGGGTCTCGATGACGACCGATGACTGCGACACGCCGTCGATCTGGAGCACGTCGGGCGTGGCCGTGACCTTCACGGCCAGGCCCAGCTCCGACGGCCCGGTAAGCTCGGGCGGCTTGCTCTGCTTGGCGGTGCAGCCGGCGGCCGCCACCAGGGCCGCAAGGCCCAGCGCCATCCATCCCCCGCTGCGAGTCGTGATACGCATGCTCGACTCCACTTCGCCGCGCGTCCGGCCGGTCCGGGCCGCCACACGCCGCGCTCCCCTTTGCTCTTCTGCCCGCGGTCGACCCGCGTGGTCCTCGTCAGGGCCGGAATCCGCCGGCCAGTTCCCTGCTAGTCCGAATCGGCCCAGTCGGCGAAGTTCACGCTGAGCGTGCCGGTCACGCTCACGTCGTGGCCCGTCGTGTCGCGCCCGTAGAAGGTGACGTCGGCCAGCGTCGAGATCAGGCCTGCCCCGCCGAAGAACGCCGGCGAGTTCACCAGCGTGATGAGCGGCGCCTCGAGCTTGGCCTGGGCGCGGACCAGGCTGAAGCCGGCCTCGGCCGACTCGGCGCTCACACTGAAGGACACGGCGCCATCGAAGGCATAGGGCACGTCGAGACCCTGCTGGTTGCGGCCGTCGGCCCGGCGGAACACCACGCGATAGCGGTTGATGGTCACGAGGTTGTTGGAGGTGAGCGGCGAGGTGATGTCCTTGGCCACGAGCCGCAGCACCACCTTGCCGGGATCCTCGAACACGCCACCTCGCGTGGAGACGTCGGACTGCAGCACGTTCCCGAAGACGAGCGAGTTCGCTCCGCCCTGCGCGGCGGTGAGCGACTCGATGACGAGGAATGCCCCGCCCGTTCCCTGCCGGACCGCCTTGCCACAGCCGGCGGTCCACACGAGGCTGGCCAGGCCGGCGCCGATTGCCATCTGCTTGAAGCCGCGAAACGTCATGTCAGGTCTCCTCGTTCCGGCGTCACTGCTGCGGCGCAACCGGCACGGCGCCCGTCGCTGGCACCCCGGCCGTCGGCATCCGGATGATCCGCGGAGTGATGAAGATGAGGATCTCTTCCGTGAATTCCTGCTTGTTGTCGTACCGGAAGAGGCGTCCGAGCCACGGCAGCCGCCACAGGCCCGGTACGCGCCGGAACGCATCGGTGTCGCTCGCACCCTGGATGCCACCAATCACCGTCGTCGCGCCGTCGGCCACTAGCACCGTCGTCTGCGCGCGCTGCGTGTTGATGGCGATGTTGCCGTTGCGCTGCTCCTCGCCCGGCGACCCGTTGTCGACGTCCACCTCGAGAATCACCGTGTTGGCGCCCGTGATGCGTGGCGTCACGGCGAGGTTGAGCGCGGCGGTGCGGAACTGGACCGTCGGCACCACCAGGGCCCCGCCCGTGGAGGCGGTGGCCGTGAGCGTGGAGTACGGAATCTCCTGGCCGCGGGTGATGACGGCCTTCACGTTGTTCTGCGTGACCACGCGTGGCGTGAGCAGGCTGTGCACCTTGCCCTGCTTCTCCAGGGACGACAGCTCGGCGGCCAGGCGGAACGACCCGTTGATGGCGCCCAGCGTGATGCCCACGGCCCCGGTGGGGTTGCTCACGCCGAGGTTCACCGCAGTGCTGGCCGGCTTGGTGCCCATCGGCGTGTCCTGATAGCCGTGGTTGGTGCCGGTGGTGTCGCCGCTGGCGCCGAACAGCGAGCCGTTGTTGGGGAACGCCAGGTTCGTGGTGTTGCCCAGTTCCGGCGCGACGTTGCCGATGAAGCCCCACTTCACGCCGAGTTCGCGCGCGAAGGTAGTGGTGGTCTGGATGATGCGCGCCTCGATCTCCACCTGCAGTTCCGGCTGGTCGAGCGTCGTGAGCAGCCCGTTCACCTTCTCGAACACGTCCGGCAGGTCGTAGATGATCAGCGTGTTGGTGCGGACGTCCACCGCCGTGCGGCCGCGCGGTGACAGGGCGTTCTTGACCAGCGGTTCGATCGCCGAGGCCTTGGAGTAGTTGAGCGTGCGGGTCACGACGACCAGCGATCCCGACTGGGCCTTCTCCTCGGCCAGCTTGCGCACGGCGGCTTCTTCCTCCGACAGCACGGCCAGCGGCGCTATCCGCACGATGGTGCCGTCGACGGTGTAGCCGAGCTTGTTGGCCCGCAGGATGATGTCCAGCGCCTGGTCCCACGGGACATCACGCAGGGCGACGTCGACCCGACCCTGCACCTGCTGGTCGATCACGAGGTTCAGGCCGGTGATCTCGCCGAAGGTGCGCAGCACGGCGCGAAGGTCCACGTCCTGGAAGTCCAGGCTCACCGGGTGCCCGGTGAACTGCCGGGGCCCGTCCTTCTGCTCGGCCAGCGCCGCCGTCGGCGCCATGGGCGCCTGGGCACGCGCAGGCGCCTGGGCCGCGGCCGGCTGGGCGGCCGGGGGCTGGGTGCGGGACAGCGTCGCGGCGGCCACGACCGACTTCGCCGCGGCCGGCGGCTCCTCGCGCTGCAGTTGCACCTCGGGCTCGGCCTCGATCCGTGTCGCCGGCACACCGGTCGGTTCAGGATCCGGCGCCGGGGCCATCGCGACGGGGGCCGGAGCGGCGGCAGGCGCGGCCGCCGCCGGGGCTGCGGGAACGGTCTCCCCGAGCACCAGCAGCACCTCGTCGCCGTCGCGTTCGAGCGCATACGCCACCTTGTGGGCGAGGTCGAGGACCACGCGGGTCACCAACGGCGCGGTGCTGTTGGTGGCCACGCGAATGCGCGACAGGTCGCGGCCGCCGACGGCCTGCACGGCGGGCACCTTGGGCCGCACCCCGGCGAGGTCGACGACGATGCGCGGCGGCAGGTCGACGGCCTCGTGGACCTCGGGCATCAGCCGGCCGTTGCCGCGCAGCCGCACGATGGCGCGCCCGTCGCGCTTGTCGGCGCTGACGGCCACGAGTTCCGTGGCCGTCGACGGGCTCGCGGCCGTCGCCGCGTGGGCGGGGGCCGCCGACGCCTGCAGGTCGGGGAACTCCACGTAAATCGTGTTGCGCTGACTGCGGACACGGGCGAGCGCCGGCTCGGAGAGCCCCAGCCGCACGCGCGCCACCTCCGCGCCGTCGGCCGCCTGCGTCTGCTCGACGGACACGGCCGTCACCGGTCCCGCGGGCCGCGGGATGCGGTTGACGGCGCCCGCTGCATTCGCATGCCGCAGATCGAGCACCACGGTGAAGGGGTCGGGCTGGGTCGAGGTGTAGGCCACCGGGGCCGACGCCTCAAGCAGCACTGCCAGGTGTCCGGCCTCCTGGGCCTGCCGGACCTCCAGCAACTGCACCGGTGACGAGGTCGCGCCGGTGGCGGCGAGTCCAGCCAGCCACAGGCCGGCTCCCGCAACCACGGCACGCATCGAAGGACGCGCGCGCATCACTTGCCCTCCTCGGTGGGCCGCAACGGCTTGCGGATTTCCCGCTGCTTCACGAGCGACAGCGGATCGTTGACCTGCTGGACGAACACCACCGCGTCGGCCAGCACGGCCTTCACGGTGGCGTCGTAGAGCTTGTCCCCGCTCCGCACGATGTAGGTCCTGGCGTCGGGCGCTTCGATCATGGCGATGTAGCTGCCGCGGTCGGCGACGATGCCACGGATGGCGATGTCGGTGA
>WBZO01000460.1_pt1 | contig 87114 bp, 59 predicted proteins | sample 5204261 | NCBI WGS metagenome assembly WBZO01 (sample SAMN12412400, study PRJNA552823) | activated sludge metagenome | isolation source: activated sludge from anammox sidestream of wastewater treatment plant... | place: USA: North Carolina | collected 2017-09 | reverse complement strand
CATTCGTGGTCGGTCAGGTCACTTGTGTATGTTTTGGTTCGCGACGACAATAGCATCTCCTACTTGGTTGGAATAGGTGCGTGTGGCAACCCCTATTCTACCAAGTAGGAATATTCAAATGCGCTCTCAAGACAGGAACGAAATAGAAACCATGACCGCTAAGCATTCGGTTGCCAAGCGCTGGCGCAAACCACAGGGAAAAACCTTGGGACGAGCGTTGAACAAGACAGAGTGGGGCAACGCGATTGAACAGCTCGCCTGTGACTTGAGCCGCATCGAACAAACGCCCAAGCGCCCGGCAAAAACGCACGTTCAAATTCAGGAATTGTTGTCGGCATATCTCGAGGTGGAACAAAATGGACAGCCGGTGAAGGAATTGTATCCGTATGCGGCGCGTCACCTGCGCGAGTGCATCACTTGTCGCATCCATTATGAACTGATGCGCGGTATTTTGGAGGAAATGCATCAAGCCGTTTCACTTACAACAAAATCCAAGCCGCTCGCAACAAGCGATACATTTTTGTGGCGTAAAATCGAATTTCCGGCGAGCCGCACGGAAAAAGAAAAAATTCGCTTTGAAATCCCTCCTCATCTGCTGTACCCTCACGAAACTGGTGTCCCTGCCTTTCGAGGGAGTGTTGATACAACAGGATCACTCTTGGTGCAAGACGAATTTGTTCTCGCGCGACAAGAAATCTGTTTCCAAATCTGGAGTCTCCCGGTCTCGCCAAATGAAATCGGACTCCGCCTCGTGTTATCTGCGCCTGCCTCCATTTTGAAACGCGTGAGCGTCATTATGCAATGGGGACGAAAAACCTACGCGTGCCGCTTTTCGAAAAAGCAAGCCACCCTTGCGCCATTCCCCGCCCGTTTACGCGCAAAAAATCTCACCCTCACAATCGAATTGACTCCTGCCGCAACACGCCCAACCCGGAAAACGCGCGATCGTGCGCGGATACCCTCTCCAAAGAAACGCGCCAAGAATAATTGAATCCTTTATTATGTCCCCTTACTCGCGCCCCCAAACTCTCCCGGCGCCATCACCGCCAACTGCGCTAACACGCGTTCGCGGCATTCGCGCGCCAAATCCACACACGGCGTGATTTCTGCTTCGGTCAGCGTTTCATGCGTGCGTTGTGGATAAATGAGTTTCAATAGTCCCGATGTGATTTTACGCACCGCATCTTGATTGCGTCCCGTCATGCCGCTTAGATCTACACGTGCGCTCACGTGCGTTTGATAATTGCGACGGCGGAGTCGCGTAAAAATTTCGGCGAGATAATCGGTGATAAAGCCGTACCCTTGCGCGTAATTTTCGGGACGAATTTTTGGGAGTTCCCACCCGGGTAAAAACGCGTGAATGCGGTCCAAGAACGCGGTATCTTGCAACTCGATAGGCAAGACCTCGAATAAATGGCGATAGCGGTCGGCGGGCGCGCGGCGCGCAATATCCGTGTCAATGTTGCCGCCCAGCACGATGCTTGCTTCGGCGGAAAATTCCAATGCGCCGCGGCTAAAGCGTCCGGTTTGCATGTAATCTTTCAAGACGCTGATGGTCGCTTCGGGGTCGGTAAAGCGCGTGTTGGCGATTTCATCAAAAAAGACCACATCGCGGTAACCGAGGATGCCGATTTTTTTCGAGGCGACGTTATAGAAAAGCGTCGCGGGCGTCGCTTTGCCGCCGCTGACGACGAACGAACGACTGGAGGTATTGCGATACGTGTACGTCTTGCCTGTTTCGCGCGGACCGAGTTCGATGAGATTGGCGTTGGCTTCGACGAACGGCACGAGGCGCAGCAGCAGCAGCATTTTTTCACGCAAGGTAAAACGCGCGGGATTGAACCCGATGCTTTGAATGAGCAGGTCAATCCATTCATCCGTCGTAAAAAGTTCGCGCTTGGCGATGTAATCGTCCAAATCGAGCCGCGTGATTTGAAAGGGCTTGAACTCGCGAATGAGAAAGGGGTAAATGCGGCTCTTGATTTCATAGCGCGCGTCGTACTCGATGTTCATGGTGCCCCATGCGCCGCCCGTAAGCAAAATGTCGCCAAAATCGTGCAAGACTTTTTGGCTGACGCGCACGAAATTTTCGCCGAGCGCAGGAACCTCCGCCCAATAATGGTCGCGCGCCGCGTCAAGACGGACTTGTAAAGAGCCGAGTAAAACGTATTCGCCCTTTTCTTTGATGCGACTCTTGATCAGTTCTTTGGCGTCGCTTTCGACGTAATGCTCGTTCAGCAATTCATCCACGCGCCGCTGCCCGGGGATGGGATTGTGCGGGTCCACATAGCGCGCGCAGAGATATTCCATCACATAACGCGGAAACTCTTTGTACGCTTCGTTCCAACGCGTCAGCGGTTTCAAAACCACGCGGTCGCCCATCAATTGAACAATTTTGTCGTCGAGCGAGGCATACGCAGGTTGCGTTTGCGAGGATTGCTCCGCATCCTCAATTGTGTCGAGCCAAGAGGGAGATGGTTCCAAAAGCGTACTCCTAAAATAATGCGTGGTAGTGAACGATTGAAATCGTTACTACATAGTTTATTTGTCGAGATCGTCCAGACCGCCGAAACTGATTTCTACGACGTCGGCGCGCAATTTTACGCGCACGGGGATTTCGCGCGTGATTTTTTGCGTGTCCCCTTTGGCGTCTTGATACGCGAGTTCGAGTTGAAGAAATCGCGTCATGCTGTTATGGCTGCGGACGAGCGGTTTCAACGTGAATGAAAATGTCGCGTCCTCGCCGGGCTTGAGGGCGCCGCGCTGCGTTTGGGGCGCGGCATCGGTATTGGCGCACACAGCGAGTTGATAATTTCCCGTCTGATTGCCGTCGTTGCGAAAGCGAAACGGCACGCGCTGCGGTTTTTTTTCTTCCGCTTGAATTTCGGCAGGCAAAGCGACAAACTCGATGGCGATGCGCGGCGCGGAAATCAATTGCAGCATCGCGCCGGGGACAACCATCTCGGCGAACGAAATGCCGCCATGCGCGTAACGGTCGTTGTTGCTTGAATCCGCGCGCTTGAACCATTTTTTGCCAATCGGCACGGTGAACTTGCCGTCGCGCAAATTGCGGTACTCGAACGTAAATACGTCATGCGGCGAAAGATTTGGCGGCACATTCGCGCTGCGGATGTAGCGAAAGGTTACGGGATTTCGTTGACCCGTCATTTCACGTTCCCAACCCTTTTCATCCGGAATCACAATTCCATCTTCCGCGTCCATTTCGATAAAACCGTGGTCGCTCGAGACCATGACGAAATCTTGCGGCTGAATCAAGCCGTCCAAAAAATTCAAAACGTTTTTCAGTTGCTGTTGTACGCTTTCATTCAAGGCGGCGACGTTATCGCGCTGTTGATGCAAATTGTCGTCGCTGATATTAAAGACGAACATGTTGTACGGCACGCGCGCGTTGCGGTCCAACTGCTCCATCGTGCGGTCGCTTTCCATGCCGCTGTAAAAACGCATTTTTTTGTCTCGGTCGTTTTCCGCCAAGCCCAACAGCTTGGCGGCGAGCTGCGCTTGTTCGGCGGTGAAACGATTTTGATAACTCTTCCAGTGGTCGGGATTTTGCCCTGCCATCAGCGATGTGCGCGCGATGTATGTCCACGAGGGCAAAATGGAAAAATACGCGTTCTCTTTTTTGATTTCAAAGCGTTCGGTCAGTTGCGGGCGCACGACGCGCATCCACGTATCGTAACGCATCCCATCCAGCACAATGAACCACAGGCACGCCTCGCGCGTCGGCTGCACATTTGGCGTTTTCACAAAATCCCACAACACATTCAGCGCGAGCCGCTTTGAACCCAAAAAACCTTCCCAATTTGCCGCAATCGTTTCGCCAAGCGCGTGGTCGGCTCGGTCGAGAAAAGCGCGAACGTTGACGCGCAATTTTTTCAACAAATCTTGAAATGCTTTGCGCTCGGACGCGGGCAAACGATTGACGGCGCGCAGCGCTTGCGCGTGCGCGTATTCCATTTCAAAAAATTTTCCGTTCACATACCACGCCAACAGTTCATCGAGCGACGCGGCAGTGGTTTGCGCTTGCGTTACGCGCGCGAGAATGACGCTCAATTCGTCAAGCACAATCGTGAGCGCGTGCGCCGCGCGCAGGTGCGGCGTGTCGTTTTCTTGAAATTCATCCAGCACATTGGGGCGTTTTTCTTGCCAGCTCTGCATGAGGGCGGGCAACTTTTTGTACGTCTGGTCGGCATGGGCGAGACGCAAGCCGATTTCGTACAAGAACGCGGGCGTTTCGACGCGCGCGAGGACCTCTGCCACGCGCGCGGGGGTTTCGAGCGCAATCAAATCGGCGGCGCGGCGAATGTCTGTGTCATTCAGACTGTTCTCGGCTTGGCGAATGATGCGTGTACGCCATTCTCGATTCTTTTCCCACAAACCCAGCAGCGTCTGCATTCCGCGTTCGAGCGGCTGGGGGTCAAAACCAAGAACGCCAAGCCCGCGAATTTGATTCATTACATTTTGAACTTGGGCGCGGCTCAGGAAACGATACAGATACACCAAACGCGCGATGCCATCCGTCGGCGTTTCGAACCACGCGCGCACATCGTCCAGTTGAACTTGACTGGCGCGCGCCGCTTGAGTTTGCAGCAGTGTCTGCCCCTGCGGCGTCCAATCGGCGCTCCATGCCAACGTCGCGTATTGCTGCAAAACTTTGGATGCGGTATCCGCGCGAAATAAAAAGGCGCGCGGCTCCAGTTGCGGCGCAAGCGCGTAAAGCGCGAGGGCGCGAACCGAATTGGCGTCCAACGCGGCGCGCGGCGCAAGATGCGGGCGCAGTTCCTTTACGCCAAACGCGATGCGCCCCAAATAATTGGTGATGATGGGAGCATGTTCGAGCAGCGGCTCGAGGGGAAAGGTTTCGTTGGGGACAAGCGCCGACAGCGTGCCGCTCAAACTGCAATCCAGGATTTCGTCCGCTTGACGAAAAATATCGGTGAGACTGCTGACCGCGATGACCGCTTTTTCATTACTGCCAAACTTGCCGGTGAGCCACACGAGGACGTGTCCCGCGCGCGAAAACGTTTTGCGAAAGGCGAGGTCATTTTCGTCGTACCGCACCACGCGCCACGTCTGCCCGCGCCGCGTCAGCGTGTCGCCCAGCGCGAGGCGTCCGCCCGGGTCGAGAACAATGACCAGCGTCGCCGCGTCTGCGAGTTGGGTCAGCCGTCGTTGAAAAAATTCCGACAGCGTCGCGGGCAATGTTTCTTGCGCAGAGAGTTGATGCAGCATCCGTTATCAGACCCCAAGTGTTTTCGCCGCGCTCGCGGTTTGACGAGCAATCTCGTTCAAAACACTTGGGGTCTTGTTACCGCGCGCGCAATTCACAAATTTTTGCGAGCTTGCGCGTGCGCTCCAAATACCAAGGATTCACCCCATCCGCCAAAACGAGTTTGTACAAATCGCGCCCTTCGGCATACAGTTCGAACCAATAACAAAATTGAATCCAATCGCAAATTTTTTCATCCGTCGGGCGGTGGTCGCTGCGCCCTTCGAGGAACGCGCGAATGGTTTGGCTTTCGTGTTCGAGAATGAGATACGCAGGATTTGTTTGTTCAACGCGCGCGCCATTGCCGCGTTCGGTTTTGCGCGTGCGCGCGTGGGCGGTCTCTGGCAAAAGCGGAAAGGTTGCGGCGATAAAGCGCGCGAGCTGGGCAGCGTATGCGGAAGCGAGTGATTCATTGAGCGGTTCAACCTCGCGCTCGAGCCAGATGCGAGTCCATGCGCCTCGAGGACCCATCGTTCCTGTTTGCACGCGTTCGCCCAATGACTTGCTCAGTTCCTCAATGTGCGGTTGAAACGTTGCCAAACGCGCATGACTGGCTTGGCGGGTGCTCTCGAAATGCAGGCCGATTTCGTGATCATCGCGGCGCAAGGTGATTTGATAATGACAGCCGCCAAATTCATCAAAAATCACCTGCCAGAAATTGGCGCGCGCTTGAAAATGATGCGGTTCGGCTTGAATCGCCGCGGGCAGCAATTCGGACAAACGCGCCTCGACGCTCTGGAAAAATTCGCGGTACTCGTCGCGCGTGATGCGATGTTTGCGACGAGTGGTTGGACGTTCTTGGCTGCGGCGCGTTCTGGCTTCAAAGCGTTTTGTCTCCCGTCTCCGCGCTCTTTCATTAGAAAGATTCACAACTTCTAATCCAAGGCGATCTTGAAAGATGCGACGCGCCAGACTGGGCGCATAGGCGATTTCGGGAATGCCTGTGACGCGACTGAAAAGCCATTTGAGTCCAATGACCGAATCATCCACCACCACTGCCCAGTGCTTGAAGCGTTGCGCTTCGCGCGGCAGTCCTTTGGCAATCGCAGCGCGCGCAAATTCCAGCACTTGAATATCGGTCAGTGTTACACGTTTGAGGTCAAGTCGAAAGGTAACGGTTTTCATCCGCGTGTTCTGATTTCACAAATCTTTGCCAACTTGCGCGTGCGTTCGTAATACCATTCATTCACATTTTCGCGCGCCACCAAGCGAAACACTTCCGCGCCTTCCGCATACAGCTCAAAGGAATAACAAAAATTCACCCAATCGCACAGTTGTTCATCGCTTGGACGTACATTGGAACGCCCGTCCAAGAAATTTTGAAGCTCGCTGATTTTTTCAAACAATAGCTTTTGTTGGAGATTATTATCCCCCTCCAGTCTTGCGCGACGTGACGGCAAAGTTGGTTCTTTAGCTCTTTTCAGGGTTGGCGCAGACGCAACACGTTCTGTTCGCTGTTGGGATAAAGCGACGGGCAAACGCGGGGCATGAGTTGTATGCGGATTTGCTTCGAGCCAAGCGTGTCCTTTTTCAGTTAAACGCCAAATCCCGCGCGCGGGTGAATCCATCCAGCCCAACATCACGCCACGTTGGCGACTCCACTGTAATCGCTTGACCCACGCTTCCATACCCGTCGAATCGGTTTTGAAATGCTCGCGTGGTATCTCCTGACGATGACCGCGTTCAAATTGCCGAATTATGAATTGCGCTTCGCCTCTACGGTTTGGCAGACGATCCATCAGTTTTATCAAAGCAATCAAGTAACCATCTGTTGTCAGCATGGAATTCCTTTTGGTGATTTCACCTCTTCACCTCTTCACCCCTTCACCTCTTCATCCCTCATCCCTCATCCCTCATCCCTCATCCCTCATCCTCATCCGACTCACCGTCACAATCTTTTTATATTCTTTGCGAAATGTTTCGTCCACTTGGGTTTCGTCAATCTGTTTCGCCAGCCCGACGACTTGGCGAAATGCTTCGCGCCGATAGGCAAAGCGCAGCCATTCCACCAACTGCCATTGCGTCGGACGATGCTCGCTTTCGCCGTTGAGGTATTTGTCAATCACGCGCAGGTGCGCCTGGTCGGCAATGTCTTGGACTTGCATCAATTTCGCGCGCTCGTCGTCGGTGGGCAGACGCCAGCGCCCCGTCTTTTTGTCTTGCCAAAAATTTTGTTCGAGCAATTTTTCCAAACGCCCCGCGTCCATGTCTCCGCTTTGCGCGGCAGCGATTTGAAATTTCGGAATCAGGTCGCCGAGCGTTTGCGGTTCGTTCAACACGGCGGTCAGCCATGCCAACGCCCCCGAATCCGTTTTCAGGTTAAACACATCGCCGCCCAAAACCGCCTCGCCGCGCAGATACCATTTGCCGTCGGCTTGTTTGAAATAGTACGGCAGCAGCGCGCCCACTTGCTCCATCGAAACGTCCACGACGCCTTGCTGGAGCATGTCGCGCAAAACGACGTTCCAAAAATGCTGCAAGGTGCGTTCGTTCGGATTGGGATTCGTCGCGAGAAATTCTGCGAGACGCTGGACAATGCGCGCCTCCGCGTCTCCGTTCTTGGCAGCCGTTGGCGCGTTTGCGTTGTTTGGACGACTCGCGGCGGGCTTGCGGAGATTCAGCACAATGTCTTGATTCGTCACGCGTTCCAAACCTTTGGCGCCGCGAATGCCTTTGAACGAAAGTTGTGCCTTGTCGAAACTATTGATTTCGGCGAGTTCCAGACCCGCGTTCGCCGCGGCATCCAAAATCGTCTGCCAAATTTTGTCGTCGGAATTGTGAAAGACGACGGACGCCCAACGCCCCGGTTTGAGCACGCGGTGCATTTCTCGAAACGCCTCCGTCATCAAGCGCGCGTAATCGGGCAGCGTGTTTTTGTTTTTGTGTTTGACGTGAACGACGGCTTCGTGTGTTTGGTCGGTGTACTGTTGCAACCACGATTCCCAAATAAAGTTTAGGTCGGAATAAAAAAGATTAGAGCCGAACGGTGGGTCGGTGAATACATAATCAACAGAATCATCTGGAATTTCGCGCAGATTTGTCGCGCTGCCAATACGGATGAATGAATTTCCTCTTCTGATTTCTTTGACACTGCTGTACATTCGTGGTTGTGATTTGCTTTTTCCATTGAATAAGAGCATCACCGATGCATCAAGAAACAACGACGCGACATACAACGTGCCGATGCGCGGGCGCGCTTGTCCGCCAAAATGATAAGTGTTCATACGCGAACTGGTGATAGCAACGCCTGTAAAAGCAAATTGCATCGCACGCTGAAGTCGCTCATCATTTATTTTGCAAACCTCATTCCACAATCGCGCCAACGCCCACAGATTCCTCCGCGTATAAAATTTATCAACGCTCGTGATTGCTTGGTCGCGATGAACGCCGCGCCACATTTCCCAATCTTGTTCGCGGAATTCGGTTGTGGGATACCAGTACGGAATTTCCCGCGATTCAATTTCGGCAATGCGCGTTTTTTCCGCTGGCGTCGTCGCGTGTTCACTGCGCGCGGGTTTGCAGGTATGACACTCGTACACCGTGAGAACGGGAACGGAACGCAGCCAATGCAAACCGCGTTTTACTTGCTGCAAGCCGCAATTGGGACAGGTGAATGAATCACGCACTTGACCCGAAGTGTGGTCAACAGCCACCTCCCACAAAACGAGTTCGTGCGCGCAGCGCGAACATTCCAGCACATCACTCCACACGGTATATTGAATCGTCGCATCGCCGCCGCAGCGGTCACACGTCGTTCCGTAGAGCCAATCAAATTCCTCTTGGACTGCCGCTTTGATGCGCGCAAATTCGCGTTTCAGCGCGTCCACGTCAACGGGCGTGCAATAGTTGTAGGCAATGTGCGCGGCGGCGGGCGACAAATCATTGAGAATGACGCGGCGGCCCAGTTTCAACGCGGCAACGCCCGTCATGCCCGAACCACAAAACGGGTCAAGCACGAGGTCGCCCGCGTTCGTGTAATGTTGAATGTACGGCTCGATGCCTTGCGGCGGAACTTTGGTGTGATACGAGTGCGCGTTGTAAATCGCCGTCGCCTTGCCCGCTTTCACCGGCGCGGCGTAGGGCGGACGACGATAGGCGTCAGTTTCGGGATTGTAGGGCGTGGCGTATTGGGCGATGAAGGAGGGGAGGTCAGACATGGTTAAGGATAAAGGATGAATTAAGCAATGCTCTGATTGACGGTTTGAAAACTAGTCGTATAATTCAAACGCGCTGGAGCGATAGATGGACGATTTAAATTCTTTGCCGCAACCGTTACGTTTTGAATGGGATGCTGCCAAAGCCGCCGCGAATCTCAAAAAGCATGGCGTTTCGTTCGAGGAAGCAGCGAGTGTGTTTGATGACCCTTACGCAGCGCTGCAAACGGATGAACGCTATGCGAACGACGAACTGCGCGAATGGATTATCGGCTATTCGAGTCGCAACCTCTGCTGCTTGTAGTCTTTGTCGAACGCAAACAAAATCTCATTCGTATCATAACGGCGCGCAAACCCACGCCGCAGGAGCGTACGATATATGAAGAAACGACCTAAAAATTGGAAATCGCGTATTCCGCCCGATGCCAGCATTGAACACACCGAAACGAATCCGATACCTCATTTGGACAATTACGAACTGCCTGCACAGGTGAACCTCGACCCCAAAAAATTTCGTCCTAATCGTTTTGCGGGCCAAGTGCAATTCACACGCGGCGGCGCGCGTCAAGGCGCAGGACGCAAACCCTCCCCCGAACCGCTTTTGTCCAAACATGTCTATCTCGCGCCGCGCCACATCAAGATTCTAAAACGCGTGGACAAGAATTTGAGCGCCGCCATTCGCAAACTGGCGGAGGCGGCTGGAGCGCGCAAGTGAATTTATTTTAGCGTAAGACGAATCGTTTTGCCATCCTCGTTCTTAAGCTTGGCGTCCGCGAACGCGGCGCGCAAGAGTTTTTCAAACGTTTTGAGCGCCTCTGGAATCTCGCGTTCCTCCAGCGAGCCGTACTGTTGTAAAAATTTCGCCCACACTTGTCCTTCGGCGGCGACGATGTTGCCTTCGGCGTACAACTGCCGAATCAACTGCGCGGTCTTGTCATCCAACACCTCCACCAACGCGGACACATTCGCCGCCTGCGTCGCCTGCAAAAATTGAGACAACGCGTCGCCCTTGCCGCGCGTGAGAACTTGCTGGACGGCTTCACGCTGCAAATCGCGTTGACGCTCGCGCAGGGCATCGTCCAACTCTTTGCTAAATTGTTCCGCCGTTGGCGTCGGCGCGGCATACAATACATCGCGCTGACACTTTTCGCAGAACGGCTGCGCGTCCACCATCACAGCTTGGTAATCCGTCACCGCGCACGGCGTCAATTGCGCGGTCAACGTCTCATAGCGCGTCGGCAAATCCTCTCCGCGCGCCGCGCCCAATTGCGGAATTGTGTTCAGCAAATGGAGCGCGCGCAAACGACGCGGCGCGTCTTGCAGCAGTTCGCGCAAACGATTCAATTCTTTGTTTGTGTCGCGGTGATGTTTTTGATATTCACTCTGATAGCGCTGTTTGAATTGTTCAAAGTCGGCGCGCAAGGAACGCCATGTGTGCGGCTGTTTCGCCAGCGCAAGCAGCGAGATGCGGCTGTCGAGCGAATTTTTTTGCATCCCCAGCGTCGAGTCGTTTGCCGGCACGCGCACCGCGTCCAAATATCGTTTCACTTCGGCGATTTCGGCTGCCGCGTCCGCGAGTTCGCGCAATTTTTCCAATTCATGCAATTCATCGCGCAAAGTTTCGGGCGTCTTGAAAATTTCTTGCGCTTGTTCATAAAACGACCCGTACCCGTTTTGCAGCTGGGTCAACGCTTCCAAGCGCTCAAAGGTCTGATTCATTTCCGCGGGCAATGCGGCGCCCAACGTGCGTTCCAACACCGCGAGTTGACTGCGCTGTTTCGGCGCTTGGACTCGTAACGCGCTCAATTTGTCATTCAAGCGCAGCGTTTCGTTTTCGATTTCGTGTTGGTCGGTGGTCGCATGTAAATCATTCACCAGCAAGCGCGCAAAGGGCAGCGCGTCATTCCACGTTGGACCCGCGGCAGGCAGCAAGGCGTCCAGCGCCTTGTACAAATCCGCGCGCCACTGCAGCTGCGTCACGTTCGCGGGCGTGAGGCGCGGGTCGGAAAACACTTTGCCGTCGCGCGTTTTGAGTTTGTGGTCGCGCTTGAGGGTCAATTCCACACGCGGATTGTTTTGCCGCACAAACGCCAACAGTTCCAATTGAATCGCCACATACGGCAGCCCATACGGCATTCCCGAAAGCGTTTGAAACAATTTCCACACGGGCAGCTCGCCGCCTTGACGTTCCGCCAGCAGCTGTTTGATTTGTGAAAATACGCGATTGTTTTCCGGCGGCGCAAGGCGCGCGGGGTTGTCATTCGACGACAACCCCAAGCCGATGCCATAATTACGCGTCGCCGTCGTCTGTGCAGGCGCAGGTTCGCGCGAAAAATATCCTTCAAATACTTTGCCCGCTTCGGTCGGCGTCAAGAGATTGCGCAGCGCACTCGTCTCGACAGGAATCTGCGGATACGTCGCCGCCAACAATTTTTCGACAATGAATTTGAAACGCTGCTCGTTGCTCGCCGCGCCGAACGCTTCTTTGGCGGACATGCCCAAATTGTCGCGCGTGATGATTTGACCCGCGCGATATTGTCCCACTTGGGTGTTGGCGAGATTCGTCAGGTACGTCGCGGCTTGATTCATCAGCCAATCGCGCACCGTCTCGGCATCTTTGCCCGTTTGATTTTTGTATTCATCCGTCATGCGCTGCCACGCGAGATATTCGGCGGCGGCGCGCAGCGTTTCGTCCGTCAGCGCGCTCGGCAAAATCACCGCCATGCGCGGGTCTTGCAAATGTTCAGCGGTGACAGGCGTGGTCGTTTCGGTCGTCAGCACAATCACGCGAAAGTGTTGGTCTTCGCCAAGCGGCGCGATGCCCCAATCGTCATTCCACCGCGTCGCGACAATGATTTCACCCGCGTACTGCAAGTTGCGGTATTCAAAGGCGCGCGCGATGGGCGTATCGGGCGGCGTAAAATCGGCGAACAACGTTTTGTTGCCGCGCGCTTTGGTCGCGTCAAAGAACAAGGCATCCGTCCAGATTTTGGCAACCTCATATTTTTGCCCCTGCACGCGCTTGACCGCATCCTTGAACAGCGAAACAGGTCGGATGCCCTCATCCCCGGCGGGAATAAATTTCGCCGCATCGTTTTCGAATTGAATTTGCGGTAATGGCTGCAAAAGACTCAACACATAGCGCACGCTGTCTTCGGCGCGCATTACATCATTCACGGTCAAGGTCGCTTGCGCCAAATCTTTGAGCGACAGCGGACGCGGATTCTCCAAGTACGCCGCGTGCCACAAAAAGAGCGTCGTGAGGACTGCTTCGGCGAGTGCGTGGTCCTCGGCGTCCATTTCGATCGCGGGCAATTCTTCCAGCGCGCGTTGATACGCTTGATAATGTTGTTTATAAACTTGTTGATTAAAACAATCTTGCTTGAGATGCGCGCTGTTCACCAAATCGGCGGCGCGCAGCAGCGTATTGCGTTTCAAGAGCTCGGTTTGCTTGAGCGTCTCGTACAAAATCAAAATGCCCGAACGCGCCGTCGGCAAATCGCGGGCGGTGATGTGCCGCACGATTTCAAAACAGCGCGGTTGAAAGGGAAACGTATCGTTAAATTCGCTCTCGCTCAGATTGCGCGCAAAATCAAAGGTCTCGCGATAGTAGCGATAGTAATCGGAAATTTCGGGCAGGCGTTCGGCATTTAGCCCGCGCACGCGCCGCGCGGCAATGATGTCATACTCGCGGTCGCCCGCGCCCGCGAGCAGCCCCAAGCGAATATAGCGGTCGCCCTCTTGCCCGCCCTGCAATTTTGCGGGAATCGCGCTCTGCGACGCGACAATGGTATGCACGGCGAGCCCCAAATCTTTGGGCAGGAGATAGCCAAGCGTTTCGAGCAAATCTTCGTCTTGGGCGCGCGCTTCGGGCAGCATATTCCGAATGGTTGACCATCCTTCATATTCATCAATGATGACCAGAATGCCCGAGTAACCTTGTTCAAGCAATTGACGGTAGATAGAGGCGAGGCGATCTTTGACGCTGACTGCAATGTCAGGTTTCACGCGGCTCGCTTCAAAATACGCGGGCAGCCATTCCGCCACCGCGTCCGCGCCTTCGCGTTCGCGCAACGCCTTGACGGACATTCCCGTTTTGCTTTGCACAAAAGCGTCCGCTTCGGTCTTGAGGGCGGGCGAGGCGTGATGGTCAAACCAATCCATCAAGGCGTGCGTTGGCGTCAGCTGAATCTTGCCCTCTAACCCCGCGCGCTCCAACGCCGGCGCAAATCCTTTTTCCAACAACACATCCATCAAGGAACGCGCGGTTTGCGGGTCGGCGCTTGCCTCGCCGCGCAGCGAAAACACGACCGGCAAGATGCGCGTATGCTGCAAGCGTTGGCGAAATTGGCGAATCGCGGGACTGTCCGCTTTTTCCCAGAGCGGGGCGGCGGCGTTGGCAAGCAGCGCCGCGAGCGTGGCGAGAAAATGAGTTTTGCCCGCGCCGTATTCTGCCTGCACCCAAAATCCTTGACCGTTGCCGCGCGCGACGGAATCAAAAATTTGTTCAAAATGATTGCAGAGATTGTCGGTGAAAATGTACGTCTCGACGGTTTCGCCTGGATTGTTTTGAAACGCCGAGACGAGTTCGAGAGTGAGCAAAGGTTGCGGTTTTTGAATCAACAACTCGCCGAGAGGCGCGAGAGCCATAGCAATCATCCTCCAATCATAGCATCCTCAAGGGATTTAAAATACAAGAGCGTGGCGTTTGGTTGAATGTGAATAAATGATGGAATGGAACGCGGTTGATAATTCGTGTCCTGTAATGGCGACACAAAGACGATGAGCTTGGATTCGTTTGCGCGTTGTGAAAACATGCCCAATGAAACGCCATACCGCGCCAACAAGTCGCATCCTGTTACGACGAGAACGCATTGCTTGGCATCTTGCGGAAACTCACGCGCCAGCCAAGCTGCAATCTCGCGCTCCAACTTTTGTCGCGCCAGATTTGGGCTGCTGGGCGTCGCGTCCAATGTCTGACAAAGCGCGTGGATGTCGAGGAGATAGAACTGTGTGCGCGGGACGGCTTGGCGCAAAGTTTCTACATCGCTTTGCCAAACGTAAAGATGGCGCGCGCTTTGGGTCGCGGCGGGAATGGGGCGGCGCGAAAAATTTTCAAGCAGCTGGAGCAAATCTTGGCTCGTCATACGCGCAATTTTTGATTCAAGTAATCGTCATACGAATAGCGGGTTGTAATCTGCTCCAACTGGTCCACCGCCGCATAGTTCGCAATCAAGCCGACGGCATGGGCATCGCGCAAAATTTCGCGCACTGTTTTTTTCGCGCGCATTCCGAGCAATTTCCAAAAGGGCGCGACAGTATTTTCAGGCGCTGCCAAAATGCTGTCCACACGCACGATGCGCGGCGTGGGCGCAAGCCGCGCGTGCAAGAGAATCAGGAAAGAATTTGTTGGCCGGGGGATTTCGCGCACAACCAACTCTTTTTTGACGCGTGTAACAAAGCCCATGTGTTGGAGCGCGGCTTGCAAACGCTCGTACGAGTCACGTTTGAAATTGCCATAGGTTGCGCCGATGTAATCGCGTATCGTCGCCGCATCCAGCAAATCGCCCGGCAGCATAGAGAGCAAATGCTGCGCGACAAACTGCGCGATGACGGGTTCGGCTTCTAAGGTTGTGAAACGCGCTAGCTCATGAAGCAGGGACTCATCGTGATACGTTTTCCAAATTCGCGGATTCAAGCCGTCGAGTGTTTTTTCCGGAAACAATCGTTTGATGAGCAGATTTGCATAGCGCGCGCGTGTGATTTCGGAATTCAAACGCACGCCTTGTTTCAAGTACGCCGCAAAAGCGTCGAACGATTCAAATTGCTCACTGTCTCGAATCGCTTGCAGTCCGGTTTCCCATGCGACGCTTTGAAGCGTAAAGAGGCGTTTGTCTGTCATGTGCCGTAATAATATACGCGAAATAGGATTTTGCAAGGGTTAAATCTTTTCTCTGCCAACCCGCGCGAGTATAAACCAAACGCGTGAGCATTTCAAATCCATTTGCCGAATTCAAATTACCCTCTCTCAAGACGGCGCTTTCCGCACACCCAAGACCGCTGACAGGAACCACGGTTCCTATCGTCTGCTGCTCAAGCGCCTTGACCGAGAACAATTCCGCCAACGTTTCCCAATCTAGCGTTTGCCAACTCGATTGAATTCAAAATTCGCCCAAGTGGCTATTTTTTTGAGCGATCGTGGACAAAAAAGTGCGACTCTATCTATATTTTTATACTTGATTGATGCGGATAGGTTGGGTTAATTGCCGAGTACGAGTGCAAGGATTATTCCTCCCATGTTTCCCACGATTTCGATTCGCTTGATTTTTCGGACTCGCTCCCATTTTGGTTTATCGTAATTTCGAGAATCAAGATTTTTTGGTGATTCGTTTCTCATCTGATCCACCTGTTTCCATCCCGTCTCACTTGTTCATTGGTTTTACTTTCTCGTCATTTCCTCCTTCATTTGAAAATTCTGCTCTGACATTGTATTCCTTCGCCCATTTCGACGTCTGAGCGGATTCACTTTTTTTCACAACACAATTCCAAAAAATTTTCCCCCACAAAAAAATCCTCGCCCGACAGTTTGTTCCAAGGAGTTCACACAACGTTGCGCGAAAAAATTGATTCGTCAAACCATTGACCGCGTGAGGCGTATCTGATATGCTCTGACCAATCCAATTCATTTTAGTTTCCTCTATATCCTACAAAGAGGCGCGTCGAGTTCCCAACGACGATGGATTCTGCAATTCACCCTCGACGCGCGTTTTGATGAATTTGTCGAACAGACCGGGATCGTATTGCCCGACGCGCTCAGGAATTTGCCGCGCTATTCAGCGAAACGTTCAGAGCGCCACGGGTCTCCATGCATGTGGTACCCATACCCCTCCCAAAAACCTGCGCGGTCGGTGGGCATGAATTCGATGCCGCGCAGCCATTTCGCGCTTTTCCAGAAATAGAGTCGCGGGAGAAGAAAACGCAGCGGATAACCGTGTTCGGGTTCGAGGGGCAGGTCGTTGTATTGGTACGCCAGCATCGCGGCTGGGTCGCTCAAACAATCTTCAAGCGGAACGTTCGCCGTATAGTTGTGTTCGCTGCGCAGCATGATGAATTTTGCTTCCGCTTTTGGTTTCGCCGTTTCCATCACCCAACTCCATGGGACGCCGCGCCAAGTCGTATCGAATTTGCTCCAACGCGTGACGCAGTGAATGTCGGCGACGACTTGGATGGTTGGCAGTTTTAGAAATTCAGCCCAATTCAACCGAATCGGATTTTCGACGAGTCCCCAGATTTTGAAATCCCAGGTTTGCGGGTCGAATTTCGGCGTTCCGCCGTAATGCAAAATCGGAAATTTTTCCGTGAGATATTGCCCCGGCGGCAAACGCCCCTCTTTGGAATCGAATGGCCGCGTCGGATGCGCTTTTTTTAAACGCTGCGCTTTGGCGAACGGATCCCAGTTTGACATGCGAATCTCCTTTGACGTAATAGACGCCTTGTCCCCAATTTTTGCGACACATTCAATCTATCTGCGTTCCGACGTATAATAGGACAACGATGTCAGCGTAACGCCGCGCTTGAATCGCCGCCCGCGACGTCAAAACAACTCTGTGGATAATCTCGCGTCAGATGAATTTTTCAAGGAGTAAAATTCATGCCGACTAAACGTACGAATTTACCCGTCATTGGATGCGCCGCCATTGTCTTTACGCTTGCGGCGCTGCTGTACATCTTTTTTGGGTATGGCGGGCTGTTTGTTTCTCCTGAATTATATTTGATTATCGGCGGCGTTACTTTTGTTGTCGCCGCTTTTTTGTGGTGGCTCATGCTGCGCGTCGCCCCGGGCATCAATCTCTGGCACAGCGCAGTATTCGGTTTTCTCATTGCGCTGCTGGTGTATCCCTTTGCTTGGCTCTTGATCCTTTTGTTTTACGACTTGTCGGGCAGTTTGTTGGAAGCGTTGAATAACGTCGGGCTGCTGGAAGGTTTGGTCATTGTCCCGATACTCACGCTCATCAGCTGGATTTTTCTGGGCTGGACTTTGCTGCCGCTTGGCGCGCTCGTCGGCGCAGGCGTCGCTTGGGTCGCAACGCGCGGCATGGCGGCGCCACAAGCGTCAACCGCGCAAATCTTGGACGCATATACGAAATACCTGCCGGCGGCGCGGCGCGTCTTTGCCGGCATCGGTATCGCCCTGCTCGCGGTTTTTGGCGTTTTGTTTTTGATGGCGTGCCTGCCCGTTTCAACCGCCGGACTTGACGCGCGTCCCAATCCCGCGCCCGATTACGCGACCGCGCTGGCGCGGTTCGAACAATTGAACGCCGCAGAAAAGAGCGAGCCGTGGCTAGAAGTTTGCCGCACGCGCCTCCTCACACACGGCGTCAAAACTGCGCGCAGCATCATTCTTTTACACGGCTATACCAATTGCCCGCGACAGTTTTGGGAATTGGGCGACATGTTTTATCAACGCGGTTACAATGTCTTGATCGCGCGCATGCCGCAGCATGTGAACGTTGATTTTAACGCCGCGCATTTGAATCAATTGACGGCGGAACAGCTGCGCGATTATGGCGATACGGCGATGGACCTGGCTGCCGGTTTGGGCGACCAAGTGTACGTCATGGGGCTTTCGGGCGGCGGCGCTGTCGTCGGCTGGATCGCCCAATATCGCCCAGACGCCGCGCGCGTCATGCTGCTCGCGCCATTTTTTGCCTTGAAAATGGCGCCGAACTTTATGAATTTACCGCTCATGCGCTTGGGAATGCATCTGCCGCCGCTTTCCTTTAGCGGCACGCCCCGTTTGGATCACGGATATCCGGGCAATTCCACCCGGGGCCTCGCCGAGTTCCTTCGTTTTGGCGAAGCGGTGCGCCAAACCGCCTTGCTGCAACCGCCGCTCGTCAAATCCATTCTCCTCGTCACGATCGAAAACGACCTCGTGGTGGATAACGATTACGCGCGCGCGGTCATGGCTTTGTGGCGCGCGCACGGCGCAACCATTGACGAGTTTGAATTTGACGCCAAGTACGGACTCGCGCACGACATGATTGATGTGTCGCAGCGCGATCAACCTATCGAATGGACGTACCCCGCCCTGATTGATTTGATGGAAGGACGCACGCCGACGCTGCCTTGACCGTTGCCGCGCGCCGTCTGCTATACATTGGGCGCCGTCATTGCATTGACGGGAAGCCGAATTTCAACGCGCGTTCCGCTTGATTCTGGCGCGGGCGGACTGACGATTTCCAGCGTTCCGTGCAGCGCCTCGATGATTTGACGCGCCGCGAACAAACCCCAACCCAAACTGTTATCGTGGCTCGACGATTGTTTGGTCGAAAAACCCGGCGCGGTGACATGCGGCAAATCCGCCGCCGCAATGCCGGGCCCCGAATCCGTGAATCGCAGTTCGATCTTTTCGGCGGCATAACGGCTCTGCGCATGGAGCCGTCCGCCGCCGCGCAGCGCTTCCACCGCATTTTGAATCAAATGAATCAATACCTCTTGGAGCGGGTCGGGAAAACCTTCCAGCGGCGGTATCTCGGGGTCCAAATCCGTTTCGACGGCAATGCCCAGCCGCGCAAAACGTTCCGCGTACAATTCCAACGTCTCTTGAATTACGCCGTTCAGTGAAAACGGAATCGGTTCGCGCGGCGCGTTCGCCGCAAGTTGGCGCAGCGTCGCCAGCCAGGCGGCAATCTGGCGCGCATGGGTCACAATCTGCCGCAAACGTTCCACCGTTTCCGGTTCCGCTTGATGCGTCAGTTCCAAGATTTGCGCGTAACCGATGATGGGCGTCAACGCATTGTTGATTTCGTGCGTCAAACTGCGCGCCAAACTCGCCATCGCCGCGCGCCGCGCGGCTGTGACCAATTGCCGCTGCGTCGCGTGTAATTCTTCCAACGCGCGCTGCAACGCTTCTGTTTGCGCGAGCGCGTGCGCGTCGGTTTGCCGTCGGCTCAACTCTTGGACGTCGGCAAAGCGCGCCACTGCCAATTCCAGCGCGCGTTCCAAATCGTCTGCGCGCACGGGTTTGGTCAAGAAACCGCTCGCGCCCGCCGCCGCCGCTTGCGCCAACGCTTCGCGGTCGTCCAACGCGCTCACGACCACGATCGGCGCAATCACTTCGCGCCCCAATTCGGACATGGCAGTCCAACCATCCATCCCCGGCATCCGCAAATCCATCAGCACAATGTCGGGGCGCAGCGTTCGCACCAACTGCACCGCGTCCGTTCCGGTCTGCGCGCTGGCTACCACCCGATGCCCCAAACGCGCCAACATCCGTTTCAGCAATTCTGCCGAAAGCGCTTCGTCTTCGGCAATCACCACCCGCCAGCTCTGCGCGCGCCCGGCGGCGCGGCTGCCCGTCAAACGGTCGAGGTGTGAAAATGAATTCATAACGCTTGCTCCATCGCCTGAAACTTGACTTGGGCGTTCGTCCACGAGCCATCGCGCCCCAGCGTGAATGAACCTTGCAAATCTTTTTCCACCAGCGATTGCACCAACGACAATCCCAAACCCGCGCGCGTCGCCAAATCAAAATCCGCCGCCAAACCCTTGCCATTGTCCTGAAGCGAAAACGCGACCTGGTCGGACGAACGCGTGACGGCAAAGCGTATCAACAGCGGGTTCAACGCCTGCGCGTCCCAGCCGTGCCGCAAAACGTTCGTCGCGAGTTCATTCAAAACGAGCGCCAGCGTCGTCAGCTGCCGCATCGCAATCAACACATGGTCGCCTTCCGTTTCAACCTGTACGTGCGCGCCGGGCGGCGCCAGATTGCGCACGGTGTCTTGCAGCACTTGGGCGCCCACGTCCAACAAATCCACCAAGCCGTCGGTGGAGCGCGCCAACAAGGTGTGCGCGGCGGACATGCTCTGGACGCGGCCCAACGTCTCGCTTAGAATTTGCGCGCGCATTTCTTCCGGTTCATCCAACGCCATGTACAAGAGCGAAGTGATCGCCGCCAAATTGTTTTTCACCCGATGCGATAATTCGCGCAGCAGCGCCGCTTTTAATTCGGCGTCGCGTTTGGTTTGTTCGTACAAACGCGCGTTCTCGATGGCAATGGCGAGCTGCTGCGCGAACACGGTCAACAATTGTTCGCTGCGCGCGTCAAACGCATTCGGCGCTTTGGCTTCTAAATTCAAAACCCCGATGGTGCGCACGCCCACGCGCAGCGGCAAACAAATCTCGGACATGATATGTTCTGAAAACGCGACATAGCGCGGGTCGCGCGTCACATCGTCCACGCGCGCCGCGCGGCCATGTTCCACCACCCAGCCCATAATGCCGACGCCGCCCGGTATCACATAGCTTTCCGCCGCGCGTTCGAGCGAGCCGTGAAAAACCAACGGGACCAACGCCCGATCCGCTTCGCGCACCAAACAGACTTCGCCAAAATCAAAATCGGTCAAACGTCCCACCGCATCCAGCGCCCGCGCGCCCAAAGTTTCAATGTCGAACGTGCCGCCCAATTCGCGCGTGTACCGGTACAGCGTTTCCGTTTCATGCAAACGACGCTGCGCGTCCCGGTACAGCTTGGCGTTTTCAATCGCAATCGCCGCTTGCAGCGCGAGACTCTTGCCCAGCTCCATCTCTTCCGCGGAAAAAAGGCGCGGCTGACGCCGGTCTGCCAATTCCACCAACCCAACCACTTGGCTCTTGCTGATTAACGGGACCAATAGCGCCGCTTGCCACCCCCGCGCGCTCAAATAGCTTTGCGCGGGTTCCGGGTCAGCCGCGTCCTGACGCAAACTGATGATTTGGGCGTCGCGCAAAACTTTATCCGCGAACCATGCGCGCGCCGGAAATTCGCGCCGCGGCGAGCGCAGCGCTTGCGCCTCGGCGTCTTTGTGCGCCAAAACCGTCAAGCTCTCGTCCTCACGCTGCCACTCGAACAAGGCGCAGTGGTCCACATTGAGCGCGCCGAGAAATTGCCACGCCACCCGTCCTAGCGCCGCGTCCCATTCCAACTCGCTGTTCAAAACTTGACTCGCGGTGTGCAGCGTCCGCACCTGTTTCAGATGCCGCTGCGTCTCTTGGAACAACCGCGCGTTCTCGATGGCGACGACCAACTGATTCGCAAACGTATTGAGCAGCCGCACATCCTCTTCGGTCAAAGTCTGCCGTTCAAACGTTTGCGTTTCATCCGGCGCCGTTTCTACGTTCAACACTCCCGCCACGCGTTCATTCGTCAACAGCGGCACCGCGATTTCCGATTGCGTATCGCGCAGCGCCATCAAAAAATCCGGGTCGGCGGAAACGTCGGGCAAGTAAATCGTTTCCCGCGTGCGGACGGCGCGCGCCATCACGCCTTGCGTCAAAGGAATCCGGCGCGGCAGATGCCGTTCGCCATAACCGCGCGCGACCTGCAATTCCAAAGCTTGTTCGGTCGCAAAATAAATACTGACGTGCGCGTAACCCAAAATGTCGCGCAGCGCGTCCACGCTGTTTTCGCAAATGGTCTGCAAATCCAGCGATTGATTCAACGCGCGTCCGGCGCGATACAGCGCCTGCAATTCGCGCGTGCGCGTTTGCTCCGCTTGATACAACTCGGCGTTTGCCCACGCCACCGACGCCTGCGAAGCCATCGTCTGCACAAATAAAATTTGATTGGATTCCCAACGCCGCGGCGCGCGCGATTCATTCAAAACGATATAACCGATCACGCCTTCGGCGGCGCTCAAAGCCGTCAGCAGAATGGTAAAGAGTTGATTGACCTGCATATAAGCGCACGCCGCGTCCGGCAAAATCGGGTCGTCCGCCTGAATCGCCGCGAACGGCTGCTGCGCCATCCAATCTTCCAATTCCGCCACGCGCGCAAAATCCCAAACCGCGCCGTCGCCATGCCGTTCTTCCGCCGACGCGCTCGGCGCAAAATAAACGTGCGTCTGAATCAATTGTTGGCGCGCGCGCTGGATTCGCACAAACGCGCCGCTCGTCAAATCCAAACTCGATACCAGCTGTTCCAATAAACGGCGCAGCACTTCGTCCGGGTCGAGCGTCGCGGCGGTGGCGCGAAAACTTTCAAATAGTAATTGCAATTCATTTACGCGTTGGCGCTCTTGGTGAAACGCTTCCGCGCGTTCCAGCGCGTTCGCGCCGGAATTTGCCAGCAGGTCAAGCGTTTGCGCGTCCGCCAAATCAAAGGGGGGCCCGGCGCGTCGGGCGACGGCAATCACGCCGAGCGCGCGTTCGCCCCGCCGCAGCGGCGTCACGATGCCCGCCTGAAATTCGGACATGGCGCCGGGACGCCGCTGCGACAAATCCTCCGCGTCGTGATGCCAAAAACTCGAATTTTGCGCGGCAAGGGTGGAAGCCAATACGTTATGAAACGCCGGCGGTATTTCGTTCAACGTCCGAGCCGTTTCCCCTGCTTGACTTGCCAGCGCCAATTTCGCCGCGTCGTCTGCGGTCGTGAACAGCAGCGCGGTTGTCCCGTTCAACACCGCCAACGCGCCGCGCGTGATTTCGTCCAGAATCGTTTGCGGTTCGGTCAAGCCCAAAAAGCGCGCGGACGTTTCCGCCAACGCGCGCTGCGCGCGCAAACGCGTTTGCAGCGCTTCGACCAAATCCGCGTTTTCGAGCGCAATCGCCGCCTGCGCCGCAAACAAGCCCGCCAGATGCGATTCTTGTTCCGTAAAACTTGCGCGCCCACGCCGCCGATGCAGCGCCACCACGCCGAGCAATTGATTTTGCCATTGCAGGGGAATCGCCAACATACTCGCAAAATCAGCGGTGGGAAACTCTTTGATGTGCCCTTCCCATTGCGCGTAATCCGCCACAATAATCATTTCGCGGCGCGCGGCGGCGGCGCCCGCCAAGCCCTCGCCCAACCGCATCCGGCGCCCGGTATAATCTTCCGGCAGATTGTGCGAAATAATGACGACCAAATCATTTTGCGCCTTGTCCACCAAGTCGAGCGACGCGGCGTCGGCGTGAACGAGCTCCATCGCGCTGAATAAAATCGAATGTAACAGCGTATCCAAATCGCGTTCCGCCGTCACCTGCAGCGTCAAGACGCGCACGGCGTCCAATTGCGCCGCGCGCCGCGCTTCGGATTCAAACAAGCGCGCGTTCTCCATCGCGGTCGCCAACTGGTCCGCCAAAATTTCCAAGACGGTCACGTCGGTCTCGGAAAAGCTGTCACGCTGCTCGCTCTGAATGTCCAACACGCCGATAACGTTCGCGCCGCGGCGGAGTGGCACCGCAATCTCGGACTTGACGGGATCCGTTCTGCCCGTCGAAAACGGCGAATGATAGGTCGCGTCGCCCGCCGTATCGCGGCATAAATACGTCGCGCCGGTCTTGCCGACGTGAAAAACGATGCCTTGACTCAGCGTAATGGCGAACGGTTTGGTCAATTGTCCCAGCGCCCCGGCGTTGGCGACCAGACGCACGCCGCCCGCGTGCGGTTCATTTTCAAACACCGCGACGTTGAAATAACCAAACTGCGAACGGATGAGATTCGCCGCGTCGCGCAGCAATTCTTGGACCGATACGAGTCGCGTGACGCGCGAGGCGATTTGGTTGACCACCGCCAATTGCGCGCTCCGCCGTCGTTCGGTTTGAAGCGAATACGCGCGTTCCAACGCCACTGCCATTTGACTCGCCAGCGTTTCCATCGCGCCAATATCGTTGGCGTCAAACGCGTCGTACGCCGCGCTTTCGAGGTCCAGCACGCCCAAGACGGCGCGCGCCGTTTGAAAAGGCACGCACAATTCCGAATTCGCGTTCGCAAAATCTTCTTGGTCCCAGCGCGCGCGCGCGTCTTGACGCACGTTGCCGCTGCGAACGGTTTGCCCGGTGCGCGCCGCCAAGCCAATCAAACCCTTTGCCGCGCTCGAACGTTCGCCGATGGGATAATGCGCGGCATGGCTGCCCGCCACCGCGACCAATTCGATTTCTTGACGCGCCGCGTCATAACGCGAAAAACAGACGTGGTGATACCCAAAGCGCAGCTGTATCAATTCGACCATCTGACGCATTATCGCTTCCGGTTCCGCAAACGCGGTGGCGAGCGCGGTGACTTGGCTGACCCACGCCAGATGCGCGGCGCGTTTTTGTTCCGCCGCCAGCGCGCGCGCTTTGACCAGCGCGCTGCCGATTTGTTCCGCCAAAATGCTCAACGCCGTCACGTCGTTGGCGTCAAAGGCGTCCGGCTGGGCGCTTTGAACGTCAAACAACCACAGCGTGGCGGCGCCGTGTTGAAAGGGAATGGTCAATTCCGAACGCACCGGATCCGCTTCGCCCACCAGCGATAAATGATTGGCGTCCACCTGCGTATCGCGCGCAAGATATATTTCGCCCGTGCGCGCGACCAGCCCGAGAATGCCGGCGTCGAGCGCTTGGGTGTACGCCGCGCCGGTTTGCTCCACCAGATTGCCCGCGCCGGCGAGCAAAACGATGCGGCGCCGTTCCGGCTCAATTTCAAAGACGCCGACGTTGTGATAACCAAATTTGCGGCGTATCTGTTCGACGATCGTGCGTAAATCTTCCAATAACTCGCCCGCTGTATTTACGCGCGCCGCAAGCCCGTTCACAATTTCCAGCTGCGCGGCGCGTTTGCGCTGTTCCGACAAAAGCCGCGCCTTGTCCAGCGCGGACGCGGTTTGACTGGCGAGCGCCATCAATGGCGCCAAATCCGCTTCCGTCAACGCGGCGCTAAAAATCATCAAAACGCCATTCACTTGGTCGCCGTGCCGCATCGGCGCAAAGACCATCGTGTCCATCTGAAATTGCGTCAAGGTGCGGCGCAATAACGCGGTGGGAACGTTGGGAAACGCGCGCGACATGACTTTGAACGAATCGTTCAACAGTACGGGCGTGCGCCGCATGACCGCCTCCGCCAAACCCATCGTCCGCGCCAGCGCTATATCGAATTTGCCCAAGTCAATCTGAAAAAACTCCAAGCTCTGGCGCAAATCTTGCGCGGGCAGCGAAACGTATGCCATCCGCATCGAGACCGCCGGTTTGTTCCATTCCCATACGACGCAATGCAACCCGCTGCGTTCCAATTCGTCGCCCACCGTGGCAAATACTTGGTCGGGCGTGACGGATTCTTGCACGCGCAGCGCCACATTATTAATTAACGTCCAGCGCGTTTCCGCCTGTTCCGCCTGCGCGCGCCGCGTTTCGGCGACGCGCTTGTCCTGCTGCAATTGACGCGTCATGCCGATTAACGGCGCCGCGAGGATCAGCATGAGCGCCAATAAAACGACGACCAAGAGCCCTTGTTCCAAGGCATACGCCAGCGGCGGCGTATTGTCGTACACCCTTATGCCGCTCAAATCCAAAAGAACTTGGAGTATGAATAAAATGACGCTCCATAATGCAAAACGCAGCGCCTCCCGGCGTCCCAACACAAGCAAGGCAAGAAACGGCGGCAGCGTGTACAATGCCGCCAGACCGCTGGAAATTCCGCCCGCGCTCAAAACCGTCAGCGCAATGAGCAGCGTGTCCAATATCAAAAAGAGGCGGAACAGACGCGCCGGCGACCAAGCGGGCCGCCAAACGCGCAACAAAAAGGCGATGCCCAAACTACAAGCCAAAGCGGCGGCAATGAGCAGATAAAAAGGATTGCCAAAAAACAGCCCCAGCCCGAACGTCGCCGCGCAGCCCACCGCGAGCAGCCCCGCCCGTACGCGCAATATGGATTTCAAATGAAGTGTGCCAAACTCGGTCATGGGTTCTCTACGCGCCGCTTCCAAATGCAAATGAGGCGCGTTCGACGCCTGTGCGCGTCAAAACACGCCTCAACTTTAAATTTCGCTCCCTCAACGTGCGTTTCATCTGTGATAACGCCATTGTCAGATTGCGCGGCGACTTTGCCGCGCCCGCCTACACATCCAATTTGGCGTGTTTGGCGTGCGTTTGAATAAACCGTTTGCGCGGCGGCACTTCGTTGCCCATTAACATATCGAACGTGCGGTCCGCTTCCGCCGCGTCCTCCACCGTCACTTGCAAGAGCGTGCGATTTTCGGGATTCATCGTCGTCTCCCACAACTGTTCGGGGTTCATTTCGCCGAGACCTTTGTACCGCTGCAAATCGAATTTGCCGTTTTTATTTTTCTTGCGCAATTCTTCCAACGCGTGGTCGTCGTACACATATTGCTCTTCTTTGCCGACTTTGACTTTGTACAAGGGCGGCTGCGCGATATACAAATGGCCGTGTTCGACCAACGGCGTCATGTAACGGAAAAAGAACGTGAGCAGCAGCGTGCGAATATGCGCGCCGTCCACGTCCGCGTCGCTCATTAAAATTACGCGCGCATAGCGCAGGTTAGCGATCTCGAATTGATTGCCGACGCCGGTGCCAATCGCGGTGATGAGCGAACGAATTTCTTCGTTTTGCAAAATTTTGTCCAGCCGCGATTTTTCCACGTTCAAAATTTTGCCGCGCAGCGGCAGTATCGCCTGAAACTTTCGGTCGCGCCCTTGTTTCGCGCTGCCGCCCGCGCTGTCGCCTTCGACAATGTACAGTTCGGCGTTCGCGGCTTCGCGTTCGGAGCAATCCGCGAGTTTGCCCGGCAGCGAGAGCGATTCGAGCGCGCTCTTGCGAATGACCAAATCGCGCGCTTGGCGCGCGGCTTCGCGCGCGCGCGCGGCGGTGATGCTTTTTTGAATAATCTCTTTGGCTTCTTTCGCGTGTTCTTCCAACCATTCGCCGAACGCTTCGCCGACGACGGACTCGACCTGCGTTTTTAATTCGGCGTTGCCGAGTTTCGCTTTGGTCTGCGATTCAAATTGCGGCTCTTGGAGTTTCACCGAAACAATCGCGGTGAGCCCTTCGCGCGTATCTTCGCCGGTGAGCGCGTTCTCGCCTTCTTTGAGAATTTTGTTGCGGCGCGCATAATCGTTCAAGGAACGCGTCAGCGCGCTCCGAAAACCGGTGAGATGTGTGCCGCCGTCGCTGGTGTTGATATTGTTGGCGAATGTGAATACGGATTCGTTGTAATCGGTGGTGTATTGAATGGCGGCTTCGATGTAATTGCCTTCGATCGGCGCGCTCACATGAAAGGGCGCGTGCAAGGGTTTGCGGTTCTTGTTGAGATAGCGGACGAACGACGTGATGCCGCCTTCAAAATAAAACGTCACGGCGCGGTCTTCGCGCTCGTCGGCAAATTTTATCGTGAGTCCCTTGGTCAGGAACGCCATTTCGCGGAACCGCTGCGCCAGCACATCGAACTTGTAATCAATCGTTTTGAAAATTTGCCTGTCGGGGAGGAATCGTTGAATCGTGCCGCTGCGTTCGTCCGCCGGATATTTGCCGACCTGTTTCACGTCGGCTTGCGGCACGCCGCGTTTGTAGGTTTGGCGATACAGTTTGCCGTCGCGGCGCACGGTGGACTCGAACCATTCCGAGAGCGCGTTGACCGCGCTGACGCCGACGCCGTGCAAACCGGACGCGACTTTGTAGCCGCCGCCGCCGAATTTGCCGCCTGCGTGCAATTTGGTCATGACCACTTCTAGCGCCGACTTGCCGGTTTGCGGATGAATATCCACCGGAATGCCGCGCCCGTTATCGGTGACGGTTACGACATTATCGCCGTCAATCAAAACGGCGATGACGTCGGCGGCGCCGGCGAGCGCCTCGTCAATGGCATTATCCACCACTTCATAGACGAGTTGATGCAGCCCGCGAATATCCGTCGAGCCGATATACATGCCGGGCCGCCGCCGCACCGCTTCCAAACCTTCGAGGACCTGAATTTTGTCGGCGGTATAATTTTCGGTCGGCGCATTATCGAGTTCAATTTCTTTTTGTTTGGGCATGTCTAGTCCTCGCGCTCGGTTGCGCGTTTCTCTCCTGTTACATACAAATCATGATTTACCGATAAATCGGTTGGACCATCAAATTGAATCTCGCGCAATCTTGAAAAAATAGATTCGTGCTGGGCTTGAGAATTGCCTGCGCGAAGGAGCGCTTCGGTCTCTGCCGCAATTTTCGCGCCCGCTCGCAGCGTCTCTTTGCGCAATGCCATGACGCCGGAAATCGCGTCGGCGATTTTCTTTTGGTCTGCGCGCGCGGACGCTTTTCAAGCGCGTTATTACGCGCTCACCGTTTCCCATTCCGCGCGCGCTGCTGCCAGCGTTCGATGAGATTCATGCGGTCTTGATAATAAATCATAGAGGCGGCGAGGAGCGAAGTGCCGATATAGGCGTTTGCCGCGATCGCAATCACGACGCCGAGCGCGCTGACGGTTAAACCGTCCCAAATCATTGCCAGCCCGCGGTCCAGAAAAACGGACAACGCCACCAAGCCGATGGTCGTCCAGAAAAACGCGCGAAACAAAAAAGCGCTGCGCTGTAACGCGGCGCGCAATCCGACGCCGCTCACCGCCAACGCGCTCACGACAAAAAAGAAATAGATGAAAATCCAAAACAGCGCGACCGAGACCATCAAGGCGCCGAACGTCGCCAGCTCGCCGCCCGCCAACGCTTGAACGAACGTTAACAGAAAGCGCACCGCCGCCAAAATTCCAAACAGCAAGAGCGCATAGCCCATCAAACGCAGCCACAACCGCGCAATCCGCAGCCCGCTTGCCGCGCGCGTTTCCGTTTCCAACGGACGCACGCCTTGCGCAATCCATTCGAGATAGACCGCCACCGGCAGCAGCCCCAAGAAAAAGAGCGGCACAAATAATATCGCGACCCATTCGGCGGCAAGCAGCGGTTGAGAATACGCCAGCGCGTTGATCGGCCCCGGCACATTCAGCATGGTCGCGCGCAGCAGGTCCAGCTGAAATAACGACGGAAAACGCGTGACGCCGTTTAACGCCGTCGCCGCCAAGCCCAACAGATTGAGCGATTGCGCCAACTCTTCAAAGGTTTGCTGCACTTGACGCGCCACTTCCGGGTCGCCCGACAGCGCGGCGGCGCGCAGCATTTCGCTCATGTACGGACGCACCAATTGCGTCAACGACAAACGCGGCAGCGTCCAAATCAACACGTCCGCCAAAATTGGAATCAAGAGCGTCCACGGACGGCGCCAGACCAAACTCAAGCCCGCGCTCACCGCCTCAATGACGCCCAACGGTTTTTGTTCCGCCACAGTTCGAGTATTCGATTCACGCATAATAATTTTTCTCACGCTAACGCGGCGATTATATGCTCACGCCCAAGCCCTGTCAAAAGCATTGGCGCATTTGTTCTAGGCGCGCCCTCAACCGGCGGCGCCGTGCGTTTGCGCTTGACGCGCCAAACCAACAGCCAGTCCCAGACCGACCAACGCCGCCGCGAACGTAATCAGGAATAAAAAAGTAAAACCAAACAAATCCAAAAATAATCCGCCGACCACCGGAATAAAGGTCGCCACGCCAAGAACCGTATTCGTGAAACCGATGTATAACGTGCGCTGCTCCGGCGGCGCAAGATTCAGCAGAAACGTCGGGAACGCAACGTTCGCCGCCGTGCGCCCGATGCCGTACGCGAAAAAGATGACGCCGAACGCATAGGGCGCGGCGTTCGACGCGGGCAGCAAGCCAAACAGCAGCGCGAGAAAAGGAATCAACGCCGTCATGCTCGCCGCCAGCAAAAGAATCCAGCGCAACTTGCGGCGGTCGCTCACGTACGACAAAACCGGCGTCGCCAACAGCGCGCTCAGCGTCGTTACCCCGATATACAATCCCACAATCGAATCCGGCGCGCCCAATTGTCGCGTGGCATAAATGGCATAAAACGGCGTCGCCAAATCGCCCGCCGCCAAGACAAAACGCGTCAGCAGATAACGGCGATAGTAATGGTCCTGCCGCACGATTCCGCGCGCGGCGCGCACTTGCTGCATGAACGTCACGCTTTCGCCCGTAATCGTTTCGCGCGGCTCGCGCACCAGCGTAAATAAAAGCAGCCCCGCGCCAATCGCGCCGAACGCGACCACAAAAATCAGCGTAAAGTTTTGCGGAAACGTCAAACCGCGTTCGGGACTCAATGCCACCGCGACCAAGTATCCCGCCAACAATCCCATCGCCGTGCCGGAAAATTCGCGCCAACTAAAAAACGAACCGCGTCGCGGAATCGGAATGACTTTGGCTACAATCGCCATAAACGGATTGCCCGCCACGCCCGCCGCCAACGAATAAATCGTCATTAGCAGAAAAAAGAGCGCGAGCAGCAGCGCTTCATTCTTGGCGCCGAGCCAATACGTCGCCACTACGACAAAAAACCAAGATACGATACGCACCAACGCCGCGCTCGCGTACACCGGCTTTTTGAGCGGCAGCTGCTGCAAGCGATGCGAAATCAAAAACTGCGGAATGAACCAGCCGCCGTTATAAATCGCCGCCATGAGTCCGACGAGCAGACTCGAACCGCCCAGCGTCGTAATGAATACCGCCAGCGTCAGCGACGGCGCAATCAGCGCGTCCACAAAACCAAAAATGGCGCCGTTGAGAACCCCGACGGTATAGTTGTAGCGAAAATTCTTGTCAATCTCAGAGGACATGGCAGGACGATGGGATTTTTGATTTATGATTTCCGCTTTCCGCTTTCCGCTTTCCGCTCTCCGCTCTCCGCTCTCCGCTCTCCGCTCTCCGCTTTCCGCTCTCCGCTTTCCGCTCTCCGCTCTCCGCTTTCCGCTCTCCGCCCTCCGCTCTCCGCTTTCCGCTCTCCACTTTCCGCTCTCCGCTTTCCGCTCTCCGCTCTCCGCTTTCCGCTTTCCGATTTGGCGAACGCCGACCAAAGATTATAACGCGATGCGGGCATGGAGCAATTTCGCGCCCGACGCGTTGACGCTGTGGCGAAAGCGAGTACAATCTTGACGGTTCATTATCTTTTTGAAGGAATCCATTATGCTGCCAGCGACGGCGGATATTGTAATCATCGGCGGCGGATGTATGGGCGCGAGCGTCGCGTACCATTTAGCCGAACGCAATGCGGGAAAAATCGTTTTACTCGAACGCGAAAAATTTTTGGCGATGGGTTCGACCGGACGCAATGCGGGCGGCGTACGGCATCAATTTTCCACGCCGGTCAACATCCAACTCTCGAATTATTCGCTCGACGTGATTCGGCGCTTTCAAGAAATTTTCGGCGTCCCGTCGGATTATCGCCCGCTCGGTTATCTTTTTTTATTGACCGCCGCGCGCGAGGTTGAAATTTTCCAAAAAAATATCGCGCTCCAAAAAGCGCTCGGCGTACATGACGTTGAATTTCTCGAACCCGCCGAAATTGCGCGCCGCGCGCCGCACGTTAATTTGGAAGGCGTTCGCGGCGGCAGTTTTTGTCCGCGCGACGGCGTCGCCGACCCGAACGCCATTACGCAAACGTTTGCGAATCAAGCCAAACGCCTCGGCGCGCGCATCGAAACCGACGCGACCGTTATCGGCATCGAAACGCGTGGCGGCGCCATTGCGCGCGTGAAAACCAATCAAGGCGAGATTGCGACCCATATCGTCGTCAATTGCGCGGGGCCCTGGGCGGCAAAAATCGGCGCGTTCGTTGATTTGGAAATTCCCATCACGCCGCTGCGCCGCCAATTTTTCAACACGAGCGCCATTCCCGAAATCCCGCGCGACCATCCGTTCGTCATCGAATTTGCCACCTCGCTCTATTTTCATCCCGATTCGCCCGGACTTTTGGTTGGCATGTCAAACCCCGCAGAATTGCCAGGGGAAACCTACGCGATTGACGAAGCGTTTCAGCTGCAAACCTTGGAGCGCGCGGTGTACCGTTTGCCGCTCTTGGAAAAGGCGCGCGTGACGCGCCAAATGGCGGGCTTGTACGAAGTCACGCCCGACGCGCATCCGATTCTCGGCGCGGCGCGCGACGTGCCCGGTTTTTACGTTTGCGCGGGTTTTTCGGGTCACGGCTTTCAACATTCGCCCGGCGCGGGCTTGGCGCTGAGCGAAATTATTTTGGACGGCAAATCAAAAACGATTGACGTCGCCATGTTGGATTTAGAACGGTTTCGTGAAGGTCGCGCGCTTTCAGAACTGAATGTGATTTAGCAAGGTTTTCGGGGACGCGTGACAGGGCGCGCCGCCTTGGTCACCCGTCGCTCGTCACTAGACATTATGCCTATCCTCCGCGATGCTTTTCTCGCGCTCTCGACCAATTCCGCCGCGCGCAATTTTATCGTCGGCTTTCCGCTTTCGCGTAAAATCACGCGTCGTTTTGTCGCGGGCGAAACTTTGGACGACGCCGTCGGCGCGGTGCAAAAATTGAACGGCGAAGGTTTGCTCGCCACGCTCGACCATTTGGGCGAAAGCGTGGCGACGGCGGACGACGCGCGCCGCGCCAAAGACGATTATCTCGGCGCGCTCGACGCCATCGCCAAAAATAATTTGCAATCGCATGTCTCGGTGAAACTGACGCACATGGGTTTGGATCTTGACCCCGAATTGTGCCTCGCCAACATGCGCGAAATCGTCGGCAAAGCGCAAGCCATCGGCACGAAAACGCGCATTGACATGGAAGATTCCGCGCGCACGCAAATTACGCTCAATATTTTCAAAACGCTGCGCCAAGAATATGACAATGTGGGCATCGTCATTCAAGCGTACCTGTTTCGCAGCGAAACGGACATGCGCGAATTGTACGCGCTGGGCGCGCGCGTGCGTTTGTGCAAAGGCGCGTACAAAGAACCGCCCGACATTTCGTTCGCCGCGAAAAAAGACACCGACGCGAATTATTTGAAACTGACCGAAATTTTTCTCGGCGCCAACGGCGCGTCCCCCGACGCGCAGCTCGCGCTCGCCACGCACGACGAAAAAATTATTGACTGGTCCAAACAATACATCAAGACGCACAACGTGCCGTACGACCGTTTTGAATTTCAAATGTTGTACGGCATCCGTTCCGATTTACAGCGTCAACTCGTCAAAGAAGGATATCCGATGCGCGTCTATGTGCCATACGGTTCGCAGTGGTATCCGTACTTTATGCGGCGACTCGCGGAACGACCCGCGAATGTAGTGTTTTTAGCGAGCAACCTCTTTAAATAATAACGAGCGTTGAGGACCGAGCCAGCGCGCAATGCAGCGCAGTCCTCAGTTCTCACACTCTCTTGTTTCATGCGCGCGGAAATCATTTCTATCGGCACCGAACTTTTGCTCGGTGAAATTATTGACACGAACGCGGCGTGGCTGGCGCAGCAGCTCGCGGCGATTGGCGTGGACGTTTATTTTCGCACCACCGTCGGCGATAACGTCGGACGCATCGCCGCCGCCCTGCAAACCGCCATGCGCCGCGCGGACGTGATTATTACGACGGGCGGTCTGGGCCCGACGGTGGACGATGTGACGCGCGAAGCCGTCGCGCAAGCGGTGGGCGCGCCGCTCGTACTGGATCATGCTTTGGTGGAACAGATCCGCGAGCGTTTTGGAAAATGGGGGCGCGGCATGAGCGAAAATAACGTGCGCCAAGCGTACATTCCGCAAGGCGCGACGCCCGTCGAAAATCCCGTCGGCACCGCGCCCTGTTTCATTGTGGACCACGACGGCTGTTCGATTTTCGTTTTGCCCGGCGTGCCGCGCGAAATGAAACATCTCACCGAGACGCGCGTGCTGGCGTGGCTGCGCGAAAAAAATGGCGACGGTTCCATCATCCTTTCCAAAATTTTGCGTACCTGCGCCATCGGCGAAAGTATGGTGGACGAAAAAATCGCGGATTTGGAAACTGAAACCAACCCGACGGTGGGCCTCGCCGCGCATCCCGGACAAACCGACGTGCGTATCACCGCCAAAGCGCCGACGCGCGCGCAAGCGGAAAAATTGATTGCGGACATGGAAGCGCGCGTGCGCGAACGGTTGGGCGATTGGATTTACGGCGTCGGCGCCGAAACGGTGGAGCAGGTTGTCGCGCGTTTGCTCACGGCGAAACAAAAAACGGCGGCTGTCGTCGAAACGAATACGCAAGGCAAAATCGCGGCGAGTTTGCGCGGCACGCCCGAAGGATTGAACGTCGTCGAAAACGTTCTGCGCGTGACGGACGACGAGGTGAACGACGCATACGCGATGCAACGCGCCGCCGCGCTGCGCGCACGAACGGGCGCGGACATTGCGCTCGCGGTTATCAGCACAATGGGCGATCAGGACATGTACAACGCGGACACGGGCAAAACGTTCATCGCGCTGGATTCGGATGTCAAGACGCGCTGCTACAGCTATCCCATCGGCGGCATGGGCGAACAGGCGCAAAATTGGACCGCCATCCGCGCGCTGGACATTCTGCGCCGCGCGCTGCTGTAGGGAACGAACGCTGCTTCGTTCCATGAACGCGGTTTCGTTCCACGAACGCGGTTTCGTTCCGCGAACGCGGTTTCGTTCCGCGAACGCGGTTTCGTTCCGCGAACGCGGTTTCGTTCCGCGAACGCGGTTTCGTTCCGCGCGGGGAAAGGGAACGCTGCGGCGAGCGTTCCGTACGCGGTTTCGTTCCGCGCGCGGGGAAAGGGAACGCTGCGGCGAGCGTTCCGTACGCGGTTTCCGCGCGGCTTCGTTCCATGAACGCGGTTTCGTTCCGCGCGCGGGGAAAGGGAACGCTGCGGCGAGCGTTCCGTACGCGGTTTCCCTTGCTTGCATTATGGATATTGCGAGTTTTCTAATCGGCATTCTCGTCGGCGTTGGCGTATCGGCGGTGGCGTTCGCGTTGACGGTCTTGATCTTTCCGCGTCTATTTCAAAGGAATTGAGCATGGCTGAATCCACGATTTTTCCAATTGTTTGGTGGGACGGCAAATTGACGCCGTTTGAAAATGCAACCATCAACGTCACCCAAATCGGCACGGCGAGCGTGTCGTCGGTGTTTGAAGGCATTCGCGCGTACCTGAATCCGCAAACGGGCGAGCTCGCGGTTTTTCAACTCGACGCGCACCTGAAACGTTTTTTGCAATCCATCCGTCTCGTGCGGCTCGAATGTGAATATACGCTGCAAATTTTACACGACGCGGCGGTGACGCTGCTGCGCGAAAATAAACCCGACGCGGATGTGTATCTGCGTCCCTTTGCGTACGCCGAATCGCGCACGTTCGGCAGCGCAACCAGTACGCGCGCGCACGTCATTTTGCATGTCACGGAATGGGAATCGAAATTGAAAAGCGGCGCGGTCAGTCACGCGGCGGTGAGTTCGTGGACGCGTTTGACCGACAATCAAATGGCGCCGCGCGTCAAGGCGAGCGCGAACTATCTCAATTCGCGATACGCGGCGGAAGAGGCGAAACGCAACGGTTACGACCACGCGCTGTTGTTGACGCCGCAAGGCAAAGTGGCGGAAGGTCCCGGCATGTGCCTGATGTTCGTCCGCGACGGCAAACTCATCACGCCCGCCGTCACGAGCGGCATTCTCGAAAGCATCACGCGCGAGACGATCATTCAAATCGCGCGCGAAAAATTGAATCTCGTCGTCGTCGAGCGCGAGGTGGATCGCACCGAATTGTACACGAGCGCCGAAGCGTTTTTCTGCGGCACCGGCATCGAAATCGTCCCGATTGTTTCGGTGGATCGTCTGACGCTGGGCGACGGGCAGCCGGGCGCCATTACGCAGCGCGTCCAAGCCGCGTATCATGACATTGCGCGCGGCATAGATCCGAGTTATGCCGAATGGAGGACGGTCGTTTGAGCGTCGAACGTTGAGCGATTCGTATATGACTCGGCGCGCAATGCTTGTTTTCCTATGCCTCTCGGAATTTTCTTTGCCGCCACCGCTGCCGTCATTTGGGCAACTTCGAGCTTGATGGTCAAAGCCCAAGCGGCGCGCGTGGACACGCTTTCGTTCAACGCGTTCCGCGTCGTCGTGGGCGCGTTATTTTTCATCGCGCTGCTGCCGTTTTTTGGCGGCTGGCAATTGGTTTCGCAAATGACGCCGTTGACGCTGGCGACGTTAGCGGTTTCGGTCCTGCTCGGTTTTTGCCTCGGCGACTCGATTTATTTTTGGAGCATGACCCAAATCGGCGCGTCGCGCGCCATGCCCATTTCCGGCGTCTATCCCGTTTTCACCTGGCTGCTCGCCGTGCCATTGTTGGGCGAGCAAGTGACGCTGCAAGCGCTGTGCGGCACCGCCCTCGTCATCGTCGCGCTATTTTTCTTGAGCCGCGAAAAGCCCGCCGACGCGGACGAAGCGAATGACATGTTGATTGCGCCAAGCGCCGAAACAATGCCGCCCGTCCTTTCCACGCGGACGCGTTATCTCGGCGTGGCGGGCGCGGTGGGCGCGGCGCTGCTGTGGGCGGGCGCGACGACGCTGCTGCGTTTGGGCATTCAGATGCAGCAGCCCGTCACGTTGTACGACAACGTGCAGCAATCCGTTCTCGTCAGCGCGTATCGTTTGACGATTGCGGCGCTGCTGTTAATGCCGCTCACGCAGTGGCTCAAAGGTTCGCGCGTATGGGACAGTTATCGCGGGCGCGCCAAGTGGAGCCAAATCGCGCTCGCGGTGTACAGTACCGGCATCGGCAGTTTATTTTTTGTGTTGGGCGTCGCGTTGGCGGGCGCCGCGCGCGCGGCGTTATTAAACAGCGCGTCGCCGCTCATCGGCGTATTATTTTCGTGGTTGTTCTTGAAAGAAAAATTGACGCGCCGCGTGTGGGCGGGAACGGCGCTGGCGTTGACCGGCGTCTGGTTGGTGTTGACGTAGAAAAATAAAGCGTCATCGCGCGGAACGGTGAGAATCGTTCTGGCAATGCGCGCTTGGGGTTGGACAAAAATGGAACTCGATGTGTATGGCAGCGCGACGTGCGAGGATACCGCGCTCGTGCGCGACCGTTTGCGCGCGCTGCAAATTGCTTATCGCTATCACGAACGCCAGTTGGATGCGCGCGTGGACGAGGTTTTGAAAAAATGGAATCGCGGCAATATCGTCACGCCGACGTTGGTTTTTGACGGCGCTCATGCCATCGCGGAACCGACGCTGGAAGAATTGGAAACGCGGCTGCGCGACGCGGGCTTTCAGTTTCAAGCGCCGCGCGCCGTCCAAATCCGCGACGCGCGCAAAAATCAACGTCTGCCCAATTTCACGCTGCCCGCGACGAATGGCGAAAACGTCACGCTGTACAATTTGCGCGGCCGCAAACGCGCGGTCCTGTTTTTCGCGCACGCCGCCGCCGAACGCGTCTGTCAAGGGTACGCGCGCCAGTTGACGAATCAACGCGCGTTGTTTGACGAATACAACGCGCTGCCGCTTTTGATTTTGCCGAACGCGCTGCCGCCGGCGGCGGAATGGGCGCACGAATTCGCGCGCGGCTATCCCGCGTTGAGCGACGCGGACGGGCGCGTGAAACAAAAATACGCGGCGGCGCTCGACGCGCCGCCGACGGACGTTTTGTTGGCGATTCTGGATTCGTACTGCGCGCCGCGCGCCTATTCCTGTGGCGGCGACGCGGGCGAATTGATTGCGCCGTCGGAAATTATGGAATGGCTCAAGCTGCTCGATTGCGAATGTGATGAATGAGGGATTGAAGTCGAGTGGTCCGTGTGACCGCGCTAAACCAAAAAACACATTCCGAAAGCGCGCGGAATGTGTTTTTTATTTTTGTCTTGCGGATTTCGAGTTGATTTGGAGGACAGACCCAATAGGAAGCTGCGCTAGGTCGCCGCGGGCGCGACATACGCGGCGATGAGAATGAAATGACAGAGGACGCCGAGAATGACCAAGACGTGCCATAGCTCGTGAAATCCAAAGACGTTCGGATACCAATCCGGTTTCTTGAACGCATACACCAGCGCGCCGAGCGTGAAAAAAATGCCGCCCGCCAACAACCATAGAATCGCGCCCGGCGGCATTGCGTTCACCATTTCGGGAATCGCCAAGAGGCCCAGCCAGCCCATTGCCAGATAAATCGCCACCGTCAATCCGCGCGGCGCGTGAAGGAAAACGAGCTTGAGCAGAATTCCGACCAACGCAAACAGCCAAATGAGCGCGACCATGCCCCACTGCCAAAAGCCGGTGAAAAAATAGAGACAGATGGGCGTGTACGTGCCGGCGATAATCAAATAGATTGCCGAGTGGTCGAGCTTGCGGAGAAATTTCAACGTGGACGGCGACGCGTTGACGAGGTGATAGGTCGCGCTCGCGGCAAACATCGCAATCACGCTCAAACCGTAGACGACCAGCGTCGCCAACTTGGACAAGCTGTCACGTCCGAGATAGACCAAGAGCAGCAAGCCCAAACCGGCGACGACGGCGGCGCCGAGATGCGTCAAGCCGCTCACCGGGTCGCGTAATTTTTTATACATCTCCCACCCCCTTGCCGCTCGCGCGCTTATGCCGAAAGAAATCCGCCGTCCACCGGCACTGCCGCGCCGTGCATATAACTGGCAAAATCGCTCGCCAGAATCAACGCCATGCGCGCCACTTCGTCGGGCTGACCCAATCTGCCCGCGGGCAAGCGCTGCATAAATTCAATGCCCGTTTTCACCAAGCCCACGTCCAAATTCAATACCTGTTTCGCCGCGCGCTTGGTGCCGCTGGTGATAATGCCGCCCGGCAGCAGCGCGTTCACGCGGAACCCGTGACCCGCGTATTCTTTGGCGAGCGAACGCGTTAGCGCCACCACGCCCGCTTTGCTGACGCTGTAATGCGCCATATCGGTTTTGAATGGAATCACCGCTTCAATCGAACCGATATTGATAATGACGCCGCCCTGTTTGCCGCGCCGCGTAATCATTTCGTGACACATCCAATACACGGCGTTCAAATTCACGTCCATTACGCGCGTGTACAGGTCCAGATTCATTTCCGTAAATTTCTTGAACGGATACATGCCCGCGTTGTTGATCAATACATCGGGCAGCCGCGTTTCCAGATTGCGCCACAGGCGATGAATCTGTTCCTTGTGGCTCAAATCAATCGTGTGACTGTGAACTTCATTTTCGAACGCGTTCAATTCCGTTTTCGCGCGCGCCAGCGCCTCGGTATCCATGTCCGCCAATTCCAGCGCCGCGCCCGCTTCGGCGAAACGATACGCCATCGCTTTGCCCATGCCGGCGCCCGCGCCCGTAATCAGCACGCGTTTTCCCGTGAAATCAAGCAGCGACGCGAGTCGCGGTAACTGTTTCATCCAAACCCTCCATCTCACCGTCCGTTCATTTCAACGGCAATTATAACTCACGTTACGCAGCTTGCCGATAAAAAACGTCAAGCCGCGTAACGCGAGCTATAACTCATGTTACGCAGGCGCGCGAAAAAAAAACAGCGCAAAAGCGTACGCCAAATTTCAAATTTGTCCTACCTGTGCGTAACGCGAGTTATAACCTCGTTTTCGTGCCGCCGCTTGCCCCGGCGGCGGGCGCGCCCGAAATTAGAGACAAATATCACGTCAAATCCGTGACTTGCGTCCTATGGTCAGGTCATGCTTTTCCCTATAATCGTCTCAATAGGCAGTCACAGGGAAATGAGCAGTCACGCCCAAGCATTTGAAACGCTCTCGTTTTGGGAGAATCTTGATGGCCCGGCGCAGAGCGCTTTGCGCCAACGCGCGCAAATCCTGCGTTTGCGTCCGCGCCAAGTTTTGCTCCAAGAGAACGCGCCTTTTGCGGGACTGCACATTGTCAAGGCGGGCAATCTCAAGCTCTGTCGCAGCAGCGGGGACAAAGAACAGATTTTAGAAATTCTTGGACCTGGCGCGGTGGTGGACCCGATTCCCTTGTTCGACGGCGGCAATTATGCCGTCACCGCCAAAGCCATGACCGAAGCGCAAGTATATCGGTTCGTGCCGGCGGCGGCGCAACAAGCCCTGATACAGTATCCGGCGGTCTTGAATGTGTTGTTGAATCTCATGAGCGTGCGCCTGCGGCGGCTGGCGACGCTCGCCAACGACCTCGCCTTCAAGGACGTCACGGCGCGAGTGTGTCAGGTCTTGCTCGACCAAGCGGCACGCGATGAAACCCATTCCAAAACGAACGTCTTGGAACGTCCTCTCACGCGGCAAGAGCTTGCGTCCATGGTTGGGACGGCGCGCGAAGTCGCGTGGCGTGCGTTAAAAAAATTGGAACACGATGGGCTGATTGATATTCAAGGACAGCAAATCGTGATTCTCGACGCCGCCGCGCTCGCCGCGCGCGCATAATCTCGTTTCCCGGATTGTCGCAGTCTGTATCCATCTCATTCCTTAGTATCACGGACGGGTCGAGTATAACCCCTTGACGGCGGTTATACTTGACGTCCATGCAAGCGAGCGTCAAATGAAAAAATTACTCGTGTTCTCGGTTCTCGGCGTCGTCGCCCTGTTGTTGATTGTCGCGTGCGGCAATCCGGTGCCCACGCCGGCAGGCCAACCCACCGCGCCCGGCGGCAGTACCGCCGGTTTGCCCGCCGATGCGGCGGCAGTGGCGAGCGAACGCGGTTTAACGCCCGATGATATTTATGCCGCGCTGAAAACCTTTACGCCTTCGGGCCAACTCGACCCCTACATCATGGTTGCGTCCGGCGGCCAAAGCGGCCAAGTGCTTATCATTGGCGTGCCTTCGATGCGCCTTTTGAAAACAATTGCAGTATTCACGCCCGAACCATGGCAGGGTTATGGTTTTGGCGGTTCCGGTAATACGGTTCTCGCCGAAGGCAAAGTGAACGACAAAGACGTCCTCTGGGGCGACACCCATCATCCCGCGTTGTCCGAAACCGCCGGCGAGTATGACGGTCAATTTGTGTTCATCAACGACAAAGCCAACGCGCGCGTCGCGGTGATTGACCTGCGCGATTTCAGCACGAAACAAATTATCAAGAACCCGCTCGGCATCGTGGATCACGGCGGTTCGTTCGTCACGCCCAACACCGAATATGTGATTGAAGGTCCGCAGTACGCGCAGCCCATCGGCTGGAAATACGGCGACGTGGAAAAAGATTACAAAGACAAATTCCGCGGTTATCTGACAATGTGGAAATTTGACCGCGCCACCGGCCGCATTGATCCCGCGCAATCGTTCTCGATTGAACTGCCGCCGTACTTTCAAGACCTGTGCGACGCCGGTAAAAAAGTGAGCGAGGGCTGGTTGTACTGCAATTCGTTCAATACCGAAATGGCAACCGGCGGCGTGGAGGAAGGTAATCCGCCGTTTGAATCCGGCACCGCCAAGAATGACACCGATTACTTGCACATCGTGAACTGGAAAAAAGCGGAAGAATTGTACAAAGCGGGCAAAACCGAAACGTACAATGACATGAAATATATCACCCTCGACACGGCGGCTAAAGAAGGCATCTTGTATTTCACGCCCGAACCGAAATCTCCGCACGGCGCGGACGTCACGCCCGGCGGTGAATACGTCGTCGTCGGCGGCAAACTCGACCCGCATGTCACGATTTATTCGTTCGACAAAATCCAAAAAGCCATCGCCGCGTTGAACGAAGGTTCGGCGACCAAAGACGAATTCGGCGTGCCGGTGTTGTCGCTCGACAGCACGATGGAATCCCAAGTCGAACTCGGTCTTGGCCCTCTGCACACGGTGTACGACGACAAAGGATACGCCTACACTTCATTGTTCCTCGATTCCGCCGTCGCGCGTTGGACGCTCGGCGGCCCGTACCAGAGTCTGCACGCGGAACAACCGTGGACGCTTGTCCAAAAATTGCCGGTGCAATACAATATCGGTCACATCGCCGCGGCGGAAGGCGACACGGCTTCGCCCGATGGCAATTATGTCGTCGCGCTGAACAAGTGGAGCATTGACCGCTTTGCCAACATTGGACCGCTGCTGCCGCAAAATTTCCAACTCGTGGATACGTCCAGACCCGGCGACCAGATGAAAGTGTTGTATGATATGCCCATCGGCAACGCCGAACCGCATTACGCCCAAATCATCAAAGCCGACAAACTCAAACCGTGGGAAGTGTACCCGCTCGGCACGAATCCGGAAACGATGCTGCCCGACCCGAACGCCATCACGTCGCCCGACCAAGCTAAACTGGTCCGCAACGGCAATAACGTCGAAATCTGGACCACCGTCGTGCGTTCGCACTTTACGCCCGAACACGTGCGAATTAAAAAGGGCGACCACGTTGTCTGGCACTTTAGCAATATCGAACAAACGCGCGATGCCACGCACGGTTTCGCTCTGCCCGGTTACAATATCAATCTCTCGCTCGAACCCGGCAAGACCGAAACGATTGAATTTGACGCAGACAAAGACGGCACGTTCGCCTATTACTGCACCGAATTCTGCTCGGCGCTGCATCTCGAAATGCTCGGTTACATGATGGTCGAACCGTAAGTACAATAATCAGTAGTCAGCAGTCAGTAGTCGGACAAAAGGTCTGGACGCTGGCTGCTGACGACTGGCGTCTTATGAAATCTTTTATCACTACTGTTCTCGGTCCGAATCTGGACGTGACGCTGCCCGACGGCAGCAAACGTCCGTTGAACGATTATTTACTGCCCAGCGCCATTTTTACGATTGCGGCGCTGCTGCTCGTCATTTCTACCTTTATGCCGCTCTGGAGCATGAAAATGACCGCGCCGCAATATCCCAAAGGTTTGCGCGTGGACGTTTTCGCCAATCGCATCGAAGGCGACGTCAAAGAAATTGACGCGTTGAATCATTATCTGGGCATGGCGCCGCTGGATTCCGGCGGACAGCTCGAACGCTCGATTGCCATGGCGGCGATTCTTTCGATTGGTCTATTGCTCGCCGCAAGCGTCTTTGTGCAATCCAAATGGGCGACGCTCGTCGTTTTGCCGGCGCTGTTATTCCCGCTCATATTTGTCGCGGATTTGTATTACATTCTTTATGAATTCGGACACAGCATTGACCCCAAATCCGCGCTCGGCGGCGCAATCAAACCGTTCATGCCGCCCTTGATCGGCGAAGGCAAAGTCGGGCAATTCGGCACCATTGCCAGCTTTGAAATCGGTTTTTACATTGCGCTGCTCGCCGCCCTCGTCATCCTGATTGGTTTGTATTTCCATCGCCGCGCCTACAAGCCCGTCGCCGACGCGCAAAAACGCCTGTTGGAACAAAAAGCTGCAAAAGCCCAAGCTCCGGCGGTCAAGGCATGAACGTTCGTCGGGATAATTTCAAAAAACTCGACCGCCGCAAACGTTCGGGTTTTTTGAAATTAGCGGCGCTTGCGGCTCTGGTCGCAAGCTTGGCGCAACTTGCCAGCGTCCCAGCGTTCGCCGCGACGCGCCTCGTCGTTTCCCCGCAAGGCCCGTACACCACGATTTCGGACGCGCTGCGCGACGCGCGCGACGGCGACACGATTGAAGTGCGCGGCGGTACGTATCGCGGCAATCTCGTCATTGAAAAATCCGTCACGCTCGAAGGCGTTGACCAGCCGATTCTCGACGGCGAAAATCGCGGCACCATCGTCACCCTCAACGCGCCCGATACGACGCTGCGCGGCTTTATCCTTCAAAACAGCGGCGTCGAACCCGATCAAAATCATGCCGGCGTCACCGCGAACGCGCCGCGCGCGCTCGTCGAAAAAAATATCTTTCGCCAAGTATTATTCGGCGTCTTTTTCGCCCAAGCGCCCGAATCCATCGCGCGCGCAAACGACATCACCAGCCGCGACGAATACGACAGCGGCCGCAAAGGCGACGGCATTCGCCTGTGGGCAAGCCCGCGCGCCCGCGTCGAAAACAATCACGTGCATAACGCGCGCGATATCGTCATTTGGTATTCCGAAGACGTACACATCGCCGATAATTTTATCGAGACCGGACGCTATGGCGTACATCTGATGTATTGCGACGGCGCGACGATTGAAAACAATCGTCTGCTCAATAATTCCGTCGGCATCTATACGATGTATTCCAAAAACGTCGTCATTCAAAACAACGACTTGCGCGGGCAGCGGGGCCCCAGCGGTTACGCGCTCGGTTTCAAAGACGCGGACAATGTGGACGCGCAGCGCAATATCCTTGTGGACAATCGCGGCGGCATCTTTTTGGACGGCACGCCGTTCACGCCCAAAGGATATGCGCGTTTTCAAAATAATGTGCTGGCGTTCAACGACATTGCCGTTACCGTCATGCCCGCCGTCAAAGGCGTTGAATTTAGCGACAACGTTTTTTGGGAGAACGCCGAACAGATGGCGGTGTACGGCGGCGGCGGCAAATTTGACGCGAACCGCTGGCAAAACAATTTCTGGAGCGATTACGCGGGACTCGACGCCAACAACGACGGCATTGGCGACACGCCGTATCTGGCGGAAAAATTTTTTGAAAACATGACCGACCGCGAGCCGATGCTGCGCGCGCTCTTGTATTCGCCCGCCGCGCAAGCGCTCGAATTTGCGGCGACTTCGTTTCCGCTGGTCAAACCGCTGCCCAAATTTCAAGACGCGGCGCCGCAAATTGCGCCGCCGCCTTTGCCGGCGAACGTGGAACTGGCGCGCGGCAAGCCGGGCGAAACGTTTTTGCTCGCCGCGCTCTTGGTCGGCGCCGCCATGGGCATCGGCGCGCTGGGCGTCGCGCGCCGCGAAACGCGCCCGCGCGCAAAACCAAATTCTACGAATGTGATACCGGAAATGAGCGATTCTGAAAACGTCGTCGTCAGCGCGCACGCCGTCGGCAAAATGTACGGCAAGACGCGCGTGTTGGAACAGGTGAATTTTGAATTGGGCGCGGGGCAGGCGCTCGCGTTGTGGGGTCCCAATGGCGCGGGCAAAACCACGCTCGTCAAAGCGCTGCTCGGCTTGATTCCCTTTGAAGGCGAACTGACGGTGGCAAACGTGCGCGTCACGCGCGACGCCAAACACGCGCGCGGCCGCATCGGCTATGTGCCGCAAGAAGTCATGTTTTACGATTGGACGGTGCGCGCGACGATGGAATTTTACGCGCGACTCAAGCGCGTCGAAAGCAAACGCATTGACGCGCTGCTCGAGCAGCTCGGTTTGCAAACGCACGCGCGCAAAAATGTATCCGCGCTTTCGGGCGGTTTGAAACAGCGTCTCGCGCTCGCGCTCGCGCTGCTCGCCGACCCGCCGATTTTATTGTTGGACGAGCCGACCGCGAATCTGGATACGCAAGCGCGCGCCGAATATCTGAAATTGATTGCGGCGCAAAAACGCGCGGGCAAAACGATTTTATTCGCCTCGCACCGGCTCGAAGAAGTGGAAACGTTGGCGGACCGCGTGTTGTGGCTCGACAGCGCCAAACCCGCGCGGCTCTTGACGCTCTCAGAATGGCGCGCCGCCAGCGCGCCCGTTATCGAATTGACCCTGTGGCTCGGCGAAGGGCAGCGCGAACGCGCGAACGAATTTCTCAACGCCAACGGTTGGGACGCGCACCTCAACGGCCGCAGCGCCGTCATTGTCCGCGCGCACACGCAAGAAAAATTGCGCGCGCTGCAAGCATTACAAGCGCACGGTTTTCAAGTGGACGATTTTGAAATTGAACGCGCGTTGTAAGGGCGCCGAACGCTCGATGACGCATGACGAATAAAAGACAATAGATCACAAAGTATGGAACTCTATCTTTTCTGGACCATCGCCCAACGCGAATTGCGCGAGGCGTTACGCAACAAGTGGCTCTGGTTTTATGCCGTTGGCTTTGGCGCGCTCGCGTTCGCTTTGGCGCAAGCGGGCATGGCATCCGCAGGATACGCGGGGCTCGGCGGTTTCGGGCGCACCGCCGCCAGTCTCATCAATGCGCTCTTGTTATTTGTGCCGCTCATCGGCCTCACGGTCGGCGCGGGCGTGATTGCGGGCGAACGCGAACGCGGGACGCTGATGTATTTACTCGCGCAGCCGGTGAATCGCGCCGAAGTATTTTTCGGCAAAGCGCTCGGCGCGGCGCTCGCCGTCCTCGCGGCGCTCGCGTTAGGTTTCGGCCTCGCGGGCATTGGTCTCGCGTCGGCGGGCGGCGGCGAACCTTCGGCGTATCTCGCGCTCGGCGGTTTTGCCACCTTGCTCGCGCTCGCGTCGCTCGGGCTCGGTTTTATCATCAGTACGCTGACGCGCAAATCCGCCACCGCTTCGGGCGCGGCGTTGATTTTGTGGCTCGCGTTGGTTTTTCTCGGCGACCTCAGTTTGATTGGCGCGACGATGGCGTTTCGACCCGCGCCGTCCGCGATGTTGACGCTGCTGCTGCTCAATCCTTTGCAAGTATTCAAGCTCGGCGCGATTTACAGTTTGCGCGCGACGCTGGACACGCTCGGCGCGGCGGGTCAATACGCGCAGATTCAGTTTGGCGCAACGCTGACGTGGGTTTTGGTCGGATTGTTGGCGATGTGGATTGTCGTCGCTTTCGGCATCGCTTTTGCGTTGTTTAACCAAAAGCGCAACGTCGTCTGAGGCAAATCATGGCGCGGTCAAACGTTTGCTCGAGCGTGGGGTATTGATGTAAGATAGCTCCGGCGGGCGTTTGCTTTCGAGAGTGTAAAATGAAATTTACGAAATGGTTGACGCTCGGCTGCCTGCTCGCCGCCGCAGCGTTTTTTGCCGCGTGCGGCGCAAAAAACGATATAGGCGCGCCGGAAATTTATTACGGTCAGGATGTGTGCGAAGAATGTAGTATGATTATCAGCGACGCGAAATTTGCGGCGGCGACGCTCGACCTCAAAGGCAACGCGCACAAATTTGACGACATTGGCGGGATGCTGATTTTTCATATGGATCACCCCGAGCTCCAAGTGCGCGCGTATTTTGTACACGATTATAATACGGGCGCGTGGCTGCGCGGCGAAGAGGCGTTCTATGTGCGCGCCGTCTTGCCCGACGCGCCGATGGGCGACGGGATTGTGGCGTTCGCCGAACGCGCGGCGGCGGAAAATTTTGCCGCGCGCGTGCAGGGCCAATTTTTTAAATTCGACGAGCTGCGCTTGAACGTTCATCTGACGCTGCACGCGCAGCCCTGACCAAAATTCAAACCAAGCCAATTTTGTTTCCGCTTTGCAAGCGCGTGACGCTAAAGCGAAAATATCAAACCAACAGGAGGAGAAGGTGAACAAGTTTGTATGGATTTTGAGCGCGCTAACGTTGGCGATGCTCGCATTGAGCGCGGCGTGTGGCCCCGGAGTCAAAGGCGCGGTGCCAACGGCGGGCCCGTCCGGCGAACCCACTTCGCGCGGCGACGTCGCCAAAGGCAAAACGTTGTATGGCGGCACGTGCGCGTCATGTCACGGCCCCGACGCCAAGGGTTTGCCGAATCTGGGCAAAGATTTGACGACCAGTACTTTTGCCATCGGCTTGTCGGACGCCGATTTGGTAAAGTTCATCACCAAGGGACGCCCGTCCAGCGACCCGGCGAATACGACGGGAATTGACATGCCGCCGCGCGGCGGCAATCCGGCGCTCAAAGAGCAAGATTTATACGATATCGTCGCGTACATTCGTACGCTCGAAAAATAAATTCGCCAACGCGCTGTAGAAAAAATCCGATGCACTCATGGCGTCGGATTTTTTTTCTTGCGCCAGAGACCGGACGCAGTACATCACAATTTCACAGAGACCTGACGGGTTTTCCCGCCGCGATGTCCGATTTTACCGAGATCATCGGGAAACCCGTCAGGTCTGTAGAATCAAGTAGCGCGGTCGGAAAATTCATCGGGTCTCTGCGACGGCGGCTTTTTGCCGCGAACGTTGAGGCGACGCATAGCTCGCAAAAAAAGGATGGATTCATCATGCGGAACCAGAAACGAAAATTCCCCTTTCAAGTTTTGCTTCTCATTCCCGCGATTTTGTTGATGCTCGAAGGTTTGTGGGCGGGCTTGCAGCGCATGGGCTGGGCGCTGCCGCAGCTCCAGACCGGCCTCGCCGCGCTGCACGGACCTTTGATGATTGCCGGTTTTCTCGGCACGCTGCTCGCGCTCGAACGCGCGGTGGCGCTCCGCATCCGCTTGTTTTATCTGGCGCCGTTGGGCAGCGCGGTGGGCATGGCGATGGTCTTGATGGGCGTGAACGGCGCGGCGGGAGTCGTTTTGATTACGCTCGGCAGCGCGCTCATGTTGGTCATGATGTTGTACATCGTGCGGCAGCAGCCCGTGCCTTTTACCTTTTTGCTCGCGACGGGAACGGCAATGTGGCTGGTCGGCAATATCATCTGGCTGGCGGGTTTGGGCGTCGCCAACGCGGTGTTGTGGTGGAGCGGCTTTTTGATTCTGACGATTGTGGGCGAACGGTTGGAATTGAGCCGCGTACTGCACGTGCCGCGCCGCGCGCAAATTATCTTTTGGAGCGGCATCGCGCTGTTCGTCGCAGGCGTGGCGCTCGATACGCCGGAACGTCTTTTCTTTCCTGACGCGACTGTATTTCTCGGCAGTCGGTTGGCGGGACTCGGCATGTTGGTCTTGGCAATCTGGCTGGCGCGGTACGACATTGCGCGGCGCAACATGCGGCAAACCGGCTTGACGCGTTTCATCGCCGTCTGTTTGATGTTGGGTTATGTCTGGCTCGGCATCGGCGGCTTTTTGCGCGTGTTCGATTCGGGCGCGCAGGCGGGCATGTATTATGACGCGATGCTGCACACGATTTTTGTCGGGTTTGTGTTTGGCATGATTTTCGCCCACGCGCCGATTATTCTGCCTTCGATTTTGATGCGTCCGCTGCCTTATGCGCCGATTCAATACCTGTCGCTGCTGCTTTTGCAAGCGGGCTTGCTCTTGCGCATCGCCGGCGATCTCATGGTGGACCTCACGCTGCGCCAATGGGGCGGTATGCTCAACGCCATTGCCATTACGTTGTATTTCGCGGTAACGTTCTTTTTGCTCGTCACTTTATCCATACGTCAAGCGCGCGCGGCGCAAGCTGCGCGGCGCTAAATTTGCGGGGGCAATCGTTCGCGGTTGCCCCCAATTCGCCAACTTGGCAAGTTGCGCGGATTCGCGCTGTACGCTTTTGGGCGCTTGAGGGCGCTCGACGTAACGTGAGTTATAATTTCTCCGCATGGAACCGATAAATCCCTATATCGCCGGCAATCCGATTACGGGCGCGGAAATGTTTTTTGGGCGTCAAGACGTTTTTGTCTTTATTCAACAGGCGCTCATCGGCAAACACCGCGATAACGTAATTGTGCTGTACGGGCAGCGGCGCACGGGCAAAACGTCCGCGCTGTATCAAATGCCGCGCCGCTTGGGACCGCGTTACGTTTCCATCTTTATTGATTTGCACGGCTTGGCGCTCGAAGGGTTGGACAGTTTCCTGTGGGAACTCGCCAATTCCATCGCGCGCGGTTTGCGCCGCGAATATCGCATCGAATTGGCGCCGCTCGCGCGCGACGCCTTTCGCGCGAACCCGCGTCACGCGTTCGAAAATGAATTCTTGCCGCGCGTGTGGGCGGCGCTCGGCGAACGCCATTTGCTCTTGGCGCTCGACGAAGCGATTCGGTTGCAGGAACAGGTGCAGGCGCGCAAATTGGAACCCGAAACGTTCGCCTATTTGCGCTACCTGATGCAGCATTTCGAACGCTTGAATTTTTTATTTGCGCTCGGCGAAGGTCTCGAAAGCATGACCAAAGAGTACGCTTCGCTCTTTAGCGTCGGGCTGTACAAAAAAATTTCGTTCCTCGAACCCGCCGCCGCGCGCGCGTTGATTACCCAGCCCGTCCAAGAATTTTTCCGCGTCCAAGATTCCGCCGTCGAACGCATTTTGGAAATCACGTCGGGGCATCCGTACTATACGCAGCTGTTGTGTCACAGTATTTTTAATCATTGGCAGCATACGCGCGCCGCCGAAATTGACGCGGCGGAAGTGGATGCGGTGGTGGAAGAAACGGTCGAGCGGGGTCTCGCCGTTTTAAAGCATGTGTGGGAAGAATCAACGCCCGCCGAAAAAGCGCTCATGGCGGGCGCGGCGGCGGCGATGGGCGAAGCGAGCGCCGCCAATCGTCCGGTCACGCCCGAAGCGATTGCTCACGCGCTCAAGCAGCGCCAGATTCTGGTGCCGTCCGAAGAACGCACGCAAGCGTACAAATCGCTGCTCGCGCGCGATGTACTGGTCGGCGGCGAACAGTACGCGTTTGCGGTAGATTTACAGCGCGTCTGGATTTTCAAGTACGAGCGGCCCGAATGGGTGCGCGATGAAATCAAACCCGCGCTGCGGAAATGGGCGCCGCCGCCGCCGCCGCCCCCGCCGCGTTTTCTTTCGCCCGAAACGCCCACGCGGCGCGCGCCCGCGTCTTTTAACGCGCGCCTGTGGTGGGGCGGCGGCATCGCGCTCGTCGTATTGCTCGCGCTCGCGTTTTTACTCGCGCCGCGCTGGCTCCGTCAAGCGCCGTTCTTGATCGCGTTCCAACCCACCGCGGCGGCGACTGTAACCGCGCGCCCGCCCACCGCGCCGCCCACCAAAACGGCGACGCGCCCTTTGCCCACCGCCACTCCGACGCTGACGCCGGCGCAAACTGCCGCACATGCCGGCGCCGCGCCGACGCCTTTGCCCACGCCGACGACGGTTTTTGGCAAGGGCGTAAAAATTGTTTTTACCGCCGGCGTCCCCGGTTGTTCCACGATTGGCTTGTTGGATTTGGACACCAACGTCGAGCGCACCTTCAAACCCGCGCCCAACAATGAAGAACCCTCGTGGTCGCCGGACGGCGCTCAGTTTGTCGCCAGCGCCGGCGATTGCGGCAACAAGGAATATTTCTTGACCATTTTTGACGCGGCGACGGGCGCTTCGCGTCGCCTTGAAACGAAATGCGACAAGAGCATTGACCCGTATTGGGGCAAAGACAATCGCATCTATTTCGCGTGCGGTCCGCGCAACGATAACGGCGATTTATTTTCCATCAGTCCCGACGGCGCCGATTTGCGCGCGTTGGGGGTCAGCGCGCGCCGACCCACGCTTTCGCCCAACGCGAATTTGTTGGCGTACATGCGGCAAGAGGATAACGTTTGGCGCATCTGGATCGCCGAGATTGACGACACGGGGACGGTGAGCAATCTCAGGCAGCTCCCCTTTCCCCAGGTGTTGGGCGGCGTCTATGCGCGTCAACCGCGTTGGAACAGCGACGGCACGCGCTTGTTTTTCAACATCACCGACCAATCGTCTTTGCAAGCGATTGCGCTGGCGAGCGTTGAATTGGAAACCAATCAGACCAACGTCTCTTTTATCAGCGCCGAAAACAACACGCCCTTTGTGCGCCCCGTGTGCGGCAGAAATAATGTGTGCGCGGCGGGCGGCGCGAACGGCGGCTTGTGGCTGCTCAAAGACGAAGACGGCGCGTTGATTCCGCAGCGTCAATTGACGTTCGGCGAAGAGTACGGCGCGGATGTTTTTCCATGAACCATTCCAATCCCTTTACTTTCGGCAATCCCATCACCGACGCGGCGCGATTCGTCGGACGCGCGCGGCAAATCGAGCAAGTGTTCAGCCGCTTGCGCAACGTTGAATTTGAATCGTCGTCGCTCGTCGGCGAACGCCGCGTCGGCAAAACTTCGCTGCTCTATCATCTCGCCGACCCGGCGGTGCAGCGCGCGCACGGTCTGGACCCGACGCGCTATCATTTTTTGTACGTGGATTTGGCGTTGGTGAACGCGACGACGACGCCCGCGCGCTTGTGGCAATATCTTTTGGGCCGCTTGGAAACGTCGCTGCCCGCGGCGGCGTTCGAGGGGCTCGACCGAACCGCGCTGGACAATTTCGCGCTGGCGGAATTTTTCGACCGCCTCGGCGCGCAAGGGCAATATGTGGTGCTGCTGCTCGACGAATTTGAAAACGTGACGCGCAACGCGAATTTCGGGCCCGATTTTTTTTATGGCTTGCGCAGCTTGGCGATTCATCACAAACTCGCGCTGCTCACGTCGTCGCGCCGCGAACTCATCGAGCTCACTCATTCGGACGAAATTCGTTCGTCGCCGTTTTTCAATATCTTTGCCAATATCAACGTGCGTCTGTTTTCGCCCGACGAAGCGCGCGCGCTGATGACGAACGCGTTGGCGGACGGCGCGATTGATTTTAGCGCGGCGGAAACGGACGCGCTGTTGGATTACGCGGGCGCGCATCCGTACTTTATGCAAGTGGCGTGTCATTTTTTGTACGCCGCGTACGCACAGCGCGCGTCCGACGCCGCGCGCGAAACGTTCTGGCGCGGCGAATTTCGCAAGCAAGCCGCGCCGCATCTGGCGGAATATTGGCGGCACTCGGACGACAAGGAAAAAATCGTGCTGGCGGCGTTGGCGCTGTCCGAAACGCCGCGCGGACTCGACAAGGGCGAATGGGACGCGTCCGTCTTGCGCGCGCTGCTCGCGCGTTCCGAACGCGTCCTCGCGCATTTGGACAAGCGCGGTTTGGTGCGCCGCGTCCAAGAGCGATATGCGTTATTTAGCGCGTTCTGGCGCGAATGGATTGTCGGCGCGCTGCCCGAACAAATTTTTGAATTGGATACGGGCGAGACCATTCCGTTCGTTCAGGCGCTGCAAACCGCGCTGGCGCAGCCGGAATTGAGCGAATCCTTTGCGGAAACGGAATTGCCTGCGGGTCTTTCGCCGCGCGAGCTCGAAGTGCTGCAATTGGTCGCGTCGGGCATGAGCGACGCGCAGGTGGCGCGCAAATTGGTGCTCAGTCCGCGCACCGTCAGCACGCATCTGCAATCCATCTATAACAAGCTCGGCGTCAATTCGCGCGTCGCCGCCACGCGCTTTGCGCTGGAGCATCGCCTCATCAAAAACCTCTCGAAAAAATAAAAAATACTACGTACTCACAATACGTAATGGATACGTACTTTATCCGATGTTTAACCCCGTGTTTCGCGTTACAATGGGGACAATGAACGTTTTCTTCTCCTCCTTGCGTGGGGCGTTGCCTAGCAACGCCCCACGCAGTTTTTGCGGGGCTGAAGCCAAATGGCTGCGCGCGGCGCAGCGCGGCGATCTGCGCGCGTTCAATCAGTTGGTCGCGCGCCATCAGGAACGCGCGTACCGCGTGGCGTTTCATTTGGTCCAAGACGCCGCCGCCGCCGCCAACGTTACCCAAGCCGCCATCGTTTATGCCTCGAACGCGCTGTCCGAAATAGAGCCGGAAACGTTCCAAGTGTGGTTATTGCGCCAGATCACGCAGCGCTGCGCCGCATTTTTGCAATTGTGTCCGACCGCAACCGCGCCGCGCACGAGCGTTCAACGCGGCATGGAACTTGTGCCGTTTCCCGAACGCGTGACGTTGGTCTTGGCGGATTTGGAAAATCTGACGACCGCCGAGATTGCGCGCATTACGCGCGCCGACGCGACGCTCGTGCGGCAGCGCCTTCATCGCGCGCGCTGCGCGCTGCGCGATGGTTTATTGAATGGGACAGCATAGAGAAATTGTCATGAAATGGCTCTTTTCGATAGCGTTGGTGGCATTGATTGCGTTTGCGTTTGCGCCGCGCAGTGAAATTACGCCGCGCGTGGCATTGGCGACATGGCGCGACGCGCCGCCGCCGACGACAACGCCTTTACCGCCGCCGCCGCTCGTCTTTGTGCCGTTAGAGCAGCTCAATCCGTTCCCCACGCTCAGCGCCGCCAATACGACGCGCACGCCGGACCGCGTTACGCTGCGCGCCCGCGCGCATTTTCCCAAGCCGCGCGCCCAAGCCGTCCCGCCCGATAGTTTGATTTCGATTTTGTTTAACGCGCCCATGAACGCCGCGTCCGTCGAAAAACGTTTTCAGGTCACGCGCGCCGACACCGGCGCGGCAGTGGCGGGTTATTTCGAGTGGCAAAAAAATATGGCGATGTTTTATCCCGTGCCGTTATTGGAAAGCAATGCGCCGTATCGCGTCGTGCTGACGCCGGGCGCCCAAGCCGCCGATGGAATGACGACGCTGCGCGAGCAAATCGAGTGGACGTTCGTCACGGGCGAATTTTCTAGCGCGTCGTCCGGCGAATAGAAAAAATTTTTCAAAAACAAGCGCGTCGGATTTGCCGACGCGCTTTTTTTATTATGCCGTTCAGACCGGCGGGTCAAACTCTGGGTCTGCTACGTTGCAGATATAACTCCACCAATTCAGGCGAATCCCGTTCATCCGCCCCGCCGCTTTGGGAAAGCGTTGAAACCACCAACGATGATGTCCGCGAATATCGCCGCCGCCCCACGCCCGCGCGTCTTGCGTTTTGGGCGTGCGCGGCAAATTCGGAAACGAGAGCCAATCGTCCGCGTACGTGACGACGGGCGTCGGATTGCCCCATTCGTAATCTTTTTGCGAATTCGGCGCGTAATGCACGTTGCCGCACTGGGCGCCGCCGGGCGCGATGCGGTCGTACAACAAAAATTTCGCAAACAAATTCGTCTCGGCAAATTTCACCGCGTCGTACGCCTCAGTCCGGTTCTTGACGGACGGCTGCCGCGAACGGTCATAGTCGTACGTCCAATTGACAAAATCCATGCAATTGTACACGCGTCCCATCACCGATTCCGTGCGATGCCCCAAATCTTCTTCCATTTCGCCGACGCCGCGCTCGTACGAAAAACCCATGATGGCAAAGCGCCGCCCCGGCGTATTTTCAATCACGGGTCCGTTGCACCAAAACGCGTTCGTGCCGCACATGACCGATTCATACGTTCCCGAAAACGGATACGTCATGAGCCACACCTCGTCCAGCTCTTGGCTGTTGACGCGCGCCAATAAATCATATTCCTTGATGATGTCTTGATAATCAAAGCGGTCGTCGGGTTCTTTATATTTGCCCGGATTGACGGTGTACAAATCGAGATATTCGGCTGCGGTGAAGCGTTTGCCGTTCAAACGCAAGGGGAACGCGTTCACGTCAAGGCGCTGCACGATCTGGTATTTGACCAAGCCGCCGGAACATTCGTCAATATCTTGGATATAACCCGCGAGCAAATCGTCCACGCGCTGCCAGCCGCGATTTTTAACGCCCCAATCGGTGAGCCGCGTATTTTTTAATGGGTCAATCACCGGGTCAAACGCCAAGACCAACACGCGCGGCGCAAGCGGCGCAAGCGGCTCGGCGGTAATTTCGTCGGTCGGCTGCGGCGCGAGCGGCACGGCGGCGGGTTCGGGCGGCGGATTGATCAGATTGTTGAAAAAATCGCGGATGCGCTGCAGCAAACTTTTTTGCGGCTGGTTCATAGTTTTTCCTCGCGTCAAAAAATGCGGACGCGCTGATTATACTCCAAAAGCGCGCGTTCAAATATGACGGAACTTGGCGCCTATTTCAACGCTCAGACCCCAAACGTTTTCAAAAACGTTTGGGGTCTTTACGATACGCTGCGGACAGTCGCCGCCTGCGCCGCGTCCAATTGAAAAAAACGCGCCGTCCAAAAGCGGCGGCGCGTTTTCAAAATAACGGTTTCCTCGCTCAGGGCGCGTTTTGATATGCGTTGTAAATATCGAGGCGGCCATAGCCAAACAGATTGTTGGGAATGTCCGTCGGCGCGGTGCCGCCGCACGTGAGATTGTTGCCCACGCTCACGCCGGTATAGGCGCTGTTGAATAATAACGTTTCCGTCGCGTCCACATCGCCGCGCAGCGCGGGTTTGGCTTGCCACAAAAGCGCCACCGCGCCGGCAACGTGCGGCGACGCCATCGAGGTCCCGTCATAGTTCGCGTATCCATTGCGCGGAATGCTAGAGCGCACGTTCACGCCGGGCGCGCTGAGATCCGGTTTGCGCCGAGCGCTGCCGTCCACCGTCACGGGACCCCGACTGCTGAACGACGCGAGCGCGTCCGCCGCATTGGTCGCTCCAATCGTCGTCGAAGCGTCGTAAATCGCCGACGGGTCTTGGACGCTGGAACAGCTTGGGCCATCGTTGCCTGCCGAAACCGCGACAAAAATTCCCGCCGCGCGCACGTTATTGGTGGCGGTCAAGATGCTGTTGGGCGCGCATTGTTCCGACGGCGGACAACCCCACGAATTGCTCACCACATCCGGCGCTTTGGCGGGGTCGGGATTTTGGCCCTTGCGATTCCACGGCGCGAGGAAAAATTCAAAACATTCGATATAGGTGTTGGGGCGTCCGACGCCGCGGTCCATGTTGCGGCACGAAATCCATTTTGCGCCGGGCGCGACGCCAATTTTGTTGGCGCCCGCGCCGCCGACAATCGTCCCCATCGTGTGCGTGCCGTGATCGTTATCGTCGCACGGTTTTTTGCTATTCACGCCGCACGGATTCGCGCCGCCGCCGATGGTGTGATGCACCGCGTCCCACCAATTGTAAGCGTGTTTGACTTTGCCCGTCGTCTTGTCATAGCCGCGATATTTATTTTTGAGCGCGGGATGATCCCACTGTACGCCGGTGTCTTGGTTGGCGACGACGATATCTTGGCCCTTGAAACCGAGCTGCCACATTTTATCGGCGCGAATTTTACGGATGCCCCATTCCACGCCGTCCACGCTTTCGGGCGCGGCGGTTTGGCTCAGCGTCGGCTGTACGAATTGAACGTCCGGATTGCCTTCGATGAATCCGACGTCGGGCCGCGCGGCAAGTTGGATGGCGGCAGACGTATCCAGATTTTCAACCGCAAACATATTCACCACATAGTACGCGCGATACGGCAGTCCCAATTGCTCTAACGCGCGGCGTACGCCGGGCTGCGTTTGCGCGGCGGCGGCGCGCAGCGCGTTGAAAACATACGCGCCCTTTGCCGCTTTGGTCGTCAAATTTTTCGCCGCCGAAACGTCCGCTTGCTGCGCCAGCACAATCAGCGCGCGCGTGCGTTCGCCGCGCTGCAAGCTGGCGAGAACTTGTCGGTCAATTTTTGCCGCCACAGATTGCAGGGTCAATGGCGTCGCGGCGTACGGCGTCCGCCGTTCCGGCGCGGCGTTCAAACGCGGCGGCGCAAAAATCATCACGAGCGCAAATACAGTGAGAAATAAAATGGAACGTTGCATAAAAACGCTGCTTTCTGCCGCGGCTTGTCACGCTGGACTGTGGGAGGACAGCGCGGCGTGGCGAGCGATTGCGGAACCCGGAAATTTTTAGGGCGTCGTGCGAGACGCTTTCCACACATCCAGCCGTCCCCAGCCAAACAAATTATTAGGAATTTTGGTCGCGCTCGTGCCGCCGCAGACCTGACTGCCTGCCGCCACATTAGGATTTGCCGCTTTGAATAGCGCTTTTTCCGTTTTGCTGATCTTGCCGCGCCAATCGGGATGCGCTTGCCACAAGAGCGCGACGGCGCCCGCGACGTGCGGCGCCGCCATCGAGGTTCCGCTCATCTTGGCATAATTGCCGTCCGGCACGCTGGAACGGATATTTACGCCCGGCGCGCTGAGATCCGGTTTGCGCCGAGCGCGGCCGTCCACCGTTACGGGGCCGCGACTGCTAAAGGACGCGAGCGCGTCAACGCTATTTGTCGCGCCCACCGTCGTCGCCGCGTTATACCGCGCGGGCGGATCGGAAACGCTCGCGCAGCTCGAGCCCGAATTGCCCGCCGAAACGGCGACAAAAATTCCCGCCGCGCGCAAATTGCGGGTCGCCTTCGCCAAAGTGTCCGCCGCGCAAAATTCGCCCGGCGGACAGCTCCACGAATTGCTCACCACGTCGGGCGCGCGGTTGGGGTCGGGGTTGTTGCCCGCCGAATCCCACGGCGCGAGAAAAAATTCAAAACATTCGAGATACGTCGAGGGTCGTCCGACGCCGTTATCCATATTGCGGCATGAAATCCAGCGCGCGCGCGGCGCGACGCCGATTTGATTTTCGCGCGTGCCGCCGACAATGGTCCCCATCGTATGCGTGCCGTGACCGTAATCATCGCACGGCGCGGCGGCGTTATAGCCGCACGGATTCGAGCCGCCCGCGATGCTGCCGTGAATGGCGTCCCACCAATTATAATTGTGGTCCACCGTCGCGGTTTTTTTGCGATAACCGCGATATTTATTTTGGAGCGCGGGATGATCCCATTGGACGCCGGTATCTTGATTGGCGACCACAATGCCGCGTCCGCGGATATTTTGCGCCCACATTTTATCCGCGCCGATTTTTTGCAAATTCCATTCGACCGCCGTCGTCAATTCGGCGGCGGGCGCGGTGGAAACGGGCGCGGCAAATTCGACGTCGGGATTGCTCGTTACGCGCGCGGTTTCGTTCAGCGCCGCGATTTGCGCCGCCGTCGCCGCGTCGAGATTTTCCACCGCAATCACATTGGCCACGTAAAACGCGCGAAACGCGACGCCGCGCTGCGTCAAGAGCGCGCGCACACGCGCTTGCGTGCGCTGCGCCGTCGCGCGCAGCGTATTGAAAACGTACGCGCCCTTTTGTGCTTTGGTCGCCAACGCGTCGGCGGCGGACACATTCGCCTGTTCCGCCATGACAATCAGCGCGCGCGTCGTTTCGCCTTGCGCCAATTTTGCGGCGACCGCGTCGGCGATTTTGGGCGAAATAATTTCGGCGCGCGAGACGGCGGGCAGCAGCGCCGCTAGCGCGCACAGAAGCGTGATGCACGCGTTACGGATCAAATTTTTTCGCATCTTAATCCTCGTCAAAAGTCCCGAAAGGTTTTTGGAAACCTGTCGCAGTACATCGCAATTCTGGGATTTGGACGCAGAGAAACGCGGATGAACGCAGAGTTTCTAATTCGTTTGGTTGTTTCCGCGTTGCGCTTGATTTTTCCGCGTCTAAAACTGCGATGTACTGTGTCGCGGCGGTTATTTGGCTTGCTCGCGATACACGTTGACGTACTGTCGAAATTGATTCATCACCGTCCGCACGTACAAATGCGATTCTGCAAACGGCACCGTTTCCATCGCCACATCCAAATCGCTTTTTTGCCATTTGCGCGCGTTGCCCGGCCCGCCGTTATAACCCAACAGCGCATAATACGCGTTGCCGTTGAACATATCCAACACCGTGCCGAGATAATACGCGCCGAAACGCACGCTCACGTACGGTTTGAACAAATCCGTTTGTTGGAAATCGCGCGCGTTCAGCGCGCGCGCAATGAAATCGCCCGTGCCGGGAATCACCTGCGTCAAACCGCGCGCTTGCGCCGACGAAATGGAAAGCGGATTGAAATTGCTCTCTTGACGCACCAAACCGAAAAAGAGCGCGGGGTCGAACCCGTGTCGTTCCGCGTACGGCACAATCAAGTCCGCATAATACGTCGGATAGATCAATTCGCGCAAGAGGCGCGGCTGCTGCGTTTCCGTTTGCTGGGATAAATTCGCCAATTTGTTTGCCGCGTCCATCGAGAGCGAAAAATAATTATTGTCTTTGTAATACAGCGCGAGCGCATAGAGCGCGGCGGCGTCGCGCTTGAAATTTTCGTTGACCGTTTGAAATTGCGGCCGCGCGTCGAGCGCGCGCGCCAGCGACGCGTATTCGCTGCCGCGTTGGAAAAACGGATCGCGCAGTACGGCGGCGGGCAGTTCCGCCGACGCCGGTTTGCCTGTCCACGCCGCAAGCCATTTTTCCATTTCCGCGCGCGTGTCCGCATTGTCCTGCATCAAATAATCGTTCAGGTCGTACGACGGCGGCGGCGCGGGCTGATTCAGCGCGTCGAACGCGCGCCACGAATAGTACGAGCGCGGCGGCTGCGCCGCGCGTTGAAAAAATTGCCGCGCCGTCGGTTCGTCGCCCTGCTGGCGCGCGAGTTTGCCGAGCCAGTACGCCGCGCTGGCGGCGTGCGGCGAGGCGGGATATTTCTCCAAGACCGCGCGCCAATTGGTTTGCGCCGCCGCGTAATTTTGCGCGAGATAATAACTGACGCCGCCGTTGAATAACGCGAACGGCGCAAAGGGCGACGCGGGAAACGTTTGGGCGAGTTCGCTGTACGCGGCGGCGGCTTGCGCGTAATTGCCCGCGCCTTCGTACGCCAGCGCCGCGTTCCAAAACGCGTCGTCAATGCGCGCGTCGTCGGGCGCGAGTTTCAACAATTGGCGCAGCGTGGCGAGCGCCGAGGCGGGATTGCCCTGACGCGTTTGCGAGACCGCTTTGGCGTACAGCGCGTCGGGGATGCGTTTGTCTTGCGGATAATTTTGCAGCAGCGCGTCGAGATTGCGGAGCGAGCCGCCGTAATCGCCTTGCTTTTGGTACGCCAGACCCGCGTAATACAAAACGTCCGCGCCCGGCACATCCGTCGCGGCAATATAACGGCGAAACGCTTGAAGCGCCAAATCGTAATTGCCGACGGCGTAATTGGCGATGCCGCGCTGCAATTCGTTGATATTCGGCGCGCCGAGTTCGACCAATTTTGCGACGGCTTGGTGCGCGCCGGGCGTGAGCGTGTACGTCGCGAGCGCGTGTCGCCAGCGTTCCTGCGCCGCGTCCGTTTCGCCTGCCGCGTACAACGCTTCGCCCCACAAAAATTCTACATTGGCGCGCGTCGCGTCGTCGGGCGCGATTTGGAACGCTTTTTTTAGACGCGCCGCCGCCAACTGCGGTTCGCCGCGCGCGCCGTACACTTCGGCGATTTTTTTCAGCGTCGCCACGCGCTGCGCCGCGCTGAATAACGGGTCTTGGAACGCGGTTTCGTATTGTCGGAGCGCCGCCGCGCTGTCGCCGGACGCCAGCAGCGCGTCGCCGATTTCGCGGTCCAGTACGCCGCGCAGCGCGGACGAACGGTCGCGGTACGTTCGCAAACGTTCGAGCGCGGCGTCGTAATTTTGCTGCTGCGTAAAAATGTCGCCGAGAAAATAATACGCGCGCGTCGCGAGCGCGTCGCCGTCGTTTTGCGCCAGCACGGCTTGGAGCGCGGGTACGGCGTTGGTGAAATCGGCGGCGAGATACAACGCTTCGCCGAGTTGGAATTGCGCTTGGCGTGCGAGCGCGGGGTCGCCGCTTTCTTGCGCCGCCGCGCGAAAGGACGTCGCCGCGCGCACATAATCGCCATTGCGGCGATGCGTGACGCCTTGATTGAACGCTTCGGACGCGTTTGCCGGAATCGTCGGCGGCGGCACGAGCGCTTCCGCCGTCGGTTCGGGCGACGGCGCCGACGTTGGCGCGACGACGGTATTTTCTTGCGTCGCGTTGGCGTTCGCGGCGGCGCGCGTTTGACGCGCGGCGTCATTTGCGCGCGTGGGCGCGGCGGTGGCAAGCGATTTGGTTTCGGCAAAGGGATTGAGCGGCGTGACGGCAAGCGCGGTGAGGAGCAGGGCGAACGCGAGGAATAGGAACAAACCAATGCCAATGAGACGCGCAGATTTCATGTGGCGAGATTATAGCGTTTGAATTCTTTATGGACAAATAGAAAACGTCAGAATGGGCGCGTCCGTTCCAATAAAAAATGGACAGCTCGAAAGCTGTCCATTTTTGCGCGTAGAAAATTTTTTTTACGGATCCGTCGTCAGCGCGTGGACGGTGACGGTCGTCAATGCCGCGTCGCCGCCCTTTACCGGACGGCAGGTCAGCGTCCAGATGCCGGGTTCTTCGGACGCAAACGGCGCGGTAGAATCAAAACCGCTCACATGCGCGTCCAGCGCAAAACTACCGTCCGCGCCCGGAACAATGATGCCCAAATCAAAAGTGCGTCCGTCGGGACGCGTGGACCAACAGGACACGGTCTGATTGGCGTCCCAAGCGCTGCCGAGAATGGTCAAGACCGGATTCAATGCGTTCAGCGTCGTCGGCATGGCAATAATGCGTCGGCTGGTCGAATTGGTCACGGCATCGCCGCCAACCTGAAAGGACGCTATGCCGCTGTAACCGCTGCCCGGCGCATACGCAGTGGCGTGATATTCGCCGCGACAGGCGCGCGCGTAAAAGAACAGGTTAAACGCAATCTCGCCGCGCTCGTTCGCTTTGACGGTATTGGGTCCGAAAAAGCCGTCGAACAAACCTTGATAGTACGGGTCTTCGGCGCTCACGGCTTCCACATTCCCGCTGCCGCTGCAAGAGGGCGGCAGCGTCACCCAGATATTGACATATTCGTCGCGCCAAAAGCCCGCGCCGCTAAAACTAAAATTGTTCCAGTGGCTGCTCGTCACGTTCAAACTGGCGCCGACTTGCTCCCAATTCGCGGATTCAAGCGTCACTTGGACTTGGGCTTTTAGGACAACGCTTTGCGCGGCGCCCAATTGCTGTATCACCCACGTCCAAGTTCCCAACTGATGTGCGAAACTGCCGCCTATATCGCGCAAGCCGCCTTCCGATTCCCATACGAAATGCGCCGTGCCATTCGAGTCGGTCAAGCTGCTGCCGTTTGCGACATTGGACCTCAAACCGACGACCTGTGTGCCGCTGACGGCGCGCCCGTCCGGCTCGACGACGTACGCGTTGACGTACGTATTGGGCGCAAAGCCCGTACAAGTCATTACAAATCTTGTGCCGGGCGGACCGGAAGCCGGCTCTGTCGTACAAGCCGCGCCGCTGTCGGCAAGCGCGGGACGCGCCGTCAACATGACGCACAGTAGACCAAACACAAAAACAAAGCCAAGACAACGTTGCATCATGCCTCCTTGTAACGATCTAACGAACGCGGCGTTCGACGCGCCAAAACATTATAATCGCGCGCGGCGCGCGCGTCAATGAAAATTTTTTGGCGATTGCTCACATCTTGAAAATCGCGTCGGGTCCAAGACCCCAAGCGTTTCCGCAAACGCTTGGGGTCTTGTAATAGGGGTAATCGCCAGAAATTTTCTAGCGTCCGGTTATAACAAGCGTTTGGCGAGGCGCGATATATTCCCATCGCCTACTTTGCGGAAAACGGCGAGTCCTGTTTCGGAGCATCGCCGGAAATTATGCGTTTGCTTGGCCGCAAATCCATACCTTTAACCCCAACTCTTTCATCGCCGCGGCTTTGGCGTACATACCATAAACGGCGCTCGCTTTGTCGGGCGTGTAGGCGACTTGGATGTGATTGGATTGGTGGCGCGCCATCATTTGGTCGCGCGCGATGCCTTGCAAGACCGCGTGCAGGAGGGGCCACTGCGGCGTGGTCAACTGCCAACGTGCTTGCGTTTCCGCCAAAGGCAGTTCCACCGCTTGCGCGATGCCCGTATCGAAATGCAATTTTTCGTCGGCGACGAATACGCGGCTCCACACAATCCAGCCCGGTTTGCTGACGCCTTTGAGGACGCTGCCGCCCAATGGGAAATACATTGGCGGTTGGCGTTCGCCGCGCGCGTCGCGCCAACCGTTCGCAAAATGCGCGGGCGGCGCGCCGCCGGAAATTTCCAACGTCCACACAAACGCGTCGAGATTCTCGTCGGTGAATTGACCGCCCCAGCGTATTTCGTGCAGCGTCGTTTCGGGCGCGTAACCCAATTGGCGCCACAGGCGATACGTGACCACCGCGTCCAAACCCGCGCCCTCGTCCGCGTTATTAAAATGCGGCAGCGCTTCGCCCCGGTACAATTCGCGTCCGTCGGCAAAGACCGGCGGACGTTCGACATTGTTCAACGTTCCTTCGACCAAAGCGGACGCGCACACCATGTCTTTGAGTCCCGGCTGATATTGAATTCCAATCGCCGCGCAGCCGAATTCGTCCGCCATCCGCACGGCGGCGATGTACATTTTGCATTGATTCAAAACTTGGGCGGGCGTCAACGCGGTCGCTTCGTTTTCGCCGAATTGAAATTCCATTCCGCGCGCGTTGTACCAGTCGAATACGGCGCGCGCGTCGTCGTCGGTCACGGCGCGCATTTTGGCGACGAGCGCGGCTTGCGACAAGCGCTCTTTGAACACGCCGGTTTCATGCAAAAGTTCGTCGGGAAGAATGGCGTTGTACATGCCCATACATCCTTCGTCGAACACGCCCAGGATGGCTTGGTCCGCGCGCAATTTTTTGGCGAACGCTTTGCCGATGCGCGCGGCGTCGCCCGGCGCGTCCGCTTTGTCATATTTGCGAACGTGCGAGGTATCGTGCTTGACGCCGCCTTTTTTCAGCCAGCGCACCAAACCGCCGAGAAACGCGGGGTCGTCAAAATTTTCGCTCCACAGGGACGAATACGCGACGCCCGCTTTGGTGAGCGACGCGTTCAGATTCAACATGCCGCCGAGACTGCGCCACTGTCCGCTCCAAGCGGCGACGATGAGAATGGGGCCCGCGTGCGCCAGCAAACCCGCCAATACATGCTGCGAAGACTGCCATGCCGCTATTGCCACAATCACCGGCGCGTCCGGCGGAATGGTTTTGAAAATTTCCATCCCGTACTTTTGGCTGTCAATAAAGCCGTGCTGTTTCGCGGCGTCGTACGGATGCGCGCGCTGCACGACGCCGCCGAGCGCCTCGACTGCCGCAACCGTTTTTTGTTCCAGCTCGCTTTGCGCTTGCCAGCAGTTTTGATTTACCGCCAAACGCGCATCGCCGTTGGCGACGAGATAAATGGTTTCCACTTGACTCCTACGCATCTGAAATGCGGATTGAAATTGCGAATTGGCGCGGCGCTTTTATTTGGCGAATCCCACCGCAATTAAATTGTTGCCAATTTCAGGCGGAGGCCCCGCGCCGCCGCCGCTTTGAAAAATTTGCGTGAATTGGACGCCGGACGCCATCAACGCGGTGGCTTGGACGTTCAGGTATTGCAAAAGCGGCGTCACCGGAATATAGCCGAAACTCGAACCTTCGGGCGAAGGCAAAACTTTGAGCCAGGCGCGGCGCACTTGAAGCGGTTGTTCCGTAGTGGTGACTTGGACTTCGGCGGCGAACGGCAAACCGTCAAATTGGTCAACCGTGCCGCCGAGCGCCAGCAAGCCCGTTTCGTCCATCAAACGCGCTTTGCCTTCCTGAATGCCGATGCGAGGTCCGGCGAGAAAGCGAACGTAGGAACTGATTTCGTCTTCGGTGAACGCGACGCGAAATTGTTGTCCCGGCGTCAGCGAATTCAGCGCTTGGATTTTTTGCGCCATCGCTTCCGCGTCGCGCGGGTTCGAACCGCCGACGAGCGGACGCTGTAAAACGTTCACCACCGCAAATGCCGACACGGCGCCGAAAAGAAAAAAACACGCGGCGGTGACAAACACCAAACCGCCGACGATGAGGACGAGCCGCTGCACTTGGCGCGCGCTAAAACCGCGCTGCACCGAAACAGTCTGTCCCGCAATCGAATCGCCCGCGACGTTCACATCGCCCGCGACCAGATCGCGGCCCGCGCGCACGTCGCCGCCAGAGATATGGAGATTGCTTTGGCGTTCCGGCGGATTTGATGGCTGCGGTTGCGGCTCGTTCACACAATCATTATAAATTTTTTTCCCGCGCGCGACAAGGGGGGGAAATGTAGGGGAAATGACGACAGATTGACGCATCCACAAACTGAATTTAGAATGGGTGGAATTACGATTTATAACGCCCAACTTTTTATCCCCGGAGGTTCCAAGATGGCAGACCCAAGCGCCGTAACAAAAATTGACGTGAGCGAAGCGCAAATTGCCGTGCATTGGAAAGAAGAAGAATACTATTATCCGTCCCAACAGTTTGTCGCGCAGGCGAACATGAATGACGCGAACGTGTTGGAACGTTTTACGCTCGACAAATTTCCCGACTGTTTCAAAGAGTACGCCGACATGCTCGCTTGGTTCGAACCGTATCATACCGTTCTCGATACGAGCAATCCGCCGTTTTGGAAATGGTTCGTCGGCGGCAAACTCAACGCGTCGTACAATTGCCTCGACCGTCATCTGGAAGCATACGGCGATAAAACCGCGTACATTTTTGTCGCGGAACCCGAAGGCGAAGCCGAGACGCGCCTCACGTACCGCGAATTGTACAAACGCGTGAACGAGGTCGCGTCGTTATTGCGCGCGCTCGGTTTGAAAGCGGGCGACCGCGTGACGTTTCATTTGCCCATGACGCCCGAACTGCCGATTACGATGTTGGCGTGCGCGCGGCTCGGCGTCATTCATTCCCAAGTGTTTGGCGGATTCAGCGGCCAAGCGTGCGGCACGCGCATTCAAGATTCGGGCAGCCGCGTTTTGATTACGATGGACGCGTACTGGCGCAATGGCGCGCTGATTGACCACAAAGCGAATGCCGATGTCGCCGTCCAAACCGCGCACGAGTTGGGTCAAGCGGTGGACAAGGTTTTGGTATGGCAGCGTTACCCCGGCAAGTATTCCGCGAAAACGCCGATGGTCGAGGGACGCGATTTTTTCATGAACGATTTGCTCAAGGCGCATGAAGGAAAAATCGTCGAACCGGAAAAGATGGACGCCGAAGCGCCGTTGTTTGTGATGTACACGAGCGGCTCGACGGGCAAACCCAAAGGGATTCAACATCGCACGGGCGGGTATCTCGCGTACGTCGCGGCGACTTTGAAATGGGTGCAGGATGTTCAGCCCGACGATGTGTATTGGTGCATGGCGGATATCGGTTGGATTACGGGACACTCGTACATTGTGTACGGGCCGCTGGCGTGCGCGACGACGGGCGTCATTTACGAAGGCGTGCCGACGTTTCCCGACGCGGGGCGACCCTGGCGCATTGCGGAAAAATTGGGCGTGAATATCTTTCACACTGCGCCCACTTCGATTCGCATGTTGCGAAAACTTGGACCCGACGAACCGGGCAAATACAATTATCATTTCAAATGTATGACCACCGTCGGCGAACCCATCGAACCTGAAGCGTGGCGCTGGTATTATGACGTGGTGGGCAAAGAAAAGGCGGTCATTACCGATACATGGTGGCAAACGGAAACGGGCGGCTTTATGTGCAGCACGCTGCCCGCGATTCAACCGATGAAGCCGGGCAGCGCGGGTCCCGGAATGCCGGGCATTCATCCCGTGATTTTGGACGAGCATGGCGTTGAGGTGCCGCGCGGTTCGGGGCGCGCGGGCAATTTGTGCATTCGCAATCCGTGGCCCGGCGAAATGCAAACGATTTGGGGCGACCCGCAGCGTTACGTGGACACGTATTATCGCCGTTACAATCGCGACAGTACGAGTACCGATTGGCGCGATTGGCCCTATATGGCGGGCGACGGCGCGATGGAAGCGGAGGACGGTTACATTCGCATTCTCGGACGCATTGACGACGTGATCAATGTCGCGGGGCATCGGCTCGGCACCAAAGAAATCGAATCGGCGTGCCTCACCGTCCCGGAAGTGGCGGAGGCGGCAGTCGTTCCCGTCGCGGACGAAATGAAGGGGCGCGTGCCGGTGGTGTATATCGCGTTGAAACCCGGCATCGAACCGAGCGACGAAATTGTGGCGCGCGTGGTCAAGGCGAACGAAGAACTCATCGGCAAAATCGCGCGGCCGAAATTCGTGTACATTGTGCCGGACATGCCCAAAACGCGCAGCGGCAAAATTATGCGCCGCGTGCTGGCTTCGATTTCCAATCGCCGCGACGTAGGCGACGTGACGACGTTGGCGAATCCGGGCGTCGTCGAAGAAATTCGCACGATGGTTCAAGGCCAAGATAAAACGACGCGCGCGGACGCGCTGCCCGAAGACATTGACAAATTCGGGCAGAATGAATAGGCGTCCCGCCGTGTATTTTTAACGGAGCAAGTTGTGACCGAATTATCCGAAACGGAACGCGCGCTGGCGGAACGAGTGCGCGCGGCGTGCATGCAGGCGGCGCGCGACGCGTATGCAACGGGCGGCATGGCGGGCTTGTGTCAAGAGGGCCGCTGGGAGTTGGCGTTGGACGCGATGCGCGCGCTGGACCTCGCGCGTCTGGCGCCGCCGACGGAAAATACGGTCGGCGAAAAAAATTCCAACGACGCGCGTTAAAACGCGCGCGACGCGCGAAATAGAGACGCGGCGCAGATCTATTCTGCGCCGCGTCTTTTTTTATTTTCAAGCGCAAGTCACAACGTTACACGCGCCATGGCTCGATGACGATGCGCCCGTTGCGAACGCACGCGATTTCGGGGCCGCGCGTTTTTTTGCCGCGGCCTTCGGGCGAAGCGGCAATGTGTCCGCCGATGCGAATCTGCGGCGGATTCAAACTCATGGCGCCAATCGTCGCGCTGTCGTCGCCTTGCGCGCCGGCGTGTACGATGCCGCGCAATTTGCCAAAGACCAGCACATCGCCCGCCGCGATAATTTCCGCGCCGTCGTTCACGTCGCCGTACACGACGACGGGGCCCGAATGTTTAATGATTTGGCCCGAACGGACGGTGCGGCGAATCATCAACGCTTCGGTATCGCCGACGCGCTGCGTGCGCGTCTCGGCGCGTTCGGGCGGCGCGGCGGGCGCGGGCGGCGCGGCGGGCATCACGACGCTGACCTGGATATTGTGCGCCGTCAAAAGCGCTTGCAGCTGGGCGCGTTCCGCTTCCGGCAAAAAACGGCTGCCGGTTTCGACGCTCACTTGCGCGCCGCGAAAAAACGCCGAAGCGTTGGGCCGCGCCAATTGGCGTTCCAATTCGGCGAGGATTTCGTCCCATGCGCCGTCGCCCAGCGCAATCAATACGCCGTCGCGTGTGCCGCGCAAAGTTACTTGGGCGCCGTGTTCAGATTTCATTGCCTAACCCTTTAGAGTTGAAACGCGTGAACGGTTGTGGAAACACGCCTTGATTTGTACACCACATCGCGCGATGCGGCGCTTACAATGCGGTTACAAAGCGCCGCGTTAGCGCGCGGTGAATTGGACCGTATAAACTTTGTTGGGCGCGAGGTCCAGCGCGACGCCTTGCGAATTTGCCGCGCCGGTCAGACGGACGAACCAACGCGCGCCGGATTGGATTTGGATGTTGTCAAAGCGGAACGCGCCGTCCGCGCCGGTGACGACCGAAGCGACGACCTGGCCGCTGCCGTTCTCTAAAATGACCGTGACGCCGCCAACGCCGGAGCCATCCGCGTTGACGACTGTGCCGGCGACGCTCGGTTGCGCGTCCGCGCTGTCTTGGACCTGCGCGACATGTCCGCCAAACGTTGCGACGGCGGGCGCGACTGCCGTCGGCTGCGCGCCGCCAATGGGCGCATTCGCGTTGCGCGTTTCGGGCGGCGGCGGCGCGGCGGGCCGCACCACTTGGTCCGTCGCCGGCAGGTTGAAATACGCGCGCAAAATTTCGCCCGCAATCGGCGCCGCGACTTCGGACCCTTCGCCGCCATTGTACACAAAGACTGTGACCGCCACTTCCGGTTTGTCATACGGCGCGAACGCGGTGAACCAAGCATGGGTCGGCAAATGACCATTTACTTTGGGTCCAAAAAATTCGGCGGTGCCCGTTTTGCCCGCGACCGCTAAATCCGGGAAATTGACTTTCCACGCGGTGCCGCGCGTGACGGCTTCGCGCATTCCTTGCCGCACCAACGCCAGATTTTTTTCGTCAATCGGCAGCTTGCGAATCACTTGCGGCTCGATGGCGTTGGTCATGACGCTGCTGGAGCTGACGACCGCGTGACCCAAATGCGGACGATACAACGTGCCGCCGTTGGCAATCGCCGCCGTCATGTCCAAAATCTGCAAAGGCGTCGCCAAGACAAACCCTTGACCGATTGCCATGTTGTACGTGTCGCCGGTGGTCCATTGTTCGTTCAACGTTTGTTGTTTCCATTTGGGATCGGGCACCAGACCGGGGGCTTCGCCGGGCAGGTCAATGCCGGAGGGTTCGCCGAACCCAAAGAGGCGCGCATATTCCGCGAGCATGGTTTGACCCAACGGCGTTGGAAAATCGGTAAAGCCGCCGGCGAGTTTGTAAAAGAAAATATCGTTCGAGTTGGCGATGGCGTCAATGATATTTTGAAAACCGAAACCGGGGCGATACCAATTGTAAAACGGCTGCGCCAAGCGCGCGTCGTCGGGGAAAAAGCGATTGGGCAGATACATGATGCCCGGGTCAAAGAGCTGCGTGTTCTGGTCAATCACGCCTTCTTGCAAACCGCCCGCCGCCGAAAATAATTTATAGACCGAACCGGGCGGATACATGCCGCTGATGGCGTGATTGATGAGCGGGCGATCCTTGTCCAGATTCAGCGCGTTGAAATCGGTGGCGCGGATGCCGCGCGCGAATAAATTATTGTCGTACGTCGGCAGCGACACGAGCGCCAAAATTTCGCCGTTGTTGGGATTCATCACAATCGCGGCGGCTTGCTTGACGTTCTTTTTTGCCATGCCTTGTACGAGCGCGGCTTGGACCTTTTTTTGCAATTCCAAATCGAGCGCCAAGATAACGCTATTGCCGGGAACGGGGGCGTCTTGCGGGCGACTGCTGATGATATTGCCGTTCGCATCCACAATCGCCAAATCAACGCCGCTGCGGCCCCGCAACTGGTCTTCGTACGCCGCTTCGAGGCCCGTTACGCCGACGAGATCGTTTTGTTCGTATCCGCGTTTTTCGTATTCGTTCAACGTCTCGCCGGAAATGGCGCCGAGATAGCCCAACAAATGCGCGACGACGGAACCTTCGGGATAGGTTCGCACGGGTTGAATTTCGACGCGCACGCCGGGATACACGGCGCCTTTTTCTTGCAGCTCGAACGCAATGAGACGCGGGATATTGGTTTTGACGAGAACGGGATTGAACGGGTCAATGCGCCGTCCTTCGTTCACCAATTCGGCGAGCCCGGGGCGGCGCGTCGGCGCGATAAAGGTGCGCGAGACATCGCTCGCCAACGCGCCCAGCGCGTTCGTCGTATCCGCCGCAATCACGGTATTGAGCGGCGCGTCAATCAGCACGCTCAGTTTTTTCAAAATTTCGTCTTGTTGGTCGCGCGGCAAATCGGCGGGGACGACGCTGACGTTAAACTGCGGTTCATTACGCACGAGCGCGCGCCCGCTGCGGTCGTACAAAATGCCGCGCGCCGCGTCCGTCCGAATCAAACGCACACGATTCTCTTCCGCCGCTTGCGTAAAAGATTTGCCCTGCACCACTTGGATTTGATACAGGTTGTACAGCAAGACCGCGAACGCCACAATCACCAGTCCCGCAAACAGGCGAATAAAGGGACTGGGCTTGACTTCGAGCGTTTGTTCGTCTTCTTGTTCGTGAATTTGGGGCGGACGTTTATAACGCAGCATAAAACTCTTTCTGGAACGAGCGAAAAAATTATACGCGCGGCGACGCGGGCATCCAAATTTGCGCGAACGGAATTATGAGAACCTGATGAATGACGCGCGCGGCGATTTAATGCAGAGCCATTCCAGCGATTAGAAAGCGCTGTCTGAAAAAAAGATGAAATCGCGCGGCGATTTAATGCAGAGCATTTGCGCTTTGTTCAGACGTGAAATTCTATTTCGCGGTCTCAAGAATTTGGTTAATGCCGTACCAATTCTACGCCCGGAACGCCAATTTGATACGGCGGATACAAAATGGGCGCGCGCCCAAGTTTCGCGTACAATGCAGCGCATCTACATTACAAGGAGCGCTTATGCCATCCGCGATTCAACCGCGCAGCCGCGTCAAACGTTTGCCGGAGCGCGCGTCGTACGATCGAGAGGTCATTTATAAAATTTTGGACGAGACGTTGATTTGTCACGTCGGGTTTGTCGCCGAAAATCAACCGTTCGTCATTCCGACGATTCACGCGCGGCGCGGCGATACGCTGCTGCTGCACGGCGCGACGGTGAGCCGTTTGTTGAAACATTTGCAAGCGGGCAATCCGATTTGCGTCGAGACCACGCTGCTCGACGGGCTGGTCGTCGCGCGCGGCGTATTTCACAATTCCATGAATTACCGTTCCGTCGTCTTGTTCGGCTGCGGACGTCTGCTCACGCGCGCGGAAGAAAAGTACGAGGCGCTGCACGTTTTGACCGACCGCGTATTTCCGGGGCGGTGGGACGATTCGCGTTTGCCGAACGCCAAAGAGTTAAAGGGGACGAGCGTGATCGAATTCGCCATCGAGAGCGCGTCGGCGAAAATGCGCGCGGGCGGACCGAAAGACGACGCGGCGGATTACGATGCCGCTTGGTGGGCGGGCGTGATTCCGGCGGAGCAAAAATTCCACGCGCCGGTTCCAGATGAAAAATTGCGCGCGGGCATTGCGACGCCGCGTTATCTAAAAAAATACGCGCGCTAGAGAGGCAGACCCTTCGGGTTTTCAAAAACCCAAAGGGTCTTGTTTTCATTGGACGGTGAGCGCGCCCAGCGAAACATACGCGCTGCCGTCGGCGGTTTGCAAACGCGCATTCGTCGCCGGGTCGTACACGCCCGCGCGCAATTCATAGACGCCCGGCGCCAGCGTTGAGGGAATTTGCAAAAGATGTTCGTCCGCCGCGTACGCGTCCGCGTCCCAACGCGCGGTCGGCACATTCGCGGGATGCAGATTGTCTTGCTGCGCCAGCGTCGCGCCGTCCGCCGTAGTGAGATGCGCAAAGACGCTGAGATTTTTTTTCAAATCCGGCAGCGCGCGCCAATACAACGTCACGCGCACCGTTTCGCCGCGCCGCGCCGTCGTCGCGCTCACGTCGTAACCGAGCCACTCGATTGCATTTGCAAATGAAACGCGGCGCGGCTGCGCGACGGCTTGGACCGTAACGCCGTCAAAATGCGCGACGAACGGATTGTTCACGCGGTCGAGATAAAAAAATTTCAAGCCGAGCAGACCCACCGCGACGAACGCGAGCGGGATGAGGATTGCGGCTTGAGAAAAGGGAATCGTGTTTTCAAAACCGTTTGTAGATTCGCCGCGGCGTTTGCGCCAGAGCGCGTATCCCGCGACGCCGACGACGAGGAGCGCGGCGGCGAGCGAAATCCACTCGGCAAGACGTTCCAGCGTCGTCCCCACATATTCCACGCGCAGCGCGCCGCTTTTTTTTACATCGAACATGAGCAAACCCGTGCGCGGCGTCGGCGCAATGTCGAGCGGCGCGCCGTCGAGCGTGACGCGCCAGCCGGGAAAATAAAACGCGCGATACACGGCGCGCCATGAATCGTTCGCGTCCACGCAAAACGCTGCGCCAAGTTGTTCGAGCCGCGCGCCGCAAACGTTCACGCCTTCGGGAATTTCGAGCCGCATCGGAATTTCGCCGCGCGCGTAACTTGACCCGAACGGCGTTTGGTCGGGCAAATTTTGAACCCACACCGGCAAGTATTCGCCGAACGACGTCGCGCCGAACGCGCCGGTCGCTTGCTCATACGCAAACATATCGCGCAGATTCGGATTGGGCGGAACGTCCATCGCGTAACGCGGATACAACAACGGCAGCGCGCTCAGAACCAGCGCCGCCGCCGCGAGCCCCGCGCCCGCGACGCGTCCGCGCGCGGGGACGAGAAAAATGGAAACGCCGACGAATGGCGCGAGAAACAGCGCGACCAAGCCGCGCAAACGCATTGGCAGTTGGATGAACGCCAAGAGCGAAACGTGATCCCAGAGCGGCTGCGAAAAGGAAAGCGTCAGCGCGACCAACCCCAGCGCGGCAAGCGCCAGCGCGGCAAAGGGCAGCGCGCGGCGCGTCCGAAATTTCCAAAGCAGCGCAAGCGCGCCGCAGCTCGCCAAGAGAATTTGAACGACGCCGAGCGTGTCGGGAAAGGACGGATTCAAACGCCCCGTATCCGCGCGCGGCAAAAAGGCAAACAATTCCGTCGGCGCGACAAAATTGAAACGATAATCAAAATCGGGCGTGACGACGACGCGCGCGATTTGAACGAAATCGCGTTCGGCGAGCGCGGGCAGCCAAAAAAACGCCGCGAGCGCGAGCGCGACGCCAAAAGCAGAGAGGGCGGCGAGAGCCGCCGCGCGCTTGGGTTCCGCCAAGAAACACGCGAGCATAAAGAAAAAAAGCGCGGGCGCGAACAAAAAGCTTGTCACATTGTGCGACAGCAGCACGGCGGCGAACGCCAGCGCCGCCAGCGTCCAATTCCGCGCGTTGACGCGCTGCGTCAGCGCCAAAAAACGCCAGAGCGCGAACGGCGCGAACGCGAGCGCCCACTGTTCCGCCAAATTCGCGCGCTGTAACGCGTTAAACAAAATATACGGCGCGTACACATACGCGAGCGCGGCAGTGAACGCGGCGAGAGGAATAAAGGCGCGCGACGGCGCGGCGCGCGTTTCAAAAATTTGGCGCAGCAGCGCGCGGGCAAAAAAAAACGTTCCCGCCGCGCCGACGAACAGAGCGGCGGCGAGCGCAAGATTGAGCGCGAGCGGAAACGGAGCGCCGAGCCAATGCAGCGGCGTCGTGAGGTAATAGACCAACGGCGCGTAATAATTGAACAGAGGCATGCCGTAACCGAACGCGAGATCGGGCAGCCAGCGCGTGAAAAAAATTCCGGCGTGCCACAACGCATCCAATTGGACGAGCCGGTAGAGGTGGAGGAGTCCGTCCGCGCTGCGCGTGAGCGTCGGCGAAAAAAGCGGCGCGAGCGCGGGGAGCGCCCAGAGCGCCAAGAGCGCGAGCCAAGACAATGGATGGGCGAGACAGGCGGTTAGACGGTTAGACGGATTATGGCGAGTAACTTGGGTCATATCTAAACGCGGAAACAATCAACAAGTTGGAAAATTCGCGCTCCTCCGCGTCCAAATCGCAGAATTGTGATGTACTGTTGAACTAGACAGGCGAAAGATTTTGCAAGCTCTCGCCCTGCGAAACTTTTTTGCCGCCGCAACAACCTTAACAAACTGAAGACATTTCGTCAAGCTGCCGACGACTATTGACCAAGACCTGACAGGTTTTCGTCGCACGCGCGTAAGGTGACGCGGACGCGACAAATTTTCGGGCGAATAATAAGCGGTGCAAATCTCACAATTTCACAAAAGAGCCAAAAAACCTGCGACAGTTTCCCGTCGCAGGTTTTTTGGCGCGCCGAAATTTTTGTATCGTGATTTGTATTGCAGGCGTCGCGCCGTTTCGCGTGATAGGCGGGAATTGGCGCGAGCGGACAATCCGCCCGTCTGCCGCCTTTGACATTGCGGTTTATCGGTAGGCGGCGATTTTTGTTCAATCAATCCAGTCGCTGTTAGCGACTATCCTTCATTCGCGTTGTCATTTTATATGCCCATGCCGCATCGGGGAGCGGCGTCAAGGTATCTAATAATATGTTGTATGTTCCTTTTTCAGACAGTTCATTGGCAACTTTTTTAATCAAAGCCAACGTAGCTTTCATCAAACCTGAACCAAGGCTTACGCGGGCAACGCCTAAATCCTGCAACGCACTTGTAGATGGAGTCACGCCTGCTCCAATTGTAGGGTTTGAAAGGATATTGATCGGGGCATTAATTTCCTTGACCAATGTCGCAATTGTTTCTTTTTCCCATACAGGTTGTACAAATATGCAGTCAGCGCCAGCTTCTCGGTATTTATTGCCACGTCTTATTGACTCGGATAATTTTTCTTGTGTTGAACCTGTTGAAGTGTAAAATGAATCCGTTCTTGCATTAATGACCAAATGAAAGCCCATTGAATCGGATAATGCACGAATAGCTGATATTCTTTCACAAAATTCCATCTCGTCAATTAGCGCCGGATTTAAATCTATGCTGTCTTCAACGTTTATCCCAACAATTCCCGTTGAAATTATCTTTTTGACCGAATCAATTATTTCGTTTAGATTGTTTCCATATCCAGCTTCTATATCCACAGTCACGGGAACTTTTACTGCATTTATGATCCCCGTTATGACGTTAAGCATTTCCGGCAATTGTATTACCTGGCAGTCAGGATAACCTAAAGATGCAGCTATTCCCATACTTGTTGTCGCGACTGCTTTATAGCCACACGCTTCTATTAATTTGGAACTTCCGATGTCCCACGAGTTTAACAGAACCAGAATTTCTTTATCATGGTGATATTTCAAGAACAGTTCGGCTTTTTCTTTTTGAATGTTTGAAATCATTATATTGTCCTTTTTATTTGTACATTACTCACGTTACGCACAGGTACGACAAATTTGAAATTTGTCGTACGTTTTTGCGTTGTTTTTTCGCGCGCCTGCGTAACCCGAGTACATTACTTAAGCCACCTAACGATTAAGGATTGATCCAGCGAGGTGGCGAAAGTTGAAGGGAAAGGGGCAAGCTTTCCGCTGAATCGCTCCGAGTTGAACAAAGCCATCCTGCTGAGGGCAATTATACGCTTAAGGGAAACGACCGCCAAGTATGCCCACAAATGAAAAAACATAGCCGCATTGTAAAACCTCCCCACCCACAAACGGCGCGGCTTGCAAAGTTTTGGGTTATATTAAACGTTATAAACTGACGCGTTTATCGAAAAAACATGCGACCATCCACTTTGGAAATCCAACTTCTCGGCGGGTTTAGCGTCCGATACGGCGGACGGGAGGCGCAGGCGCTTCACTCCGAGCGCCTGGCGCTTTTGCTGTCGTATTTGGCGCTCCACGCGGACGCGGCGCTCACGCGCAGGCAGGTCGCGTATCTTTTCTGGCCCGAGACGGGGGACGAACAGGCGCGCACGAATCTGCGCAATCTCTTTCATTATTTCAAAAAAGCCCTGCCCGAAGCCGACGCGCTGTTGGAGTTGGACGGGCAGACGATCCGCTGGCGCGACGCTTCAAACCTGAACGTGGACGCGCTCCAGTTTCGAGCCGCGCTGACCGCCGCCCGCGCCGCGCAGGACGACGAGACGCGCATCCGCCATTTGCAGGAGGCGGTCGGCTGCTATCGCGGCGAGTTGCTGCCTGGGCATTATCAGGATTGGGTCTTGTTGATGCGCGAGGAGTTTCAGCAGGAATTTTTGGGCGCGTTGGCGCAGTTGACCAAAACGCTCGAAGAGGCGCGCCGCTACGAGGAAGCCGTCGAAGCCGCGAACCGTCTCATCCGCGCCGACGCGTTGAACGAGGGCGCCTATCTCCAGTCCATGCGTCTGCGCGCGCTGATGGGCGACCGCGCGGGCGCGCTGCAAGTCTATTACGCCTGCGCCACCGCCTTGAAGCGCGAACTCGGCGTCGAGCCGTCGCAGGAGATCCAATCGTTTTACGAGCGGCTGGTCGGCGCGGAGCAAAGCGCGCGGGCGGAGGTTCGCGAGGAAAAAGCGTCGGAGCAGATGCGGCTGATCGGACGGAAACAGGAATGGGGTCGCTTGAAAGAGGCGTGGGGTTCCGTCCAAAAGGGGAAAGCCGCGCTGGTCGTCATCCTGGGCGAGGCGGGCATCGGCAAGACGCGCCTGGCGTCGGAGTTGATGCAGTGGGCGCGGCGTCAGGGAATCCGCGCGGCGCGCGCCGAATGTTTCGCCGCGGAGGGAAATCTGCCCTTCGCGCCCATCGTCGCCTGGCTGCGGACGCCCGAAATCGGGGAGGAGCGGGCGGGGCTGGAGGCGCTGTGGAAGCATGAACTGGCGCGCCTGCTGCCCGAGGACGCGGCGGACGGCGCGCCGTCGAGCGGACAGCAGTGGGAACGGCGCAGGTTGTTCGAGGCGGTGGCGCGGGGCTTGCTGGGTTCGGGCGCGCCGCGCCTGCTGATGCTGGACGACGCGCAATGGAGCGACCGCGAGACGCTCGAGATCGTCCATTACCTGATGCGCTACGACGCCAACGCGCCGCTGATGATTTTGATGACGGCGCGCGTCGAGGAACTGGACGAGGCGCATCCGCTCAACCAACTGCGGCTGTCGCTGCAAGAGCGCGGACAACTGCACGAACTGGAATTGGCGCCGCTGGACAAGCCCGAACTGGGTCTGCTGGCGCGGGACGTGCTGGGCAGGGACTTGGCGGCGGCAGAGGAGGACGAACTCTTCCGTCAGACCGAGGGCAATCCGCTTTTCATCGTGGAGACGCTGCGCAGCGGAAAAATCTCCGAGGCGGGGATGCCGCAAACGCTGCGGTCGGTGTTGACGCGGCGGCTGGGCGGGCTCTCGACGGCGGCGCGCGAACTGGTGGGCGTGGCGGGCGTCATCGGGCGCGAGTTCCGCTATCCGCTTTTGGCGCGCGCCAGCCAGATGGACGAGTCGGCGCTGGTGCAGGCGTTGGACGAGTTGTGGCTGCGGCGCGTCATCCAAATCCAGCAGGCGGACGCCTACAACTTTACGCACGGAAAATTGCAAGAGGCGGCGTACGAGGCGTTGAGCGCGCCGCGGCGGCAGATGCTTCATCGCAAGATCGCCGAGGCGCTGGAGGCGGAGCGGGAGGACCCCGCCGCCATTGCGCGTCACTGGGACGCGGGTGGGCAGTCCACGGGGGCGGTGGAGGCGTATCGGCGCGCGGCGGAGGCGGCGCGGCGGGTCTTTGCCAACTCTGACGCATTGGCGCATTTGGAGCGCGCGCTGGAACTGCTCAAAGAAAAGGTCGGCGTTGGGGCGAAGACGCAAAAGAAATCGGCGGGCGAAATCTGCGAGGCGCTCGGCGATATTTACGAGATGGGCAACAACAAAAAGTCATTGGAGCGATATAGGGAAGCGCTGACGTTTATCGAGCCGTCGGACGGGCTGACGCGGGCGCGTGTCCTGGGCAAACTCGCCCGCGCCGAGGCGAATCACGGCGACCTGCAAGAGGGGCTGAATCTTTTCGCGCAGGCGGAGGCGGCGCTCGGCGCACCGTCGGAGGAGGAAGACTGGCAGCGCGCCTGGCTAAAGGTCCAGTTTGACCGCGTGTGGGTCGAGTACGACGCCAACCGCGTGGAGGCGCTCGAAGCCGCGCTGACGCCCATCCGCCCTGTGGTCGAGCGTCTCGGCGAGTTGGAAAAACTGGGCGAGTATTATTTTCTGCTCCCCACCGCCTACTTTCGCCGCGACGGCTACCAAGTCAACGACGAGATCATGCGCTACTCCAAACTGGCGCTGGAGACGAGCGAACAGACCGACAACCTGGAATTGCAAACGCGGACGCACTTTGGCTATGGCTTTTGTCAATTCCTGCGCGGGGATTTTGACGAGGCGATTCATTATCTCGGCGAGGGACTCAGACTGGCGGAGCAGATCGGCTACGTGGAACTGCAACTGATGAGCGTCACCTATCTGGCGGCGGCGTATCGCGGCGCGGGACGGGTGGAGGATTGCCAGACCTGCGCCGAACGCGCGCTGACGTTGAGCGAGCGCGAAGGCACGCTGGCGTACGTCGCCGCGGCGCGCGCCAACCTGGGCTGGGCGGCGTGGAAGCGGAACGACCTGCGCCAGGCGCGGGCGCTCAGCCAGTCCGCGCTAAAGATGTGGGGCGCGGCGTATCCCTTTCGCTGGCTCGCCCTGTGGACGCTGATTGATCTAAACCTGCTCGCCCTGCGCGTTGACGAGGCGCTGGAATACGCGCGCAAGTTAAAGGAACCGCACCAGCAGGTCTTTGAAAAGGAGGGGGATGAACTGCTCGCACAAGCGCTGTCGGCAGAGGCGAGGAACGCCGCGTCTCTGCTGGCTCAGGCGTTGGCGTGGGCAAAGAGGCGAGGGTATTTGTAGTATCACGACCAGATCAAGCTGCGGCGCAATTTGCTAAATTGCGCACGGCTTGACGGCTTTTCCGTTTCAAATCCCCGATTTCTCTATGAAATCGGGGATTTTTTCTATAAATGAAACGCTTTTGAAACGCTCCATCTGTATACTATGGATAATCGTCAATTCCATAATTCTTTGGAGGGTCTCATGAAAGCGTTACGCATTACCCTGCTGGTCTTTACCATCTACACCGCCATCGTCGGAATCTTGTTTCTCTTTGCCCCGCGCGTCGCCGAGACCGCTTTTCAAACGAGTTTGCCCGACGCCGCGCTGACCATGCTCTACGGTCAAGTGGTGCTGGTCATCGCCTTTGCCGCCTGGCTGATCTGGTCGGACACCGCCGCGCTCCGCAAAATGATCTGGGCGTTGGTCTTTGCCGAGGCGGGGCACGTCGTCATCTTTCTCTGGCAATTGCTAAGCGGCATCTCAACCTTCGCGCAGGTCGGTCCGCCGATGATCATCGCCGCGATCTTTGCAGTTCTGTTCGTGGTTTTTAACCGCAAAGGATAGGCGTCCATGAGCGCGGAGAGAAACCCAACCGATGCGCAAGCGCACCTCTTCACGCTGCGAATCTGGTCTGTGGGCGAAGGGACGGCTGCGCCGAAATGGCGCAGCCGTTTGCAGAATGTACGAAGCGGGGAAGTCGTCTTTTGCGAGAATTTAACCGACCTGCTGAGACATATCAAAGAGGCGTTGGACGATTCGATGACAGACGATGATTCTCCGCAGGAAAGAACGTGAGACACGGATAAAGTTTTCAACGATGTCTTGCGCGACAAATCAATGGAAAAAGAGTTGCCCATGAGCCGTTGGCTCACCCGCAGCCAATGATAATTGACGGTGCGGTAGGACAGAATTTGTTGCGAACGATGTTCGCCATTTGCCATACATTTTCAGAGGAGAGGAGGCAAATCCAATGTTACGTCAACGTTTTACGACTCGCATCGTTTTGCTGCGCGCGATCGTATGCGCGCTGGTGTTCGGCGCGCTTTTGCTTTTGAGCGGTTCGTTCGTGCCGTCCGCTGCCGCCGCGCGACTTTTGGCGGTGAACGATTTCATCAATGCGGACGGGACGCTGAATTTGGCGGCGCAGCCGCAGGGGACGTTCGATTTGCGCGGTTGGAACGTTACGCTGGATACGCTGCGCGGACCGATTCTGACGCCCCGCGCGTCTGCGCCAGCCGCGCCGGACGCGTCCGCGTGGTCGGCGTTCGCTCACAATGGATTGAATGGCACTGTGTATGCTCTCGCGGTGAGCGGCAGCGACCTGTATGCCGGCGGCATTTTCACCGAGACCGCCGACGGTGCGATGACGCTGAATTATATCGCCAAATACAGCGGCGGCGCGTGGTCGCCGCTCGCTCACAATGGGCTGAGCAGTGGGGTATATGCCCTTGCGGTGAGCGGGAGCGACCTGTATGTGGGCGGCGATTTCAACAGGACCGCCGATGGCAATGTGCTGAACTTGAACCGCATTGCCAAATACGACGGCAGCGCGTGGTCGGGGCTTGCCAACAATGGACTGAATGGCAGGGTGGAAGCTCTCGCGGTGAACGGAAGCGACCTGTACGTGGGCGGCGCTTTCACCAAGACCGCTGACGGTACGCTGACGCTAAACCGGATTGCCAAATACAGCGGCGGCGCATGGTCGCCGCTCGCCAACGACGGGTTGAATAGCACTGTGCTTGCCCTTGCGGTGAGCGGAAGCGATGTGTATGTCGGCGGCATTTTTACCCAGACCGCCGATGGCGCGGCGACGAATCTGAGATACATCGCCAAATACAGCGGCGGCGCGTGGTCGGCGCTCGCCAACAATGGGTTGAATAATTGGGTATATGCCCTCGCGGTGAACGGGAGCGATCTGTATGTCGGCGGTTATTTCACCAAGACCGGCGACGTCACAATGACGCTGAACTATATCGCCAAATATAGCGGCGGCGCATGGTCGGCGCTCGCCAACGACGGATTGAGTAACCCTGTGTATGCCCTTGCTGTGAGCGGAAGCAATCTATATGTCGGCGGCATTTTTACCGCGACCGCCGATAGTAATGTGACGAACTTGAACCGTATCGCCAAATACAGCGGCGGGGCGTGGTCGGCGCTCGCCAACAATGGGTTGAATAGTCCTGTGGAAGCCCTCGCGGCGAGCGGGAGCGATGTGTATGCCGGCGGCGATTTCACCCAGACCGCCGATGGCGTGGTAAAGGACATGAACAGTATCGCTAAACTGACCGACGCGACCGCCGTCAACGTTATGGGTCCCACCGCGCGCGCCAAGCGGAATGGCAGGGTGATACTGAAATGGCAAACTACTAACGAGACCGAAATTGCGGGCTTTGACGTGTATCGCCGCGTCGGAAAACGCGATTGGCAGAAAATCAATGCTGCGTTCGTGCCAGCGCAGCATTCTGGAGATACGGAGGGCGCACGGTATCGCTTTGCCGACCGCCGCGTGAAAGCGGGCAAGACGTATCGCTACAGAATTCAGGTGTGGTATCTGGACGGGCACAGCGAATGGACAGCAATCGTGCGCGTCAAGGCGAGATAAATTCTGAATCGGATAGCGACGAGACAATGGGCAGCAACGGAACCTGGTTCCGTTGCTGCCCTTCGCGACCGTTCCGTCGCTGCCCTTCGCGTTCCTATCTGTCCAAAAATTCAAATCTCACAATTTCACAGGAGGAGGCAAATCCAATGTTACGTCAACGTTTTACGACACGCATCGTTTTGCTGCGCGCGATCGTGTGCGCGCTGGTATTCGGCGCGCTTTTGCTTTTGAGCGGTTCGTTCGTGCCGCCCGTCGCCGCCGCGCGACTTTTGGCGGTGAACGATTTCATCAATGCGGACGGGACGCTGAACTTGGCGGCGCAGCCGCAGGGGACGTTCGATTTGCGCGGTTGGAACGTTACGCTGGATACGGTGCGCGGACCGATTCTGACGCCCAGCGCAGCCGCGCCTGCCGCGCCGGATGCGCCCGCATGGACGCCGCTCGCCAATAAAGGGTTGGACGACGTTGTGTATGCCCTTGCCGTGAGCGGGAGCGATTTGTATGTGGGCGGCGCTTTTACCAAGACCGCCGACGGCGCGGTGACGAACTTGAACCGCATCGCCAAATACAGTGGTGGGGTGTGGTCGCCGCTCGCCAACAATGGGTTGAATGCTTGGGTAAATGCTCTTGCGGTGAGCGGGAGCGATCTGTATGTGGGCGGCGCTTTTACCAAGACCGCCGATAGCGTAGTGACGAATCTGAACCGCATCGCCAAATACAGCGGCGGGGCGTGGTCGGCGCTCGCCAACAATGGGTTGGATGATTGGGTATATGTCCTCGCGGTGAGCGGGAGCGATTTATACGTGGGCGGCCATTTCACCGAGACCGCTGACGGCACAATGACGCTGAACTATATCGCCAAATACGACGGCAGCGTATGGTCGCCGCTCGCCAACAATGGGTTGAACAATGAGGTGCGCGCCCTTGCGGTGAGCGGAAGCGACCTGTATGTCGGCGGCATCTTCACCCAGACCGACGACGGCAATGTGACGAACTTGAACCGCATCGCCAAATACAGCGGCGGCGCATGGTCGCCGTTCGCCAACAATGGGTTGAATGATGAGGTGCGCGCCATCGCGGTGAGCGGGAGCGATTTATACGTGGGCGGCTATTTCACCGAGACCGCCGACGGCAATGTGACGGACTTGAACCGCATCGCCAAATACAGCGGCGGCGCGTGGTCGGCGCTCGCCAACAATGGGTTGGATAGCTATGTGTTCGCCCTTATGGTGAGCGGGAGCGACCTGTATGTGGGCGGGTTTTTCACCCAGACCGCCGACGGCAATGTGATGAACTTGAACTATATCGCCAAATACAGCGGCGGTGCGTGGTCGGCGCTCGCTAACGACGGATTGAATAACGATGCGTTCGCCCTTGCGATGAGCGGGGGCGATGTGTATGCCGGCGGTTGGCTCTCCGAGACCGCCGATGGCACGGTAAAGGACTTGAACTATATCGCCAAACTGACAACCACGACCGCCGTCAACGTTATGGGCCCCACCGCGCGCGCCAAGCGGAACGGCAGCGTGACGCTGAAATGGAAAACCGTCAGCGAGACCGAAATTGCGGGCTTTGACGTGTATCGCCGCGTCGGAAAACGCGATTGGCAGAAAATCAATGCCGCCATGCTGGAAGCGCAGCATCCGGGCGATGCGGCGGGCGCGCAATATCGCTTTACGGACAGCCGCGTAAAAGCGGGGAAAGCGTATCGCTACAGAATTCAGGTGTGGTATCTGGACGGCCATAGCGAATGGACGGCGCGGGCGCGCGTCAAGGCGAAATAAATTCTGAATCCGATAGCAACGGAACCTGGTTCCGTTGCTGCCCGTCGCAACCATTCCGTCGCTGCCCGTCGCGTTCCTATCTGTCCAAAAATTCAAATCTCACAATTTCACAGGAGGAGGCAAATCCAATGTTACGTCAACGTTTTACGACACGCATCGTTTTGCTGCGCGCGATCGTGTGCGCGCTGGTATTCGGCGCGCTCTTGCTTTTGAGCGGTTCGTTCGTGCCGTCCGCTGCCGCCGCGCGACTTTTGGCGGTGAACGATTTCATCAATGCGGACGGGACGCTGAACTTGGCGGCGCAGCCGCAGGGGACGTTCGATTTGCGCGGTTGGGACGTTACGCTGGATACGCTGCGCGGACCGATTCTGACGCCCAGCGCAGCCGCGCCAGCCGCGCCGGACGCGCCCGCATGGACGCCGCTCGCCAACGATGGGCTAAGTTACTGGGTGCATGCTCTCGCGGTGAGCGGGAGCGACCTGTATGTGGGCGGTCGTTTCACTCAAACCGCCGACGGCTTGGTGACAGGGCTGAACCGCATCGCCAAATACAGCGGCGGCGCATGGTCGTCGCTTGCTAACAATGGGTTGAATAGCACTGTGTTTGCCCTTGCGGTGAGCGGGAGCGACCTGTATGTCGGCGGCGATTTCACCCAGACCGCCGACGGCACAATGACGCTGAACCGCATCGCCAAATACAGCGGCGGCGCATGGTCGTCGCTTGCTAACAATGGGTTGAATGGCGGGGTGAGGTCCCTCGCGGTGAGCGGCAGCGACCTGTATGTGGGCGGCTGGTTCACCCAGACCGACGACGGCAATGTGACGAACTTGAACCACATCGCCAAATACAGCGGCGGGGCGTGGTCGGCGCTCGCCAACAATGGATTGGATGATTGGGTATATGCCCTCGCGGTGAGCGGGAGCGACCTGTATGTAGGCGGCGGGTTCACCCAGACCGCCGACGGCACAATGACGCTGAACCGCATCGCCAAATACAGCGGCAGCGCGTGGGCGGCGCTCGCTAACGATGGGTTGAATGGCAGTGTGTATGCTCTGGCGGTGAGCGGGAGCGACCTGTATGTCGGCGGCGTTTTCACCCAGACCGGCGACGGCACAATGACGCTGAATCGTATTGCCAAATACAGCAGCGGCGCGTGGGCGGCGCTCGCCAATGGAGGACTGAATTTTATTGTATTTGCCATTGCGATAAGCGGAAGCGATGTGTATGTTGGCGGCTGGTTCACCCAGACCGCCGACAGCGCGGTGACGAATCTGAACCGCATCGCCAAATACAGCGGCGGGGCGTGGTCGGCGCTTCCGCACGCTGGGCTGCAAGACGATGTGTATGCCCTTGCGGTGAGCGGGAGCGATGTGTATGCCGGCGGTCGTTTCATTCAAACCGCCGATCTCGTAGTACAAAATCTGAACTATATCGCCAAACTGACGGGAACAACCGCCGTCAATGTGACGGGTCCCACCGCCCGCGTCAAGCCGAACGGCGGCGTCGCGCTGAAATGGCGGACGACGAGCGAGACCGAGATGGCGGGCTTTGACGTGTATCGCCGCGTCGGAAAACGCGATTGGAAAAAAATCAACGACACATTCTTGCAAGCCAAGCACCCGGGCGATGCGGGGGGCGCGCAGTATCGCTTTACGGACAGCCGCGTGAAAGCGGGCAAGACGTATCGCTACAGAATTCAGGTGTGGTATCTGGACGGCCACAGCGAATGGACGGCGCGCGCGCGCGTCAAGGCGAGATAGATGCCGAACCTAAATTGGGCAGCAACGGAACCAGGTTCCGTTGTTACCCGTTGCGGCGCTGTCCATTGCCGCCTTGCATCACGCCCATGGAGGAATGAAAATGGCGGAGAGTGGCTGACAGCGGATGAAAACGGATAAACGGATAACGCGCGCCTTGTATCCGTTCATCCGTTGTCAGAATTATTTCCAAGGGAGGCAAACCCAATGTTACGCCAACGTTTTTCGACTCACATCGTTTTGCTGCGCGCGATCGTGTGCGCGCTGATATTCGGAACGCTCTTGCTTTTGAGCGGTTCGTTCGTGCCGTCCGCTGCCGCCGCGCATCTTTTGGCGGTGAACGATTTCATCAATGCGGACGGGACGCTGAATTTGGCGGCGCAGCCGCAGGGGACGTTCGATTTGCGCGGTTGGAACGTCACGCTTGATACGCTGCGCGGACCGATTCTGTCGCCCAGCGCGTCCGCGCCCGCCGCGCCGGACGCGCCCACGTGGTCGGCGCTGGCGAACAATGGGTTGAATAGCGTTGTGTATGCCATGGCGGTGAGCGGAAGCGACCTGTATGTCGGCGGCTTATTCACCCAGACCGCTGACGGCGGGGTGACGAACTTGAACCGCATCGCCAAATACAGCGGCGGCGCGTGGTCGGCGCTTGCCAATAATGGGCTGAATAACTATGTGTATGCCCTTGCGGTGAGCGGGAGCGATGTGTATGTGGGCGGCGTTTTCACCCAGACCGCTGACGGCGGGGTGACGAACTTGAACCGCATCGCCAAATACAGCGGCGGCGCATGGTCGGCGCTGGCGAACAATGGGTTGAATGGCGATGTGTATGCCCTAGCCGTGAGCGGGAGCGACCTGTATGTCGGCGGCGATTTCACCCAGACCGCTGACAGCGCGGTGACGAACTTGAACTATATCGCCAAATACAGCGGCGGCGCGTGGTCGGCGCTGACGAACAATGGGTTGAATAACGTTGTGCGTGACCTCGCGGTGAGCGGGAGCGACCTGTATGTGGGCGGCGATTTCACCCAGACCGCTGACGGCGCGGTGACGAACTTGAACTATATCGCCAAATACAGCGGCGGCGCGTGGTCGGCGCTGGCGAACAATGGGTTGAACAATTGGGTAAATGCTCTCGCGGTGAGCGGAAGCGACCTGTATGTGGGCGGTGGTTTCACCCAGACCGCTGACGGCGGAGTGACGCTGAACCACATCGCCAAATACAGCGGCGGCGCGTGGTCGGCGCTTGCCAATAATGGGTTGAATAACCATGTGTACGCCCTCGCGGTGAGCGGGAGCGATGTGTATGTGGGCGGCGTTTTCACTCAGACCGCTGACGGCGCGGTGACGAACTTGAACCGCATCGCCAAATACAGCGGCGGCGCGTGGTCGGCGCTGGCGAACAATGGGTTGAATAGTTCTGTGGTTGCCCTGGCGGTGATCGGAAGCGACCTGTATGTCGGCGGCGATTTCACCCAGACCGCTGACAGCGCGGTGACGAACTTGAACCGCATCGCCAAACTGACGGGAACGACCGCCGTCAATGTGACGGGTCCCACCGCCCGCGTCAAGCCGAACGGCAGTGTCATGCTGAAATGGCGGACGACGAGCGAGACCGAGATGGCGGGCTTTGACGTGTATCGCCGCGTCGGCAAAGGCGCTTGGAAAAAAATCAACGACACATTCTTGCAAGCCAAGCATCCGGGCGATG